>Ga0209006_10001887_pt1 | contig 18952 bp, 24 predicted proteins | sample JacPin_JW_Ref_O2_FD_188567 | JGI IMG/M metagenome (GOLD analysis project Ga0209006, IMG submission 188567) | Forest soil microbial communities from Algoma, Ontario, Canada - Jack Pine, Ontario site 1_JW_Ref_O2 (SPAdes) (version 2) | ecosystem: Environmental > Terrestrial > Soil > Boreal...
GGGTGACTAGGGAATGAATATGAGAATAGTGAAATCGAGCAGTACCGCGTGAACTTACTTGATAATAAGCAAATTTGAAACCTAGAACTTGAGCTAACACTCGCGGAGCATTCCCGGTCGTGGGTGAGGTGTTTACTCGACTGCCTGATTTGACTTCCGCTAAAGATAATACCTCAAGTAAACCCAAGCCCTGATACGGACTGCCCGTGGTAGTTGCAATGGGGGATGTGGTTTGTGGTGGCGCAGACCAGGGAGAAAAAGATAGCAAAGCAAGGAAAAAGGTGTAATGAGTTGCGAGGTGAACTGAAAAAACGTCTAGAATGACGTCCAGCGCGCGATTTGGATCGAGGTCGAAGTAACCAATGAGACTGATGACTTTTTCCCAAACTGATCGTGCTCGGTCTTCAATCGATACATAAGGTTCCACCGCGCGTCCAGTGATAGGCGAATGAGAGGGCCCAAGACCGCTAGTGAGTTCAGCAGTGAGTTTGCTGTAACCTTCCGACTGTTCACGGAGCAGGTTGAACTTGTTCTGCTTGTAGCTGTCGAAAATGTCACGAATTCCGGAATTCATTGTGAATAAGATATACTCACAATAGGCCAGTCCGAGTTCTGATCTCCTTCTTATCAAAGGAACTTCTGTCCGCGATGAGACCGACACTAGCCAGCAGTGCCAGGTCCAGTCGTTCCTTACACAGCGCTGGGTTGACAACGTGGGCGCTCTGAAGGGGAAAAAACGCGTGAGATGGGGTAGTCAGACAGAATTTAACGACCAACCAAGAGCTTTTGTACGAGAACCGTCAATGTCTCTTTGTCACTTTCAGCAGTTTCCTTTGCCTTTGTGGCATCTAGAAAAATAGCTAAGAATCCATTTTTAGTGCTTTCTTCGTGCCATTACCATCATTCTCACCACTCTGGTCATCTGAGTTCGCGAGGGCTATTTTGGCCTCGGCAACAATCTCCTCCAATTCTGCATCAACAGACCAAATCAAATCGGCAAGGATTTCACCGAATGCAGTTATATGGAGAGAGCTTGAAGAAGCGGATGATGACGAGGGAAGCCCTTCCAGTACCGACTGAACAAAGGCGACGAATGCCACCGGAGAGAGGGTGTGCGTTGGCGACCATGTTTTCAGTGTGGAAGAAAGGAGAGTGTTGTATGCTGTATTGAGCACATCGATACAGTTGGGGTCGGAAGGATTACAATGAGGAGCGATTAGTATATTGCGACTAGTCAGAGAAAGAACAACATTCAGATACTGAAAAGTGCTTGTACGAGGATTCTTACCATTCAGACTCTCCACCTCTTGACCAAGTTGAAATACAGGTACGAACGCTATTCACAACATCCATGGGCTGGCGAGGGCTGTGGATTTACCAGAAGAATGAGACAAGAGACAAGGTAAGGTGCAACGATTCGTTGTTTTGGCTTGATGTCTTGCGCCTTGTGATCCAAACACTGGCGCGTCCGGTTTGTTTGTACATGTTGTCAATAAGGCTAGTGACACAATATTGTAATTCCGAATGTAATTCCGGCTTCCACATAACATTAGGGCCTTAACTTTGAGTATAAAAGTTGCTCAAGTGAAATAAAATAAAGAGATTGTCCAAAATGAATTTTGTTATTTTCCTTCCTTACTGAGATATAAACTGTTTACCACAAATTAAGCCACAACACACTCCATTTAAAAAATATATCTTGGACCATTTTCTCTAAATATCAATTGGAACATTTTGTCCCACTATAACCAAGCCAAAAATGTTCATTTGAAGGCTGCACAACTTGAATTATCCATCAGCCAAATAGTGTTTGTAGTTATTGATTTTCAGTGGCTGAAGACCATCCATGAGGCTAAATCTGTACTATGTCAATGTTATGTACAGTATGAATCAGAGGTTATACTTTTATCAGATTCCCCTCATCTAATAGTGCAGGAAATCAAAAGAGTTTGTCAAAAAATGTCGAAAACTGAGTGAGAAACAATTAATTTGTGGTTAATCTCGCCAATGTGGCTGAGTGACACTTATGTAAGCGCCATGTCCCCAGCGAAACACAAATATGCGATCATTCACTGAGCTATTTATTTCAGCATACTACCAGACACTTCCCTACCAAGTGCCTCGACTGCACGCTGGACCAACGCCGTTACATTGCTTCTAATTCTGTCCCTCTCCAAGTCTACATTTTCCGCACAGTTAGTATCATTCATATTGGGACTCCAACTTCTCTCCTCTACGTCTCTAATTTCATCAGCGACGCTGTCCGCTGAATGGACTTTTGGCCCGTCGAGATGGAGAGGAAGTAGCCCAGCTTTGATAACATCTAGTGGAATTGGGTCACCAAATGTGACACCAAGACTCACTCCCAAGCGGGGGAAAAACTTGTATGGGAAGCGTCGACCTTCGGGCATCATATTCTCGAACCCTGGAAAAAAGATCCGGATCGATGATAGTCCAATAGTACGAACCCCATACCAGTGAGCCACATTGGAAGTACGACGGGGGTTACATCGGTCTCCATCAAAATCCGGCCGCTGAAATTGTATGAGAAGGTAGAACGTCGAGGAATCATGAATTCAACACACATTCCCCATTTGAATCTTGGCAAATGCGCAACGCCACGATATGTAGGTGGTTGGTTTACCTTACCCTCTGGGAATAGATGAACCTATTCCGGAAAAGTCTGGGTTTAATGCTCGTAAGATGGAATCAAGAAAGGAACACTTGCCCAACCACCTTGATTTAGTTTACCTATGGCAACGTCCACAGAAGTCTGGTATATTCCCATTCCCCGATGAGTTTCAAGAACCTGACCGCGACGAAAGAAAGCAGAGAAGACACTTTCTGACGAGTCCAACACGTTACCGGATTTCAGCGGCCGCGGTGACTTACGGATTTGTGAACATGATATCGGAAGCACCCAGTGCCCATCTTGTCGAATGTGACGATAGGAAGTATTTGACGGGAAGAATTCCCCACATCAATGGATCATCTAAACTGCATCATTTTATGAGGAATTCGAAGACAAATGTGCGAAGGATGCTACACGGAAATATGGTTGGAAACTAAAACAGAGATCAATGCGACACTCGAAAAGACGTTCATTGAGCTCACCCGTTAGTATCCCTTGTCCGTTGTGACGCCTGGCACTTCGCAGGGCGTCTAGGAAGATGGGAAGCCCATTGACTGTCATGGTGCCAAATCCGATGTTTAAAAACGCTTTGCATATCAGACCGACGGTGTAACGCGTGAGAAGCGCCAAGGGCATTGACGATCCGATGTGAGAATTGAAGCGATGTCGTTGCCAGACTTTGCTGTCGGAACCGAAAGGCGTTCCAATCATCTGCCACAAAGCTCCAGAGCTCCATGGCTCGTAATCAACCGTCTATCCACTATCCATTACCAACAATCGCCAAAGGTCATTCACTGTCAGCGCGTATAACCATCAATCACCTATCCCCAGAGTTACTCTCCGAAATATTCTTGTTCTGTGTAGCCGTTTGGCCAACAAATAGTACCCATATCCCTCCATTTAGAGGTCCGAGCGAGTTCACATGTGGCGATCATCTTCCATGGATTGCCATCGCTCAAGTTTGCAGATACTGGAGATCCGTAGCGCTAGCATGTGGGAGACTTTGGAATAAGCTCCTTTTCTCCAGTCGAAAGGCCACCAATGAGATGATTCGTCGTTCCGCAGGAGTCGTACTTGTCGTGAAGGCAGGGAGTGATTATCAGCCTACCGATGAGAATGTACGGATAGTGATCCCTGACATAGGGCGGGTCTCTGTTCTGCATCTCCACTTCCCGTTCCGCTATCTCCAGCCTCTTCTTCGCGATATCTCCTCCATTGCAACCCCAAAGCTAGCGTCTCTCCGGCTCAGCACTGGGCCCCCAAAACCCTCCGATCCCTACTTTAATCCTGAAGTTCTGTTTCACGTACCAGACATCATGTTCACCAGGAACAAACATACTCTACGCATTCTTGAGCTTTCCCTCTGCAGCTTTCCCTGGCCGTCACTACTATGTCTAAGCAGTCTAGCTCATTTAGAGCTCTGCAAAGCTGCTATTCGACCCACTATGGCAGAGGTTCTCGCTCTTCTTCGCGGGCTACCTATGCTCGAAACCCTGATCCTTGACCAATCGTTACCTGCACACAACGACACCTGCTTAGATGCCATTTCACCCAGACATTTCCTTCCAAACCTTCGCGTTTTGACTCTTGGTGGGAGATTCAAGTCCTGCTCCAACCTTTTGGAGCACATTGCATACCCAATCACGACGATCGCCACCTTGAATTGCGAGACATCCTCAAGGGAGAGCCACAGTCTCTCCCACTTCTTACCGATAGCTCAGTCTGCTTTCGAATATGAACGCGACGATCACATAATCCACTCTCTAAGCTTCGCAGAAGCTTTCGGCTGTTTTGTCCTGAAATGCCTGGTAGTTCATCGTTCCTCCACCCCCCTTCCCTCCCAAAATCCCCAACTCGTTGTCGTGTTGAGCCATCACCAAATACCTTTCTCAGAACTCGTCCGTTCGACAGTTGCCACTCTGCCACTGGCAGACGTACAGGCGCTTGATTTATCGATATTATGGCGCTCCCAAATTAATTGGTCTGAGTTTTTCCAACATCTACCCAAGATTACTATCATTTATGTCCATCGATATTTTCCTGCCGGCCTCATGGAGATTCTCTCACAAGAGCTGGGGACCTTCTTACTGCCTCACCTTCGCAGCCTGTGGCTGACAGCTGTGCATTTCTCTGGGGATAATTTGCAATTCTTATTGGCGTGCCTTCAATTTCGTGCTCAAGTTGGAATAGCCATCCAGGAACTTCATCTAAGGGATTGCTGGGATCTATACGGGGCCGATGTGGAAAGGATGAAAAAACATGTGCATGATGTCGACTGGGATAGGGTTGAACAGCAAGAGCTCCCTTGGGAGCACTTTGTCGGACCTCCCAATGTCTCCTAACAAGTGGGGTTGGCCTTGGAGGCCATAATTCCAGCTCCTCTGCAGTAACCTCTAGAGAAGTGATTCAATATATTTATTTTCGGGCCATTTTCTTTACTGTAAATAATGCTGCGCGTCGCTTTACTTATTTATTTGTGTAAGCGCTTAGCCTACGTTGTCGATGTCGATGCAAGAAACGTGATGTAATCGAGTCACATGCCGCCACCCATTTCCTTGGTGTCGGGTCAATCCCAGGCCCATCAACCGTCTATCCACTATCCATCGCTAAAAATCACTGAGAGGGGTTCAGCCGTCAATGCCCTACCCCCAGAGTTACTCTCCGAGATATTCTTGTTCTGTGTGGCCCTTTGGCCAACTCCATTCACAAGTCCGGACGGATTCACATGTGGTTATCGTCTGCCGTGGATTGCAATCGCTCAAGTTTGCCGATACTGGAGATCCGTAGCACTAGCATGCGGGGAACTTTGGAACAAGCTCCTTTTCACCAGTCCAGAGGCCACCAATGAGATGATTCGTCGTTCCGCAGGAGTCGTACTTGTAGTGAAAGCAGAGGACGATAAACATGTACGGATGGTGATTCCTGAAATGGCGCGTCTCTGTTCTGCATCTCCGCTCCATACCCCGTTATCTCCAATCTCTCATTCACGATATGTTCTCCGTTGCAACCCCAAGGCTTGAAGCCCTCCGACTCAGGGCTGAATCTCCTCTTGTCAACGGTCGAGTCCGATTGCACATGCCAGACAGCATATTCCCCAGGCACTCACATACTCTGCGCCTTCTCGAGCTTACCCTCTGCGACTTTTCCTGGCCGTCACTACTATGTCTCAGCAGTCTGGCTCATTTAGAGCTATGTGATCCTGCTACTCGACCCACTATGGCACAGGTTCTCGCTCTTTGCCGGCTCCCTATGCTCGAAACTCTCATCCTTGACCAATCGTTACCTGCACACGACGACACCGATACCACTTCATCGAGACATTTCCTTCCCAACCTTCACATTTTAACTCTTAGTGGGAGACTCGAGTCCTGCTCCAACGTTTTGAACCACATTACATACCCAATCACAACGATTGCCACTTTCAATTGCGATACGTTCTCAAGGGAGAGTCTTCCTCTCACCCACTTCTTACAAACAGCTCATTCTGCCATTATATATAAACGCGACGATCACATAGTCCATTCTCTGGGCTATGAAGCGAATTCAGACCGTTTTTTCCTGACATTCTTGGTAGTCCGTCGTTCCTCCACCCCCTTTCCTCATCAAAAACCCCAACTCAGTGTCTCCATAAGGCGAAACGTCGATCACTTGATCACCAAATTCGTCCATCCTGCAGTTGCCACCCTGTCACTGGTAGAAGTACAGGCCCTCTATTTGTCAATACCATGGTGCTTCCAAATCAACTGGTCCGAATTTATCCAACGTCTACCAAAGATTTCTGCCCTTCATTTGGGTCGAGATTTTCCTTCCGGCTTCATGAAGATTCTCTCACAAAATGAAAATGAAAATCCAAGGCCAAGGCCTCTCCCACTGGCTCATCTTCGCGGCCTATGGCTGACAGGTACTCATTTCTACAGGGAGAGTGTACGATCTCTATTGGCCTGCCTCCAATCTCGTGCTCAAGTTGGCCTAGCCATCCAGGAACTTCATCTAAAGGACTGTTGGTATCTTTTTAAGCATGATGTAGAACAGATGAAAGGATTTGTGCACGATGTCGACTGGGATGAGGTTGAACAGGTGGAGTATCCTGAATCTGGCCGCGACTTCGAAGATTATGAATCGGACTATGACCCTGACTACTGTGTATACTACTACGGCTGAGTTCGCCATCTCATCGTTACATAATAATTAGTATGTAGGACTCCCTCGATCGATCGATAATTTCCCTTTCCATTCCGTCTAGCTTGAGCACAACCCCGCCTGACACGCAAACAAGCTTAGGTTTTTATACGGTTCCTCTTGAGTCGCTTTATTGATATAAGGGATTGGAAAACATGGCACGTCACGAACTCAAGGAGGATGCCCTGGTGCCAAAGGACCCTCTCACACTAATGTATGTACGTGTTACTCAAGCACACATGTTGATTGCAATGCATATTGGGCATACGATGAGCATACAGGAAGAAACGTGTGCATGGATAGGTCCTTGTCCTGTTAATAGCCGTCGCTCCGTCCCATTGAATAACTATATAATACATATACTTGTAGGGTTTTCTGATACGATTTGGACGTGTATCACATCGATGAATAACCATCTACCTGTGTAAGGGCTTTGCTACGTGGGTTAGAGAGGATACAACACCAGTGTAAAAAGAAGTACATACAGTCCGCAATAAATTAAGTAGCATGAAGTGGCCGTTTAGGCGGTGAAGATAGCTTCTGGTCTCGAACCGGTGGAGACTTTGGCCGGTGCCAGAAACATAGGACTCGAAGGATGTCCTGCAGGGATGTCAGAGGAAGCAGAGAACAAAAAGAAACGGAAGGTGGAAAGAACGTACCGGTTGTGAACCGAACAACAACACTACAGCACTCGGCACTACGCTAATTTAGTCGCGCGCAATAGAAGCGGGGAAGTGGTGCTTACTCGTGGCTAGAATCAAGTCGGGAACAGGACTCGTAGAGGGTCCAACGTTGAAGAAACTTAGACTAGGTTTGAGAGTGATAAGTGTGCATGGATTGAGGAATGGTTAGAACAAAGACTGACCACGTTCCGATCACAACATAGGCACCGAAGATAACTATGCGGATAGGAAGACCCAATTCCAGGGGCGAGGGTACAAGGGGGTCTTGGCGTTTCAAGCTGATATGCGTTTTGTAGAGAATGACGACGATCCAGACTGGCATAGATATGATTGGCGAACTGACAACAGAATAAGGAATGGGATAATCACTTTCGAAGGCAAAAGTTGCAAGCAGGATCATGGCCGAGACGAGGGAGAGCGTAATAGTACTGGAAAATGAAAAGTGAGCATGGTGGATGTACGAATCAAGTGGAGGAACTCACATTACATGCGAGTAGACGGAACAATAGAAGAATCGTCGGTTGCGGGAGATATTATTAGGCTCGTTCGCTCCAACCTACGGAGAAAGCTAAGAGTGAGGATACGATGCAAAAGTATGTACACATGACTGACGAAAGCTGTTGCTATGGAGAAGGAAAGAAAAAGGATGTAGGGAGCTGCTATCATCTGCGGGAACTCAGCAGAGAAAATGGGAGACAGAAAAAGAGGTATTTACAGTCAAGAGACGCAATGGGCTATCGACTGGGGCGTTCTCGCGCTTGGAGGATGATCTAATTACGGAAAACATCTTGGGAAAGAGTGGCTGAGAGGTAGGCGAGGAAGGAGGAGATCGGATGTACCTGGAACACAAGAAGTAAAGTGGCCATTGCAGCCATCGGAGGAACACCACGCAAGATGGAAGCTTGGATGAGGCAGAGCATTTTTGGAGGTTCTGGACCGGTTGTTTTTCCAGCATAGAGCCTGTGGATGAACATAGGTAAGAAGTGAGAGTAGAAAGGTGAAGACGAACATACAAGATGCAAGATGCAAAACCTGAGATGATCCAAGTAATACACATATTAATGAACGTGGGGTGACGGTGTGTTGTCTTCGACAAGAGGATAACAAGGAGAAGAAGTGGAAGACCGAGGTGAGAAGGCCATATGCTAAGAAAGAGAAAGGCTACGAGGTCTGAATGTGTGCCACGGATATTATCGCTCATGAGGCCAGCTCGTTGGATGGTATGGAGGTTAACAAGGCGGTTCCCAGCATTCGGTTGAGATCAGATATTTGGTCGTGGAGGTGAACTTGCTGGTAGTCACACACGAGATCTTCTAATAGATCGAACCATGCTAGCGATACCGAGCATCACGGGCAGTCTGGGGACTCGGTATCTATAATGTGTTGCAAATGTAACGATCAACGATCACGGACGGTTGTGGCACTGCTGGCGCCAACGACGAACCAGGTACTAATGGACTGGTGTGCTCATGCAAGTACGTACCGCTAACTGGCTCTTGACTCAAAACAAACCTTCGCGTCTTCACTGAACTCTTCCATTCTCGAGGAGGAACCTAGCAATCTCGACGTGCCCCTCACTGGCGGCTAAAACAATTGTCCACCAGTACCGGCGATCAACAGTTTCCCCATGGCGAGACGTATTCAAGACATCAGGGCGATTAAATAAAGTATGCAGCCTTGGTGAGTGCCGTTTCCCCTTGTGAACTGAGATCCAAATTTGCGCCATGGACAATGAGGCATTCTACAACATCCTCATATGCCTAGATCCGCTTGCGTGAAGGGCACCGTTCATCATTTACTCCGACTTCCAAGAGACTCTTCACGACCCGAAGATAGCCGTATTCAAGGGCCCAAATCAATACGGTCGTGTTGTGGGGATGGTGGTGGGGCATGAGAAGTGGACAATGTCATTGGCAAAGTCTGCGACACGTGGTGGCTAAGAAGGTGAGGGTACTTTCGTGTAGCGACCATGATCCAGATTTCAGTCATGCTGGATATGAATTAACCAACCAGTGCAAAGTATTTGTGGCTACATTTGCCGATGTTGCCATGCAGGATGATCTAGCTGAAGGAGGTTTAGAGATTTGAGTTGATGTCAACTTTCAGCTCGCCGTTGAGTCCCACGAGATGCTCTCCTGGGTAAACCGGTACATTGGCCAGACCGCTGCATACTGCAGTTTGCAACCAACATCCTTCCCTGCCAGCATTGCTGGTGGACAACGGTGCCGATAATGAGGCAGCAGTCGAACACCTTGCTCCGAAATGGCCCCATCTAACTGTTGCAAAAGAGATGTCTTTACGGGTTGTGTCGAAGGAGCTGGTGGCGAAGGAGGTAGTGGAAATTGTGTCGGTTGTTGCTTTTGTTGATTATCTGCACGACTACACTGCAAAAGCGGAGAAGTCACTGCTGGTTAGCAGTCATCTGTTTTCTTCAAGGTACCGTAGGAGTGATCGTCGTCGTTACAGACCATTATGCTGCCATCCCTGCCTTGGCCGTCTCAGTGTGGGAGTTGGGATCAATTTACACGAGGCTCGAGTGCCAGGTTTGCCCTCCGGTTGTATTATTTTGGGAAAACACAGCGTAATTCCCGTCTCATACACTACTGTCATGGTCAACACCATAAAGGACGATACGGAGTAGGCTATATTGAGGCGATTGGGCTTCAAAGCTTCATGCACGACCATTCCCATATACCCTGTTCGCTCCGGGCATCTTACTTTGCGAATTTGACACAAATATTCATCCCGTCTCTCGGAAGAGTAGGTTATTTGCACCCCATATTCGTGACCGAATCTCTTCTCATCACCACACCTCGTCTGCGAGTGCTGTTGACTTATATATTTTCGCGTTTTCAGTGTTCTTTGGGGAGGGATTTAAAAAGGCCCCTTCCCATTGATGTTGCACCGATAAATGATGCTGCTAAGAAATTTGGGGAGCGCCCAATGACCAGATTCAACTGAAGTAAGTACTACGACATCCTTGGTTATGTGATTCACTTTTTGCAATAAACTAAAAGACGTCCATTCTTATCTTTGCTCCCTTCCATGTGACACACATACAAAGATATTGGATTGTCTGCGAATCCACCAGGTTCTGAGCGCGGCCATGGGGAAGCTCGTATTCGCTCCAATCTGCGAGATGCCCGAAGTTTGGTTCTGCGAATGTTGGTTTCACACATACACAAGGACGCATATCTCACGACCTGCCCCTCCTAGCCTCCTAGTCCGAGTTCTGCTCCGAGATTTCACAGTCTATCAATGGGTTGAACCCCGTTTCCTTGGCGACTGCTTCGACATACCCTTCCCTTGGCGCGGATACCTGTCAGTCTTCTACAAATCCTGACTGAGGGGTCCCGGTGTTGGAGAAGGATTCAAAACGTCGGTCCTGGTGGATTGTTCGACTGCCGTCATACAGGTTCCTCATTACGATGTATTGATAACGAACCGGAGAGTGACCTCGATGGAGAACTTGGTACATGCGTCAGATGTCTACCCACAGCCACATGCCGGTTACCCGATGGGATGCGCAAATGGTTCGGCATACCTATAGAACGTATGTCCGTGCTCTTCTTGTCCTAACTGCCAGGTGGAAAGCTGTGTCATTCTATTTGCACGCCAAGGAATCGTTTTTTCGCCACTCATTGCCCAATGGGCCTTCCGAGGTCCGCCGTTTCGGACCACTCGTGCTTGCCAACGTACCGTCTCGCTGCGTCTCGCTGGCAAGGTGAAAAACATCCCTGACGCGCGATCCCGCATGAAAATAAAGCTGCCTTCACGGTTTCAAGCTTGTGCTTGTTCACTTCTAGCTTGTCTGACTATACACCCAATTGAACTTATACCTCAAGTGACGCCACAAACCGTGCCGCAGTATTCACTTGTTCCGTTGAGGTCCACTTACGAGAATCTGAACATTGAATATTGATCCTTTATGATCGTGTATGTGACTACGTTAGCTGGCTTTCGGCCGATCGGAGAAGCCAGTCGCGACCCTGCCAGGGAAAAAAACGCTAACACCAACTAGTGACAATCCTGTCCTTTCGCCACAAAAGCCAATATATTATTATTATCTACCTTTAATAAGGGTTAAAAACTCCTCTCGAGTCTTTTGTTGTGTCCGGAAGCAACCAAGCATACATGAGGTAACAGTTACCGCGCCAGGTTTCTGGACTCCACGCATGGTCATACAGAGATGACTGGAATAGGCAAATAAACAATCAGCCTGGTGAACATCCCCCATGATGTAGCGAACTCACGTTGCCTCCATCACCACAGCTACACCACGAGGTTTAATGGCTTCTTCTACTGCGATTGCGATTTGTTTCGTGAGACGCTCCTGAACCTGTAAACGGCGACTAAAAGTTTCCGCGATCCGAGCGAGTTTTGACAAACCAAGAACAAGTTTGTTCGGGATATAAGCGATAGCAATCTGAGTACAAAATCAAAATCAAAATTAGACGGAGCACCACAGCTAACAGCATTTGAAGTGAGCTGTGACACACACCTTGCCTGTGAAAGGGACGAGGTGGTGCTCACATAAGCTTGATATATCAATGTCACGGACAAGGACCATTTCGTCATGATCTTCTGCAAAAACAGCGTTGTTGATGACGTCTGATAATGTACACATGAATATGACTTTGAGAGATGAGATAATGCAGCTCACCTGTTAAGCGTTCTTCATATCCTCGAGTCATCCACAAAAGAGTTTGTGCATAACGCTGTGGAGTGCGGAGGAGACCCTCCCGGTCCGGATCCTCACCGATACATTCAAGAATGGTGCGCACGGCAGATGAAAGTTTTTGCTCCCGAATAGCTCGTTCCGCCGTAGTGGCGTTCAGGCGAGAAACGGTCGATTTAGCTGTCATGGAAAGTTTTGGATGAAGGGGTCGACATTAACTGAGAAAATATCTCACCAGGCCACCCTAGCCCGTTCGGATCAGGCATTGAATTTCCTGTAACAATAACGGAGGACGCGACAATAGGGAAACGGGATCTTTCATGAACATGTGAATTCTCAAGCGTGGAGGCAGAAGATGGTGAAAGTATCTCGTTGTCGTTGTCGTGTGCGTTGAGGTATTGACGAGCACTGGGAACGAGGTGAGGATGAGACTGGGAAGATGGGTCTGACATGATCTGTCCAAAAGACTGGGATTTTTCTAGTTTCGGTTTTTGGCCTAAAAAGGAAAATTGCAAGAGATATGTTTTGGTTGAATAACAGGTAATGTGTCCGAATTCGGTTATTTGAAGGACTGCCTCTCTTTTTTTTTTTATATAGTATGATTAGCTCGAATGCGTCCGTCACGGTCCTGGGTCTCGATACCCGTTCTCGTTCTCTACTTCAATATCCGAACATAAATTGTTTCATGCGGGAATGAAAAAATTCCGACTCTCAAGGACCCATATATCTTGTCGCGAACTGCGGTTTGGCTGGTACACCTTCATAAACCACGAATGCATCTCAAATTTTTATTCCGTCTTTGCGGTATGTGTCAAGGACTGTACCCTCGACATTCTGCATATCCGGAGACACCTCCACTGTCATTTCGCACTCCTACTTCACAGAAGGAGCAACAAGATCAATTACCTACCACTTCCGCCTCGGATTCTATCTACGATGCTTGGCTGGCTTCGAGATCGATGCCACAGCAGAAAGGATCTTATTTTGTACCAGGAAACCAACGGCAATTTAGCAGAACAAATGCCAGACTGGCCTTGATCATCACAAAGCGATGCTCTTATGACTTGTTCAAACTCTTATTCGGGCTTCATCCCGCTCGCACCGCGCTTATGTTGTGTCTGAACGTTCTCCGCAGTATGTCACCCGCATTTCGAGGGTATTGGCAAGCACTGGCACTGAATGAGGTGTGTCGCTTTGTCACTCCCGCAACAGTTATCAAGTGACAACTTGCGGCAGCTCCAATCCCTCATTGCTTCAGGCCAGTTCACTTGGGCATACCTCTTGCGCCTGATATTTACAGAAATTATAAGGAGGATCTTAGAAAGCTTGCTTGATTCTTTCGCGTGAGTTTCGGAGAAAATAGGGCGAACCCCACGCTATTAGCTCACTTCACGCGTTGACAGTGTCTCCAACGAAAATTTCGTGCACAGCTCCGCTCGTTTCTTCGTTGAATATCAACAAATGGAGCAGCGCGTTCGCCTCGATCTTCCCACCCTTGCTGATCCGGTTGTTCGCGACCTCCTGCAGGAATCAGAACTCTTTGCTCGATCCTTTAATGGGATGGGGGGGTTCGGGTTGATCTCTCCGTTCGACTTGATTCATATCTTTTCCTTGTGTACAGAAGTTGTTTCCCATATCTGGGTTGTTTTGTCCATGACTGGTGGCGCCACACATTCTGGCGTACTGATGTTATCGATCATCTCCACAGTCCTTCCACTTCTCATGTCCTGGTGGGGGATACCTCGGACTTTCCCGGAATCGTTGTATACCCCTCAAGAAGCTCGTGCAGCTGAACGTCAAGAAAAGATGCGCAATCTTGCCTACAGTGACTCTCACCGTCCCGAAATTGTTTTATTTGGGCTTGGGCCATGGATTTTGAATTCCTGGGCCGCTGCACGCAAAGTCATTCTTAGTACCGAACAGCCCCTACTTTTCAAGGATTTTGGATTGTCGTTGTCCCTCCTTTCGAACATAAATTTCTCGGACTTCTTATTTGCGTTGCAGAATGTTGGTGTTTTTCTTCTGAATTTCAATTGCCTTGCATACTGACGATCACTCAGATTCCGTTGGTCTTGATGTTGCAGTCTTCAGCAACGTCACTTGGGGCCCTCACCCTGTACCGCAGCTCGGTTCAGTCTGTCATATTCGCAATTGGGAATCTAGTTACAACGACTCGAATGGCATTTCAAGGTCTGTTTTCTAATTATATTGGGTAGCGCCTACTCATGATTGTTCTTGTCGCAAGGTATATTTCTTATGGGTGCATTTTATGCCGCGATGAATATTCATCCGCAACTTCAACCGATGGAAGAAGATGCGTTAGATTACAAACCCTTGCCTGGAGGTGCTAAAATTGAAGTGAGGTATGTGAAGTCCACACAATGAAAGCTACCTTACGTGCTAATTAGCGAAGAAACTTGTGTTATACGTTTCCTGGAAACAAGCAACCGACGCTCAAGAATATTAATCTCGGGATTGAGGCGGGAGAAACTTTAGCAATTGTTGGTTATAATGGATCTGGTATGTTGTCTCTGCAGGCTAGATGTTTCCGCGTTGAAAATGTCACGAGTAGGAAAGTCAACACTCGCCAAAATCCTCCTTCGCATTCTGGATTTCGATGGCGGTGATTTGCTCATAAACGGTGTGGATATTCGCCGGTATAATCCGGTGGAGTTCCACCGCCATGTTACGGCCGTTTTTCAAGGATTTTCAAAATACAATTCAACACTCAAAGAAAATGTAGGTGTAGGCTTCGTCGAGAAGTTGGGGTCAAGAACAGCCGTAGAGAGAGCAATTCAGCTTGCGGGCGCTACTAAGATCGTTGATTCTTTACCGAACGGGCTGCGGACACAACTGGACACTGCTGGCTTCGACTCTGCATATACCTCATTCCCTGATGCTGCCAGAAATCAGATCTCCGCACAAGCTCATCACGGTTTATCTGGCGGAGAGGTGAATAATTTTGATACAGGCTGGCGAAGGATATATCGTTAACCGCATTCCAAATATTCTAGTGGCAGCGTATCGCAATATCGCGAGCTTTCATGAGAGCCAATCTACCAGAGATTGACCTTCTCGTCTTTGATGAACCGGTGCGTAAGTTCTGTCCACAAAGGATGATCAGAATTGACATGTCAGGCAGACTTCCTCACTAGACGCACACGCGCAAAACAACGTCTTCGACACCATAGAGAAAATCTCTAGCTCCCCGTCGGGCGAAAGAATCAAGACTGTCATATTTATCACGCATCGGCTTTCAGTAGCTCGCCGTGCTGATAAAATTGCGATGATGGACAACGGGGTAACTCGTCAGCCGTTTCCGAATATTTCCATCACTGAAGTATGTCTTTGAAATAAAACAGACTATCGCAGAGTTCGGAACACACGAAGAGCTTCTTCGTGTCTGTGGATCCTACGCGGCTCTCTATCGGGCCTCTGTCTAGGGTTGTACCAAACTCACCTGCATTCGAACTAATTTGATCCACTAGATACCACCACAAGGCAAGATAAACGTGACTGTAACAGTTAGCAGAGAATATTGTATTACATCGTTATGTAGACCCAAGATCAGATCAACTCATGCATAGAGTGGTTGATATAGACTACCATGCCCCCGCGTAATAATGCATCAACAGTGTTGCTGTCGACGAGTGATGTTGACTTCTCCGGAAGGCCGTAGACTCCCACCAAAAGTCCCGCATCCCTTATACCTTGGATCAAAGAAGGAACCTCGAACTGAGCATTGAGATAAGTGTCGGTGATAATGAAGGCATAGCCAATGACTCACAAGAAAATTAGCATCAAGGAAAACGCCCAAGAGATGGTTTGTCTTGGCCAATTCCACAGCTGAATAAAGGCTATGCAGCCTTGAATCATTCTCGCCACCAATTGCGGACGCTGTGGGCGTGTGAGGGTGCTCGCATTTCTTCCCACATTGTGACGAAAAGAAGACAGGATCTATCACGTGGTTAGGGGAACTGTCAAGATGGAAGGGGTTGGCTCACAATTGGGCTGTTTCCAATTTAATGCAACACAGATATCAGGGTAGAAAGACGTAAAGATGATCTTCCGACGGGCAGGCGGTCCACCAGAAGTGGTCGATGCGTGATAAATGGTCTGCAGTACTGAATCAACGAATCGGTTCAGGTCCACCTGGCGTCCGAATGAATTGACTTCCGTGATGTTCCGAGGCGGGAGGGCCACTTCGAACATTACCCCCATGGTCACGGGTAAAATCTGTATCTAGATATTACCATTCGTAGTAATTGATATTCACACTGACCGACCTTCATCAGTTGCACGAGGGAGATCATCGAACGCGAAATAGACGTATTCCAGCCTTGCGTGGATGTATCAATTGTCCCATCAAAATTCCTGCCCAGCCTACTAGCCAGAGCCTCGAACTGGGCGAGTGAAACGTCAGCCACACGAAGATCAAACCCGGGTTGCGGAAGCATCCACTCGGCATATACAACGGGGTGAAAGTCTCGGGTCACTTGGACCACAAGATAAACGTAGCTTCCTCTGAGAGATGAGATGGTTAAAGGATGCTCAGCCGAGCCGATGTTGGACTGGTTCGAGGGTGATGTTTGGTTTGACCCAATTGAAACAGAACGTTCGACCCGTCTAGAGGGCACAAGAAGCGTGCTGGTTTGCCGTGTGGGCATTGCCATGGACTTCCAATAGGTTTCGACGTCACCCCCTACCTCCAGCGTAACTCCAGGGAACGGAGAAACGATGTTGATCTCAAAAGATACCTATCTCGGGCATCAATATATAAACACCCGAGCGTCAGTGACTAGAAATTCACCTCTCCTGCAACATGTAAACGGTGGTCAAGTATGGGCAAAACAAAGGGTTGACTGTTACGAATGCTAGTAAAGAGTGATGGAAGCGCAACAGCACGGCCTAGTGTCTTGGTGCCGAAATTTGGGTAAATGGAAAACTCCAAGGATAGCTTGTCCAGTGAGGGTATCTGGAAAGTGAAGACCCTTTCTTCATCTCGTTGAGGAAGCGATATACTGTAATGGGCTGAATTCACGTCAGGACTAGTAGTCATCACTAATTTCAGGGGTGTTGTTGCAAGAAGGTATTCGTTACTATATGCCGGGCTAATAAAACGACGGTGCAACCGTACGGCCGTCTTCAAGCCGCGAGCCGACGCCTTGGGATGCGATGATGGATGTCCAATGGAAACTTGGATTAGGTGGCTCTTGTCGAGGTAGTTGTGACCGTATACACGATGCGACATGATGGGAGGGGGAAGTGAGAGCGAAGGGATATGATCAATCTCGACATTCGGGGGCGTTACTATGTCCGATAACGGGGAAGGTTCATCAACTCTGCCAAGGTCACCTCCGGCAGGAGAGTTGATGGCAGCCTCCAGAAGTAGACGAACGCAGCTGTGGTGGCCGTACCAAGCTGCGTAATGGGCGGCCAGGTGACCGAACTCATCAACCACGTTAACGCGACAGCTGGCGTCTAAAAGAACTTGAATGCATTGATCGTGCCCATAACGGGCGGCGTGGAAAAGTGGAGTCCATTCGTGATACTTGTCCGGAGTATCCCATCCCTCATGGTGCACTAAGAGCCTACAGACATCAACATGACCCTCACGTGCGGCTAGGTGCAAAGGATATTGTCCCGTGCTATTCGGAAGGCACTTGGCGCCACGTTGAAGCAGTAACGTGACGATATCGACATGACCGGATTGACTGGCAAGGGAGAGAGGAACCAAGTCACCAAGTGGAATGGTCGGGTGAACGGAAACCTGCCCGTCATCCAGCAATATCCTGACACAATCTACGCTTCCTTTCAAAGTAGCGTAGACGAACGGACTGTAGTTTTCCATATCAAGTGTGTTCGGAGGTAATTTTGCTTGGATGAGACGTCGACAAACATCGGAGTGGCCATTCATGCAGGCATAGTGGAGGGCAGAGCGACCGTAAACGTCAGCTTTATCAAATTGAACGCCCCTCTGGAGGCAAAGTTCGATAAGGCGGAGGGAACCGGCAGTAGCGGCTTCGTGAAGACACGTTCGCCCATTAATGTCGTCAATGAATCCAAAGTCGAAGGGGAATGTAAGCGAGGACAGTATCAGATCGGCCAGATCGGGAGGGGCTTCTAGGACAGCCTTCCACAAGATACGCGTAACGTTCGCCTTTCCTCCGTTTTGCTGAGCGAGTAGGACTGAATTCTGGACAATCTCTGAAATCGCTGCTTCGTCGGTGCTTGCAATAGCCTTGCGTAAATTCTTCTCAAAGTCGTGAAAGGGACCAGTATGTAGATTTCGTTCGGTCATTATCTGCTGAATAAATATATCATTGGCGGTGCGTCTCTCGAATTTGAGCCCCGAGGACAGATCGGTGAGATCTTGGAGGCATACAGCAACTGTGTCCGAAAGTTCAGCAATGAGCTATATGTGACTACTCCTGAGCATCTTATAGGATGATAGGTCTTGCAGCGAACCTGTCTGTTGAACACGGGCTGGATGTCCACCTGACGAGCCAAGTAAAGCTCTTTGGTAGAAGAGGTCGAACGCTTGTCCCACTTCTTCAAGATCTTCCGGAAACCTGTCGCGTTGATCTCGATGTATTGCTGAAATTTCGGGAAAAACCCGTTTGGTGAGTTACAGCGACAGCACACTGCTACGATACCTGCAGCTTTCCAAGATCTCGCTCTAAAACGCGGAAGCCTTCCTTGACTGCGCTCCATTCTACATGGTCCACAGCAGAATCATCAACAGCATCTGGAAGGCCTCTCGTGGCAGCAGCACGCCGC
>Ga0209006_10001888_pt1 | contig 18951 bp, 13 predicted proteins | sample JacPin_JW_Ref_O2_FD_188567 | JGI IMG/M metagenome (GOLD analysis project Ga0209006, IMG submission 188567) | Forest soil microbial communities from Algoma, Ontario, Canada - Jack Pine, Ontario site 1_JW_Ref_O2 (SPAdes) (version 2) | ecosystem: Environmental > Terrestrial > Soil > Boreal...
AGAGGAAACGCTCCGAAAACAAAAGCAGAAAACCTTAACCCAAAAATCATCCATGAAATAAAGCTTCCGCCTCATTTGACATTTCCCATAGCAGGGACGCCTCGCCGAGGCGTCCGCAGGGAGGCAGATAACGATGAGTCCCCCAAGGACGGCTGACCTGAGATGTAAATATCACGAACTGACTCATTTCGCGATCCTCGCACGGGCGTCGAGTGCTGGCGGGACTGTGCTGGCGAGGCTGCGGTGTGTTGATTGATGCTGGCAAGAGCAGTCAATTTATGGCAGTGTTGAGAATGCCGCTTGTTGAATGGCCAAGAAGTGGTTGTCGAGAAGGAAATATTATATGTCACGCACAGTGCAACCCTCAGTCGAGGAAACGGCGTTCTGTTGTCCGCATTGTTCTGCTTATACCACTCAATATTGGTTTAGGCTTTACGGCAGGCAATACGGCGATAGCAGGCCACTTCCATTTATCATGCGAGAATCAGACAAGGCCGACACCTCCTGTAACAAACAATTGCCAAAGGAGAAAAAAGAGGCGCGGCAAGCTCTTATTCAGAGGCTTTTACCAGGTTTCGTTGTGATTGAGCATGGGTCTGACACCGAGTATGGGAACAGGGTTTTCAATTTGAATCTAAGTGCGTGCTTCAATTGCAAGAAAGTCGCGGTAGCCCATTGCTTGTGGACTGGGGAGCATACGCGCCCCCTCGCGTGTAGTGGTCGGCGCCACCGCCGACCACATCTTTGCATCTTCCCAACTTCCTGCTGCGGGAGGGGAGCAGTCGGCGAGGGCGCCGACTGCGACACGCGAGGGCGCGTATGCTCCCCGAAAGGAAAGTGAAGACGGAGCGGCCTCAGGGGGATTCAACCCCGGAGTTCACGGATGACACGGATATGGAACCGCAATTTTCCCATCTGTGAAATCCGTGAAATCCGTGGTCAAAAATTCTCCTGCTGCCATTTCCGAATCCTGTTCATCCTGTTCATCCTGTCAAAAACCCCCTCCTCTTCTCTGCGTCCTCAGCAGCTCTGCGCGAGATAAACCCATTAGAGAAGCTGAAGTTCGCAGCCAAATCCAAGCATCACACTAATACTTTAAATTGATGCTTGCGTTCCCACGGACGTGTGGTAATGTGGGTTTGTGAAGCGCTCCAGCGCATGTTGTTTGAAGGCCGACGAACCCCGTCTGTCGCGCGATGACTGTTCCTTCTCCCAAGTGGAGAGAGCCAGTTGTTTCGTTCGTCCTCACCCCGCCCCTCTCCTCCAGGAGAGGGTGAATCGTCGGCTGGCTTTCAAATACCTGTGGCTGCCACGGCCAGACACTCATCGCCAAAACGAGCAGCGTCCAAAGCCGTTCCTTCTCCTGGAGGAGAAGGTCAGGATGAGGACGAGCCAATCGACACGCCCCTACCAGTGGAAACCCGAGTTGACCGAGAAATACGCGAACCACGCGAAACCAATCACTCTTTCGCGTATTTCGCATGGTTCGCGGTTCCGCTCCAATTCTCCATATTTCCGGACCGGCTTACGTAAGTCGTTGATTTCCACGATAGTTTCCGATAGTTTCACATCTCTTGATGCTTGGGGAGCGCGACCGTCTAGGTCGCTGCGGGGTGCGTCTCGCGCCACGCTCCGGCAGGAATGGAAAATGCAGGGATGAGGTCGGCGAGACGCCAACCACGGCGGTCGAGACGACCGCGCTCGCCACGAATCGGATTCCAGAGCATTCGCGTCCCTCCGCGTCCATTCGCGGTTGCGCTCCAGTTCTCGGAAGTTCAAAACCAGTTTATGCAACTCGTTGATTTCCATGATCGTTTTAGAAAGTTCTCGCATGCTTCTGTTCGTGGGCCTTGCCAAACCTCCTCTTCCGGACCTTCACCTTCAACAAACCTTGGGGAGTGGAGGGACTTTGAACTTTGAACTTGCAGAACGGAAGGCTAAGGCCAATCATCGGCGCGCAAGCAATTTTTTAGGCCGTCAACGGAACGAACAGCGAACTTATGAAGCAGCGCCCCATCTCCACTTTGATTTTTGGCATTCTGGACATTGGTCTTGGTTTGTTGAAATTAGTCTGGCCGCTGGTGGCCGCAGCCTTGGCTCACCTCAAGCCCGCCGGCACTTCCGGCATGGCAACGTTGCAATCCGATCCGACTTTCATCGCACTGACCAAATTCACCACTTGGACGGGCGTGGTCTTCGGCCTGGCGCTGCTGGCGTTCGGCATTGGACTGCTGCTCTTGCAGAACTGGGCGCGCCTGGGTTCGATCATCTATGCTGTAGTTGACATCGTGTTTGTGCTGGTCAGCACCATCGTCATGTGGCCCATTACGAGTCGGATGATTCAACAGATGCCAAACGTGCCGCAAGGCATGGTGCAGGGGTTCGCCATGATTGGTTTGGTGGTCGGACTCATCTTTGGCCTGGCCTACCCGGTGTTGCTGCTTTTCTTCATGACACGCACCAACGTCATCGAGGCCTGCGAACAGCAGCAGCCGACGGCTGCGGCTTAGGAGGTTGTCGCGGCTGTCTTCAAGTTTTACTTGACGCTCCAACCGGCACGCAACAGAGTGAGACTGCATGGATACTCCGCCTCAAGACACCCAATCCGCTTTCCCGCCTTCGACAGGACTGGCCTTGGCCAGCTTGGTGCTGGGGATAGCCGCGGTCGGGCTGAGTTTTCTTTTGCTGGGCTTCCTTGTCGGTTTGGTGGGACTCGCTCTGGGAATTGCCTATCTGATGAGGAAACGCGGCCCCACCACGATGGCGCGTTGGGGCGTTGGTCTTTCTTCGTTCGGCGTTCTGGCCAGCATCGGCTTCGCGGTTCTTTACTTTCATTATTATCGTATGATGAGTGGCACGTTTGGCGGCGCCAATGTGCCTACGACCGGCGCACTGGCCAATCCGTCGCCGCTGCCGGCCAGCGCCTCGTTGCTGAAGTCAAACCTAGTTTGGTCCATGACAATTTCCGGCGCGCAGGCTTTGTGCGCCGGCGATTGGGAGAGCGACGGTTCAGAGCGCGTGCTGGTTGCCGCCGGCCTGACTTTGCACGTCTTGGATTTGACGGGGGTGGAAAAATCCACGCTGCCCCTGCCGGACCGATTTACATCCATTGAATGCGGCCGGACCAAATCTGCCGGCGCGCGCCTACTGGGCTATACGCCGTGGGGACAGAAGGTATCGGTCATCGATCACGCCGGCAAAATCGCATGGAGCCAGAGCGCGAGCATGGGATTGGACGGCGCGCATTGGGGCGATTTGCGAGGCGACGGCAACGATGACATGATCATGGGCATGAATGGTTTCGGCGGCTTGGAAGCGTTGTCCAGCGACGGCAAAAAGCTTTGGTCCGCCAGCATGGCCAATGTTTGGGGCCAAGCCATCGTTCCTGCGACGGCCAATCGTCCGGCGCTCGTGCTGGCCACCGACGCCAGTGGCTCAATTCGTGTATTTGACGCAGCCGGCCACCCTCAAAACGCTTTGCGCCCGGAGGGCGGGTATTACACCGGGATCGCGGTGGGAGTGGCCGAGAGCAACTCCCTCCAAATCCTTGCCTTCAGCGGCAACGCTGCTGTCGCCTTCGATCAGACAGGAAAGGTCGCTTGGATCACGTCGGCGTCAGGGGGCGTGGCGGCCGCCAGCAGCCCGCAGGCCAGCGCGGTATTTGGCGATTTGGCTGGCGATGGCACCAATGAGTGGGCTTTCATTGACGGCAGTGGAGATTTGGTCATCGCCACGACTGGCGGCCAAAAGACAGCCTCAATTCCGACTTCAAGCACAATTCAAGGATTCGCTATCGCGCCTCGGCGTGGCCAAGGGGCGCTTCTGTTGACTTTGGATATTCGAGTGGTGCAGGCGTATGCCTTTCAACATTGATGTAAGTCTTTATGCGGCGGCATCTTGTGATAATTCCGCCGCCGCACGCGGGGTCGGGTTCGCGACCGGAGAAAGGCCCAAAAAAAATGTTCATTTTTTTGCTTTTAAGGGGTTGACAATATTCAGCGGAACTGTAATCTTGCCGTTGAACATGCAGACACAATTTATGAATTCTATGAAAAGATTCCAAACTATTGCGGCCTATTTGTTGGTGCTGGCACTGGTCGGTGTTTCTTCCCTCAAGTCGGCTGAGCCCGGCAGAATGCAGGGCAAAGCTGTCGTCCGAACAGTTCACGGAACTGCGACCTACTCTTTCGGCGGAGTCACGAGCGACTTACACCCAGGGATGAAATTGGATGCGGGCGTGACGGTTATCACCGGCCCCGATTCTTACGTCTATTTGAGTGTCAATGGTTCGATGTCTGCGGTGCGCGTATCAGCGGATACAACCTTGGTCTTGGAGAAGATGGATCGTATCGGGCCGGGACGCGATGGCGACACCGAAACGATGCTTAACCTCCAAGCTGGCACCATTTTGGGCCAAGTCCAAAAGGTATCGGCCAATTCCCGCTACGAGATCACCACACCTCACGGCGTGGCTGGAATTCGCGGAACGGATTGGAATGTTGTCGTCACCCAACTCGGCAATGGCCAATACGAAGTGACTTTCGAGGCCGTGCAAGGCACGTTGGTGGCTTCGGCGGTTGTCAACGGCGCTCTGCAAACCAAGACACTCAACGGCGGCGAATCCTGGACTGTCGGTGGGGATGTTGTTCCGGTGCAGATACAATTGCTGCAATGGCAACTTGACCAGATCAACCTCATGATTTCCGAAATAGGAAGCGGGGGCACACCTTCGCCAGTGCCGACTGCGCCCCCAATCATTCAGCCCTTCGACGGTGGTCCAGAGCCTGGTCAAGCCCCGGCTTCTGGCGCCAGCCCGCCAACGCCCACTCCTAATCCCTTTACGCCTCCGAATACGGATGCGAAAAGTGGCAAATAGTCTGGCTAGGGTTTAATTTCAGCCCCGGAGTAACTTGTGTTGCTCCGGGTTTTTTGTTTAGTTGATGGCCGTGCGCCTCCGTTTCCTCAAATCGCCGACGTTTTGTATAGCCGCGCTCGTCATTCTTTTCTCCTGCATCCTGGAAGTCATCCAATTCCCGTATCTCAATCGCCTGGAGTGGATGACATTCGATTGGCGCGTGCGCCTGGCCCATAGCCTTGGGAGCGCAGCCTCAGATGCTGTCACCAATCTCGGCATGGTGGAAATCACCGACAACACCATCTACGAAGTAAAGAACGACGCGCACTTGGACGTTGATTACGGACTCTATTGGCCGCGCGTTGTTTATGCCTCAGCCCTCAAGGAACTCACGCTGGAAGGAGCCACAGCGGTGGCCTTCGACGTTTTGTTCGCCGAATTGCGCGACGACCAAGCGCTGGTGGCTTCATCCGACGGTTCCATCGAGGCGCCCGACGATATTTTTGCCGCGCAACTGAAGCAGTCAAGTAACGTCATTTTAGCCGCTGCCCACGACGAGATGCCGAACTCGAAGTTTCGCTCCAGCGCCTGGCAAGTCGCCAACATCACCGTGGATCGCGACGCGGACGGCGTGCTGCGGCGGGATCGCGTTTTCCAAGAGTACCATGTCTGGGACCCCGCCATCAACCAGGCGGCGGCGGCTTTGGCTTGGGATCTGCCGAAAACGATCGAGGACAACGTCAACCATAAGATCACATTTGTCAGCCGGCTTAATGGGGAGAAATGGACTTACGGCACCGACAATGAAGGAAGAATCGCCTACAGCAATTATGTCGTAAAGGCGCAGGCTGGAGATCCGGAGAAGATCGTGCCCTACAAAATTTTCCGGGCCTGGAGTATGGGAATCCTCCTGGCCGCGCACGAGTTGAAACTTGACTTGGATCATCCCGTTTTCGAGCTGGGTCGAGTCATCCTGCGTGGCCCCGCTGGGCTTACGCGTTCCATTCCTGTGGACGATCAGAATTACTTTTACATTGATTGGTCCGTCGCGCAGAACGATCCGCAAGTGCCGAGCATGCCGTTCGAGTTGTTGTTGGCGGCGCAAGTCGAGCGCAAACACGGGCATCCGATGGCCGATTACTGGAAGGACAAAATGGCCATCATCGGCTCGCAAGCCACGGGCAACGATCTGGCTGATGTTGGGGCCACGCCGCTTTCGAGCGGCACCTTCCTTGTCACCAAACATTTGAACGTCGCCCGTTCGGTGATCACCGGCCGCTTCGTCAGGCCAACGCCCCTGGCGCTGAACCTGGCGCTCATTGTCATCGTTGGATTCCTCTCATCCTGGATCACCTGGGTGGTGGACCGGCCTTTCACTGGCACGCTGCTTGTGCTCGCCTTCGCGGCCCTCTACGTTGCGCTCGGCGCTTGGCTCTATGTGCAATGGCGCGTTTGGGTCCCAATTTTCCTGCCGGTGATCTGCGCAGACCTTGTCACCCATGGTTGCTTGCTGGTTTACCGCGTGCGTTTCGAGCAATCCCAGAAGAAGCTGATCAAACAGCTTTTTTCGCGCGTGCTTTCTCCGGATGTGGTCAATGAACTCCTCCAGAAGGCCACCATCCAGACGGCCGGCCAGCGCCTTGAGATTACGATCTACTTCGCCGATGTGCGGGGATTCACAGAACTGACTGACTCGACGCAGGCACAAGCCGATGCCTACGTCAAAGAACACCACCTCACTGGCGCGGAGGCCGAGGCTTATTTTGACGCCCAAGCCAAGGAGACGCTGGAGACCGTTAGCACTTATCTGGGCCTGCTGGCCGACATCGTGAAAAGCCACAAAGGGACTCTGGACAAATACATCGGCGATTGCGTCATGGCTTTCTGGGGTGCCCCGTTGCCTAATTCGCATCACGCCTTGGACGCGGTCCGGGCCGCCATCGAGGCGCAACGCGCGATGGCTGAGTTGAACCTAGAACGCCAAAGGAAAAACAAGCAGCGGGAGAAGGAAAACGAAGAGCGCGCGCGTCAAGGGTTGGCGTTGCTTCCGCTGATGCCCGTGCTCTCGATGGGAACCGGCATTAACACGGGCGTTGCCATCGTTGGTTTTATGGGTTCGGAAACTCATCAGGTCAACTACACGGCCTTCGGACGCGAAGTTAATCTCGCCAGTCGCCTCGAAGGCATTTCCGGCCATGGTCGCATCATCATTGGTGAGGCCACTTTTGCTGCCCTCAAACGTGATGACCCCCAACTGGCGGGCATGTGCCTGGAATGGGGTCTGAGCAAAGTCAAAGGATTCCGCGATCCCGTCCGCGTCTATGAGGTCCACTGGCAGCCTGAGACGGGCCTTCCGCAACAGCCCGGGGATAACACCGATATTCGCTTTACCAAACCCACCGGCGTTTAATTGACTTTCTCCGCGCAAGCATTTTGTTAAACTGTGCGGCATGACAAAAAAAGACGGATGGCGCGTATTGACGGTTTGCCTGGTAATCGGGCTAGGCACCATCGCGCTTTATGCGCCGGCGTTCAATTTCAGTTTTGTCAGCTACAATGACCCTGCCTACGTAGTCAACAATCCCCACGTCAACAAGGGTCTGGCAGGTGCGTTCGCTTGGGCTTTCCAAGCCGGCCAAGGCAAGGTCTGGCAGCCGCTGACCTGGCTTTCGCACGCGCTGGATTGCCAGATTTACGGCCTGCATCCGGGCGGCCATCATGCCACAAGCCTTATCCTTCACGCCCTCAACTCGATGCTGGTCTTCCTGGTATTGCGCCAGTTGACCGGCACTTTCTGGCGCAGCGCCGCGGTCGCCGCCTTTTTCGCGTGGCATCCCCTCCACGTCGAGGTGGCGGCGTGGATCGCGGAGCGTAAAGATGTGCTCTGCGCTTTCTTCTGGCTGTTGGCGCTCTGGGCCTACGCCTGCTACGTGGAGAATTCCAAGGCGCGGCATTCAAGTTCCAAACTTTATTACGTCTGCGCGGTCGTTCTATTTGCCTTGGCTCTCATGTCCAACCCTGTAGCGGTGACGCTGCCTTTGGTCTTGTTCTTCCTGGATTGGTGGCCGCTGGGGCGTCTAGCGCCGGACGGGCATGTTGCCAAACAAGTCGTGGTGTCTCTCGTGGTCGAAAAAATTCCTTTCTTGGTCCTGTCCATCGCCTCGAGCGTGATGACGTTTATTACCATCGAGGGTAATCATATTCTGGACCCCATGGCGCAGATTGATTTTAGGATTCGATTCGTGAATGCGGGCATGTCCTACTTCCGCTATCTGGCCAAATCGTTTTGGCCCTCGGACTTGGGAGCGGTTTATCCGTTGGTGCTGCGCCGTCCGATGTTGCAAGTGATCGGCGTAGCTCTGGTGCTCGTGGCCATTTCCGTCGTGGCTATTCAGGCCAGGAAAACGCGTCCGTATTGGCTGGTCGGCTGGCTGTGGTTCCTGGCCACTCTATTCCCGCTGCTCAACGTCGCGCAAATGGGATCCCTGCCGATGGCGGACCACTACATGTACCTTCCGTCCATCGGTCTGTGGATGCTGATTTGTTGGGAGGCTTATGATCTGGCGTCGCCATTGCGCCATCCACGAAGTGTGCTGGGCGGTTTGTGCGCCCTGCTCTTGGCCGCTTGTTGTGTGGCCAGTTGGATCCAAATTGGCTATTGGAAAAATGAGGAGACAATTCTTTCGCGCATTCCGGACTCGAAATCCAATCCGCAGGGCCATGCCGAATACACAGCTTATCTGCTGCTTCACGGCCAAATTCCCCAAGCCGAGGCCGAATGTCAAAAGGCCATCACCCTTTTCCCAGATTCAGCCACGTTCCAAGCGCTTATGGGCGACATCCTCTCGGCCGAAGGCAAATCGGACGAAGCCATCGAAAAATATAAGCTCGCCCTTCGTCTGGATCCTAACTCGAACATAGCTCGCGTTGCACTGGGCCATGCATTTCTGGCTAAGAAGCACGTGGCCGAGGCGGCGGAAGAATTCAAAGCGGTGATCCATGATCAACCGAAGAACTTCGAAGCTCACGCCCTGCTCGCTAAAGCCTTGCTCCTTCAAGGCCAAACCGCCGCTGCCGCCGCCGAATTTCGCTCTTCCCTGAACCTGGAAGCCAACCAACCGGAGACGCTGAATGAATTCGCATGGTTGCTGGCGACCGACCCACACGCCGAGATTCGTCGTGGCGCTGATGCGGTCCAACTGGCTCGCCGGGCGTGCGAACTCGCGCGTGGCCAAGAGCCATCCTTCCTAGGCACCCTGGCAGCCGCGTATGCCGAAACAGGCGATTTCGACAAGGCTGTTGCAGCAGGCCAAGCCGCGCACGACCTCGCGCTGGCGCAAGGGCGAAAGCCGCTGGCGGCCACCAATGAGCAATTGCTGGCCTTGTATCGCGCCCACAAACCTTTTCGTGAAAACCAGTAAGCTGAATTCTGGCGTGTGTTCAGCCCTGCGGTAGATTGCATCGATGAATGACAACGTGACGGAACGGGCCTCGGTTCTGGCGGCGGAGTTGCTGGGAGCCGCACTGAGCGCGCAATCCCCTCAAGAACGGGCCGAGTCGGGACGATTGGCGCGGATGATGAACGATCCGAACGGCAAGGCATTCACCGTCCAGATGGTGGACCAGGTTTTCCGCAGTCGCTCCCCGCATCGGCAAGCCGCCCGTTTTCGGAGGCTGCTGGAAAAATTCGGCGCACCCGCCTATCTCACAACAGGGCAACGCCTGCTGATGCGTTTGGGCGCCTTGGGTTCGCGCCTCGCTCCTAGCGTGGCCATGCGAGCCGTCGCTGCGCGTCTTCGCCAGGACACGGCGCGCGTCATCTTGCCGGCCGAACCGGCGCCGCTGCAGCGCTATCTGGCCGCGCGCCGCGCCAGTGGGACCGGCGTGATTATGAACCAATTGGGCGAAGCTGTGCTGGGCGAGCGCGAGGCGGCGTGGCGCTTGGACGCTCTCCTCGGCTTGCTCAATGATCCGAGTGTGCCCGCCGTTTCCGTCAAACTTTCCGCCATCCACAGTCAACTCAATTTGCTGGATTGGGAAGGAACACTGGCCGCGGTTTCCGAGCGGTTGCGCCGCCTTTATCGCGCGGCATTGCCGGCCCTGAAATTCGTCAATCTCGACATGGAGGAATACCGAGACTTGCACCTGACACTCTCCGCCTTCAAGCGCGTCCTGGACGAACCGGAATTTCGCTCCTTGCGCGCAGGCATTGTTTTGCAGGCCTATTTGCCGGACAGTTGGACCGCCTTGCAGCGCTTGACCGAATGGGCCTTGGCCCGCGTTGCGGCCGGCGGCGCTCCCATCAAAGTGCGCCTGGTCAAGGGTGCTAATCTGGCCATGGAATCTGTCGAAGCCGAATGGCACGGCTGGCCGCGCGCGCCTTACCTGAGCAAGGCGGACACAGACGCCAATTTCTGCCGCATGCTCGATTTTGCGTGCGACGCGCGACGCGCGCTGGCCGTGAATCTGGCGGTTGGCAGTCATAATCTATTTGACATCGCGCTTGGGCTGGTGCTGCGGCAGGAGAGAGGCCTCGGCACGCTGATCGAGTTTGAAATGCTCGAAGGCATGGCTTCGCATCAAGCCCGTGCCGTCCAGCAGGCGGCAGCCGGGCTGACGCTCTACGCGCCGGTGGTTCATCGCGATAATTTTAACAGCGCCCTCACCTACCTGCTCCGGCGGCTGGACGAAAACACCGCGCCAGAAAACTTCCTGCGCGACTTGTTCGACTTGACTCCGGAAAGCGAGTCCTGGAAACGGCAGCGCGCTCATTTCGCCGCCAGTTGGGAAAATCGCTCCGCCGCCGCCGTCGAACCTAGGCGGGCCAACCTCCTCCCCGTCCCGTCCGATCATTTTACAAATGTTCCCGACACCGATTGGACCGTTGCGTCCCATCGCATCGCATTGTCGGAAGTCCTGACCCGCTGGCGCGCTGAACCCCAGCCTGCACCCGAGCCTCAGGGACTCAGTGCAGCTTTGGCGCAATTGTCCTCGGCCCAGCCAGCGTGGGAGGCCAGCGGCTTGGAGCATCGCGCCGCGTTGCTGCGGCGTTGCGCCGACGTCATGGAACAAGGTCGATTCGACACCATCGCCTGCATGGTGCATGACGCCAAGAAGGCAGCCGCAGAGGCCGACACCGAAATTTCCGAAGCGATTGATTTCGCCCGTTACTACGCGCAATTCCGTCCGCAGCCGGGACTGCGCATGTCGGCGCTGGGCGTCGTGACGGTGACGCCGCCGTGGAATTTTCCCTATGCCATTGCCTGCGGCGGGATTCTGGCCGCGCTCATGGCCGGCAACGCCGTCGTGCTCAAGCCGCCGCGCGAAACGGCTGTCACGGCATGGCATTTGGTCCGGCAACTTTGGCAAGCCGGCATTCCGCGCGGCGTTCTGTGTTACGTTCCGTGCGCCGAGGCGTCTGAGCGCCGTGCCTTGATCACCGATGCAAGAGTCGCGGCGATAGTTTTGACAGGCTCCTGCAAAACTGCGCGAGTGTTTCTGGAATTGCGTCCTTCCTTGCGCCTTTTCGCCGAAACCAGTGGCAAAAACAGTATCATCATCACCTCCCAGGCGGATCGCGACCTCGCGGTGAAAGACCTCGTCAAGTCCGCCTTCAATCACGCGGGACAGAAATGCAGCGCGGCCAGCCTGGCTGTATTGGAAGCGGAGGTTTATGATGACCCGGCTTTCCGCGCGCAGCTGCTCGATGCCGCCGGCAGTTTGCCCGTCGGAGTATCGACAAATCCTGCCAGCGTGGTGCCGCCGCTGATTCGTCCGCCTGGCGAAGACTTGCGGCGAGCATTGACAACCTTGGATGCAGGCGAGGAATGGTTGCTGCCGCCGCGCCAGCTTGGTGACGACCCATTCCTCTGGTCGCCCGGCATCAAATTGGGCGTCAAGCGCGGCTCCTGGTTTCATCGCACCGAGTGCTTCGGCCCGGTGCTGGGCTTGATCCGGGCCGGAAGTTTGGACGAGGCCATGGCCATCCAAAACGACAATGATTTCGGCTTGACAGCGGGTTTGCACTCGCTCGACGAAGATGAAATCGCCATTTGGCGCGAGCAAGTCGAGGCGGGCAACGTTTACATCAATCGCGCCATCACCGGCGCCATCGTACAACGCCAGCCCTTTGGCGGATGGAAGGGTTCCAGCTTCGGACCGGGCGCCAAAGCAGGCGGGCCGAATTATGTCGCCCAGTTCGCCCGCTTTGAGGAAACCGGCGTGGCGGCCGACACTTACGATCAGTGGTGGCGTGACCACTTTTCCCGCGCGCATGATCCGTCGGGTTTGCGGTGTGAAACCAATGTTTTCCGCTACCGCCCATGCCGGGGCGTCGTTCTGCGATTGGATGGCGGCGACACGCGAAGTTTGGAGTTGGCTCGCAAAGCGGCGCAAACCTGCGGCACGCGTCTGCACGTCAGTCTCTCGGGCAACGAATCCGAACAAGAATTGGCCGCGCGACTGCCAGCCTTGGCGGTTGAAGCGGAATTCCTTCGCACCGTTCAGCCGCCCTCGGACGCCTTGCTCCGGGCGGCTTGCGCGGCGGGGTTGAATTGGATCGATGCGCCAATTTTGGCTGATGGCAGGCATGAACTCACCCGGTGGCTGCGGGAACAGAGCATTTCCGAAACCCGCCATCGCTACGGCTTGATCATCGACAACACCGCGAGGCTTGCGCTCAAATGACTTCTGAGGATGATCGCCGCATGGCGCTTGCGCCAGGTCTTCGAAGCACGAGAAATAACGGAAACTTTCGTGGAAATCAACGACTTGCATGGGCAGTTTCAGAACTTTGGTGAACCGGAGCGCAACCGCGAATGGACGCTGATCGACGCGAATACTTTGAAATCCAATGCTTGGGGAGCGCGACCGTCCCGGTCGCTGCGGGGTGCGTCTCGCGCCCCGCTCCGACAGGAAAGGAAAACCCAGGGATGTGGTTGGCGAGACTCCAACCACGGCGGTCGAGACGACCGCGCTCCCCAAACATCAAGACACACGAGAAATATCGGAAAATATCGTGAAAATCAACGACTTGCGTAAGGCCTGTACTGCAAATCAATGACTTAGGGATGGTCGATTCTCGGTTGGGAGTGTCGCAATTCACGGCACCGCCCGCGCCCGTTGCCCCGTAGCCGCCGACGTGAGTCGGCGAATTCTGGATAGGCGGATTCCGGGTGACGATGCGTGCCTCGTCGGTCGTCCACAGGCTATATCGGCTGAAAGAGCTTGCGTGCCTGTGCCCGGACCGCCGAGTTACCTCGGCGGCTACGATTTGGCGCGGCCCCACCTTGACGCCCGCCGTTCCCGGTTTCTCATTCCCGATGATGTTTTTATTATTCATCATGGCCATGACTCTACGTCAGTTCCCGAAAACCAAAAAACCTACCGTAGGCTTTTTGGTATGATTTTTTTTGGAGGGTCGAAGTCGATGGTAGTCACTGCCCTGCAAAGGCTTGCAACGCTGAAAATCTTGAAAAACCGCCAAAACTCGAAAGCAAACTCGATTTTTATTTCGCGAAACCTCGATTTCGCTGCCAAAACGCCCGAAAAAGGGCCTGCTTTTTCTGTCAGTACTAATCTATTGCGCTGCGTTTTTATAGTTAAGTCGCTGTGGCCCAATAGATTGAGATGAATCATTGAACCGCAGTTTTTGAGCGAGAATCCGCCCTTTGGTTTGCGACGCCCCGTAGCCGCCGTGAGGCGGCGGATTCTCGGAAAACGACGGCTTCTGTTTTTCGTCCGCCGATTTACGTCGGCGGCTACCCAAAACAGGGGCTGAACTTGCCGCACTCTGGCCTTTATGTTTTCATTTGACCGTACAAGAGGCAGATGGTTTCGCGCGCGATCTGGTGTTTCGAAATTGCGTCAATAATGAGGACCGGCATTTTGCTGCAATGCATACCATAGTGTGGCGCCAACATCGCTGTAAAGATGAGCGAGGATAATCGGCGTAATGCGATTGGTTTTCGAATAATAGATTGAAAACACCAGAAACATCGCCCCATGACTGAACGCGCTCGCGGGGCCTTGATAAAAATGATAACTCATTTGGAAGAGGGTACTGACAATGATCGGTTTGGACACGCTATTGGTCAGAAACTTTAGCTCCGTCATTAAATACGCCCTTACGATTAGTTCTTCGTAAAAGGGATTCAGGAATTGGACAAGAATAGTTGCAAGCGTAATTCCGCCGCCAAACAGGTAACGGGCAACACGGGCACTCGAAGTTGAATGACTCACGGACGTAAGCCCGGTAGAAGATAAAAAGCCATAAACCGCGTAAAAGCCAACAGTCCCAACAATAAAAAGGAGGATCGAGTACCCAAAATCATTCTTCGCCCACGAAAATCCGATGTCAGAAAAAGTCCTGAATCGACGCATCAGAACGTACCAGAGCAAGCCAAGGGCTGCTCCGTCATGAATGATGGCATTTATCCAATTCAGTGCTCCAACCATAGAGCCGCCCGAACCAGCATAGGCCCGGTTCGCTAGGTGATCGGCAGAACTGAGGACGCTGCCGCCAAAAGCGACTACGCAGACCAGCACTACTTCAAAGATGCGCGTCTCGCGATCCGTCAAAGTTTCGCCAGAAATTAGATCGGCCTCACTGATCTGGCAGGCAGGGGGCAGTGCCGACGATGGAATCGCCGCAATTTCCACGGGAGCGGGCGATGTCTCCGGAATCTCGCTCGCTAGTAACTCCCCATCAGTCAAACATCGAACGACCTCGTCCGGGTATTCCTTTCCGCAATGGGCGCACTTTTTCACTTAATGCGTAGATTGCGGTTCATTTCATCGATGCTCTCTGGCTAAACAATGCATAAAGTGTGCGCCGCGGCCATTTAACCTGCGTGAAGCCTATATCCCACCCCAGGTTCAGTCAACAATAGCTCAGGGCGGCTTGCGTTTTCTTCAAGTTTTTCCCGCAGGTGCGCCATATAGACGCGCAGGTAGTGCGTCTGCTCGCCGTAAGTTGGGCCCCACACTTCTTTGAGAATTTGCCGGTGCGTGACCACTTTGCCGGCATTGCGCACCAGCAGGCGCAGGAGCGAGTATTCCGTCGGAGTCAATTTGATCTCGCGCCCTTTGAGTGTGACCAAGCGGCTGGAGAGATCGACTTGCAATGGGCCGGAATGAAAGACGGCGTTGTCGGCCACGGGTTGCGCGCGACGGCGGGCCGCGCGCAGGCGCGCCAACAGTTCCGCCGTGGAGAAGGGTTTGTTCATGTAGTCGTCTGCGCCGTGGTCGAGCGCGCCGACTTTGTCCTCCTCCCCTTCGCGGACCGAAAGCACCAGCACCGGCGCTTCGCTCCATTCCCGCAGACGTTGCAGGACAGTCAGGCCGTCCATGTCGGGCAAACCGAGGTCCAACACCACCATATCCGGACGGCGTTGCGCGGCCTCGAGCAACCCTTCCTGCCCGCTGGCTGCCTCGAAGACCCGGTAGCCACTGCCTTCCAACGTAACCCGCAGCAGGCGCCGCATCTGGATTTCGTCGTCAATGACCAGGACAATCGGTAGGTGAGGGGCGGTCTCGCTCATACGACGGCGTCCATGGCTGGTTCCGGGCTGCCCACGATGGGTAAGTGAATGCTGAATTCCGCCCCGCCGCCAGGGCGGTTGCGCGCCTCCACGCGTCCTCCGTGCGCCTCGACCATGCCTTTCACGATCGAAAGTCCCAGGCCGGTGCCGCCCGCCGGCGCTCCGGGCACGCGATAAAATTTGTCAAAAACGTGCGGCAGACTTTCGGGCGGCAGGCCCGGGCCGTGGTCGGCCACCGAGATAATCATTTCCTCCGGCGTGGCGGAAGCTTTGACTTCGACGGTCGTGCCGGCGGGCGTGTAGTGGGCTGCGTTGAGGAGGAGGTTATTCAGCGCCTGCTCAATCAGCACGAAATCAATTTTCAGCAGGGGCAACGGCGGTTGCAGGTGGAGTGCGACCTGATGACCCGACAATTCGCGCTCGTTGTGCCGCAACGCGACGTTGATCAAGTCGGCCACGTCACACCAATCCAGGCGCGGTTTGACGTTGCCCGATTCCAGACGGGTCATGTCAAGCAAATTTCCGACCAGCCGGTTGAGGCGCGAGGCGCTCTCCTGGATTTCATGGGCGAGGGTGTCGCGCAGCGATTCCGGCGTTTTGGAATCCACCATGGCGCTGGCGGCGGTGGTGATGGCAGAAATGGGGGTGCGCAGTTCGTGCGAGATGGAGTTGAGCAGGGCCTTGCTCAACTTTTCTGATTCCGCCAGCAATTGCGCTTGTTGCGCCTCGGCGTCCAACCGCAACCGGTCCAGCACGAGCGCGGCCTGCCGGGCGTAGGCGTCGAGCAAATCGCGCTGTTCCAAAGTGGGTTGATGTTCGCCCTCCAGCGCCACGCCCAGCGCGCCGACGGGGCCGCGGTTGGTTTGCAGCGGCACGTAAATGGCGGTGGACGAGGGCAAGTTGTCCGTGAAACGTCCCGCCACTTTGCCAAAGCGGAAGGCCCAGGCCGCCACGCTTTGCTCCTTCTCCGAGACGGCAAACGTGCTGGCGTGATGGGCCGTCTTGGCCAGATTGCCGCCCGCTTCGCGCAGCAGGACGGCCACCCTGGCCTTGAAAGCCTGCTCCACTTGCCGCACCAGCCTCTGGGCCATGTCGTCCACGTCGGCCGCATCGGCCAGATCGCGCGTGAGCAAATAGAGCGCGGTCGAACGCTCCTCGCGGCGACGCTCGGCCCGCTCCTGCCAGCGCACGCGCGAGGCGAATTGCCCCAGCACCAGCGCGACGACGAAATACATGCAGAACATCATGACGTCGTCGATGTGAGTCAAGTACAATGTAAAGCGCGGCTCCAAAAAGAAATAATCCCACAGCAGCGCGCTGGCCGTGGCCGTGGCCAGAGTCGGGCCGCGCCCAACGCCAAAGGCCAGCAGCACCACGCCCAGGAGGTAAATCAGCGCCAGCGCCTGCGCCCCAACGTGCGAGTACAACAGGGCGTTGACAGCCGTGCAAAGGCCGACCACGCCCAATCCGGCGGCGTATTGCCAGAGGGGCGATTCGTTGGCCAGATGCCAGCGCAGTTTCCGTTCCCCTTTTTCCAGCGTTTCGGGCCGGACGATGTGCAGTTCAATATGCCCGCTGTCCCGCACCAGACGCCGCAGCAACTGGCCGCTGCGAAACCAATCCAGCGGGCCTTCGATGCCCGGCTTGCCCACCACGATCTGGGTGACGTTTTGCTGATGGGCGACGCGCAAAATGCCACGAGCCACGCCGGCGTCGGCAGTGGTGATGACCTCCGCTCCCAGTTCGCGCGCCAAGGCCAGGTGTTTGGTCAGGCGGTCTTGGTCATCGTCGGAGAGTGGGCGCGGCTGCTCCACATAGAGGGCCAGCCAAGGGCAATCCAGGTTGTCCGCCAGGCGCCGCGTCCAGCGGATCATATGCTGGGAATGAGGGCTGGCGCTGACGGCGACCAGCAGGCGATGGCCCGAACGCCACGGCCCAGTAATTTGCATGGCTTGCAAGTAATCATGCACATCCTGACCGACATGGTCCGCCGCCAGGCGCAAGGCCATTTCGCGCAGGGCATTGAGGTTGCCCTCGCGGAAAAAATTCATCATCGCCAATTCGGCGCGTTCGGGCAGATAGACTTTGCCTTCGTCCAGGCGTTTGAGGAGATCCTCCGGCGGCAAGTCGATCAACTCCATTTCCGCGCCATCCAACACGCTGTCGGGCACCGTTTCCTGCACGGTCGAGCCGGTGATTTGGCGAACGGTATCGACGCGGCTTTCCGCGTGCTGCACGTTCATGGTGGTATAGACATCGATACCGGCGTCGAGCAACTCGATGATATCCTGGTAACGCTTGGCGTGGCGGGAGCCGGAAACGTTGGTGTGGGGCAATTCATCCACCACCGCCAGTTGCGGATGGCGGGCCAGCAAGGCGTCGAGGTCCATTTCCTCCAGGGTCACGCCGCGATATTCCACTTTGCGGCGCGCCAGAACGGTCAAACCGGCCACCAATGCTTCAGTTTCCTTGCGGCCATGCGTTTCGACGAAGCCGACGACGACATCAATCCCCTCACGCTGGGCGCGCTGGGCGGCGCGGAGCATGGAGTAGGTCTTGCCAACGCCTGCGGCCATGCCGAGAAAGACCTTGAATTTGCCGCGTTTTGTGGCGGCCTCGCTTTTCTGGATCGCGGCCAGCAAGGCATCTGGATCCGGACGGTTGTCCTCAGCCATGTTGGCATTGTAACCGCTCTCTGGCAAAAGGGCATCATTAAAACGGCGTAAAGAATGTGGAAGGAGCCACAGATCGACACAGATGAACGCAGATATTTAGGAGAAGCGACGCTTCGGCTCTGAGCGAAACCTATTGCATCACAACGGCTTCCGAACTGTATCTATTGCACCGGCTGGAGCGGCCGTGGCTTGATCGGCGGAGCAACAGGGAGGTCACGCGGGTCTTTGGCGATTTGTTGCATTATGTATTCGATCGCGTTATCAAGTTGCACGTCGTTGCCGTGGAGTAATCCATCCGGGTTGAGGTCCAGTTCCACGTCTGGATCGACGCCGTGGCCTTCGATGATCCAATCCTTGCCTTGCGGGTCCCAGCCGCCGAACTCCGGTTGCGTAATCATGCCGCCGTCGCGCAAGGGCTTGTCACCGCGAATGCCCACCCAGCCGCCCCAGGTGCGCGTGCCAATGACCAGCCCCAGCTTAAATTGTTTGAACCCCAGCGCGAACGTCTCGCAATCGCTGCCGCCCTGGCGATTGATCAGGCAAGCCATGTAACCGTTGAAGGTATGCGATGGCACGGTATCAACGCCGCCGTGACGAGTGCCGGCAACCGCCAGAGTCTTCCGGTCGAGATGCGCCAGGATCATCGGCGCCACGAAGCCGCCATGGTTCCAGCGGTCATCCATGATGAGGCCGCGCTTGCGCCATTGCGGGGGGTAATCTCGCGCGAACTGCCGCAGGCCACGGGCGTCCATGTCATACAAATGGATATAGCCGATCTGGCCGTTGCTTTTCTTGTTGACGTATTCGCGGTTCGCGCGCACCCAATCGGCGTAGCGGATGCGCGTGTCCTCGGCGACGGTCTTCACCACCACGCGCCGCG
>Ga0209006_10001890_pt1 | contig 18950 bp, 13 predicted proteins | sample JacPin_JW_Ref_O2_FD_188567 | JGI IMG/M metagenome (GOLD analysis project Ga0209006, IMG submission 188567) | Forest soil microbial communities from Algoma, Ontario, Canada - Jack Pine, Ontario site 1_JW_Ref_O2 (SPAdes) (version 2) | ecosystem: Environmental > Terrestrial > Soil > Boreal...
AATCCCCGGTTCGAGCGGCGCCACCATCCGCAAGGACCATGATTTTTCCGCTTCAGTTTTCATGGATGAATTTGTCCAGGATTACCGGCATCAGCGATGTCAAGCAATCGATCGCGTTCCGTTCTCGCCGAAACTGAGCGGTTTGCGCGTCATCGTGAAGCAAATCACAGCCGCCAGGAACAGCAGAAAGCCAGCCAGATAAAATGCCAGGTCGAAGCTGCCGGTCCATTTCACAATGTAGCCGGTGGCGATGGGCACAAGCGATCCAAAAATATTCCCGCCCAGCATCAGGAAACCAATGGTGGTGCCTACCATCTCTGGATTCCACACCAAGTCATTGGTCAGCGCAATGTTCAGCGAAAGCGCCCCGCAAATGCAAGCCAGAGAGATTGAGACAAGAATCAAAAGCAAATATTCATTGACCACAAGGTTGGTGAGTAGAACGACGCCCGAGAGCAAAATGAAGACGATTAGCAGTGTCCGGCGTTTACCCTGCCTTATGGCTTCAGCTGTTAGAACGATGTCGCTGAGTTTTCCAATGAGCAGCCCCAGCACTGCCGCAACTACGTAGGGCAAGGATGTAAACCAACTGGCTTTTGCCAGTGACATGTGGCGGGATTGGACTAGATACGAAGGAAGCCAAAAGAGAAACAACAGCATTGTGTATGCGCAACACCCTTGTGTGAGGAACAATCCCCACATGGTTTTGCGACTCAGCAGTCGCAGCAGAGTGCCCTTGGGGAGGGGCGCTGGCTTCTCCTGCGAGTCGGTGTTCTCCAAAATGTATCGGCGCTCTTGTTCGGGCAACCACGGGCACTCGGCTGGAGCGCGGAAAAATTTCAGCCACAGGATTACCCAGATAAAGCCAACGGATCCCGTCATCATAAACGAGACTCGCCACCCTTCCTTCACTAGCAACCAAGCCACCAGGGGGGCGGAAAACGCGGGGCCGGCGAAGGTGCCGGCGTTGAAGATGGCGGTCGCGAGTCCACGTTCAGCAGGAGGAAACCATTGTCTGACTACTTTGCCGGAGGTTGGAAACGAGGCTGCCTCCCCGGCTCCTAATGCCAATCGAGTCGCCAGCATGCCTCCAAAGCTTGTGGCTATACCGGTCAACATTCCCGCGATGGACCAGAGCGTCACCGACAACCCATTGACCCATCGCGTGCCGATGCGATCAGACATCCAGCCCCAGAGCAAAAGAAATAGGCAGTAGGTCCACTGATACGAGGAGAAAAGCAGGCCCATTTTCCCTGCGTCCCAGCCAAAATCTTTCGCAATGGCGGGAGCGGCCACCGACAAATTTATGCGATGCATGAAGTTGATAAAAAGGTTAAGGAACAATAGAGCGGCAATATAGAAGCGGTTGCCTGACCAAAGCGAACCGACACCGGCGCTTAGTGTTCGCTTCCCGCCTGCAGGAACAGCGCTGACGCTCGGCCCGGTTGTCATATTTTATGCTGGTGTCGGACTCGCTGTTCCCTGGCAGGGAAAGGCGACAGCCACGCTTGAGGACAGAATGGGCGCGTCGAGATAACAGCCGACTGTCGCATTGTCGTTATTCGTCTTCTCCCCAGCCGAAGTTGGGTAGGGGGTGCGGAATGGGCGGAAGATCCCAACTGCCGGTTGCCAGGGGGCGGATCTCGCGGTCGATGCGGACGTCGAGAACCGTCGGCCGTCCGGAGGCAATTGCCGATTCCAGTTGCGGTGCAAGATCTGCCGGCTTCTCCACGGTCAGGCCGTCGGCTCCCATCGAGCGCGCCATCATTGCATAGTCGGCGGAAAAAAGATTTCCCTTCACGTCGGTGAAACTGGTTGCCAGCTCCCGGTCTTTGCCAAAATAGCCGCGCTGCTGATCGCGTATGGCGCAATAACCGAAGTTGTTCCACACCAGCCACACGACGGGAATCTGATACTCAACCGCGGTGAGCACGGCGCTCGCGTTCATCATGAAAGCCCCATCTCCACACAAAGAGACGACGGGGCGATCGGGCGCCGCCAGTTTGGCTCCGAGAGAGCCCGAAACAGCAAATCCCATCGACGCGAACCCCCAGGTTTGAAGGAACGTCCGAGTCTTCCAGGCTTCCCACTCCGCGACCAGCCAATTGTGATGGATGCCGACATCCGCCAGCACAATGCCGTCGGCCGGAACAACTTTCCGCAATTCGGCGACGGCGCGCTCGGGGCGAATGGGAATCGCGTCGGATGTACGCGGCGGAAGGGTCTCCGCCTCCCAGCGCTTCCGCCATCCGGCGATGCGTTCGAGCCAGGCACTCCGCTGACCATTGGTTTCCGAACCGCGTGCCGCGAGCAGCTGTTGCAAAAAGAGTTTCGCGTCGCTGATGATTCCGATTTCTGGTTGAAAGTTGCGGCCGATTTCAGTCGCATCGATATCGACATGAATCAGCTTGCTGGGCGGGATGTTGTAGGTGAATCCGGGAAGCCACGCGCTGCTGGCTCGGTCGTCGAATCGCGTTCCCAGAGCCAGGATCACGTCCGCATTTCGGCAAGCTGCATTCGCCATGTAGGAACCATTGCGCCCGGTAGCACCTAAGCTTAAAGAATGCCGAGGATCGAAGACGCCTTTGCCAAACGGCGTTGTGGCGACAGGAATACGAAACGCCTCCCCCAGCATGAGTAGTTCCGGTTCGGCTCCGCTAAGTTCAACGCCATGTCCGGCAACGATAACCGGGCGCTCAGCACGCTGAAGCAGCCGTACCGCTTCCTCCACGGCTGCGGGGTCACCTGCAGGCCGCGACCAATCCGCGACGGGCCAATCTTTCTCTCGAGAGCCGGTGGTCTCATCGACCATTTCGACAAACACGTTCAGCGGTATATCGATGTTTACCGGCCCAGGCCGGCCATTGGTCATCAGCGCAAAGGCTTGCCGGAGAGCGAGCGGCAACATGTCAGGCCGCGTGGGTTGGAAGCTGCGCTTCACGTAGGGGCGGAGCACATTCACGAAATCGCCCTGAAAATATCTTCCGGTCTCCTGAAACGGTCCCCGGTTCCACTGGCCAGTGGGGACATTTCCAGTGATGTTGAGCATCGCTGAGGAATCCGCGAAAGCGGCGGCAATCGCGAGAATAAGATTCGCCGAACCCGGCCCGCACGAGGTGTAGGTCGCTACCGGTTTCTGCGTGATGCGAAAGTAGGCTTCGGCCATGAACCCGGCCGCAGCTTCGTGGTGCACGGAGATCGTTTTGATCTCGTCTTGCCGGTCGAACAACCCGTCGAGCAGTCCGAGAATGCCGTGACCGCAAACCCCGAAAATGTAAGGAACTTTCTGCTGCACGAGGAAGTCTGCGATGAACGCGGCTCCCTTCGATGCTGGCTTTACGCGCCCTGGTTGCACTCTGCTGTCAGGCATTCGACTCTCCTGGAGGAAATTATTTCGCAATACTGAAGCCGCCGTCGAAGGTCTCGGACATGCTCCAAAACATGGTCTTGACTTGTTGATAGGTTCTGATGCCTTGCAAGCCTTTCTCACGGCCGAGACCGCTGTCTTTGCACCCTCCGAACGGAGCCGCCGTTGAGAACTGCTTGTAGGTGTTGATCCAAACCATCCCTGCCTCCAAGGCGCGCGCGACCCGCCATGCGCGTTTGTAATCTGCCGTCCAGATCCCCGAAGCTAAGCCGTAGGGGACATCGTTCGCTTGCTGGATGAGATCATCTTCGTTGTCGAATGGCATAGCACACAGCACCGGGCCGAAAATCTCTTGCTGCGCGATGGTCGACTTGTTCGTGATCCCGGCGACAATGGTAGGCATGTAAAACGCACCCTTGGCCAGGCGCGCTTCGGATGGCCGCGAACCTCCAATCAGAATCTCACCGCCTTCCTTCCGCGCGCGGTCCACAATCTTCTCAACAAAGTCCCGTTGCGAAAAGCTTGCGCTTGGTCCGAGTTGCGCGCCTGGAGCGTCCGGTAAGTCGACTCGCAGTGCGCCGGCTCTTTCGATGATCATCGAAAGCACTTCGTCGTAAACCTTGCGCTCGACGAACAGTCGCGATCCCGCAGTGCACGATTGGCCAGTCCCTTCGAAGACCGCCACGGTTGCCGCATCGGCAGCGGACTTCAGGTTCGCATCGGCAAAAATGATGTGGGGTGACTTCCCACCCAACTCCAATACCGCTGGAATTATTTTCTTACCCGCCAGTTCGGAGATTCTTCGACCGACCTCGGTCCCGCCGGTGAAGGAAACCATGCGCACCAGGGGATGAGTAACGAGCGCGTCGCCGATTTTACTTCCGGCTCCGGGTACGACGTTCAGCACGCCCGGCGGGACGCCGGCGTCCAGAGCAATTCGCCCCAACTCGATGCCGGAGGTTGGAGTGAACGAGGAGGGCTTGACCACAACGCCATTTCCGGCCGCTAACGCAGCTGCAATCTTGTTACAGCTAAGCGTAATCGGCGAGTTCCAGGGCGTAATTGCCGCGATCACGCCCCACGGTTCATAAACCGTCATGCTCAGATAGTTTCCGCGGGGAGGTGTGATCTCCGATCCCAGCGTTTCAACCGCCGCCGCACAGTAGCGGAAGGTGGCCGCGCCGTTGATCACCTGATTCTTGCATTCCTTCCAGACTTTTCCGTTCTCCAGCATCTGACAGCGGGCGAGGAGGTCAGAGCGCTCGATCATGAGATCGGCAAATTTGTGCAGAATTTCAGCCCGCAGATGCGGCAGCATATTGCGCCAGGCTGGCTTGCTGGCGGCTTCGTGCGCGGATTTTACGGCTGCATCGATGTGAGCTTCGGTCCCCGCGCAAATTTCATAATTGACCTCACCGGTCGCGGGATTCACATGGGTGAACCGACTCGGCGTATCCTGCACCCACTCCCCTCCGATGAGGAAGGGTACTGGCTTCAAAGCCGCGGCTGTTGGCATTTATTAGAACTCCTAAATTGACAGCTTATTGTTCCGCACTATATAAGGCGCTAGGGAAATACGATGCAAAACCCGATTTGCCGATTCTAGCATCCGTAATCTGAAGAAAACCTGATGAAGAAGAAATCGACTTCAATTGCAATAATCTTTACACTTTCGTCCATTCTCCTTGCCAGCCGCCACGTTTGGAGCCAGAACACCGCCGCTGTTTCGGTTCCATTCACTTCCATTCCAACATTTTCGACGGAGAAAATTGGACGGCAGGGCCATTTCTATGTTGGCGGCAAATGGGTGGGAGAGCCGGGCAAGGAAAGAATGCGTGGCGCGATGTACGTAGAAGTTTGGGTGCCAAAGAAAATCCGGCATCCGTACCCGATCCTTTTCGTACAGGCCGGAGGAGGGCAGACCAACATCGCGCTGTTGCAAACGCCCGACGGGCGGCCAGGCTGGGCCTATGATTTCGTGAACCAGGGCTACACCATCTGCATGATGGATTTCCCGGGGCGAGGCCGTTCGGCGTATATTCCTGATCTCGACGGTCAGTTGTCGGGTCCGCGCACCGCCGAGCAAATGGAAGAAGTTTGGACGGGAGGGCATGCGCCTTCGAATCCAGAGCGTGCCTGGCCTCAATCGAAGAAATATACGCAGTGGCCCAGTGACGCTCCGAACAAAGGTCGGATGGGCGATCCCGTATTTGATAACTTCGCCAAGACTGAACTTGGATTTCCGACAGCCGACGACATGGAGACGCTCTCTGCCGACGATCTCGTGCAATTGGTCGATCTGATCGGCAAACCGGTCATCCTGCTCCTGCATTCCCGACTGGCAACTTCCGGATGGCTGCTCGCCGATGCGCGGCCAAAACTGATCAAAGGAATTATTGCGGCCGAGCCCTGGGGACCGCCCATAGAGAACATGGAATTAGATGCGAAAGGTCCGGGGCACATTTGGGGCCCCACCAATTTTCCCCTCCATTACGACCCTCCGATCAAGGAGGCGTCGGAATTGCAGCCCGTGCGTCAAGAGAAAGCGGACGGCCCGGACCTGGATCGCTGCTGGTTGCAGAAAGCACCGGCTCACAAACTGATCAATCTCGAAAATATTCCCGTGCTCGATGTATCGGGGGAGGCGAGCTATCACCGTCCATACGCACATTGCATTGCCAAGTGGCTCGATCAGGCCAGCGTAAGAACTCAATACGTAAATCTGGAGGATGTCGGGCTCCCCGGAAATGGCCACCAGATGATGTCGGAAAAGAACAGCGCCGACATCGCGAAGTACTTCATGAGCTGGCTCGATAAGAACGTACATTAAGCAACTCGAGCACCGGCTCTCTCCGCAAACCTTTATCAGGGAAAACGACTTTGTATGAGCGAACGTCTGAAAGGAAAAATCGGGATCGTCACCGGTGCGGGCAGCGGGATCGGACGCGCATGCGCGGTGGCGCTTGCGCGGGAAGGAGCGCGGGTAGCGCTGTTCGGCAGGCGCAAAGAACGAGTTGAAGAGGTGGCGCACGAAATCGGCGATCATGCATTTGCTATTGGAGGAGACGTTTCAAAAAAGGACGACCTCAATCGATTGCTGGGTGCGACCGTAACTCGATTTGGCGGACTCAATTTTCTGGTGAACAACGCCGGCATCCTGCACATCGGAAACGCGGAACAGATCAGCGAAGATCAATGGGAGCAAACCTTCAACGTAAACGTCACTTCGGTCTGGCTGCTTTCCCGGGGTGCGTTGCCGCACATGAGGAAGGCAGGCGGCGGTTCCATCATCAACATTGCCTCTGTTCTGGGAATCGCCGGCGCTCGCAACCGCGCTGCCTATGCTTCCTCCAAGGGCGCGGTGGTGCTGCTGACGAAAAGTATGGCGGCTGACCACGGGCCTGAAAATATCCGGGTGAACGCAATTTGTCCGTCGTTTGTCGAGAGCGAACTAACTGCGGCCATCCTCGCCAACGTTGGCGACCCAGAAACATTTCGCCGGGAGAGGACCGCTGCGCATCCGATCGGGAGGCTTGGCCGGCCCGAAGACATTGCCGGCCTGGCGGTCTATTTGGCGAGCGATGAATCGTCGTGGATGACCGGTGCTACCTTGCCTGTGGATGGGGGATACTCGGCGGTATAATCACTTCGCTAGCTGCGCGGGATCGATGCCTTCTCCGAGCACGCAGCTCGATCTGACGCTGCCCACAACTGCCAATCCGCGCGGCCAACCAGCCGTTCACGAATGCGATAAACGGCTTCGATGCCGGTGCCATGTGCACCCAATAGATTCGCAACCTTGAATTCCTTCAGCTTGTGCGCAGCAACAATTCAGTTGCTGCTCGGTCACGGGAAAAGATGGAATCCTCCAACGACCGCCTGAACGGGCTGGTTGGGAAATTCTTCTCGCGCGAAGGTAAGTTTTGCAGCAAAGACCCGCTCAGTCTTGAGATCAATTTCCATATGATCGAAGCGGCCTTGAACGTCGGGCATGGCAATACGCACGAAGACGAGCGGCACCGACTCAACGTTGGATGGATTGGCCTGCGCGCCGGCGCTGCTCAGGGCCATTAACAAAATTGAACAAAATTAGAAAAAGACCGCAGAACTTACCTATGCCTTCTCCCGCATATCCACGCAGCCTTCGCGTTTAGTATTTTTACTCGCTGTTGTAATTACAAGCGTTGTTCGGGAGCTCGAGTAGTGATTGCTGGTTCGATGAAACTTATACCGCTGTTTTCCGACCTGAACTTTTGGCGTGATCCGCATAATGACGCACGAAGCGCGCTCCGAATTCGATAAGCTTTTCCGCCAAAGCCGCTCCGGTCTCGGGCGAACAAAGGCGTGGATCGCCCGCTGAGACGCCGTTGGGAGCCAGTTCCCCAACCTCGAGGGGCACGGAGATATTAACACCCTCAAAACCTAGCGTGGCCAATCCTGTGACGGGGAGTCCCATGACCTCCGGAGGCTTAACGGGTTGCGGAATCATATCCGAACGTACCCAATCGGGAAAGAAGTGCATGGCCAGACTCGTCAGTACGTCTGCGCCATGTCCTGAAGACTGTCCCGCCTTTTCCTGGCCCACCACATCTACCAGTAGACTCGTCGCAACACGCCAAAGGTAAATATTCGGAATCAGGCATCCGCTGGAGCGGTAAATCTCTGATGTCACCTCGTGTATGCATTGGAGGTTTCCGTCGTGCCCATTCAGGATAATCAAATGAGAAAGATGGTGCCGCAAAAAACAGCCAAAGACGTCCATTAATAGCGCCCGCAGGGTTGTCTGGGATACCGCGAGTCCTCCGGGAGTACTCCCGAAGAAATTGGCGCCTCCGAATGGAATTACAGGCGCAACTAAAGTTTCCACGCCCCATGTACAAGCACGATCGGCAATCTGAGCGGCAACGTGTTCCGCCAGCAAGTAATCTCCCATTGGCGCATGCGGGCCCTGATCCTCGTGGCTGCCCAGTGGAAGGAGAATGACTGGATTGCGAGCTAGAATTTCACGCGCCTCCCCGGCGGTTACTTCACCGAGGCGCACTTTCCGGGAAACCTTGCTGGTCATAAAGCTTCTGTCCATCCATTCTGAGAAGTTCGAAACTGACAGAGCGATTCTGGTACTCTGCGAGAGTGCTGAGTAGCTTCGCGGTCACATCTGTCACTTCGCTTTTCGGCCAAGCTTCCACCTGCTTCCGCATCGGTTCAAAGTTCGTCGGCATGCGGTCGACACCAACCGAGACGCAGTCAATGAGCGAGACCGACTCGAGTGTTTTGTGAGTACACAATGTTTCCTAATTGGGGTTCGGTGAGGTTCAACCTTTCCAAACCGCTGTGGCGAAAGGGCCCCAACACATAAGTTTAGAGTTGCCCGTCATCCGACAGGAATAACCAAAGGTCTGGTCAACACCGGCCGACTTCCCGTTCCTGATCTGAACCTTCTCTGACGCCGTTTGATGAATAGTTTCCTTGCTTTCGCCCGGCCAGGCCAGGTTCAACATCCTACTGCTCGATGGTCGACTCCGACTTGGGCGGTCGCCTGGTTACCTGCGGTGGATTCGGCAATTGCGAACGATCCCAGCCCCCACCCAAATTCTCCACCAGGGCTACGGCGAAGCTCATCCGCTGCACCTGAAGACCATTCAGAGTTTGCTGGTCCGCCAGCAATGTAGTCTGGGCGATGATTACGTCAATATAGGGGTCGATTCCAGAATCGTACCTGCCTTGTTCAAGCTTGAGCTGGAGTTGCGCGGAATCCACCGCCTGCTGCTCTTGTTGAATCTCCTTGGACAGGATGCGTACTTCGGCGAGAGAGTCTTCCACCTGCTGAAATGCGGCCAGCACCGTCTGCCGGTAGGCAGCTAGATCGGCATTGTAGGTGGCCACGAATTGTTGGACGGTAGCGCGGCGCAGGCCGGCCTCAAAAATGGTTTCCGGGAGCGACGCGCCAACCGACCAGAAGCGGCTCGGCCATGACAGCCACTTGGTGAAGGCCGAACTCTCAAAGCCGCCTTCCGCGGTCAGCGTCAGGTTGGGGTAATAGGCCGCGTAAGCGATGCCGATCGCCGCATTGGCTTCGGCCATGGTGCGTTCAGCGGCGGCAACGTCGGGCCGGCGCTCCAGGAGTTCCGAGGGCACGCCGACCGGGATCGACGGTGGAGCGGCCGTCATCGGCCTCACGGGAATAGAAAAATCGGAAGCGGCCTTGCCTACCAGAACGGCAATCGCGTGCTCAAACTGCGCCCGCGCAATTCCAACATTGCTTGCCCCCGCCTGTGCGCTCCGCAGCGTAGTTTCGGCCTCAACCACCGAGATCTGGTCGTCGATGCCGGCATCATAGAGCGAACGGGTCAATTCGTAAGCCTTCTGGTCGGCCTCCACGGTATCGTCAAAGATTTTCTGTAACTCATCCTGGCCGCGGATCTCAAAAAAAAATTCCGCCAGACTGGCCTGCTCGGTCAGGCGTTCGCTTTCGAGGTCCGCGGCGCTAACCTGAGCCGCGTATTGGGCTTCGTGCACCGTGTTGCGGACCTTGCCCCAAAGATCGGGCTCCCAGGACGCTTCGAGCGGCAGCGAGTAGATTGTGCTCTGAAATTGCGGTTTTGGAGCGGTGCCCGTGCCCGTGGTATTGACGGGGGTCGTGTTCAGGCTCCCCGAAGTTCGCGAGCGGCTGAACGAGGGCACAGTGGTGAGTGTAGGAAAGTATTGCGCGTGGGCCTCGCGCACAATTGCGCGAGCCGCCATAAAGTTCTCGAAGAATTGCTTGATGTTCTGATTGTTGATGTTCAGTTGTTCTTCGAGGGCGTTGAGTTCGGAATCGTTGAAGATCTCCCACCATTTGCCGCGCATCTTGGCATCCGCCGGCTGCGCCACTGTCCAGTCCCCAGTGTCCGTGAACTGAGTGGGTGACTCCTTATATACCGCAGCCGGTGCTTGCGTCGAGGGGGGATGGTATTTCGGCCCGACGACGCAGCCCGATAACAAAAAAAGCAAAGCCGTTGCGCACAGCCAAGTCTTGCCCCTTGCCAGTCTTCGCCGGAAAGTCACCATAAGTTTTTCACCTGAAACGTTCCCCCTCACCATGCCTATCAATCCGCGACTGCTGGACCCCAGACGCCGGTAACCGGGTCACGCCGCTTGCCTTGCGCGCGCAGGCGCAGCCGGTCGAAGGCCAAATACACGACCGGCGTGGTATAGAGCGTCAGCAACTGGCTCAAGATCAACCCACCCACAATCGTGATGCCCAGCGGCCGGCGCAGTTCGTATCCGGTGCCGGTTCCCATTGCCAACGGTAGAGCGCCCAGTAACGCCGCCATCGTCGTCATCAGAATCGGACGGAAGCGCAGCATACAGGCTTCGAAAATGGCGTCGAGCGGGCTCTTTCCCTCCTCGCGCTCGGCCTGAAGAGCGAAATCGATCATCATGATGGCGTTCTTTTTCACGATTCCGATCAGCAGCACAATGCCAATGATGGAGATGATGTTCAGATCCACTTTAAAGAGCATCAAGGCGAACATCGCGCCGACGCTGGCCGATGGTAGCGTGGTAATAATGGTTATCGGATGAACCAGGCTTTCATACAGAATGCCGAGCACGATGTACACCGCCAGCAGCGCCGTTACAACCAGCACCGGCTCGGTGCCAAGAGATTGCTGATAGGCCAACAGCGTTCCGGCAAAAAAGCCTTGCAATGTGGAAGGCGCGCCCAGGCGCTTTTGCATCTGGTTGATGCTCAAAGTGGCATCGCTCAAAGACATGTTCGAGGTCAGGTTAAAAGACAGCGTGACCGAAGGAAATAAGCCGGTGTGGTTGATGGCCAGGGGCGTCGTGTTGGCTTTGCCCCTGGCCACCGCGAGCAGAGGAATGTCGCCGCCGTTGGACTGAAGGTAGAGGTCTTTCAATCCCTCGGGGCTTTGCCAATACTGAGGAGCAACTTCCAGCACGACGTAATACTGATTCAACTGGGTGTAAATGATGGAAACTTCCGATTGGCCGAATGCGCTGTATAACGCCGAATCCAGTTGCTGTGTGGTGAGCCCGAGCTTGGCCGCAGTGACCCGATCATAGGTCAGCAGTTCGTCAAGGCCGCCATTCTGCTGGTCTGAGCTTACGTCCTGCAATCCGGGCAGGTGCTTCATCTGATCCAGGATGATTGGCCCCCACTTGGAAAGATCCTGCACCGTGTCAGATTGGATCGTGTACTGATACATCGCATTACTGGAGCGGCCGCCGATGCGCAGATCCTGCACCGCCTGCAGGAACGCAGAAGCCACCGGCAGACGATTCAATTGAGGTCGCAGGCGGTTGATGATCTGAGCGGCACTTACCTTGCGCTCCGCCAGCGGCTTGAGTGCGATATAGAGGGAGCCGGTATTGGTGGCCCCGCCGCCGCCGGTAAACGCAATCACGTTTGCGACGGCAGGATCATTCTTGATCACGGCGCCGATCTGCCGGATAGAGCCGTCCATCGCCGGAAACGAGGAATCCTGGGGCCCGCGCACACTCCCGGTGATTGACCCCGTGTCCTCCACCGGGAAGAAGCCCTTGGGAATCTTGACGATCAGCACCACATTCAGCGCAATGGTGACAAACAGTACGCTCAGAGTGAGCATCGGATGGTCGAGCACCCAGTGCAGGCTGCCGCGGTACAACGACAGCACCCAGTCAAAGAATTTCTCGCTGGCCGCGTACATCCGCCCATGCTTTTCCGCGCGCTCACTCCGCAAAAAGTAAGCGCACATCATTGGCGTCGTGGTCAGCGAGATGATCATGGACACGAGAACGGAAGTAGAAAGAGTGACGGCAAACTCGCGGAATAGACGGCCAACGATTCCTCCCATCAACAGAAGGGGGATAAAGACCGCAATGAGCGAAATGCTGATAGTGAATACGGTGAAACCGATTTCTTCCGCACCTTTCAACGCCGCGGCAAAGGGCTTCACGCCGTTTTCCAGATGCCGCGCGATGTTTTCCATCACCACGATGGCATCATCGACCACGAATCCGGTTGCAATGGTCATGGCCATCAGCGAGAGGTTGTCCAGGCTATACCCGAACAGATACATCACGGCGAAGGTACCGACCAGCGAGACCGGCACGGCCACGGCGGGAATGAGCGTGGCGCGACCGTTGCGCAGGAACACAAAAACTACAACGATGACGAGCCCGATCGAAATGAGCAGCGTTCTCTCGACATCGCTGACTGAGGCGCGGATGGTTGTCGTGCGATCAAGCACGATGGTGGCATCGATGCCGAGCGGGATCGATGCCTGGATATACGGAAGTTGCGCGCGTACCCGGTCGACCGTCTCGATGATGTTGGCCCCAGGCTGGCGGAAAATGATGACCGTAACCGAGCGCTTGCCGTTCAAATAGCCGGCAGCTCGGATGTTCTGCACCGAGTCCGTCACCTGAGCGACATCGGACAGGTGGATCGCCGCGCCGTTCTTGTAGCCGACGACGACCGGCTTGTAGTCTTCTGCCTGCGAGATCTGATCATTGGCCAGGATATCCGCGGTCAGGATGCCGTCGGTGATTTGGCCTTTGGCTAAGTCAGAATTCTGCAGGCTCAGCACGGACTGCAAATTCGCCATGCTGAGTCCATAGCTGGCCAATTGGGTGGGATTCGCGTCCACACGTACCGAAGGCAATGCGCCGCCTCCAACACTGACCTGGCCTACGCCTTGTATCTGCGACAACTTCTGCGCGATGACGGTGGAGGCTTCGTCATATAGCTTGGCCGGACCGAATTTGTCGGAGGTAAGGCCCAGGATCATGATCGGCGCATCGGCGGGATTGACCTTGCGATAGGTCGGATTGCCGGGCAAGTTAGCGGGCAGATAGGTTCGCGCCGCATTGATGGCCGCCTCTACGTCGCGCGCCGCGCCATCGATATCGCGGCTCAGGTCGAACTGAATCGTGATCGAGGTGCTGCCGAGCGTGCTGGAGGAAGTCATCTCCGTCACCCCCGCCATGTGACCGAACTGCCGCTCCAGGGGAGTGGCGACGGACGACGCCATAATGTCGGCGCTGGCCCCCGGCAAACCTGCACTGACTGAAATCGTCGGAAAGTCCACTTCCGGCAGAGGCGCAACCGGCAGGACTTCAAACCCAATCGCCCCCGCCAGAGCAATCGCCACCGTGAGCAGTGTCGTAGCTACTGGCCGTCGGATAAAGGGGGCGGAGATGTTCATGCCGGTCCTGCCTGTTCTGCCTCACCGGCTTCCGTCTTTCTCGATTTGTGACCAAAGCGCTGCGCCAGATTGTCAAAGAAGATGTAGATGACGGGCGTGGTGTACAGCGTGAGCACCTGACTAAGCAGCAGTCCGCCGACCATCGCGATGCCCAGCGGCCTGCGTAACTCGGAACCAAAACCAGTTCCCAGCGCCAGCGGCAGGCCCCCCAGCAGTGCGGCCATGGTCGTCATCATGATCGGGCGGAAACGAAGCAGACAGGCCTCGTAGATTGCATCCGTAGCGTTCTTTCCGTGCTTGCGCTCGCCTTCCAGCGCAAAGTCGACCATCATGATGCCGTTTTTTTTCACGATACCGATCAGCAGAACGATGCCAATGATTGCCACCACGCTTAAATCCTGGCCAAAGAGCATCAGCGCGAGGAAAGCGCCGACGCCCGCGGAAGGCAGCGTGGACAGAATCGTAATCGGATGGATAAAGCTTTCGTACAGAACACCCAGCACGATGTAGACCGTGACCAGCGCGGCGAGAATGAGCACTGGCTCGTTGGACAGCGAATTCGTAAAGGATGCAGCAGTTCCTTGAAATCCGGCCTGCAGGCTGGGCGGCATGTGCAGGCCTTTCTGCGCTTTATCGACCGCCGTAATGGCATCGCCCAGCGCGGCATTGGGCGCGAGATTGAACGAAACGGTGATGGCCGGAAATTGTCCCTGGTGGCTAATAGAGAGCGGCTCCGTCGTTTTCTCAAAGTGCGAGAAGGCGCTCAGCGGCACAGCGTTGCTCATGGCCGAACTGGTGGCACCTGCAGAAGTGACTCCATTATTCGAGCCCGAGGAACTAGTCAGCGACAGGGCATTGGCGGGAGGAACAAGGGTGTTCGCCGCCGGGGTGTACTTCGCTGAACTCGTTAGGGCGTTGGATCCTGCGGAGGATGACCCAGAGGAGGCGAATGAGGAAGAGGCTCCGGCACCGGTTGCACCAGCGGACGCATTGGACTGGATGTAGAGATGGTCCAGCTTGTTGGGGTCCAGCTGAAACTGCGGCTGACTTTCTAGAACGACATGGTACTGATTGACCTGCGTATACATCGTGCTGATCTGCCGCTGACCGAAAGCGTCATACAAGGTGTTATCGATGGTCGTCGGCGCGATGCCAAATCGAGAGGCGGTAACCCGGTCAATCACGAGAGATACGGCCAGCCCGCCTGTCTGCTGATCGGTGGCGACATCTTCCAGTTCTGGTAACTGCTTCAACCGGCCGACGAAACGATTGGCCCAGTCGTTCAGTTCATTGGCGTCGGGGTCTTCTAGTGTGTACTGATATTGCGTGCGGCTCACGCGATCGTCCACGGTAATGTTCTGCACAGGTTGCATAAACAGCTCTATGCCCTGCACCTGATCCAGTTTTGATTTGAGACGGCGAATCACGTCGGAAGCATTTAGGCTGCGCTGATTGAGCGGCTTTAGATTGATCGACATTCGGCCGCTGTTCGTCGTCGTGTTCGTTCCATCTGCACCGATAAACGACGAGAGGCTTTCGACCGCTGGGTCTTCCAAGACTATTTTTGCAAACTCCAGCTGCTTTTGTGCCATGGCCTTTGAGCCAATGCCTGGCGATGCTTGCGATATTCCCTGGATTACCCCCGTATCCTGTACTGGGAAAAATCCCTTCGGGATGATGATGTAAAGAAAAACCGTAAGCATCAGTGTGGCCAGCGCGACCAACAGTGTGATCGTCTGGAAGCGAAGGACGAACTTGAGCGTTCGGCCGTAGAACGCGATCATCCCCTCGAAAGCGCGTTCCGATGCTCGATAAATGCGCCCCTGCTGCTCTTTGGGCTGGTGACGCAGGATTCGCGCACTCATCATCGGAGTGAGCGTAAGCGAAACTACTGCCGAGACCACGATCGTGACCGCGAGCGTCACGGCAAACTCGCGGAACAAGCGCCCGACCACGTCGCCCATAAACAACAGCGGAATGAGTACGGCGATGAGTGAAACAGTCAGCGAGAGAATGGTGAAACCAATCTGCTCCGCACCCTTGAGCGCGGCCTCCATCGGAGGATCACCGTCTTCGATATAGCGCGCGATGTTTTCAATCATCACGATGGCATCGTCTACCACGAAACCGGTGGAGATGGTCAGCGCCATCAGCGACAGGTTATCCAGGCTGTAACCCAGAATGTACATCGCGGCGAAAGTGCCGATCAGCGAAAGCGGCACAGCCACGCTCGGGATAATGGTGGCGTAGAGACTCCGCAAAAAGAGGAAGATGACCAGCACGACAAGGCCGACCGTCAACATTAATTCGAATTCAACGTCGGAAACTGATGCCTCGATGGCGGTTGTAAGATCGGTAAGGGTGGTCACTTGAATGCCCGCGGGCAAGTTGGCCTTCAACTGCGGCAGCAGTTGCTTGATGCTCCTGACCACGCTGATCGTGTTCGCCCCGGGCTGGCGCTGCACGTTCAGGATGACCGCAGGAGTCTGATTCATCCACGCTGCCTGATAATTGTTCTCTACGCCATTCACCACCTGTGCTACGTCGGTCAGCATTACCGGCGCGCCATTCCGGTAGGCAACCACAACCTTCTGGTAGTCGTTGCTGGTGACCAGTTGATCGTTGGCGTCAATCTGGTAATCCTGCCGTGGCCCATCGAAATTACCTTTCGCTGCGTTCACACTGGCCTGTGTGAGCGCGCTGCGCAGGTCTTCCATGTTTATGCCGTAGGATGACAGCGCGGTGGGATTGGCTTGAATGCGCACTGCGGGTTTTTGGCCGCCGCTGATGGTGACCAGGCCGACCCCGCTCAGTTGCGAAATCTTAGGCGCAAGGCGCGTGTCTACAAGATCCTCGACCTGAGAAAGCGGCATGGAGCTTGAGGTGATGGCGAGGGTGAGTACGGGGGCATCGGCCGGATTCGTTTTACTGTAGGTCGGCGGCGCGGGCAGGATGGAGGGAAGTAGACTCTGCGAGGCGTTGATCGCAGACTGGACCTCTTCCTCGGCGACATCAATATTCAGAGTCAGATTGAACTGCAGCACTATGACGGAAGTACCGCCGGAACTGGTGGAGGTCATTTGGCTCAAGCCCTGCAGTTGGCCGAATTGACGCTCCAACGGAGCCGTTACGGTGGTCGCCATCACAGTCGGGCTGGCTCCCGGATAAAAAGTGAGCACCTGAATGGTCGGATAATCGACTTCCGGCAACGCGGAGACCGGCAGTTGGGTATAGCCAACGATACCCACTAATAGGATTGCCACCATCAGCAAAGAGGTCGCAACCGGCCTCAAGATAAACGGACGGGATGGACTCACGGGGCGCTGCTCCCGGGCGTGCTGGCTGCGGCCGGCTTGGTCGAAGCCGGCTTGGCGGAAGCGGTGACCGCAGTGTTGTCCTGCAATTTGTCGAAGCTGCTGTTGGCGACGACGTCTCCGGGATCGATATCGTCCACCTGCGTTAGGCCAGCGTCTGTAACTCCAGGCTTTACGCTGCGGATGTGAGCGATGTTGTTTTGAATCACGTACACAAATGATGCCTGGCCATTTTGTTGAATGGCCGATGCTGGAATCAGGGTGACACCCTGCAACGTGTTCACCAAGAGCCGGGTGTTAACGAACTGGTTGGGGAAGAGCGCATCATTCTTATTGCTGAAGACGGCTCGTGCCTTTACGGTGCCGGTCGTAGTGTCAATCTGATTGTCGAGCGTCAGCAACTTGCCGCTCGCAATCTTGGTCTGTGCGGTGCGATCGAAAGCATCGACGGCGAGTGTGGCCTTCTTCCGCAGTCGGGCTGCAACCGGGCCGAGACTGTCTTCCGGTATAGTGAAAACCACCGTGATGGGATCCAACTGCGCAATGACTGCGAGCGTGCCGGCTGCAGAAGACTGCACCACGTTGCCCGGATCCACCAACCGGAGACCCACACGGCCGGCGATGGGAGCGATGATGTGACAGTAGTCGACCTGAACCTGGTCAAATTGCACGATTCCCTGGTCGTTTTGTACTGTCCCCTCGTCCTGCAGTACAAGCTTCTCCTGGTCATCCAGAATTTGCTTGGCGATGCCGTTGTGCGACCATGCGACACGGTAGCGTTCCAGGTCCATCTGCGCCTGTGCGAGCACGTTCTGGTCTCGCTTTAGCGCACCTTGCGCCTGCAAAAGATTCGCGCGGTAGGCACGCGCATCGATGTCGACCAACGGATCGCCCTTCTTTACGACCTGACCTTCCTTGTAATGCACGGCTATGATCAGGCCATCTACTTGGCTGGTAATCGAATCGGTATAGACCGGCGTCACCGTACCGATTGCGTCAAGGTAAACCCCGATGTCACCTTTCTTGGCCGTCGCGGTCGTGATGGTTATCTTCGGCGGCGCAGGCGCAGCCTTTTTCGTCGAGTCCTCGTGATGACGCCACAGCACGAGCGCCAGCACGAGAAGGAGCAACAAAGCAATCCCCCCGACGATCCACCACGCTTTGTGCCGGTGAGGCTCGGAGCCGTGAGCCGTGAGTTGATGGTCGCGATCGATGTGGGGACGCTCATTCGTGTCAACGATCAAGAAAATCTCCTCGTTTCCTCACCAAATTGCTCCGAATTATAATCCCGAAGAGCGAGTCTAGTTCCCTACTGAGGCCTTCGACCCGCGTGTTTACGAAGTTAGGCAATTCAGCACAGTACTTTACGGAGGGAAAATGAGCGAATCCTCAGATGGCCCGATAGAGTGGTCAACCGGACCTCTGGCTCTTCGGCGGGTACCGCGACGCTGAATATTACGAAGATTCTTCGGCCGGTTGATTTCCCGAACGCCTCGCCGCCAGTGATCGGTAGGCCGAAAGAATTGCGACTCTGCTATTCAATATTCATCGTAGAGCCGCTTGCGCCAGATGCAATTTCTCCTCTCACAGGTTCACACCTCTTCTTTCAGACCCGACACTTTTTGACTCACAACCGCCACGAGCTGCGCTCGGCGGGGGGGCATCTCTAAAGCTCGAAGGAAAGATGCGCCGGACTGAGGGACCAGGGAAAGTCTCGCGTGTCGAAGGCCTCTCCGGCGGCGACCCACACCAGAGGGCTTCGCCAACCCTTTGGCTACGCGTTCGGTCGCTTCCACCACAATGGGTGCAGTGATCGCGTAGATGTCTCGCCCGCGCGTTACGGATCGGCGCGCTTCACTTCCTCTTTTCGCGATCACGTCCATAACGAAGACCTGAGACGAGGGTCCGCTCTCGGCCACCGCCGTCGGCGCAGGATTGCGGATGTCAAAAAGTGGCGTGATATTGAGGTACGCGCGTTATCTCAGGCGTCTGCAGATGCCGTGAGATGAGCACGGTTTCGGCTAGCGAGAGACCCTGAACCTCTTGAGGGGCCGAAAGGCGCGGCAAATTCCAAATGCG
>Ga0209006_10001892_pt1 | contig 18946 bp, 17 predicted proteins | sample JacPin_JW_Ref_O2_FD_188567 | JGI IMG/M metagenome (GOLD analysis project Ga0209006, IMG submission 188567) | Forest soil microbial communities from Algoma, Ontario, Canada - Jack Pine, Ontario site 1_JW_Ref_O2 (SPAdes) (version 2) | ecosystem: Environmental > Terrestrial > Soil > Boreal...
ATAATTTTTTCGCGGCTGAGTCGCATGCAATAGAGGCCGGCGTTAGCGCAAAACAAGCTTGCGGTCGCGAGCGAGCTGTCCTTTCACCTTTTTGTACATTTCCTGGTACGAGACTCCGGTCCTTCGCATTTCATCCTGATGCTGCGTCAGGATATCGCGCACCTCGTCGTTAAGGCGATCCTCGATGGTGATTTCTTCCATCATCTTCGCGCGCACGCGCGGAATCACCGCTTCCGGCGTCTTCAATTCGATCTGATTTCCTTCGATGAGGCGCTTCACAACTTCTGAAGCCATGTGGGCGACATAGTCCCGATTGATGAGCATTCCGACCTGATATCCTTCCGAAAAATGCGAGGACATCAGTTTAACGGCAGCACCGAAAGAGTGCAACTCGCCGCGACACAATGGAGAATCGCGCCAACGAAAAACGGGCGACCGATGTGGCCGCCCGTCGAGAGTTTTCGTTGAGTCGAGCGCCGCGGACTACTGAGAATCATCCGGGCGGCGCTTCAGGGTTGGACGATCGTCGTCGGGATTGGCGTTGGGATCCTGCTGCTGCGTACCCTTTTGCTGCTGTTCGGTGCGGGTGCGGAGGCTCGGCTTGCCGGGCTGATTGTCTTGCACCTTGCGCGCGAACATGATGTTGCGCAGGCGGCCCTTCACGCTGTCGAACTCGGAGGTAGTGACGATATATTCCGGTTTGTTCGGCAGAATGCGCGCGATTTCTTTTTGCGCGGCTTCGATGCGATCGGGCGTCGGCGGGTGCGTTGAGAAGACCTTTGGGATTGTGCCGGGACGGCGCTTTTCGTCGGCCTGGATGCGCTCGAAGAATGTTACGAACGCGTTCGGATCGTAGCCGGCTTTGTACATATATTCGAGGCCGAGGAAGTCGGCTTCGCGCTCGGAGTCGCGGCTGAATTTCAGATAGGTCAGCGGAATGGCGATGTTCAGACCTTCGTACAGGCCATAACCGGCCCAGCCTGCGGGACCGAGCAGCATCAGGGGAATCGTCGCGAGCTGCATCATTTCGCCCTTGGTGGCGTTCTTGGTGCCGTGACGGGCGGTGACGTGCGAAATTTCGTGGGCCATGACGCCGGCGAGTTCGGATTCTTCCTGCGCTCGCAGAATCAAGCCGCTGTTGACGTAGAAGAAGCCGCCGGGAAGCGCGAAGGCGTTGACTTCGTCGGAGTCGATGACCTTGATGGTGAAGGGAACGCGCGCATCGGAATTGCGGACGAGGTTCTGGCCGACGCGGTTCACGTACTCGGTGACGACGGGATCGTCGATCAACTTTGACGAACGTTCGACTTCTTGCGCGAGGCCCTTGCCGAGAGCAATTTCTTTTTCGATCGAGTAGAAGTTGATGCCTTTGCCGACGTTGCGATTGCCGATGGCGTCGACATCTTCTTTGGAATTCTTGGGATCGACGGTGTCTTTCTGCTGGACCGGGGTATCCTGCGACTTCTGGGTGCCTTCGGATGGCGGGGGAGCCTTGGTCGGATCGGTGGTCGGCGGGGGGCTTTGAGCCCACGCGACGCTCGCTGCTAACGTGGTCAAAGCCGCTAATCTCGTGGCTTGCCGGAGAATTGATTGCATAGTCCCACCTCCGCCAGCCGGTAGTATACACCCCAACTGCAGCCGGTTGGCCTTCTAACCCTACATTCCTACGATGACAACTCTAGTATACGGGTTTCCTGATGCAAGCGGACTTTTGTGATTTCTTTGCCCCGCCCCTCAATTTGACGACACAAAGCGGGGGATTTCGAGCCTACCGGCTACTTCAGGAAGCCTTGGAGCTGGAGCCAGTCGGTGAGGCGGTCGATCCAGTGGTCGGTGGGGATGTTGTGTTGGTGCATGCCGAAGCCGTGGCCGCCTATGGCGTACATATGGAGTTCGGCGGATTTGTGGGCGTCAACCCAGCGTTGATAGAGCGCGATGCTGTCGGGCGCTAGGCCGAGGTTGTCGTCGGTGGCGGCGGCGATGAAGAGGGGCGGGGCGTCTGCTGGGACGGCGTCCTTGAATTCCGAAGCCGATCCGTAGATCACGGCGACGAAAGCGGGAGTGCTTCCTAGCGCGGGGCGAAGGGTTGCTCCGGCAGCCACTACGCCGCCCGCGGAAAATCCGATGATGCCGACGCGGTCGGGCGATATGCCGAACTCGGCGGCATGTTGCTTTACGTAGGTGATCGCGGCGACTCCGTCGGCGACCGATAGCGGGATGACCTTCGACATGGTGCGATCAAATTGTTCACGATTGCTGAACGCGTCTGCGAACTCTTGCGTGGCGTCTTCGCCGGTGTGGGCGAGGCGATATTTCAGGACGAAGGTAGTGACGCCGCGTTCGGTGAGGTATTTGGCGGCGTCGGTGCCTTCGCTGGTGATGGAGAGGGCCATGAAGCCGCCGCCGGGGCAGATGATTGCGGCGGTGCCGTTTTTCGTTGCGGCGGAGGGCTTGAAGACGACCAGGGAGGGTTTGGTGACGTTGCTGACGACGTCGGTGTTCCAGAGTTTCGAGAAGTAGGTTTTCTCGGGATAGGTGTCGGGCGTCGAGGCTGGGGGCGTGCCGGGATAGAGCGGAATGACTTCTTGGGCGGCGGCGCAGGACGCTACGAACAACACGGCGCAGAGCGTTCGAAGAATTATGGATTTCATGGCGCCAGAGTCTAGCAAAGGGTGCGTGCGGGGTCTTGCGGAAAACGATTGCTGGATTGCCTGATGTTGGGGAGCAGCGAATTAACCTTTCGCAACGAGGGCGAGAGGAACGCAGACATGGGTGTATGTGCCACGACGGACTCGATTATGATGATGCGCACATGGCGGCTCACAATACTCGGCTCATTCGGTTGATTGGTTTGTTCAAGTTGGTGAAGGCGATCCTTTTGGTCGCGGTGGGCGTTGGCGCGTTCAGGATGATCCACAGCGATCTGACAGAGATCGCGACCCAATGGGTCATCCGGCTGGGCCTTGATCCTGCGGGGCGGCACGTCGGCAGGCTGCTGGTGGAGACGGCGAATGTCACGCCAAGCCGGATTCGCGATGTGGGCGTGGGGAGTTTTGTGTATGCGGCGCTTTTTCTGACCGAAGGCACCGGATTGCTGATGGCGAAGCGCTGGGCGGAGTGGTTCAGCGTGATTATTACGAGTTCGCTGGTGCCGTTTGAAATTTATGAGATTTATCGGCATCCGACGGTGCTGAAGTTCTTCGCGCTGCTGGTGAATATTGCGGTGGTGGTGTACCTCGTGTATCGAATTCGGACTGATGATGCCGCGAATCGAAGAGGCGAGAGCCGTTCGAAACAATAGAAATAGCAGCATCTAACGCAAGCCGTTAACGGTTGACAGTCTGGCTTAACGCCTCTAAAGTCAGGGTTTACACATGCCCGTCTCGAAAATTCAGATAGGACAACTCTGGAAGAAGGACGATACCTCGGACACGTATCTCGTGACGCGTGTCTACAGCGAGGCGTTGAGCACGATGGCGGTGCTGCGGAAGTCTGGCGCGGAGAATGAGCCGCTGATTCGGGTAAAGGTGGGGCGGACGACGGATGGGCAGACGCTGCCGGGATTTTCGCCGGCGCAGGAAGATGAGCGGATGTAGAGGACCGGTTGAGAGCGTTCTGGAGTGGTAGCGCCGGCATCTTGCCGGCGTTTTTGTTTTTAGGGGAGCGGTAGGTTCAGCAAGTACAGACAGGAGTGTCTGTGCCACCTTTTTAGCGACGACCTCGGAGAACCGAACGACCTGCGTGTTGGAGCGGAAAAACGCCGGCGGGACGCCGGCGCTACCGGGAGTTAGACCGAGCGGACGGGGAAGTCGACGATGTCGTCGATTTTGATTAGTTCTTTGATGAGGAAGGGCTCGCCGTATTGGACGTCGATCATGTGGCCGTAGTAGCGGGCGAGGCGGTTCATCTCGTCTTCGAGTTGTTCGAGGCCGAGGTAGACTTTGCTCTTGGCTTCGCCTTTACGTGGGAGAAATTGTGAGCGGTAGCAGAGGATCGCTTTGCGGCGGCGTTCGTAGTGCGGGGTAATGTCGACGACGAACGAGGGGCGCAGGTGTTGTGCGAAGGCTGTCGAGTAGAGAATTTTGTTCGGGCGATAGGCTTCGCCGAGCGCGGGGAGATTTTTCAGGCCAGCTAGGAAGCAACCCTCGTATCCGAGGGTTGACGCGTTGTAGTGATCGGGATGGCGGGCTTCCCAGTAGGGGATGATGACGGTACGGGGGCGGAGTTCGCGGATTTTTTCGGCGAGGCGGAGTTTGTGTTGGCGGCTGGCTTGGACGTCGGAATCGGGAACGCCGAGAACGCCGCGATAGCTGAGGCCCATGAGTTTTGCGGCTTTGGATGCTTCGTTCGCGCGCGTTTCGACGGTGCCGCGGGTGCCCATTTCGCCGGCGGTGAGGTCGAGCACGCCGGTCTTGTAGCCGCGCTTGGCCATTTTGATGAGCGTGCCGCCGCAGGTGAGTTCGACGTCGTCCGGGTGCGCGGCGATGGCTAGGACATCTACGGTCATTGAAGCTCCTTCGGTCTCTCTTCTTTGTTGTTCGAAATAAATTCTAGCAGCTTCGCGATTGCGATGTTGCGACGCTGGCAGATGCGGTGGATGTGCTAACGTTTCTGCGCGATGGAAAAGCAATTACTCAGTCAAGTGGCGCTGGTGACCGGGTCAAGTAAACGGCTGGGGAGGGAAGTTGCGCTTGGGCTTGCGGAGCGCGGCGCGGATGTCGTCATTCACTATCGGTCGTCGGCGGATGAGGCGGGCAAGGTCGTTGCGGAAGTTGAAAAGTTGGGGCGGCGTGCGATTGCGCTTCAGGCCGATCTTGAAAACGTCAGTCAGATTCGCACTCTATTTGAGAAAGTGGCGGGGCAACTCGCGCGGCTCGATATTTTGGTGAATAGCGCGGCGAGTTTTGTACAGACCGAGTTTGCCAAAACGAGCGAGAAGGAGTGGGGAGAGTCGCTCGACACAAATCTCAAAGCTCCGTTCTTTTGTTCGCAGGCGGCGGCGCCGCTGCTCAAGAAAACCCAGGGCTGCATCGTCAACTTTGCTGATGTCGGGGGCATCTTGGGCTGGACCGGGTACATCCCACATTCGATCTCGAAGGCGGGAGTCATCATGCTGACGCGGTGCCTGGCGAAAGAACTCGCGCCGGAAGTGCGCGTCAATGCGCTCGCGCCGGGGACGATTACGTTGTCGGATGACGCGCCGGAACTGGAAGCGGACTTCATCAAGCAGGCGCCGCTGAAGCGGAGTGGGCGTCCGATCGACATCGTCGATGCGGTGACGTATCTGGCTACCGCGAAATTTGTTACGGGGCAGACGCTTGTGATCGACGGCGGTCGGGTGCTGTAGCGGCGAAACGTGTCCTGTGTGGCGAAGGCGGTGGTCGTTGCGGTGTCGGTTATGTTGAAGTTGAGATCCTTCGCCGTCCTTCGGACGGCTCAGGGTGACAGGCTTGACGGGTGTCGGCGGTATTCGGAGACCGGTTGACCAAGCGACTGGTTCATCTAGCGACCGGGTTGCCGGCGACTGGTGGATCACCGGTTGCGATCGCAAGGAGTTCTCGTGGGAAACACGGCGGCCAACTCCATTTCTGTCCCCGTTCCCGCTGCTACTGAGCGCAATCTGACCTACCTTGCGCTCTACACGCTGATTGCGATTTATGCGGTTTCGCGAGTGCTGCAGGGATTTCCGCAGAGCGTGCCGATGCTTGTGATTGTGACGCTGCATGTGCTGCCACCGCTGCTGTTCGCGTTGCTACATGGTCGAATGCTTTGGGGGCGAGGGATTCTGGTGTTTTTCGCGATTTGCTCTGTTGTGAGTGGGACGGTGGAAAAGATCGGCATCACGACGGGCTTTCCGTATGGGCATTATTTTTTCACCGACGCGATGGGGCCCAAGATTTCGGGCGTGCCGGTTTTTCTCGGCCTCGCGTATCTGGGGATGGGCTATCTATCGTGGCTTATTGCGAGTCTGATTCTGGGATGGGAACAACGAAGTCTCACCGGCTGGCGATTGGTCGCATTGCCGGCGTTCGCGGCGCTGGTCATGACATCGTGGGATTTTTGCTTGGATCCAGTGTGGTCCACAATCGTGCGGGCGTGGATATGGACTGACGGCGGGTCTTACTTCGGCGTACCGAGTAGCAATTTTGTTGGGTGGTACGGGAATGTTTTCGTCATCTACGTGCTCTTCGCCTTCTACATGCGGCGCCGTCCGACATATGCCGAAGCAGTGCCAAGACGATTCTGGAAGGTTTCACTTGTGTTTTACGGCGTGTCCGTCGTCGGTAATTTTTTCAACCTGATTCCGCAGACGCCAGAACCAGTGATCGACGCGGCCAGCAAAGTCTGGACGCTGCGCAGCATCACGGGAGCGACCGCGCTGACCACCGTTTTTACGATGGGCGCGTTTCTATTGCTGGCTTGCATTCGACTGGCAGACCGGCCGAGCCGCGAGACCTCGCCGATCAATTCCGTCTAAGCCGCGCCGCTCATCCAACATTTTGGAACTTCGATATTCGATCGCGAGGTGCAGACTTGCTCGTCGCGGTGTATTCTATTGCTCTTATAGCGAGCATAAATTTCGCGCGCCACGTCTGCGCGCCACCAGAAAGAACGAAAGGGACCCGCCGAGAGTTATGGAACACGACACACACGTAATGCCACACAACATGGATGAATACGAGGTTGCCGAGTGGCTCGAATCGCTCGATTCGGTGCTCGAATCCAGCGGCCCCGAGGTGGCGGTCGAAATTCTGGAACGGCTTCGCGTCCATGCGAAGGTCGCCGGGCTGAACTTGCCGTTCACGGCGAACACGCCCTACGTCAACACGATTCCCGCGCGGCTGGAAGCGCCATTCCCGGGTGATCAAGAACTCGAGCGGCGGATCAAGAGCTTGATTCGATGGAACGCCATCGCGATGGTGGTCCGGGCGAATCGCGTCGAGCACAACATCGGCGGGCATATTTCGACGTACGCTTCCGCAGCAACTCTTTATGAAGTGGGCTTCAACCATTTCTTCCGCGCGCGCAGCGATTCGTTTGAAGGCGACACGATTTATTTTCAGGGCCACGCGGCGCCAGGAATTTACTCGCGCGCGTTTCTGGAAGGGCGTCTGTCGGTCAAGAAACTTGAGAACTTCCGGCGCGAACTGAAGCCCGGCGGAGGACTCAGCTCGTACCCACATCCTTGGTTGATGCCAGATTTCTGGGAATATCCGACGGTCTCGATGGGCCTCGGGCCGTTGATGTCGATCTATCAGGCGCGCTATGCTCGCTATCTCGAAAATCGCGGCCTCAAACCCAAGACCGACGCGAAGGTTTGGGCGTTCCTCGGCGATGGCGAAACGGATGAGCCGGAATCGCTCGGCGCGATCACGCTGGCTTCGCGCGAAAAGCTCGACAATTTGATTTTCGTCATCAACTGCAACTTGCAGCGTCTTGACGGCCCGGTGCGCGGCAACGGTCAGATTATTCAGGAGCTCGAATCCGCGTTCCGCGGCGCACGCTGGAATGTCATTAAAGTCCTGTGGGGCACCGAGTGGGATTCCATCCTCGCGCGCGACACCGAAGGATTGCTCGTCAAGCGCATGGGTGAACTCGTTGACGGTGAATACCAGAAGCTGGTTGTCGAGTCTGGCGCCTACGTTCGGCAGCATTTCTTTGGCACCGATCCGCGCCTGCTGAAGCTGGTCGAGCCCCTGAGCGATGAAGAGCTGCGCCGCCTGCGCCTCGGCGGTCACGATCCGCGCAAAGTCTACGCGGCGTACAAAGCCGCAACCGAACACAAGGGCGGCCCGACGGTTATTCTGGCGCGCACGATCAAGGGTTACGGCCTTGGCGAAGCGGGCGAGGGCAAGAACGTTACGCACCAGCAGAAGAAGCTCAACGAAGAAGAGCTGCGGATCTTCCGCACGCGCTTCGATATTCCTCTGACCGATCAGGATTGCATCGAGGTTCCGTTTTATCGTCCGTCGGAAGAGAGCCCGGAGATTAAATACCTCACCGAACGTCGCGAGGCACTGGGCGGTTACACGCCGGCGCGCAAAGTTCGCGCAGTTCCGATCAAGGCGACCGAGCACGACGAACTATTCAAAGAGTTCTATGACGGCAGCGATGGCCGTGAAGTCTCGACAACGATGGCCTTCGTGGGCATGCTGCGCAAAATGCTCAAGGATTCGGAGATCGGAAAGCTCATCGTGCCGATCGTTCCCGATGAAGCGCGCACGTTCGGTATGGAGTCGTTGTTCCGCACCGTGGGCATCTATTCGTCGCAGGGGCAGAAGTACGATCCGGTCGATGCCAGCACGCTGATGTATTACAAGGAAGCGACCGACGGACAGATTCTTGAAGAGGGAATTACCGAAGCCGGTTCGATGGGCTCGTTCATCGCCGCGGGTTCCGCGTATGCGGCCTACGGAATCAACACGATTCCGTTTTTCATTTACTACTCGATGTTTGGGTTTCAGCGTATCGCGGACTTCATCTGGGCCGCGGCTGATATGCGCACGCGCGGCTTTTTGCTAGGAGGCACCGCGGGCCGGACGACTCTGTCGGGCGAAGGGTTGCAGCACCAGGACGGCAACAGCCACGTGCTCGCACTGTCGGTGCCTAATCTGCGGGCTTACGATCCGGCGTTTGCGTACGAAATCGCCGTCATCATTCAGGACGGCATTCGCCGTATGTATAAAGACGGCGAGGACATCTTCTATTACATCACGCTGATGAACGAGCCGTACGTGATGCCCGTCATGCCGACCGGCAAAGACGTGAAAGACGGGATCCTCAAGGGCATGTACAAGTTTCGCGCCTCGAAAAATAAAAAGGCGAAGCTCAAGGCACAACTTTTCGGCAGCGGTTCGATCTTGCGGGAAGCATTGCAGGCGCAGGAAATTCTAGAAACAAAATACAACGTCGCCGCCGACGTCTGGAGCATCACCAGCTACAAGGCGCTCTATACAGACGGTATCGAAACCGAACGTTGGAATCGCCTGCATCCAGGCTCGAAGCCGCGCGTGCCGTATGTTACGAAGACGCTCGGCGATGCGCCGGGAGTGCTCGTTGCCGCGTCGGATTATTTGAAGACGCTGCCTAACATGATCAGCAAGTGGCTGCCGCGGCGGCTTGCGTCGCTCGGCACTGACGGGTTTGGCCGCAGCGAAGGGCGGCAGTCACTGCGCACGTTCTTTGAAGTCGACGCGCGTTCGATTGCGCTTGCCACGCTGCACGAGTTGCACCTCGATGGCAAACTAGCGACGAAAGTCCTCGACAAAGCCATCAAGGACCTCGGCATCAACCCGGAAAAACCAAACCCGGTTATTTCGTAGCGGCGAGAATTTCTGACAGTTTGATGCGTCCGGTCGCAAGCTTCGCGACTAATTCGCGATTTGCTGTCAGGAAATCGTATTCGCTCAGCTCTCGCGGGAGCACCCAGGCTGTTTGCTCGAACGCCATTGGATGAATTTCCGTCGATTCGAGTTTGGCTACGAAAAATCGGATCTCAAGTGCGGTGGCTGTTTCTGCGTATTTGTGAACGACGACGCCGATCGGTGCCGATTTCACTAGCGTCGCGCCCAATTCCTCACGGAGTTCGCGAGCCAAAGCGGCTTCGTCGGTTTCGCCCGGCTTGACCTTGCCGCCGGGGAATTCCCATTTCAATGCGGACGTGTCGCCTCGTCGCCGCTGTCCGATCAACAAGCGGCGATCGGGTCTTTCAATGACTGCAGCCACCACGACGATTGTGTTTGCAGTCATCGCGGACCAATCGCGAGCAAGAGTCGTTGCGCTCCATCGACGAGCGGTGGGCCCGGAGTGTTTAGCAATTCATCGGCGATCACCACGACGCGACGGCTCCGGATTGCCGGCACATCTTTCCACGCGGCAACTTTGTACGCTTCGCTCACTTTTGCCCGCGTTCCTGTAGCTGCCCAGGCCAGCACGATCACATCGGGTTGGCCTGCGGCGATCAGTTCATCCGAGATTCGCTCACCAGCAGGCACGACCATCTCTCCTCCCGCGATCTTTACCAGCTCCGCTACCCAGGGTGGGGAACTGATGCGTGGGTTCGGCCAGGCCTCGCAATAGACGCGCGTTGGTGGCGTACCACGCGATCGCGACTTCGCTGTGCGCGTGACGCCCGCAAATCCCGTACGCATTTTCTGAATCAGGCGCTCGCCCGCCGCATCCCGACCGGCAATTCTGCTCAGCAATCGAATATCGCTCTCTACGTCGGCCAGCGAGCGCGGATTCATGGCCAAGAAATTCACCGGCTCCGCCAGTAACTTCGCCACCGTCTCTTGCTTGTAGGGGACAGAACCGATCACCAGAGTTGGCCGCAGCTTCATGATCTCTGCGACATCGCCCATGTGCCAGCAATCTCCGACCTGCGGCAGGCTTCGAACGTCGGCCACCTCGCGGCACCACTTTGTCACGCCGACGAGCAGCTTGCGCGCGCCGACTTCGCACAAGATCGAAGTCGCGCTCGGAGCTAGCGACACGATCCGTGCCCCCGCGTTGGATTGACGCTTCAATCGATTTAATCCTCGGTTTAGAGCCAAAACATGCCTCGCGGAAATTCTTTACGCCGCCCCATCCCCGTGCTAACTTTCATCCAGCAATCGGCCCGTGCCCGGGCATCGCAAGGAGATGTCATGAGCCGTCTTGGCACTCACTGTATCGCGTTCGGCCTGCAACTCGCAGTCACTGCGTTCGCCGCCGCGACGCTTCACGCGCAATCCAGCGCGCCGCCGACTCCACCGACGTTCACCAAAGACGTCGCGCCGATCCTTCAAAAAAATTGCCAGACTTGCCATCGCCCTGGCGAGGGCGGACCGTTTCCGCTGATCACCTACGATCAGGTCAAGCCCATGGCGCCGAGTATCAAGCGTGTCGTCAGCCAGAAAGTAATGCCGCCCTGGTTCGCCGATCCGAAATACGGCCACTTCGTCAATGACCGGTCGCTCTCGCAAAAGGATATCGCGACGCTGGTTCAGTGGGTGAACGGTGGCGCGGTCGAAGGCGATCCGAAAGACATGTCGCCGCCCGTGGAATTTCTGGAGGGGTGGGGAATTCCGAAACCCGATGTGGTCTTTCAGCTTGCGAAGCCGTTCAACATTCCCGCCAGCGGCACGATCGAATACCAGTACATGATCATTCCCACGGGATTCAAGGAAGACAAGTGGGTGCAAATGGCGGAAGCGAGGCCGACGAACCGGCCGATGGTGCACCACATCATCGCGTATGTGCGCGAACCGGGATCAAGCTATTTTGCGGGGCACAAAGCGGGTGAATTTTTTACGGCGCCGCCGGCAAAGGAAGACGAGAAGGCCGACACCAGCGCGTTGCCCAGCGATTTTTTGATCGGTTACGCGCCTGGACAGCCGGCGGAAATTCTCGCGCCGGGGCAGGGCAAACTGATTAAGGCCGGCTCCGACCTTGTGGTCGAAGTCCACTACATGGCGATGGGCACACCGCAGACCGATCAAACCAAGATTGGCTTGGTGTTCGCCAAAGAGCCGCCGAAGGAGCGGGTGCTCACGCTTTCCGCGGTCAACGGCACGTTCAAGATTCCGCCGGGCGATCCGAACTACAAAGTGGATGCGACGTTCGACGTTCTCACCGACGTGAAACTCACCGGTTTGCACCCGCACATGCACACGCGGGGGAAGGATTTTGAATATCGGATCGTGTATCCGGACGGCCGCACCGAGACGCTGCTGAGCGTGCCGAAATACAATTGGCGGTGGCAGCTCTGGTATAACCTCGCGACGCCTATTAATTTGCCCAAGGGCACGAAGATCGAATGCACGGCGCATTTCGACAATTCCGCCGACAATCCCGAGAATCCCGACCCGACAAAGACAGTGATCTGGGGCCAGCAGAGCTGGGATGAAATGATGGTTGGCTTCTTCAACCTGGTCTTTGACGCAAAGACACCAGCACGCGCGCTGTTCCCTGAATCCAAGGCGCACGCCGACATCGCCTCAAACTAGCCTGGGCGCTGATCATGATGCGCTGGAAGACGGGTATGGCAGTGCCGTGCCCCCACAGAGGCCCACTCTGAAGAGCGAATCTCCCGGTACCGGACCCAAATAGGCTTTAAGTTTGGCAAGACCAACCTCCTACGGCTCTCGTCTATCCAGCGTTGCCTTATTGCGAGTGGAGGCCACATATGGAGACTCTCTGGCAGGATCTGAAGCATGGCGCCCGCCTGCTTCGACTCAACCCCGGATTCACGGTCGTTGCAATTCTCTCCCTGGCCCTCGGCATCGGCGCGAATACCGCAATCTTTCAGCTTCTCGATGCTGTCCGGCTTCGCACGCTTCCTGTCAAAGACCCGCAGCAACTCGCCATCGTCCGCATCGAAAACCGCACCTGGGCCTCGGGTCGCATCCATGGCCGCTACTCCCAGATCACCAATGCGCAGTGGGAGCAGATCCGCGACCGCCAGGAAGGTTTCAGTAGCATCTTCGCGTGGGCGGAAAACGACTTCAACCTTGCAACGACTGGCGAGGCCCGCTACGCACACGGCATGTTCGTCAGCGGCGACTTTTTCAACGTGCTCGAAGTTCAGCCGCTGATCGGCCGTTTGCTATCCGCAGACGATGATCGTCGCGGGTGCGGCCCGCAAGCCGCAGTCATCAGCTACGCATTCTGGCAGCATGAGTACAACGGCGACCCGAGCATCATCGGTCGCAAGGTCATGCTCGACGGCAATCCCTTTCCCGTCGTCGGCGTTACTCCTCCCAACTTCTATGGCGTTGAAATCGGTCGCATGTTCGATCTCGCAGTCCCGATTTGCTCCGAGCCGCTGATTCGCGGAGAGGACGCCCTGCTCAATTTGCGCCACGGCTATTGGCTCGCCGCGATGGGCCGGCTGAAGCCAGGGTGGACGATGGAGCGCGCCACCGCTCAACTCAAAGCCATTTCGCCCGCGATTCTGGAAGCGACGGTTCCAGAAGTCTACAAACCCGATAACGCAAAAAAATACATGGAGTACAGGTTCGCCGCTTTCCCGGCCAGCAATGGTTTTTCGATGCTTCGGCAGGAGTACGAAAATCCCCTCTGGATTTTGCTGGCGATCGCGGGGCTCGTTCTGTTGATCGCGTGTGCCAATCTCGCGAACCTCATGCTTGCGCGCGCGCGTTCGCGCGGAAGGGAAGTCGCGGTTCGGCTGGCAATGGGCGCATCGCGATTGCGACTGCTGCGGCAGATGTTCGTCGAGAGTTTGTTGCTCGCCGGGATTGGCGCGGCGTTGGGCGCGGCGCTGGCAACTGTGCTCAGTGCATTCATGGTGGCATTTATCAGCACTCGGGATAATCCGCTCTTCATGAACTTGCAGGCCGACTGGCGCGTGTTCGGTTTCACTGCGCTTCTCGCCGTGTTCACGTGCGTGCTCTTCGGGTTGACGCCCGCGTTGCGCGCCACGCGCGTCCCTCCGGCAGCGGTGCTTAAAAGCGCTTCCCGCGGAATGACCGCTGGGCGAGAGCGCTTTGGATTGGGGCGCATTCTCGTGGTCTCGCAAGTCGCGCTTTCGCTGGTGCTGCTGGTTGGTTCGCTTCTCTTCGTACGTACTCTGCGAAACCTGCTGACGCTCGATCCCGGTTTCCGTCAGGACAACACGACCGTGGCGTCGATTGATCTGACTCGCGACAACATTCCCATCCCTCAGCGGCAGGAATTTAAGCGCAATTTGCTAGAGCGGGTCCGGGCTGTGCCGGGCGTCGATTCCGCCGCGGACGCCAGTGTTGTGCCGCTCAGTGGGTTCGGCTGGAACGAGGGTTTCTGGATTGCCGGCGACGAAAAGCGCCAAGCGGATTCCCGGTTCGATCGTGTGTCGCCCGGATATTTTTCGACGATGAAAACCGGGTTCCTGGACGGTCGCGACTTCGACAGTCATGACACGGCTACTTCGCCCAAAGTTGCCATCGTGAATGAAACCTTCGCCCGCAAATTCCTCAATGGCGGAAACCCGATTGGCATGACGTTTCGGATTGATGCCTTCGTCGGCGACGCGTCGCCGATGTACCAGATTGTTGGCTTTGTGAAAGATGCAAAGTATGAAGATCTGCGCGAAGAGCCGCGCGCAATCGTATACGTCGCGCAGATGCAAGACGACCACCCAGATAATGGTCCGCAATTCGTGATTCATTCGAGCGTGCCCCCGGCATCGGTTGTGCCCGGTATCAAAGAAGCGATCATGCGGGCCGCGCCGGAGGCGATCATCGATTTCAGCATGATGGAGACGATGATTCGCGATTCGTTGCTGCGCGAACGGCTGATGGCGACGCTTTCCGGGTTCTTCGGCGTTCTCGCGGTCGTGCTCGCGACGATTGGGTTGTATGGAGTGATTTCGTACACGGTCGCGCGGCGGACAAACGAGATCGGCCTTCGCGTGGCGCTGGGAGCGCAGCGCGGAGACGTCGTCGGCATGATCATGCGCGAAGCAGGAACGATGTTGGTGATCGGGCTGGCGGTCGGTGCGGTGTTGACGCTGGTTGTGGTGCGCGCGGCCGCATCAATGTTGTACGGACTGAAGCCGCACGATCCGGTTACGCTGACAATTGCTGTTGTTGCGCTGACGCTCGTCGCGGCTCTGGCAAGTTTTCTGCCGGCGCATCGCGCCACAAAACTCGATCCGATGGCCGCACTTCGCGAAGAGTGAGTTTCGCGGGCGATTGACTTCGCTGCGATCGTATGTTGGACTCGCGTCACTTCAAAGTGAGGTGATGCATGTTCCTTCGCGCCATGTGCGCTTTTTCGTTGTGTTTAGCTCTGTTGATATCGGCTCCCAAATCGCGAGCGCAATCCGAGAATCCGGAAACCGTCACGTATAAGGCGACGATCGACAATGTGAAGTATGTCTACGCGACGGCGCCGCCGGTCGCGCACTTGAAGCCGACCAATATTCTGGATGCAAATTCGCTCGATTGTTTCGGCAACGCGATCAAGAAGCCCGGAGACACGATGGCGCTGGTGAAGGGCGACAACCCGTTGACTGGGCCGTTTTACGTCGATGGAGCTGAACCCGGCGATACGCTCGTGGTGAAGGTGCTCGATCTGAAAGTGGACGGCGATCAGGGTGTCGGCGAGCTTGGAGCCTATTTCGGCGCCCTCAACGGAACGAAATACACGGCGATGCTGCATCCAGCGTTGCCGGAGAAGATCTGGTTCTATCCGATCGATCACGCGAACAACACGGCGACGTTTCAAGCGCTGGATTCGGGCTTCAAAGTGAAGATCCCGCTGCATCCGTTTCTCGGTTGCATCGGCGTGGCGCCGGCTGCGGGAGAGGCGCGTAGTTCGATTGTTCCGGCGGAGTTCGGCGGCAACATGGATGCGTCGGAAGCTTCGGCGGGCAACACGATTTATTTTCCGGTGAACGTTCCGGGCGGGCTGCTTTATTTCGGCGACGGACACGCGGCGATGGGTGACGGCGAAATCGCGGGTAGCGCGATCGAAGTTCCGATGCGTGCGCGGTTGCAGATCGATCTCATCAAGGGCAAGGCCACGGGTTGGCCGCGCTTCGAGAATGACAAAGAAATCATGGCCGCCGGAATCTATCGCCCCGTCGATGACGCTCTGCGGATTGCATATACGGAATTGGTGGCGTGGATTCATATGGACTATGGTTTGAGCGAGATCGACGCGTACGAACTCCTTTCGAAAGTCGGCAAGTTGCATATGGCGGAGATGGTCGATCCGAATTACGTCGTGATCGCGTCGGTCGAGAAGAAGTATCTGCCGCCAAAAAAATAGGTGCTTCGTAGTGAGACCAACTGTCGAGCGTTCTTTCTCGAGCCTTTTTATGTTCCTGCCTACGTTCCTTTTTGTATGGGCCGCGCGCCCGTGGACCCCGTTCGGAAGGGCGGGAGTTGGCAGGACGGCATGTAGACACTTAGGTTACGGGATGGTTACAATGCGGGGCATGGAAGCGAGTGCCAGGGCATCCGGTTCGCCGGAGATGATCTCACTGGGCGATGTCCTATTCGCGCTCGCGCTCGTGTTTTTCCTTGCCACTGTGTGCGTGTGGCCGGTATTGGCCTGGCGCATCCACCATTTTTCAACGTACTCTCCGACAGCGACGCATTCTTTCCCGGTGCGAGACCGCCTCGGAGTGACGATCTATCTGAGTCCGATCTTTGGCAGGTTCTACGTTAGCCTTCCCTGGATCTGGTGCGCCGCGTTCGCGGCGACCGTTGCTGCCAGCCTGTTGGCCAGAAAAAAGCAAAGCTAAACAAGAAGTGAAGCAGGTTTGCTCACACAATTTTGAGCGAATGGGTTTAATTTAAACCCCGCGGTCTGAGAGACGACCGCGGCTACAGGGTGGTGGCGTAGCGTTGGTGCATGAGTGGTGCGCTTTTAGAATGGGCGGCAGAGTTGGGCATCCTTGGGAGGATTGTATGAATCCGAGTGCGGGGAGTACGCGGGAGTTGTTGCGGCATGCGGTGGCTACGGTGGCTTATCGGGGTGGAAAGGCGCTGCGCGGGGCGCCCGAGTCGTTTGCGACGTTTCGGATTGGCGAGGCGACGCGGGCGCCGGTGAAGCTCGTGGCACATATCGGGGACTTGTTTGATTGGGCGCTGACGATGGTGAAGGGGAAGCAGGCTTGGAAGGATTCGGAGCCGCTGCCGTGGAATCAAGAGGTGGAGCGATTTTCTGCGACGCTCAAGGCGTTTGACGACTACCTAGGGACGGATGAGCCGCTGCATGGGTCGATCGAGATGTTGCTGCAAGGGCCTGTTGCGGATGCGTTGACGCACGTGGGACAGCTGGCGATGTTGCGACGCGTCGCGGGGGCGCCGATTCGTAGCGAAGCTTACGTGATTGCGGATATCGTCGCGGGCCGCACGGGGGCGGATCAGGCTGCGGCGCGGAGAGAGTTTGACTAGCGAAGCGATTGGCGGACGGACAGCGGCGGAGTTGATACCGGCGCGGCCGGCGTTCTTTCTGCGGCTGTGTGCGGGGATTGTCGATCTGCTGATTTTGGCGGTGCCACTGTCTTGTTTTGTTTCGTTCCTCTCGGTAGGAATGGGAATCTCGACGGCATTTCTTAGTTTGCAGCCGGGACAGACGCCTCACGATCTTTTGCTGAAGTTCGGTGGGCGTTTCATTTTCACCACGCTTATGTTTTTTGTGCTGATGAGTTGGGTTTATTTTGCTGGGTGTGAGAGCTCGAAGTGGCGGGCGACGCCGGGGAAGAAATGGTTCGGGTTGATGGTGACAGACGATGGTGGTGGTGGCGTTTCGTTTTGGAGGGCGAGTTTGCGGTTTTGGTTTGGGCGGGCGTTGATTCATGTGCCGTATGTTGGGATTTATTATTTTTTGGTGGATTGCGGGCGGGTGGCGTTTTCGAGGGATGGACGGGCGGTGCATGATTTGATGGCGGGTTGTCGGGTGCAGAGGGCGTTTGTGGAGTTGAAGAGCGGGCGTGGGTGAAGTGCGAGGGTTGGACCACTGCCGCGCTCGCTGAGAGTTCGGTTTGAGTTGGTCGGGGGATTTAGGCGACGGGGGGCGACCGCAAAAGCGGCGCCGAGGCGCCGCACTCCATATAGGGCTTGCTGGCGTTGCGACCCGAGGGCTGCGCGATACAGTGCGGGTGAAGGTGCCGTGCGTTAGACGGAGCGGGCGCTTTTCCAGTTGAGGGTGGGGAGGGTGGTGGCGGCTACGCGGCGGAGGTAGGCTTCGGCGTAGGTGGCGGCGCGTTCTTTGCCTTGCTCGATGTCGGAGACTTCTTCGCTCGGGGCGATCCACTGCTTGGCGGCGACATTGTAGACCGAGGCTTGGATGCCTTGGGCGTTGCGCTCAGAGAATAGGCGCAAGTGTTCGTTACCAACCTTGATTTCGGCCCAAACGCCTTCGTCGAGCATGGGGCATACTCTGCCATGAGGAGGGGTTTTTGGCTACCGTACCGAGGTACAGCCGGGATTAGCCGATATCGGGTATTGGGATTCACTAATGATTTGGAAGAGTGGTGCTGTACCTGGAAGTCTTCGTCGCCGTGTTTGGTCGTGCAGGTTAGGGCTGAGATCCTTCGCTGCGCAAGCTGACGCGTTCGCAGGAGGCGAACGCGAAGCAAAAAGCGTCGGCTCGCTTCGATCAGGATGACAGGTTTCTTCCGAAAGGCGCACGAACCAGTGAGGAGTTAGTTGTGAGTGGGGGCGTAGACGCGGACGTAGTCGACGAGCATGGTTTGGGGGTAGGTGGATGTGGCGTCGGGTGGGCCGGGCCAGTCGCCGCCTACGGCGACGTTGAGGAGGAGGAAGTAGGGGTGGTCGAAGACCCAGGCGCCGGCGGTTTCGGATGGCGATGACCGAGTGGTTGTGCCGGGCGAGGTGATGGGTGTTTGCGGAGTGAATGTGGCGAATTGGGTTTGGTCGACGTAGAAGCGGACTTCGGTGGGTTCCCATTCGACGGCGTAGACGTGGAATGCGTCGGAAAAGTCCTTGCCGCTGGCGAGTTTGGCGGGGGCGGTGAGGTCGGTGGCGGTGCCGTTGGAGAGCGGGCCGTGGATGGAGCCGTGGACGGTGGCGGGCTCTTTGCCGATGTTTTCCATGATGTCGATCTCGCCGCACTTGGGCCAGCCGACTTTCTCAATGTTGTCGCCGAGCATCCAGAACGCGGGCCAGATGCCCTGGCCGTGGGGAATTTTGATGCGGGCTTCGAAGCGGCCGAAGGCTTGGGTGAAGAGGCCCTGAGTTTTCAGGCGCGCTGAGGTGTATTCGCGGGCAATGTGATCGGTGCCTTCGTAGTTTTCCTTGCGCGCGGTGATGACGAGGTTGCCGTTTTCGACGTGGGCGTTTTCGCGGCGGTTTGTGTAGGTCTCGAGTTCGTTGTTGCCCCAGCCGGTGCCGCCGAGATCGTAAGTCCATTTTTGGGGATCGGGGGCAGAGCCGTTGGGGCCGTTGAATTCGTCGGACCAGACCAGGGTGAAGTTCTTGAGTGTGGCGGG
>Ga0209006_10001894_pt1 | contig 18938 bp, 16 predicted proteins | sample JacPin_JW_Ref_O2_FD_188567 | JGI IMG/M metagenome (GOLD analysis project Ga0209006, IMG submission 188567) | Forest soil microbial communities from Algoma, Ontario, Canada - Jack Pine, Ontario site 1_JW_Ref_O2 (SPAdes) (version 2) | ecosystem: Environmental > Terrestrial > Soil > Boreal...
ACAGACAAGCTGCAGTACTCGTCGAAGGTCCCAAGACACCAGCAATCGGGGCCAAGTCGATTGCCTAAAATTCTCGGTTTTGGATCGCGAAATACCCACTAACCCACGGATTTATAGTGGATAAAATTTGACTGCCCATTTAATCCCATGTTATCCCATATGGTCCCATAAAAGGGAGCCACGCGCCCATAGGGCGCGCAGCTCCGGGACGTCGGTGCCGGAGACGGCACGGGGGACGCGTTTCGGGAGCAAGCGGTGGCGGTGTTTCTTTCGACATATCTCAACAAGGTCGACCGCAAAGGCCGCGTGTCGGTTCCGGCCGCGTTCCGCGCCGCACTCGCAGGATCGGGCTCGTCCGGCATCGTCGCTTACCGCGCCGTCAAGCTGCCCGCCATCGAAGCCGCCGGATTGGACCGTATCGAGGAGATGAGCCGCCGTCTCGACAGCCTGCCCGAGCTGTCGGAGGAACGCGAGGCGCTTGCGACATTGCTCGCCGACATGGAGCAGCTGGCCTTCGACGGCGAAGGCCGCATCATGCTGCCGCCCGGCCTCGCCAAGCACGCCGGCATCGAAGGCGACGCCACCTTCGTCGGCGGCGGCCCCACCTTCCAGATCTGGGAGGCCGGACGCTTCAAGCGCCACCAGGAAGAGATGCGCGCGCGCATCCGCGAGCGCGGCCTGACCCTGCCGCCGATTGCGCCGAAATGAACCATGACGCCCCGCACATTCCGGTGCTGCTGGGCGAGGCCATCGCCGCGCTGAACCCGCGCGACGGCGCGCTCTATCTCGACGGTACTTTCGGCGCCGGCGGCTACAGCCGGGCGCTGTTGGAAGCGGCATCCTGCCGCGTCGTCGCCTTCGACCGCGATCCCGCCGCGGTCAGGCAGGGCGCGGAGCTGGCGCGGCGCTACCGCGACCGGCTGACGCTGATCGAGGGGCGTTTCTCCGAGATGGAACAGCATTTGAAGCCGCTCGGCATCGACGCGGTGAGCGGCGTGGCCTTCGATCTCGGCGTGTCGTCGATGCAGCTCGACCAGGGGGCGCGGGGATTCTCGTTCCGCGCCGACGGCCCGCTCGACATGCGCATGGAAAGCCGGGGTGAAAGCGCCGCCGAGCTGGTGAACAACCTGCCCGAGGCCGAGTTGATCCGCATCATCCGCGATTACGGCGAGGAGCGTTTTGCCCGCCGCGTCGCCCGCGCTATCCTGGCCGCGCGCAGCAAGGCGCCGATTTCCCGCACGCTGGAACTGGCCGAACTGGTGCGCCGCGCCGTGCCCGAGGCGGGCGGCATCGACGCCGCCACCCGCACCTTCCAGGCGCTGCGCATCGCCGTGAACGACGAATTGGGCGAGTTGGAACGCGGCCTGCATGCCGCCGAACGCCTGCTGGCGCCCCAGGGCCGCCTGGCCGTGATCTCGTTCCACTCGCTCGAGGACCGCAGCGTCAAGACCTTCCTGCGCGCGCGCGCGGCCGACGGCCCGCGCGCCTCGCGCCACCTGCCCGCAGCGCAGCTGCACGAGCCGAGCTTCCGGCTGATCGCGCGCAAGCCGATCGGCCCCAGCGCGGCCGAGATCGCGGCCAATCCGCGCGCGCGCTCGGCCCGGCTGCGCGTCGCCGAGCGCACCGCAGCGCCCGCCTGGGAGAACGCGGCATGATCCGGGTCACGACCGTGCTGTGGATGCTGGCGGTGATGATCGCCGGCTACGCCATGTTCCAGGTCAAATACGAGGTCGGCCGGCTCGAAGACCGGCTGGCGCAACTGAACCGCGACGTCGCCGCCGCGCGCGAGGAAAACCGCGTCCTCAACGCGGAGTGGAGCCTGCTGTCCGATCCGCAGCGGCTCGACCGCCTCAACAAGGCCTTCCTTCACCTGGCGCCGGTCGGCACGGTGCAGATCGGCAGCCTCGACCAGATTCCGTTCCGGCCGGGATCGGCCCCCGCGCCGATGCTCGCCAAGGCGGCGCCATGAACCCCCGGCTCAATCTCGGCCACGACAATCCGTGCCGGCCGCGCCATTTCCGCCCCGGCCGCGCCGCCAATGCCGCGCCCGAAGGCCCGGCCAAGGCGGCGCTCGAGCTCAGCCACACCAGGCTGCTGATCGCCGGCGCGCTGTTCCTGCTGGCCTTCGCGGTGATCGCCGGGCGGCTGATCGAGGTCGCGGGCTTCAAGAGCGGCGATGTGCGCTCAGCGCATGCCCGCCAGGCGGGCCCGAGCATCGCCGCGCGCGGCGACATCGTCGACCGCAACGGCGTGCTGCTCGCCACCACTCTCGACACCGCCTCGCTGTTCGCCGTGCCGAAGCAGGTTCCGGGCAAGCGCGAGGCCGCGGCCCAGCTGGCCGCGGTGCTGCCCGACGCCAACGCGGACGAGCTTTACGCCCGGCTTTCCTCCGACAAGGGCTTCGTCTGGCTGGCGCGCCAGCTCTCGCCGCAGCAGAAGATGGCGGTCATCCGGCTCGGCATTCCCGGCCTCGAATTCCAGCCCGAAGGCAAGCGCTTCTATCCCAAGGGCAGCCTCGCCGCCCATGTGCTGGGCTTCGCCGGGCTCGACAATACCGGGCTCGCCGGCATCGAGCGCGGCCGCGACGGCAGCCTGAAAAGCGGCGACGCGCCGGTGCAGTTGTCGATCGACGTGCGGCTGCAATACATCCTCAAGAGCGAGCTCGCCCGCCAGATCGCCGATCTCAACGCGCTGGGCGGCACCGGCATCATCATGGACGTGCGCACCGGCGAGGTGCTGGCGCTGGTTTCGCTGCCCGATTTCGATCCCAACGATCCCGGCGCCGCCAAGCCCGAGGATCTCTTCGACCGCGCCACGCTCGGCATCTACGAGGTCGGGTCGGTGTTCAAGATCTTCAACACCGCCATGGCGCTCGAGGACGGCGTCAGCACCTTCGCCAGCCGCTACGACGCGACCAAGCCGCTCGAGGTCGCGGGCTACACCATCCACGATGACGACCCGCAGAACCGCTGGCTCACCCTGCCCGAGATATTCATGTATTCCTCGAACATCGGCGAGGCGCGCATGGCCGCCGACGCCGGCACCGACCGCCAGCGCGATTTCCTCGGCCGGCTCGGCCTGTTGCGCCAGCCCAGCTTCGAGCTGCCGGAGATCGGCACGCCGCTGGTGCCGCGCCCGTGGCGGCCGATCAACACCATGACCATCGCCTTCGGCCACGGCATCTCGGTCAGCCCCTTGCAGGTGGCGAGCGCAGCGAGCGCGGTGGCCAATGGCGGCATCCTCTATCCCGCCACCATCCTCAAGCGGCCGGACGGACCGCCGCCCCAGGGCCAGCGGGTGATGTCGACCGAGACCTCGATCCAAATGCGCAAGCTGTTGCGCCTGGTGGTCGAACAAGGCACCGGCAAGCTCGCCGACGCACCCGGCTACCTGGTCGGCGGCAAGACCGGCACCGCCGAGAAAGTGGAGAACGGCGGTTACGCCCGCCACGCCCTGGTGTCGTCCTTCGTCGGCATCTTCCCGATCAACGATCCGCGCTACCTGGTGATGGCGCTGTTGGACGAGCCGCATATCGGCGCCAAGGCCGGCGGCGCCACCGGCGGCCTGACGGCGGCGCCGGCGGTGCGGCGCATCGTCGAGCGCATGGCGCCGCTCGTCGGAATTCAACCTGTCGACGAAAATTCGCCTGAAATTCGCCGCTCTCTGGTGGTCGGCTTGCCCAGCCCACAGGGACGGAAACTTGCGGCTAACTGAGCTCATGCGCGGCGCCTTGGGCCAGGGTCATGTCGCGCCGCCGGGGGACCCCGATATTCTTGGTTTGACGTCTGATTCGCGTTTGGTGAAGCCCGGTTACCTGTTCGCCGCCCTCTCTGGCCGCAGCGCCGACGGGCGGCGTTTTCTCGACGATGCGCTGAAACGCGGCGCCGGCGCCGTGCTCGCCGACCGGCCGGCCGACCTGCCGGTGCCGGTGGTGGTGGATGCCAATCCGCGCCGCAGCCTGGCGCTGATGGCGGCGCTCTATTACGCGCCCCAGCCTGCCACTGCCGCCGCCGTCACCGGCACCAACGGCAAGACCTCGGTCGCGGTGTTCCTGCGCCAGATCTGGCAAGAGGCCGGGTTCAAGGCGGCGAGCCTCGGCACCATCGGCATGGTCGCGCCCGGGATCGACCGGCCCGGCAGCCTCACCACCCCCGACCCGGTCGAGCTGCACAAGGAATTGCAGGAATTGGCGCGGCTGGGCGTCGACCACCTGGCGCTCGAAGCCTCGAGCCACGGCCTCGACCAGTTCCGGCTCGACGGCGTCAGGCTGGCCGCCGCCGGCTTCACCAATCTGACTCGCGACCATCTCGATTATCACCCGGACATGGCAGCCTATTTCGCCGCCAAGGCGCGGCTGTTCACCGAGCTGCTGCCCGAAAACGGCACTGCCGTGATCAATATCGACCAGGCCGAAGGCGGCGAACTCGCCGCGCTCTGCCGCCAGCGCGGGATCAAGATCGTCGGCTACGGCCGGACCGGGCGGGCTGAGCTGCGGCTTATCAAGGCCGAACCCACGGATGCCGGGCTCGCCATCGAAATCGAGCTGGCGGCCAAGCGCCACGCCATCGATCTGCCCTTGCTGGGCGGGTTCCAGGCGATGAACGCGTTGTGCGCGCTGGGCCTGGCGCTCGCCACCGGGGTCGAGACCCAGAAGGCGCTTGACGCGCTCGCCGGGCTCAAGGGCGCGCCGGGACGCATGGAGCTGGCCGCGATCCATCCTTCGGGCGCCAAGCTGATCGTCGATTACGCGCATACCCCCGACGCGCTCGAAACCGCGCTCAAGGCGCTGCGCCCGCATTGTCCGGGCCGGCTGGTGCTGGTGTTCGGTTGCGGCGGCGACCGCGATAAGGGCAAACGGCCGCTGATGGGCGCCATCGCCCAGCGCCTGGCCGATCTGGTGTTCGTCACCGACGACAATCCGCGCAGCGAAGATGCGGGTGCCATCCGCCGCGCCATCCTGGCCGCCTGTCCCAAGGCGCAAGAGATCGGCGACCGCCGCCAGGCGATTTTTGCAGCCGTCAGGCTGCTGCGCCCGGGCGATTTGCTGCTGATCGCCGGCAAGGGGCATGAACGCGGCCAGATCGTGGGACCGGCCACCCTGCCCTTCGAGGACGGCGAAGCGGCGCGCGCCGCCGTCGCCGCCTTGGCCGGAGGACGCGCATGAACGCGCTGTGGACTTCCGCCGAAGCGGCGGCCGCGACTTCCGGCCGCAACAGCCGCGATTGGAGCGCGCAGGGCGTCTCGATCGACAGTCGCTCTTTGGCGCGCGGCGATCTGTTCGTGGCGATCAAGGGGATCAAGTCGGACGGCCACGATTTCGTCGCCGACGCGCTCGGCAAGGGCGCCGCCGCCGCCGCGGTCAGCCGCGCGCTCAAGCGGATTCCCGCCGACGCGCCGTTGCTTTTGGTCGCCGACACCCAGAAAGCGCTCGAGGATTTGGGCCGCGCCGCGCGCGCGCGCAGCCAGGCCACGGTCATCGGCGTCACCGGCAGCGTCGGCAAGACCGGCACCAAGGAGGCGCTGCGCCACGCGCTCGAACGCCAGGGGCCGACCGTCGCCTCGCTCGGCAGCCTCAACAACCACTGGGGCGTGCCTCTGTCGCTGGCGCGCATGCCGCGTGACGCCAAATACGGCGTGTTCGAGATGGGCATGAACCACGCAGGCGAGATCGATGCGCTAACGCAGCTGGTGCGGCCCGACGTCGCGCTCATCACCACCGTCGAGCCGGCGCATCTCGGATTCTTCCCTTCGGTCGAGGCGATAGCCGACGCCAAGGCCGAGATCTTCAACGGCATGGGCGGGCGCGGCGCCGCCGTCCTGAACCGCGACAATCCCTATTATGACCGCCTGGCCGCGCGCGCCGCCGCGGCCGGTATCGCGCGCATCGTCTCGTTCGGCGCGCACGAGGAATCCTCGGTGCGGCTGGTCGATTGCGAGCTGCACGGCTGCGCCAGCTCGGTGACCGTTTCGGCGCTGGGCGAGGTTTTCGACTACTCGGTGGCGCTGCCCGGCCGCCACTGGGTTATGAACAGCCTCGCCGTGCTGGCGGCGGTCCAGGCCGCGGGCGGCGATGTGGTCGCGGCGGCGGCGGCGATGGCGACGCTCGAGCCCATGGCGGGGCGCGGCCGGCGATTCAAAATCCAGGTTCCGGGCGGCGAGGCCGTGCTGATCGACGAGAGCTACAACGCCAGCCCGGCCTCGATGCGCGCGGCCATCGCCGTGCTGGCGGCGATGAAGCCGCAAAACGGCGGCCGGCGCATCGCCGTGCTGGGCGACATGCTGGAACTGGGCGCGGATGCGGCGCGGCTTCACGCCGAACTGGCCCAAGCGCTGGACGCGGCCGGGGTCGACCTGGTCTTCGCCTCCGGCCCGGAGATGCGCGCGCTTTACGACGCGCTGCCGGCACGGCGCCGCGGCGGCCATGCCGAAAACGCCGCCGAGACGGCGACGATGACGGCGGCACGGCTCAAGCCGGGCGACGTCGTCATGGTCAAGGGCTCGCATGGCAGCCGGATGCATGAGGTCGCGGCGCGCCTCGCCGCCGCCAAGCCGGCCGTGGCGGCGAAGGAGTAGCCCCATGCTGTACGAGCTGCTCGCCCCCCTGGCCGATCAATTCACGCTCTTCAACCTGTTCCGCTACATCACCTTCCGTTCGGGCGGCGCGGTGGTGACGGCGTTGATCATCAGCTTCATCTGCGGCCCGTCGATCATCAACTGGCTGAAGGTGAAACAGCGCGGCGGCCAGCCGATCCGCCTCGACGGGCCGGCGGGCCATCTGCTGGCCAAGGCCGGCACCCCCACCATGGGCGGGTTTTTGATCCTGCTGGCGGTGACCGGTTCGACGCTGCTGTGGGCCGATCTGCGCAACGGCTACATCTGGGTCACGCTGTTCGTGACGGCGGGTTTCGGCGCGGTCGGGTTCTTCGACGATTACCGCAAGCTCACCAAGCGTTCATCCAAGGGCATACCGGGCCGCGTCCGGCTGCTGATCGAGTTCGCCATCGCGCTGGCCGGCGTGATCACGGTGATTTTGCTGATGCATCGCCCGCTCGGCACCTCGCTGACGGTGCCGTTCTTCAAGACCGTGCTGCCCGATCTCGGCTGGTTCTTCGCCGTGTTCGCGGCCGTGGTCGTCACCGGTGCCGCCAACGCGGTCAATCTGACCGACGGGCTCGACGGGCTCGCCATCGTGCCGGCGATGATCGCGGCCGGCTGCTTCATGCTGATCTCCTACCTGGTCGGCAATTTGGTGTTCGCCAATTACCTGCAGATCCAGCACGTCACCGGCGCGGGCGAGCTGTCGGTGTTCTGCGCGGCAATGGTGGGCGCGGCGCTGGGCTTCCTGTGGTTCAACGCGCCGCCGGCCATGGTGTTCATGGGCGACACCGGCTCGCTGTCGATCGGCGCGGCGCTCGGCATCGTCAGCGTCGTCACCAAAAACGAGCTGGTGCTGGCGATCATCGGCGGGCTGTTCGTGCTCGAAACCGTGTCGGTGATCGTGCAGGTGGCCAGCTTCAAGCTCACCGGCAAGCGCGTATTCCGCATGGCGCCGCTCCACCACCATTTCGAGCAGAAGGGCTGGAAGGAGCCGACCATCGTCATCCGCTTCTGGATCATTGCTTCGATCCTGGCGATCGCCGGCCTCACCACGCTGAAGCTGAGGTGAGGCGATGATCCCGGTTGCCAATTTCCGCAACGAGACCGTGGCCGTGTTGGGGCTGGCGCGCTCGGGCCTGGCTTCGGCCTTGGCGCTGAAGCGGGGCGGAGCCCGCGTGCTGGCCTGGGACGACGCGGCGGAAAAGCGCCAGGCCGCGGAACAGGCCGGACTCGACCTCACCGACCTCGCCAAGCACGGCCTAGCCGGCGCCAAGGCGCTGGTGCTGTCGCCCGGCATTCCGCACACCCATCCCAGGCCGCATCCGGTCGCCGCGTTGGCGCGCCGGAACGGCGTGCCTATCATCGGCGACATCGAGCTGCTGGCGCTTGCGTGCAAGACCGCGCGCTTTGCCGGCATCACCGGCACCAACGGCAAATCGACCACCACCGCGCTGATCGGCCACATCCTCAAGCAGGCCGGACGCAAAGTGGAAATCGGCGGCAATCTGGGCTTCCCCGCCCTGCTGCTCGAAGCCCTGGGCGAGAACGGCATCTACGTGCTGGAGCTGAGTTCCTATCAGCTCGAGCTTACCAGCAGCCTGGCGCTCGACGTCGCGGTGCTGTTGAACGTGACGCCCGACCATCTCGGCCGCCACGGCGGCATGGCAGGCTATATCGAGGCCAAGAAGCGCGTCTTCCGCAACCAGGGCACCAGGCACAGCGCGATCGTCGGCGTCGACGACGAGATCTGCCGCGGCATCTACGCCGCGCTCAAATCCGCCGGGCGGCAGAAGACGGTGCCGATCTCGGCCAACGGCCCGGCTCCGGGCGGCGTCTATGTCCAGGACGGAAAACTGATCGACGACCTCGACGGCGGGGCGCGGAACGTTCTCGACCTGGCCGTGACGCCGCATTTGCCCGGACGGCACAACGGCCAGAACGCGGCGGCTTCCTACGCCGCCGCCCGCGCCCTCGGCCTCGATTCTCAGTCCGCGGTCGCCGGTATCAAGAGCTTCCCCGGCCTGGCGCACCGCCAGGAGCTGATCGCCGAGATCGACGGCGTGCGTTACGTCAACGACAGCAAGGCGACCAACGCCGACGCCGCCGAAAAGGCGCTCGCCTGCTACGCCGACATCTATTGGATCGCCGGCGGCCAGCCGAAGGAAGACGGCATTGCCGGGCTGGCACCGCTTTTCCCGCGCATCCGCCGCGCCTTCCTGATCGGCGAGGCCGCGAAAGATTTCGCCAAGACCCTGGAAGGCCGCGTGGCTTACGAGATTTCCGGCACGCTCGACCAAGCCGTCGCCAAGGCGCGCCAAGCGGCGCTTGAAGAGCGCCGCCCAGGAGCAGTGGTGCTGCTGTCGCCCGCCTGCGCCTCCTTCGACCAGTTCAAGGATTTCGAGGAGCGCGGCGAGCGCTTCCGCGCCCTGGTGGAAAAGCTTCCCGGGAGGCGCGCGTGAACTTCGCCCGCACCGACAAAAGCGCGGTGGCGCAATGGTGGTGGTCGGTGGACCGCTGGACGCTGCTGGCCTTGGCGGCGCTGGTGGGATTCGGCTCGCTGCTGGTGATGGCAGCCAGCCCCTCGGTGGCCGAGCGCATCGGCGCCGATCACCTGCATTTCGTGAAACGGTATTTCGCGGTGCTGCCGGCGGCGCTGGCGGTGATGTTCGCGGTCTCGCTGCAAACGCCGCGCAACGTGCGCCGCATCGCCATCGTCGGTTTCGCGGTCGCGGTGGCGCTCATGCTGGCGACGCTGTTCATCGGCGTCGAGGTCAAGGGCGCGCGGCGCTGGATCGAGCTGCCATGGTTCTCGCTCCAGCCCTCGGAATTCGTCAAGCCGTGCTTCGCCGTGCTGTCGGCCTGGCTGTTCGCCAAATCGCGCGAGACGCCCGGATTCCCCGGCCAGGCCGTCGCCGTCGGGCTGTTCCTGCTGGTGCTGTTCCTGCTCATCCGCCAGCCCGATTTCGGCATGGCCTTCGTCGTCTCGGCGGTGTGGTTCACCCAGTTCTTCCTGGCGGGGCTGCGGCTGGCCTGGGCGGCGGCGTGCCTCGGCACCGGCGGGCTCGGCCTGATCGCGGCCTATTTCACCCTGCCGCATGTGCAGAGCCGCATCGACCGCTTCCTCGATCCGGCGAGCGGCGACAGCTACCAGATCGACCGCTCGATGGATGCGTTCATGAACGGCGGGCTGTTCGGCCGCGGCCCCGGCGAGGGCACGGTCAAGGACACGCTGCCCGACGCGCACGCCGATTTCGTCTTCGCCGTGGCCGGCGAGGAGCTGGGGCTGATCGCCTGCCTGGTCATCGTCGTGCTGTTCGCCTTCATCGTGCTGCGCGGCTTCTCGCGCCTGCTCCAGGAAAACAACCTGTTCATCGTCATCGCCGCCACCGGCCTGTTCGTGCAGTTCGGGCTGCAGGCGGTCATCAACATGGCGTCGGCGCTCCATTTGATGCCGACCAAGGGCATGACGCTGCCCTTCATCTCCTATGGCGGCTCGTCGCTGCTGGCCTTGGGCCTCGGCATGGGCATGGCCTTGGCGTTGACGCGGCGGCGCTTCGGCGGAGAAGACCTATGAGCGGCCTGATCGTGCTCGCCGCCGGCGGCACCGGCGGCCACATCTTTCCGGCCGAGGCGCTGGCGGGCGAATTGCTGGGCCGCGGCCTAAAAGTGGCGCTGGTGACGGATAAGCGCGGCCAGGCCTTCGGCGACCGCCTGCCGGGCGTCGCTCTGCACCGCATCCGCGCCGGGCGGCCGGGCGTCTCGCTCTTGAGCAGGCTGGCGGCCGCGATCGAGATCGCCCTCGGCGCAGTCGCCGCGCGCAAGCTGTTGCGCGCACTCGCGCCCGATGCGGCGGTGGGTTTTGGGGGATATCCCTCGGTGCCGACCATGCTGGCGGCTTCGCGGATGGGGCTTCCTACCCTACTCCACGAGCAGAACGCGCGCCTCGGCCGCGCCAATCGCTGGCTGGCGCCGCGGATGAAACGCATCGCCACCTCCTTTGCCGAAGTGGACGGGCTCGACGCCGTCGGGCGTTCGCGCGCCGCCGAGACCGGCAACCCGGTGCGGGCATCCGTATCCGCCCTGCGATCGGTGCCTTATATCGCGCCGCAAGCCGGGCCGATCGAGCTTTTGGTGATCGGCGGCAGCCAAGGCGCGCATATCCTGAGCGCGGTGGTGCCGGCGGCGCTGGCGCTGTTGCCCGCCGCGCTCCGCGCGCGGATCAACCTCGCGCAGCAGGCGAGGCCCGAGGACATCGCGGCGGTGCGCGCCGATCACGCCGCCAACGGCATCAAGGCCGAGACCGCGGCCTTCTTTTCCGACATTCCGGCGCGGCTGGCGCGCGCGCATCTGGTGATCTCGCGCGCCGGCGCCTCCTCGGTCGCCGAGATCTGCGCGATCGGGCGGCCCGCGATCCTGGTGCCCTATCGCTTCGCCGCCGACGATCACCAGACGGCGAACGCCGAGGCGCTGAAGCAGGCGGGCGCCGCCTGGGTCATGGCCGAGCGCGATTTTACCCCGGCGGCGCTGGCGCAAAGGCTGGAAAATCTGTTCACCCAGCCGGCGCTGCTCGAAGCATCCGCCGCCTCGGCGCATCGCCACGGCAGGCCCGACGCGGCCCGGCGCCTGGCCGATCTGGTGCTGGAAACGGCGGGAGGCGGACGATGAGAGCACTGCCCCGCGACATCGGCATCATCCATTTCACCGGCATCGGCGGCATCGGCATGAGCGGCATCGCCGAGATCCTGAAGAATCTCGGCTACGAGGTGCAGGGCAGCGACATCGCCGACAACGCCAATGTGCGGCGCTTGCGCGCCATCGGCGTGCCGGTCGAGATCGGCCACCGCGCCGAGAATCTGGGCAAGGCCAAGGTCGTGGTCGTGTCCTCGGCGGTGAAGCCCGACAACCCCGAAGTGGTCGAGGCGCGGGCGCGGCTCGTACCCGTGGTGCGCCGGGCCGAGATGCTGGGCGAGCTGATGCGGCTCAAATGGGCGATCGCGGTCGCCGGCACCCACGGCAAGACCACCACCACCTCGATGATCGGCGCGCTGCTGGAAACCGCCGGACTCGATCCGACGGTCATCAACGGCGGCATCATCAACGCCTACGGCACCAATGCGCGGCTGGGCGCCGGCGACTGGATGGTGGTCGAGGCCGACGAGAGCGACGGCACCTTCGTCAAGCTGCCCTCGACCATCGCGGTCGTGACCAACATCGATCCCGAGCATCTGGACCATTACGGCTCGGTCGAGGCGCTGCACCAGGGCTTCGAGAGCTTCGTCGCCAACATCCCGTTCTACGGCCTGGCGGTGTTGTGCATCGACCATCCGGTGGTGCAGGGCATGATCCCGAAACTGAGCGAGAAGCGCGTCGTGACATACGGCCTGTCGCCCCAGGCCGACATCCGCGCGGTCGAGATCGAGCTCGGGCCGCAAGGCGCGCGCTACGACGTGGTCATCGCCGACAGGCGGGAAAACACCGCCCGCACCATCAAGGGCCTGAGCCTGCCGATGTTCGGCCAGCACAACGTGCAGAACTCGCTGGCGGCGGTGGCGGTGGCGGAAGAGATCGGCCTCGGCGACGACGTGGTGCGTGCGGCGCTCGGCGAATTCAAGGGCGTGAAGCGCCGCTTCACCAAAACCGGCGAGGCCAACGGCGTCACCGTGATCGACGATTACGGCCATCACCCGGTCGAAATCGCCGCGGTGCTTAAGGCGGCGCGGGGCGCGACGGCGGGCAGCGTAATCGCCGTGGTGCAGCCGCACCGCTACAGCCGCGTCAAGCACCTGTTCGAGGAATTCTGCACCTGCTTCAACAACGCCGACGCCGTGCTGGTGGCCGACATCTATGCCGCCGGCGAGACGCCGATCGAGGGCATCAGCCGCGACGCGTTGGTCGAGGGCATGCGCGCGCGCGGCCACCGCAACGTCATGCCGCTTGAATCGCCGGCCGCCCTCGCCGGCGTGATCCACGGCGTGGCCAAGCCGGGCGACCTGGTGGTGTGCCTGGGCGCCGGGTCGATCACCAACTGGGCCAATGCGCTGCCGGCCGAGCTCGCCGCGCTCACGCCGCAGAGGAAGCGCAAATGATGGCGGCCAAGCGCACCCCCACCGCCCCGCAACGCCTGATCGAGCGCCTGCCGCCGGTGCGCGGCCGGCTGAGCGAAAACGCGCCCTTGGCCCAGCTCACCTGGCTGCGTGTCGGCGGCCCGGCCGAGGTGATGTTCCGGCCGGCCGACGTCGAGGATCTGGCGCAGTTCCTGGCGCGCAAGCCCAAGGACGTGAAGGTGACGGTGATCGGCGTGGCTTCGAATCTGCTGATCCGCGACGGCGGCGTGAAGGGCGTGGTGGTGCGGCTCGGGCGCGGCTTTGTCGAGATCAAATCCGAAGGTGAGGAAATCGCCGCCGGAGCGGGAGCGCTCGACTTGAACGTCGCGCTGTCGGCCTGCGCCGCCGGAATCGCGGGGCTCGAGTTCCTGTCCGGCATTCCCGGCACCATCGGCGGCGGCTTGCGCATGAATGCCGGCGCCTATGGCGCCGAGTTCAAGGACGTGCTGGTTGCGGCCGCGGCGCTCGACGCCAAGGGCAAGCGCCGCGAATTGACCGCCGCCGAAATGGAACTCTCCTACCGCCATTGCGGCGTGGCCGAGGATTGGGTGTTCGTCTCCGCCCGCTTCAAGGGCAAGCGCGACGAGGCCCAGGCGATCGGCGCGCGCATGGCCGCGATCCAGGCGCAGCGCGAGGAAAGCCAGCCGATCCGCGCCCGCACCGGCGGTTCCACCTTCGCCAACCCGCCCGGGCACAAGGCCTGGGAGCTGATCGACAAGGCGGGCTGCCGCGGATTGAAGCTCGGCGGCGCGCAGGTTTCGCCCAAGCACGCGAATTTCCTTATCAATACCGGCGAGGCGAGCGCCGCCGATGTCGAGAATCTCGGCGAGGAAGTGCGCCGGCGCGTCCTGGAAAAGAGCGGCGTCAGTCTCGAATGGGAAATCAGGCGTATCGGCGTGGCGCCGGCGCCGGAGGCCGCGCCATGAGCCGCAGCGTCGCCGTGCTGATGGGCGGCTGGACCGCCGAACGTGAAGTTTCGCTGGTGAGCGGGCGCGAATGCGCCAAGGCGCTCCAGGATCTGGGCTATTACGTGCGCGAAATCGACGTGACGCGCGACCTGGGCGCAATGGTCAAGGCGCTCGATCCCCGCCCCGAGGTGGTGTTCAACGCGTTGCACGGGCGCGGCGGCGAAGACGGCACGGTGCAGGGCGTGCTCGAATTCCTGCGCGTGCCCTATACCCATTCGGGCGTGCTGGCCTCGGCCGTGGCCATGGACAAGCCGATGGCGCGCAGCGTTTTCGCCGCCGCCGGGCTGCCGCTGGCCGAGGCCAAGGTGGTGTCGCGAAGCGAGCTCGCCGCCGGCGACGTGATGGCGCGGCCCTATGTGGTGAAGCCGGTCAACGAGGGCTCGAGCGTCGGCGTGCGCATCGTGCGGCCCGAAGACAATTCCTGGGCGCAGGAGGCCAAGAGCTGGTCCTTCGGCGAGCGCGCGCTGGTCGAACGCTATGTGCCGGGGCGCGAAATCACCGTGGCGGTGATGGGCGAACACGCGCTGGGCGCGCTCGAAATCCGCCCGGCCAAGGGCTTCTACGATTACGACGCGAAATACGCGCCGGGCGGCTCCGACCACCTGATGCCGGCGCCGATCCACGCCAAGGCCTATGAGCAGGCGCTGGCGATCGCGCTCTCGGCGCACAAGGCGCTGGGTTGCCGCGGCGTCAGCCGCGCCGATCTGCGTTACGACGACACCAAGGGCGAGCCCGGGCGGATGGTGCTGCTGGAAGTGAACACCCAGCCGGGCATGACGCCGACCTCGCTGGTGCCGGACATCGCACGCCACGCCGGCATCGCCTTTCCGGCGCTGGTGCAATGGATGGTGGAGAACGCCGCATGCGATTTCTGAATCGCCTGCAGGGAGATGGTCGCGCCGTGCCGCGCCGGATGTTGCTCGCGGTTGCGGGCGGCGGGCTCTGCGCCCTGTGCGCCGCGATCTTCTGGCTGTGGCAGGCGGGCGAACTGGCGCGGGTTTCGGCGAGCCTTGAGGCGCGGCTGCACGGCATCGGCGCCCAGAACGGGCTGGCGCTGGTCAAGGTCGAGGTCGAGGGCCGCAACCGCCAGAGCAAACCGTCGATCCTGGCCGCGCTCGACGTGAAGCAGGGCATGCCGGTGATGGACATCGACCTGGCGGCGGCGCAGGAGCGGCTTCAGGCGCTGCCCTGGGTGCGTTCGGCCGAGATCGAGCGGCGCATGCCCGACACGCTCTACATCCGGATCGAGGAGCGCCAGCCCTGCGCCTTCTGGCAGAAGAACGGCAAGCTCTCGCTGATCGACCGCGACGGCGTGGCGATCCCGGTCGACACCCTCGCCGCTTTCAGCCCGCTGATCGTGCTGGTGGGCGACGACGCGCCCGGCAATGCCGGGCCGCTGGTGGACATGCTCAAGACCGAACCGGCGCTGGCGCCGCGCGTGCAGGCCGGCGTGCGCATGGGCGGGCGGCGTTGGAATCTGCGCTTCGACAACGGGGTCGAGGTGGCGTTGCCCGAAACCGATGCGGAAGCCGCCTGGCACCGCCTGGCCGCGCTCGAAACCTCGGAGCGCATCCTCGAGCGCAACATATCCGCCGTCGATATGCGCCTCTCCGACCGCGTCGTGCTGCGCGCCTCGCCCGCCCCGGCCGCCGCCAAGGCCGCGTCGAAGGACAAGAGCACATGAAGAAGCACAACAGCCGCGCGCGCGGCGGCGTCATCGGCGTGCTCGACATCGGTTCCACCAAGATGTGCTGCCTGATCGCGCGCGTGGAGGACAAGACGCCGCGTATTCTCGGCATCGGCCACCAGATTTCGCGCGGCATCAAGAACGGCACCGTCAACGAGATCGAAGCGGCGAGCCAGGCGATCCTGACCACCGTTCACGCCGCCGAGCAGATGGCGGGCGAACAGCTCGCCGAGGTGGTGGTGAACCTGTCGGGCGGCTTCGGCGCGTCGCGCATGACCAAGGCCGAAATCGGCCTCAACGGCCGCGAGATCAGCGACGGCAACATGCGCCGCGTGCTCGATCAGGGCTTCCGCGTCAAGGAGTCGCCGGAACGCACCGTGATCCATTCCGTGCCGGCGGGCTTCTCGATCGACGGCAGCCGCCCCATCCGCGACCCGCGCGGCATGTATGGCCACAAGCTGGCGGTCAACATGCACGTGGTCACCGCCGAATCCGCCACAGTCAGGAACCTCGCCAACATGCTGGGGCGCTGCCGGCTCGAAATCGCTGCGCTGGTCGCCAGCCCCTACGCCTCGGGCCTCGCCTGCCTAGTCGAGGACGAGAGCGAATTGGGCGTCACATTGATCGACATGGGCGGCGGCACCACCACCATCGCCGTGTTCATCGACGGCAATCTGGTGTTCGTCGACAGCGTGCCGGTCGGCGGCTCGCACGTCACCCACGACATCGCCCGCGGCTTGACCACGCCGCTGGCCCATGCCGAGCGCATGAAGGCGCTTTACGGCAACGCCATTTCGTCGTCCGCCGACGAGCGCGAGACCATCACCGTGCCGCTGGTGGGCGAGGAAGACGAAGGCAACGCCAACCACGTGCCGAAATCGATCCTGGTCGGGATCATCGCGCCGCGCATCGAGGAGACCTTCGAGCTGGTGCGCGACCGTCTCGTCGCCTCGGGCTTCGATCAGGCGGCCGGGCGCCGCGTGGTGCTGACCGGCGGCGCCTGCCAGCTGCCGGGCGCGCGCGAGCTGGCCGGCCACATTCTCGACAAGCAGATCCGCATCGGCCGCCCGTTGCGCGTCGAGGGGCTGGCCGAGGCGACCGGGGGACCGGCCTTCGCCACCACCGCGGGCTTGATCCATTTCGCTCTCGCCGAACGCGCCGAACCCGCCAAGCGGGGGCAGGCGCGCGCGGAGGAGCCAAGCGGCCTGTTCGGCCGAATCGGAAGCTGGGTTCGTGAAAACATTTGAGTGCATACGCATGCCCGTCTTTCCGCCTTTCGCCAGGCGGAGCGGCGGTTTTAGGGCCGGTGACGTCGCCGGCATGACATCTCTAGCGGCGATTTCCTAGGAGGAAAATCATGGCTCTCAATCTGAAAATACCCAACGAAGAGCTGGAGCTCAGGCCCCGGCTCACCGTCATCGGCGTCGGCGGCGCCGGCGGCAACGCAGTCAGCAACATGATCCGTTCCAACCTGATCGGTTGCGAATTCATCGTCTGCAATACCGACGCGCAGGCGATGAAGCACTCGCTGGTCGAGCGCCGCATCCAGCTCGGCATCACCGTGACCCGGGGCCTGGGCGCAGGCTCCCGGCCCGAGGTCGGGCAGATCGCCGCCGAAGAGGCGCTCGACGAGATCATGATGGCGCTCGAAGGCTCCAACATGGTGTTCATCACCGCCGGCATGGGCGGCGGCACCGGCACGGGTGCGGCGCCGGTGATCGCCCGGGCCGCGCGCGAGAGCGGCATCCTGACGGTGGGCGTCGTGACCAAACCGTTCCACTTCGAAGGCTCCCACCGCATGAAGACGGCGGAGAAGGGCATCGAGGAGATGCAGAAATACGTCGATACGCTGCTCATCATCCCGAACCAGAACCTGTTCCGGGTGGCGAACGAGCGTACGACCTTCGCCGACGCCTTCAAGATGGCCGACGACGTGCTTCATGCCGGCGTCCGCGGCGTGACCGATCTCATGGTCATGCCCGGCCTGATCAACCTCGACTTCGCGGATATCCGCGCGGTGATGAGCGAGATGGGCAAGGCGATGATGGGCACGGGCGAGGCCGAAGGCGACCGCCGCGCGATCGATGCGGCGGAAGCGGCGATCTCGAACCCGCTCCTGGAGGACGTCTCCATGCGCGGGGCCAAGGGCGTGCTCATCAACATCACCGGCGGTCTCGACATGACCCTCTACGAGGTCGACGAGGCGGCCAACCGCATCCGCGAGGAGGTCGACCCCGAGGCCAACATCATCTTCGGCTCGACCTTCGACGAGAAGCTGGCCGGAAGGATGCGGATCTCGGTCGTCGCCACCGGCATCGACGCCGAGCTGATGGCGCATCCGCTGCCGCTCGAGCAGATGCAGAAGGCGGCTCCGGCGATCGCGGTCAGGCCCGCGCCCGCGGTTCGGCCGGCCCCGGCACCCGCTCCTGCCCCGGCGATGGCCGCGGCGATGCCCGAAGCCGCCATCGAGACCGAGATCGAGCCGGCTTTGCCGCCGGCGCCGGTCCCGGCCATGGCCGCGGCGCCGCGCATCGAGACCATCGAGGCCCAGGCGCTGGGCCGCGGCGGTTTCGCGGCCAAGCGCGCGGTCGAGCCGATGCTGGTCCGGCCGGCGGTTTCGGCCAAGCCGGCGGTCGCGCCCAATCCCTTCGCCGAAGCGGCGATGGAGAATGGCGGCCGGACGGCGGCGAAGCCGCGGATGCCGAGCCTGTTCGAACGGGTGACCAATGCCGGCCGGCTCATCCATCCGCAACTGGACGAGACGCCGGCGGCGGAGCCGCAAAATCTCCGCGCGCCGGAGCCTCCGGCGGCGGAGCCGCACAGCGTCAGACCGGCGGAGCCGCCGGCCGCACAGCCGGCGCCGCTTCCGGCGGCTCGGGTGGAGCGTCCCGCCCGCGCCAAGGAAGAAGACCTGTTGGAGATACCGGCCTTCCTGCGCCGGCAGGCCAACTAGGACGGCGCCCGGGCCGGGCGAACGGCCCGTCATTCGCCGTGATGTCATCCGCAAGCCGCGGGACCCCGCCGGGTCCCGCGGCAAGCGGCCCGGATTTTGGCTTAGCCGGCCGCAGTTCCGCTTTCTGACCACGCCTAGGGCGCGTTCAGGGGCTGTAATGATCCAATCAGTCGGTAGGATTTAAGCAGCGGAAGTCTGACCTGCCGCTCTCATCACGCAATGTCCGCTGTTGAAGTTAAACCGGACATTCCGATGTCATTCCGCCCCGTCTGCTTTGTGCCATTTCCGGACGCAGCGCGCAGTCTGCAATTCCGGTTCATTGCTAAGGCATACTGCCCGACGTATTCTGGCGTACGCAGAAATTCCATATCCGAATTGGAGTCGTCCATGACCCAAGTCCAAGTCGAGCAGAAAAGCTATCAGATGCCGCCGAAGGACGGCATTACCATCGCACACTTTCTCACCGTCGCCGACATCGAGCGATCGCTTCGATTTTACGAAACGGTCTTCGGTAGTCGCATTCTGAGCAGGGGCGATAGCAAGGGCGCGCCGGGGTACATCCAGATCGCGAACACGTGGCTCATCGTCAACGTCGGGGGCGGTCCGACACCCGACAAACCATCGGTAAC
>Ga0209006_10001895_pt1 | contig 18936 bp, 14 predicted proteins | sample JacPin_JW_Ref_O2_FD_188567 | JGI IMG/M metagenome (GOLD analysis project Ga0209006, IMG submission 188567) | Forest soil microbial communities from Algoma, Ontario, Canada - Jack Pine, Ontario site 1_JW_Ref_O2 (SPAdes) (version 2) | ecosystem: Environmental > Terrestrial > Soil > Boreal...
GCTTCAACAGCCCATCGATCTGACCGTAGGTCTCCTCGTCGATTTCGTGGGTGATGCTGCCGAATGCATAGTCGGTGTAGAACTGCGCCGGCGAGGCTGGATTGAGACCCGGATAGTGCACGGATACCGGATTGCTGATGCCGTTCAACTGATAGGTGACGCCGTTGCCTCCTTGCGATTCGATATCGGTTTCTTGGGGCGTGTCGCCGACGCCGCGCGTGTAGCCTAGCTGTGCGGTGAACGTCAACCTGTCCGTCGCCTCGAGCGTGGCGTCGAGGTCGATATAGTAGGTGCCTGAGCTCGAGGGGCGAACGATCTGATCGTAGACTGCGGTGTTATACGGAATCGTCCCTTGGGCGATCGGTGCGCCAGGGATGGTCGGCCAAGTGCCGCCAACCAGCGTCCCGTTCCTGACGGTCAGGGCGGTCGGCACGTACTGCCCGGAATTCGCACCCCCTATGAAATTGCTGCCGAACATCAGGAAATTGTCGTTGACATTGTTCGCGAGCAGACGCGAGTAGAAGCCGTTCAAATCGAGGGTCAGGTTGTCCGTCGGCTTCACTTCGAAGTCGATGAGACCGCCTTCGCGCTCGCGTTTCTGCGTGAACAGGGCCGAGCCAATGAGGGTTGGATATTGCGCTCCCGCTGCGTTGGGCAGGGTCGGATTCGCGGCCTGCCAGGCTGCGGCGGTGGCGGCCGGAACGGCGCCGTATCCAAGGATTTCCTGTCCGTCGCGCCGCGAATCGCGCTCCTCGTAGAAGCCCATCGCGAGCAGGCCCATCTGACCGTTCTGCCAGTTGAACAGGGCGTTGAACTGCGGCTCGGTTTTCGAGGGTAGATCGGAATACACACCGCCCGCCAATCCCGAGGCGGTGAAGGTCTCCTTGAACTCGAGAGGCTTGGGAGTCTGCAGATCGATGGAGCCCGCCACACCTCCTTCGATGAGATCGGCCGACTGGGTCTTGGTCACGACGGTCCGCGCCACGATTTCGGACGGGAGCAGATCGTAGCTCACGCTTCGACCGGCGGTCGCATACTGATCGTTGATGAACCAGTCGCCCGTGGCCACCGAGTGCCCATTGATGGTGGTTTGCGTGAGGCTCGCGCTCGTCCCGCGAATGCTGACGCGATTGTTCTCGTCGAAACCGCCCTCGCCGCTGGCCGCCGATTGGGTATTCAAACCCGGAACGCGCTGCAGGACGTCGGCGACGTTCTTGTCGGGCAGCTTGCCGATGTCTTCGGCAGTCACGACCTCCACCACGTTGGTCGACGCGCGCTTCGATGCGAGCGACTCCTTCAGGGAGTAGCGGATGCCGGTGACGACGATTTCCTCGAGCGGGCCGGTATCGGTTGCCGACGCCGCCAGCCCGTCGAGCGGGCTGGTATCGGCCGACGAAGCCGCCAGCGTCAACGATGCAGGCATGAGCAGCCCGAGGCCCAGTGCTGCCGACTTGACCGCCAATACAATCCGATTCATATAGAGATCCCCTGTCCAATTCATATAAGTGCCCCCTGTCCTGTCACCCAATGCGATTGAAAGCCGTGCGCTCGACCGTTGCGGCCGGTGCGGGCGAGTTCGCGTCGCCCTCGGCCCATGCCATCTGTCCTAACCAGTTAAGACCCAATATAATACCAATTATCAACTTACGCTAGTGGCGTGTAATCAACCACAGTGAATTAAATAAAAATATGAAGAAAAATAACAGGTTATTATACTATTACCAATATTGTTGTTCTCATACTGGTATTTGTTTGGTATTGTTCTGGCGTTGGAGAATATACCGGACAGGCGATCAAACCCTATGACATCACTTGCCAAAGCAGTCGGTCCCTTGGACGGCCGCGGTAATTTGCCGCTGTATCAAGAGCTGCAGCGGGCGCTACGCAAAGCCATCGACAGCCGGATTCTCGGCCCCGACGACGCCCTGCCATCGGAGCGCGATCTGGCCGCCGATTTCGCGGTGTCGCGCATCACGGTGCGCAAGGCGCTCGACGGACTGGTCGCCGACGGACTCCTGGTGCGGCGTCAGGGCTCGGGGAATTTCGTGTCGGCCCGCGTCGACAAGAATTTCGCGATGCTCACGTCGTTCTCGGAGGACATGCGGGCGCGCGGCCGCACCCCGCGCAGCGTGTGGCTGAGCCGGGCGGTGGGCACCGTGACGCCCGAGGAGGCCCTCGCGCTGCGCATGAGCCCCGGCACGCCGGTGTTCCGGTTCGCGCGCATTCGCTACGCCGACGACGCGCCGATGGCGCTGGAATACGCCACCATCGTGGCATCGGCGCTGCCCTCGCTCGACGCGGTGGATACCTCCCTGTATGAAGCCTTGGAACAAGTAGGGCAACGTCCGGTGCGCGCGTTGCAGCGATTGCGCGCGGTGCTGTTGACCGGGGATCAGGCGGAGTTGTTGAAGGCGCGAACCGGGGACGCTGGACTGCTCGTCGAACGTTTGGGCTCGCTGCGCGACGGCAGAGCCATCGAATTTTCGCAATCCTTCTACCGAGGCGATACGTACGACTTCGTCGCTGAATTGAGTGCCTCGACATGAGCGGGCAAGACACCGCGTCGGCGGACGAAGCGCGGTCCCCGGACAGCACGCGATCCCCGGACGGCACGCGGATGTTTCAAGAAGCGGCGAGCGCTTCGCACGCGGTTCGCGCGCAACTGGCGCACGACGCGCAAGCGATTGCCGTCATCGGCGCCGAGGTGCGGCGCCTCGCACCCCGCGCGGTCGTCACGTGTGCGCGCGGCAGTTCCGATCATGCCGCCACTTACGCGAAATACCTGATCGAAACCCGGGCCGGCGTGCTGACTGCGTCGGCGGCGCCGTCGGTCAGCAGCGTTTACGGAATCGCCCAGGATCTCTCCGGATGTCTGTTCATCGCCATCTCGCAGTCCGGACGCAGTCCCGACCTGCTGGCAACGGTGGCCGCCGCGAAGGCTTCGGGTGCAACCATTCTCGTGCTTTGCAATGACCGCGATGCACCGCTGACCGGCGCCGCCGACCTGGTCGTCGAATTGCGGGCGGGGCCGGAGACCAGCGTGGCAGCCACCAAGTCGTACCTGGCGACTCTGGCGGCGCTTGCCCGCTTCGTGGCGGCCTGGACCCTGGATGCTGCGCTCCAAGAGGACCTCGCGACCCTGCCTGCGCTGATGGATGCCAGCTGGGCGCTGGACTGGTCCGCGGCCTTGGAAGTGCTTCGGCCGGCGGCGAATTTATTCGTGATAGGTCGCGGCCTGGGCTTGGGTGCCGCCCAGGAAGTTGCATTGAAGTGCAAGGAGACCTGCGGGTTGCATGCCGAAGCGTTCAGCAGTGCCGAAGTCCGGCATGGACCGTTTACGCTGCTCGGACCCGGATTCCCGGCGATGTTCCTCGCACAGAACGACGCCACCCGACCCGGACTCGAGTCAATCGCCCACGAACTTGCGCGGCGCGGAGTTCCCGTGGTGCTCGCAGGCGCGGCCGCGCAACCGGCGATCGGCGACGGCCCCATCCTGCTGCCGACCTTGGACGTTGCAGCCGCGCTTGGGCCCATCCTGCACGTGCAGAGCGCCTATCGCTTGATCGCATCGCTCGCCGTGCAGCGCGGCTTCGATCCCGACCACCCGGCGCATCTGCGCAAGGTGACGGAAACCGTCTGATGCGCACCGCACTCGTCAACGGCCGGGTTCTCGTCGGCGAAAAGCTGGTGAGCGGCCTCGTGGTTTTGCTCTCGAGCGGACGCATCGAGGCGCTGGCGGCGCGGTCCGATACCCGTTGCCGCGCGGCAGCCACCGTCGATCTGGCCGGACAGATGCTGCTGCCGGGATTTATCGACGTGCAGGTCAACGGCGGCGGTGGGGTCTTGTTCAACGATGAACCGAGCGCGGCAACGATTCGGACCATCGGCGAGGCGCACCGCCGTTTCGGCACCACCGGATTTCTGCCGACGCTGATCAGCGACGATCTCGGCACGATCGGGCGCGCCATCGCAGCGGCGCAGTCGTCGCTCGACGCAGGAATTCCGGGCGTTCTCGGCATCCACATCGAGGGGCCCTTTCTCAATTGGGCGCGGCGCGGCGTTCACGATCCCAAGCACCTGCGGTTGCTGGATACCAGCGTGGTGTCGCTGCTGTGCGGGCTGCGCGCGGGCAAGACGGTGCTCACCCTCGCGCCCGAGATGACCACTCCCGACATGATTGCGGAATTGACGGCCGGCGGCGTCTTGGTGTCGGCGGGTCACAGCGATGCGACCTTTGCCGAGACGACGGAGTCGATCGCGCGCGGCTTGCGTGGATTTACTCACCTGTTCAACGCAATGGCGCCTCTGGCGCCGCGTGCGCCCGGAATTATCGGCGCCGCGCTGTATGATGATGCCACGTGGTGCGGAATCATCGTCGACGGCCACCACGTCGACCCCGTCATGCTGAAGCTCGCGCTGCGCTGCAAGCGTCATGATCGATTCATGTTGGTGACCGACGCAATGCCGCCCGTCGGTTCGGCCGAGCCCACGTTTGTGCTGCAAGGACGCACCATTCGCGTCGTCGACGGGGCATGCCGGGACGAAAACGGCATGCTCGCCGGCACAGCGCTCGACATGGCGAGTGCCGTGCGAAACGCGGTCTCCTCCTTGGGACTCGGCATCGTCGCTGCCGCTCGCATGGCCAGCGAATATCCGGCGGAGTTTCTCGGCCTCGGAGACGAACTTGGGCGTATCGCGCCGGGCTACCGCGCCAATCTGGTCTTGGTCGATGACGACATCCAGGTCCAGCGGACGTGGATCGAGGGGAACGCCAGCGCCGGCCCGTAGCGGCGCCGTGGCGCCCGGCTCACGGCGCGGGCGTCTTCGGTGCGTTTGTTTTCGTCCCGGGCGCTTTGCGCGCTGCGGACCCGGGCGCAGCCGCCTTTGGCACGGCCTTATTCGGGGCGCTCAGGGCATCGAACAGGCTGTCACTCGGATGGTCCGTGCACCACTCGTTCAATGAGGAATCGAAACTGCCGACGGCGTCGGCATCGAATTGGCCACTCCCGGAGACGCCCACCGCGTATCCGAACAACCACATCGTGAGCGTGGTCGCGCTCTCCGGATCGGATTTTCGCAGCGCGAGGTGCCGCGTTTCGAAGGTCGCGCAGTCCAGGCGAGTCAAATCCATCGGATTCTGGCGCTTCGACCTTACCGAACTCACGGCCTCGAGCAATGTGGTGGTTGGGCTGTTCTTGCACTTGGCGTCCAACGCGAATCCAAATGACGTCAAGGAGTCGCCGTACATGGCTCGTTCTCCGGATTTCGCCACCGAATAACCAAACAGCCACATGACCGTGTCGATGGGGTCGGTCTTGCGTCCCGGCATCGTCGAGGCGAGTATTTCGTTCTCGTACTGGGAGCAGTTCACGGCCGCCAGGTTCAGTTCGGTGCCGTGGCTCTGCTGCGGGGAGAGCAGAGCCGCCATTACCAGCGGTCCCAGGATCTTGGGCAAGCGCAGCCTCATCAAGCGCAGCGTCGTCAAGCGTCGGCCTTCGAAGGCAGCAATCGATTCACGAACGCGGCGACCCGGCCCGACATCACGAGATTCCTTGCAGCCTCGATGTCGGGCGCGAAGTATCGGTCGATGGCGTAGAACGGAATGGCGGCGCGAATCTCCGCGTGAATTCGTTCGAGAACGCCCGACGATTTCGCCGGGCGGTGAAAATCGATGCCCTGCGCGGCCGCCAGAAGTTCGATGCCGACCACGGCTGCGGCATTCTCGATCATCGGACCCAATCGACGCGCGGCATGGGTCGCCATGCTGACGTGGTCCTCTTGATTGGCGGACGTCGGAATCGAATCGACGCTGCAGGGCGCGGCGATGGTCTTGTTCTCCGAGACCAGCGCGGCGGCCGTCACCTGCGCAATCATGAAGCCCGAATTCACGCCGCTGTTCTCCACCAGAAAGGCGGGCAGGCCGCTCATTTTCGGATCCACGAGGACGGCGGTGCGGCGCTCCGAGAGGCTGCCGATTTCGGCGATCGCGAGGGCCAGGGTGTCGGCAGCGAAAGCAACCGGCTCGGCATGGAAATTTCCGCCGGACAGCACGTCGCCTTGCTCGACGAACAGCAGCGGGTTGTCGGTCACGGCATTCGCCTCCAGACCCAGCGTGACGCTGCAATTGCGGATGATGTCGAGGCAGGCACCCATGACCTGGGGCTGGCAGCGAAACGAGTAGGGGTCCTGCACACGGGAACAATCGAGGTGCGAGGCGCGGATCGCGCTGCCGGCAATCAGCTCGCGGTACTCGCGCGCCGCGGCGATCTGGCCGGGTTGGCCGCGCACTTGATGGATGCGATCATCGAACGGCGCGTCGCTGCCTTTCAACGCGTCAACGGACATCGCGCCCGCCACCACCGCGGCGCCAAATAGGTTTTCCGCGCCGAATAGTCCTGACAAGGCGAGTGCGGTGGATACCTGGGTGCCGTTGATGAGAGCCAGGCCCTCTTTGGCGCGCAGCTTCACGGGCTCGAGCCCGGCCAGCCGCAGACCCTCCATGGCAGGCAATACCTTGCCGCGTACCCGCACGGAGCCGATCCCGAGAAGAATGGTACTCATATGCGCGAGAGGCGCGAGATCGCCGGATGCGCCCACCGACCCCTGAGCGGGAATCACGGGATACACCTCGTGCTCGAGCAGCGCCGAAAGCGCGTCGATCAAGCCCTGCGTGACGCCGGAATAGCCGCGGGTGAGGGCGTTGATCTTGAGGGCGAGTATCAAGCGCACCACCGGGTCGGGTAATGCGGGACCCACACCGGCCGCATGCGAGAGCAGCAGATTCCGCTGCAGCAGTTCGAGCTGCTCGGTGGGAATGCGGGTCTGTGCGAGCAGTCCGAAACCCGTGTTGATTCCGTAGGCCGCATCGCCGGTCGTCACGATGTGGTCTACCAGCGCGGTGGCCTCGGCAATCCGCGTCCGATCGTGCTCCGCGAGCCGGATGACCGCGCGGTTTTCGTAGATCCGGCGCAGCTGTGCCAGGGTCAGCCGTCCCGCGTGTACTTCGATCGCGCCGGCCACCTTACGGCCGCTCGATCATGGGGAGGTTCAGGCCCTGTTCGCGCGCGCAGTCGATGGCGATCTGGTAGCCGGCGTCGGGGTGGCGCATGACGCCGGTGCCCGGGTCATTCCACAGCACCCGCCGCACCCGCCGCGCCGCGGCTTGCGAGCCGTCGCAACAAATGACCACGCCGGCGTGCTGCGAATAGCCCATGCCAACGCCGCCGCCGTGGTGGATCGAAACCCAGGTGGCGCCGCTCGCGGTGTTCAACAAGGCGTTGAGCAGCGGCCAGTCGGAGACAGCGTCGGAGCCGTCCTGCATCGCCTCGGTTTCGCGGTTGGGGCTCGCCACCGATCCCGAGTCCAAATGGTCGCGCCCGATGACGACGGGCGCGGACAATTCGCCGCTCGCAACCATCTCATTGAACGCCAGGCCGAGGCGATGCCGCTGGCCCAGGCCGACCCAGCAGATGCGGGCAGGCAAACCTTGAAATTGAATCCTCGATCGCGCCATGTCGAGCCAATGGTGCAGGTGCGGATCGTCGGGGATCAATTCCCTGACCTTCGCATCGGTCTTGTAGATATCTTCAGGGTCGCCCGACAGTGCCGCCCAGCGGAACGGCCCGATGCCCCGGCAAAACAGCGGCCGGATGTAGGCGGGCACGAAGCCCGGAAAATCAAACGCGCGGGCGACGCCGGCGTCGAGCGCGACCTGCCGGATATTGTTGCCGTAATCGAAGACCGGCAATCCCATGGCCTTGAAGCGCAACAGGTATTCGACATGTTTGGCCATCGACAGCTTGGCGGCCGCGCTGGTCCCGGCCGGGTCGCTGAAACGCCGCTCATCCCATTGTTCGACGCTCCATCCCTGCGGTAGATAGCCGTTGACGGGGTCATGGGCCGAGGTTTGATCCGTCAACGCATCCGGCTTGATGCCACGTTCGAGCAGGGTGTGCAGGACGTCGACCACATTGCCGAGCAGCGCGACCGACAAGGGTGCGCCCTTCTTTTTTGCCGCGTCGAGCATGGCCAATGCCTCGTCCAGGGTTTTGGCCTGCGCGTCCACGTAGCCGGTTTCCAGGCGCTTCTCGATGCGGCTTTGACGGCACTCCACGGCCAGCATATTCGCGCCCGCCATGGTCGCGGCCAACGGCTGAGCGCCGCCCATGCCACCCAAGCCTGCGGTCAGGATCCACCTGCCCGCGAGGTTGCCGCCGAAGTGCTGGCGGCCCATTTCGGCGAAGGTCTCATAGGTGCCCTGCACGATGCCCTGGCTGCCGATGTAGATCCACGATCCCGCGGTCATCTGCCCGTACATGGCGAGGCCTTTACGGTCGAGTTCATTGAAGTGTTCCCACGTCGCCCAATGCGGCACGAGATTGGAATTCGCGATCAGCACGCGGGGGGCATCCGCATGCGTCGGAAACACACCCACGGGTTTGCCGGACTGCACCAGCAAGGTCTCTTCCTCCGTCAATGTTTTCAGCGTTTCGACGATACGGTCGTAGCAATTCCAATCGCGTGCGGCCCGGCCGATGCCGCCGTATACGACGAGCTCGGCGGGATTTTCCGCAACCTCGGGATCGAGGTTGTTCATCAACATGCGCAGCGGCGCTTCGGTCATCCACGAGCGCGCACTCAAGGTCTTGCCGCGGGCGGCGCGAATGATTCTTGGGGTTCGGGGAGCGAGCATGGGGTCTCCTTAGGGGCGGAATCGCCCGGACATTTCATAACGAGAACCGGGGTAATACAGCCGGGCGACCGATGCGATCTGACCGGCGGTCCAGGTACGGCGAATCATCAACAGGCAGGGTTCATCGCGTTTCATTGCCAATAATTTGCGAGTGCGCTCGTCCGGCATCACCGCCCGGAGCAGGTGCTCGGCCTCTTGCAGCGGGGCCACCCGGGTCAGATAGTCGTAGGGCGTGGTCTTGAGGAAATCCACGGTCAGGTAGTCGGGTGCGAGCTTCGGCAGAACGTAACGGTCTTCCAGCTGCACGGGGCGGTCGTTCTCGAAATGCACGATGACGGAGCAATACAATTCGCTGCGCGGCGCAACGCCGAAATCCTCGGCAAGTTCCGCTACCGCCCGGATTCGCTCGAGCGAAACGACCTCGGCCCGGTGGACGTGGCCGCGTTCGCGAATCTCATCCGCGATGCTGCGAATCTCGAGGGGATGCGCATGCGCGTGCCGGTCCGCCACGAAGCTGCCGACGCCGGCAATGCGCACCAGCACGCCCTCGTCGCGTAATTCACGCAGCGCGCGGTTGGCGGTCATGCGGGATACGCCGAACGATTTGACGATGTCGTTCTCGGATGGCACGCGCGCAGACGTCGCCCACTTGCCGGAGCCGATATTGTCCAGGATGTGGCGCTTCACCTTGAGGTACAGCGGTTGAAGCTGATCGGCGGACTTGTCCATGGCTGCTAGGGTAAGCTGTATAGACAGGTACAGTCAACCACCGTCGCAGGATTTCTGGGCATCCACAGTGTGTCCCCCAACAGATATTCGTGACATCTATCGCAATTCTGTTGACGCGCACGGGGAACGGGCGTAGTTATATCGACAAAGGGTAGTTTCCCCTATTGACAGATGCTTAGTCATGTTGCAGCGCTTTCAATGACATGAATGCGCGCGTAGCCGTGAGAGGCAGCGTCCGCTCAATAGTCAGGTCAGGTCGTGACTTCAAGGAAGTAAGTTACAAGGACATCGACGGATGCGATGGAGTGCTACAGGGAGTGCTACAGATTCACTCACAGCTGGACGGCATGAGACACGTCTCCAGGCCCGGCTAGCTGCTTCGTGCCCGCAATGGGCCACGGTGAGGGACCCTCGCGACGCCGGGTTCTTCAACTCCTCCTAAAGCTCCCAACGTAGAGATCGGTTTCAAGACGCGGCGCTTGGTTCAGCGTGCCGTTGATGAATCGTCTGCGCGGCTCTTAGCGGCCGGAGGACGGCACTACCGTCGCGTCGGTGCAAAGTCGGGTTTTCAACAGAGCCATATCCAATTGCTGACTACAAACGAAGGGAAGGAACCAACATGAATCGCCGAAAATATTGGAAGGGAAGAATGCGACTCGGTCTGCTGAAGGCCGCGGGCGTTGTAGTTTTCGGAACGGCAATCGCAGCCGTCGCGGTCGCGGAAAATCCTCCGCAAGTTGCCACGAGTCTCGACAGCGCACACGTCTTCTTGAATTTCTCCGCGGGAAAGTCCAAGGCGGAATCGCCGACCACGGCATTGAACTACATGGCGGCGATCGATCCGGGACAGAACAAGGTAAACTTCACGGCCTGGCTGCTGAATGCCGGATTCATCTCCGATCCGAGCCAGTGGAAATCGACCGGACAGCAGACGTATACCAGCGTCCCGGGCGATTACGGCTACGGCAAGATCAATGCGTTCGCACACATCATCATCCTCAATGCGGCGGATCTCGGCTTCATCCGCAATCAATACATTCGCTGCATCCCGGATTGCAAGACGAAGAACGCGAAGATCTACACCTACCTGGAGAACTACCCCCCTACGCAATTTGCCAAATTGAATCCGGACGGAACGCCCGACACGACGACTCAATTCACCAACACACCGGAAGCGATCAGCATCGCGCTCGAGCGACGGTCGGGCCGCATTGCCGATGTCGCGTTTGAGTGGGCGCCGGCCGCGAACGGCTCGTCACCCGGCACCAATTTTGGGCAGATTTACGCGTATGTGGTGCAGCCGCAGCTGACGAACATTCAATGCCCATCGCCAGGATCGCCGACGGGTACGGCGGTGCTCGATTCAAACAACAACCCGGTGGTCGATGAGCAGTATGTCTGGCCGAGCAATGGCGGCGCCAATCAGGCGCTATGGGACTGCAAATTCAATGACCGAGTCTCGCCGACCCACCTGACCCTGGATGCCAACGGCAACGTCGACTTGCCGAAGATCGGCTATCTCAATCCGCGGCCCGATTTTGCAGTTCATAGCTTCGATGATTTTGCACCCGAACTGGATCAGCTCGGAACCAAGCAGATGCCTGGAGTTTGCCTGATATGCCACGGCGGCAACATCCCGGCCAATCTTGCCACGACCCAAAGTTGGGGAGCGACTGGTCAAATCAGTGAATTCCATCCGCTGCCCGCCGATGCGGACAATTCCATTTTTGGCGTCGATCGGTCGGCGCTTGGTCCGATCTCCGACGCTCCCGGCGCATATGGTCAAAATATGACGCAACCGGCGCAGGAGACCGAACTCAAGAAGTACGCTCAAGCCGTCGCCCTCACCGCGGGGGCCACCCTTCCGAAGAGCGCCATTTTCAATCCGGATGGCACGATCGGCGGCGGTCAATGGGGGGTGGGTAGTTCTCCCAGCCACGAGCTGCAGGTTCTCTTCGGCTGGTACAACAACGGGAACGACAGCGACTACTCCATGCCCGGTACGACCCAGAACGGTCACTTCACGCCAATCGGCTGGCGCGGATCGGCCCAAGACACGACCCTTTATCAGCACGTCATCAAGCTCAGCTGCCGTTCGTGCCATCTGAATCGCGAGCCGTCTCTGGATTTCAGAACGGCCGCGCAGTTCAAAGGTGAGAAAGGAAACGTTCAGGATTATGTGTTCCAGCCCGAATGCGACGCGCTGAACCATCGGATCAATCCGCACAACATCGTCATGCCCTTGGCGAAGATTACGTGGGAGCGATTCTGGAACGGGATCGATTTCAATGCAGATACCGGTGTCGGCAGCAAGATCACGCTTCCGATCAACGGCATTCCGACCACCGCGAAGACTGATCTGACTTCGCAGGTCAATCTGCTGAAGGCGTATTTTGGATACACACCGACCTCTTACTGCGCAGCACATCACTAGCGAACGCTCGATTGGCTTCCTCGATGTTCTTGACCCGTGCCCGGATCGCGAGATCCCGGCACGGGTCGCGGCGAGAGCGGACGCAAATGCGCAGGTGGCTAACCCAACCCTTTAAGTGTGTCACAGGGAATCACGTGCATGGGTGCTAAGGATCGATCAAGTGGTGCAGGGGCGGCGGGTGGTTGGTTGCATGACACCATCCGCAGGTTCAGCTTTCTTTCGGCGATGCGCGAAGTCCAGCACGTCAAGCGCACTTGCCGCGAGTGCCTCCTGCTCTACCGGCGGATTGAACAGGGGAAGACCGGTTCCACCGCGGACGAGCGCTATGCCTTCGTGGTTGCCGAACGGACCGGAGCGGATCTCAACGGCGTCAAGTCCGTCATGAGACACGTCGAGGAGAGCTTTGCCGTGTGGCCCATCGAACGTCCCGTGAATTTTCGCGATGTGGTCCAATACCTCGCCATTACCGAATGCCTCCGGGAAGCCGAGTCGGAAAGCGGCGTCCGCGCCGAAGTAACCGCGGTCGTGGCCAGATTGATTCCGGCGAATCTCTAGCGACACAAACAGGCGCTGCGCGAGAAAGAAGGGCGGTGCCGACGGGTGACACTGAACTCAATACGCGCTAGAGTAATACCAAGATCAGCAAGGTAACACTTCATGGCTTCCAATCTCACCAGCAAAGGACAAGTCACAGTTCCCAAAAACATTCGCGACTACCTCGGATTGAAGCCCGGAGCTCCAGTCGCTTTTGAGCGCCTCGCGACGGGCGAGATTGCTCTACGGGCAGCCAGACCTGGTACGAAGCCGCGGCCCAGCAGATTTGCCAAGCTCCGGGGTCGCGCCACCGTACGCATGAACACCGAAGAGATCCTGGCGCTGACCCGAGGCGACTAGGCTCAAGATGATTCTCATCGACACCAACGTCTTGCTGGATGTCCTCGAAGAAGATCCCCGCTGGGCTGCCTGGTCACAGGATCGGCTCGACGCGGCCGGTGCCACCGATACCCTGGCGATCAATCCAATCATCTATTCCGAGCTTTCCATGGCGTTTGCTCGCATCGAAGAACTCGAAGCGGTGATCGGGGACGCAGGGCTCACCGTCGAAGCAATCCCCCGCGAAGCGCTCTTTCTGGCCGGAAAGGCCTTCTTGCGTTACCGGAGAAGTCGCGGCGCCAAAAGCAGCGTGCTACCTGATTTCTATATCGGCGCGCACGCAGCCGTGATGCAGTGGCCCATCCTTACGCGGGATGTCAGTCGCTATCAAACCTATTACCCGACAGTTTCACTGGTCACGCCATGAGAATCTTGCCCGGCGGTCGATCCAAATCGGTGTCGGGCGCGTCCGTAAGTTTGTTGGCGCAAAGCAGGGATATTCCGCAAGCAGCGGCCATGTAGAAAGAGACCCATAGATTGCTGTGATACCGGGCGAACAGCGCGGTCGCGATGATGGGGGCCAGGCCGCCGCCGACGATGGCACCGAGCTGATAAGAAAGCGAGATGCCGGAGCAGCGGATCCCGGTGCTGAAGAGTTCCGTGAACATCGCAGCCATCGGCCCGTAGCAAACCGAATTCAAACTTAGGCCGACGAGAATGGCCAGGGTGATCCACGGCCAGGACCGCGTCTCGACCAGCGGGAAAAGCGCGAAGGCCCAAAGTGCCGCGAGCGACACGCCGGTCATGAAGATCCGGCGGCGCCCATACCGGTCCGACAGTCTGCCTGCCAGAAACAAGACCGGCATCGATACCGCATTGGCAATTAGAACCGCCGACAACATCGTGCCGCGCGGCAGATGCAGGCCTGCGGGGCTCGTACCATACGAGACCACGTAGGTGATGAAGACATAGAAGGAGAGATTCGTCGAAATGTAGGCGCCGGCAGCCAGCAGGATCAACCTGGGGTGGCGGCGCAACGCCTCGATGATGGGCGAGACGCGGGTCGGCCCAGAGGGGACTGCGGATTGCCGCAGTTGACGAAAGGCCGGCGTGTCGTCGACTCGAAAATGGATGTACAGGCCAAGGCCTATGAGAAGGACACTCAACAAGAATGGGATGCGCCACCCATAGCTCATGAATGACTCAGCCGACGTCGCACCATTGGCGGCGAGAAAGGCGAGATTGGCCAGCACCACCCCGACCGGCACGCCGGCCTGCGCAATGCTGCCGTACAAGCCCCGTCTCGATTTTGGCGCATTTTCAGTGGCAAGGAGAATCGCTCCACCCCACTGCCCTCCGACGGCAAGTCCTTGCATCAGCCGCAGCGCCACCAACGCGAGCGGTGCGAGCGCACCGGCGGTCGCGTAGGACGGCAGCAATCCGACCAACGTGGTTGCGGTGCCCATCAGGACCAAAGCTGCGGCGAGCGCGGCCTTGCGGCCGAGCTTGTCGCCCAGGTGACCGAATAGCAGAGCTCCCACCGGCCGTGCCACGAAGCCGACCGCGAACGTGCTGTAGGAGGCAAGCAACGCGACGAAAGGCGGCAGCTGGGCCGCAAAAAAGACATTGGGAAACACCAGTGCCGCGGCCGTGGCATAGATGAAGAAGTCATACCACTCGATGCTTGCCCCGGCCAGGCCCGTCAATGCCGGCTTCAATGAACCATCCTTGCCGAGCATGCTCACGACGCGAGGCGCTTCATCAGATCGGCGAAGCGCGGCTGCAGCATGGGCTCCGCAGCATGACGGCGGTCCTTGACCACCCAGCGCCCGGCGACCATGACGTCGCGAATGGCGGCGCTCCCGCCCGCGAAAACGAGATGATCGAGGGCGTTATCCGGGACGGAGCCGGCCATGCTCGGATGCGCTGCGTCGAGCACCAACCAATCCGCACGCCGACCCACCTCGATGGTTCCGGCCGTCTGGCCGATCGCCTGTGCGCCGTGCCGCGCGGCGTCACACCACAAACGGGTTCCCACATGCGAGTCGCGTTTGTCGGCGAGCACGGCACGGCGCTTCTTGCGCAATCTCTGTTGATATTCCATCCATCGCAATTCCTCGGCCGGACAGACGGTGGCTTGGCTATCGGAGCCCACGCAGACTCGGCCGCCCCTTCTCAGGAATCCCGCGGCGTCGAAGAACCCATCGCCCAAGTTGGCTTCGGTGGTGACGGACAGGCACACCGTTGCCTTGGTAGCCGCAATGCCTTGCAATTCCGCGGCCGTCGCATGCGTCGCGTGCACCAGGCACCAGTGCTCGTCGAGCAGGCCGGTCTCGAGCAACAATTCGATCGGCCGCCGCCCGGTGTGCGACTTGCACGAGTCGACCTCTTGTACTTGTTCGGCGACATGGATGTGCAGCGGCAGAGCGGGATCGAGCCGGCGCAGCGCGGCGGCCGCTTCGCGCAGCGTCTCGAGCGGAACGGCGCGCAGGCTGTGGAATGCCGCGCCGGTGCGAAGCGCCGCCGGAGCCGCACTGCGCTCGGCGCCGAGCCGTGCCTCGACCGCGCGCAGGAACCAATCCGTTTCCGAGGCGAATCGCGCCTGCTCGGGCTTCAGCGGCGCCGCGCCGAAGTCGCTGGTTTGGTACAGCGTCGGCAAGAGAGTCAGGCCGATGCCGCTTGCGGCGGCAGCGGCGATGATGGCATCCCACAGGCCGGCGCCATCCGGATAGTGATCGCCGGCGGGCCGGCGGTGCAGATAATGAAATTCAGCCACCGAGGTATAACCCACCTTGAGCATTTCGATGAAAAGCTGGGTCGCGAGGACCTGCAGCTCCTCGGGATCGATTCGGTTGGCCAACGCGTACATGGCTTGCCGCCAGGTCCAGAAGCTGTCGCGGGCCGACAGGCGAAACTCGGTGTGGCCCGTCATACCGCGCTGGAACGCATGGCTGTGCGCGTTGGGCATGCCGGGCACGACGAACCCGGAGACGCGTTCGATCTCCTGCGGGCGCTGCTCGGAGTGGGGAGAGCCGCTTGTGCCGCCGGTGCCACCGCCCGCTTCGATGGCGCTGATGCGCCCGTTTTCCGCCACCGTGATCAGGGCATCGGGCGTCCAGCCCTGGGGCAGGAGAACGAAATCCAAACGATAGTGTTGGGCCATCTTGGCTATACCTGTATAGGGAGATTAGCAGGGTCCGCCGGTCGCCGGCGGTCCCGTGTCGTATCATGGACTGAACAGCAATCGCAGGCCGTCACGTGCACGTATCGAATCGAGACTGGGACCGGGTTTGGATAGGGGCGAACATTGCCACGATGGTGGGGGGCGGCAAGCCCTATGGCAATCTCGCCGAGGCCGCCCTGGCCGTCAAAGGCGACCGGATCGCATGGATGGGTCCGGCGGCCGAGGCCGCAGCGGGTGCCGCAGCCGGGAACGTACCCGTCGAGAGCTGCCACGGCCTGTGGATGACTCCCGGCCTGATCGATTGCCACACCCACCTGGTGTACGGCGGCGATCGGGTGGAGGAGTTCGAAAAGCGGCTCTGCGGCGTGTCGTATGAGGAGATTTCGCGGGCCGGCGGCGGCATTCAATCGACCGTCAACGCGACCCGCGCTGCCGCGGCAGACACCCTGTACGCCTCCGCCCTGGTGAGAGCGCGCCGCCTCATGTCCGAGGGAGTCACCACACTGGAGATCAAATCGGGTTATGGCCTCGAACTCGAGGCGGAGCGGCGCCTGCTGGAGGTCGCTCGCGAGTTGGGCCGCCGGCTCCCGCTCTCGGTCAGGACCACGTATCTCGGGTTGCACGCTCTACCGCAGGAATATCAAGCGGACCGTGCCGGGTTCGTCGCGCGGGCCTGTGGCCCGTGGCTCGCAGCGCTGGCCGGCGCCGGGTTGGTGGATGCGGTCGACGCGTTCTGCGAGAACGTCGCCTTCACGCTGGCCGAGACCGAACAATTGCTGCGCGCCGCGCAGGCCTTGGGTCTGCCCGCGCACGTGCACGCGGGGCAGCTCACGGACATGGGCGCGGCCGAACTCGCGGCTCGATACCGCGCCCTGTCGGCGGATCACCTCGAGTATTTGAGCGATACCGGAGCGCGGGCGCTCGCTGCCGCCGGCACGGTAGCGGTGCTTCTGCCCGGCGCCTATTTCATGCTGCGGCAATCGAACCCACCGCCCATCCGACTGCTGCGGCAGGCGGGCGTGCCGATGGCGGTGGCAACCGACTGCAATCCCGGTACCTCACCGTGCACTTCCATATTGCTCATGCTCAACATGGCATGCACGCTGTTCGGCCTGACCCCGCTGGAGGCCTTGAGCGGGGTCACGTGCCACGCGGCGCAGGCGCTCGGACTGCAGGCGGAATTGGGTACGCTCGAAGTCGGCAAGCGGGCGGATTTCGCGCTGTACCAGATCGATCGCCCCGCCGAACTCTGCTACAACCTCGGCGCCAACCCCTGTGTGGGCGTGGTGCACGGCGGAGCGCCACGAGCCGTGGGCCAGCCCCAGGAGCCTGTCTGAGTATTTCCCGTGGCCGCGAGTACTCTTCGCGGCGTGAATTTCTGCGCGGCACAGCGGCGTTCGGGACGGCTGCGTTGGGGACGTCCGCATTCGGGACGGCAGCATGGTGCACCTCGACTGCGGCCGCCCGCGAACCCTGGACCCTCCCGCCGAAACGGCCGATCAAAGCCATCGAGAATATGTGGATCCGCCTCAAGGATGGAACCCGGCTGGCGATGCGATTGTGGCTGCCCACGGACGCGGAAGTTTCGCCCGTGCCGGTGGTGCTCGAGTACCTGCCCTACCGCAAGCGCGATGGGGTGCGGGCGCGCGATCAATCCTGGGCGGAGTCGTTCGCGCCGTACGGCTTCGGCTTTGCGCGGGTGGATATTCGCGGCACCGGCGAGTCCGATGGCGTGTTGCTGGGCGAGTACCTGCAGCAAGAACAGGACGACGGCGTGGAGATCATCGCGTGGTTGTCGAAGCAGCGTTGGTGCGACGGCAACGTCGGCATGCGCGGCATTTCCTGGAGCGGTTTCAATACGCTGCAGATTGCGGCGCGTGCGCCGCCGGCGCTGAAAGCCATCATGCCGCAATGCGCGACCGACAATCGCTACACCGATGATGCGCATTACGTGGGCGGCGCGCTCACGCTCAATAACTACGAATGGGGCGCAGAATTCAAGGAAGTCATGGTCATGCCGCCGGATCCGGCCCTGGTCGGAGAGCGGTGGCGTGAGATGTGGCTGGCGCGCCTCGAGGCCACGCCGCCCGTACTCGCCACGTGGCTCTCGCATCAACGCTTCGATTCCTTCTGGCAACACGGCTCGGTGGCCGTTGACTATGCCGGGATCAAATGTCCGGCCTATCTCGTCGACGGCCAAGTCGACGCCTACCGGGATTTCCTGCCCCGGCTCTTGACGTATCTAAAGGGTCCGCGCAAAGGAATGATGGGCCCATGGGGACATCAATATCCGCAGCTCGCCAATCCCGGTCCCGGCCTCGACTGGGTGCGCGAGGAGGTGCGTTGGTGGTCCCAATGGCTCAAGGGGAGCGATACCGGGATCATGAGCGAACCCATGCTGCGCGCCTACCTGGAGAGCACGACCGCGGCGGAAGTCTGGCCGCGCGACGTGCCGGGGCGCTGGGTAGCGGAGCAAACATGGCCGTCGCCGCGGATCGCGACGGCGGAGTACTTCATGAACGCGGATGGTCTCGGGCCGGCGCGCGGAGCCGATACCGCGCGATCGTGCAAGTCGCAGGAAACGCTTGGCTTGACGAAGCGCGAGTGGTTTCCGTTCAATCTCAATATCGAGCTGCCCAAGGACCAGACCGCGGACGATCGGCGATCGCTCACCTTCGACTCCGCGCCGCTTCCGCATACCGTCGAAATTCTGGGAAATCCGGTGGTGCGGATCCGCGTGAAATCCGACCAGCCGGTCGCGAAGTTGGCGGTGCGCTTGAACGAGGTTAAGGCGGACGGGCAGTCGTGGAACGTCAGTTACGGCCTGCTCAATTTGACCCACCGCAACGGACACGAATTTCCCGAGCCTCTCGAAGTCGGCAAGACCTACGACGTGCAGGTGCCGTGCTATTTCACTGCGCATGCCTTCGCGCCCGGCAGCCGCATCCGGGTGGCGGTGAGCGAATCGCTGTGGCCGCTCGCATGGCCGTCGCCGCGCCCGGTGACGCTGGAAATCATGGCGGG
>Ga0209006_10001896_pt1 | contig 18932 bp, 40 predicted proteins | sample JacPin_JW_Ref_O2_FD_188567 | JGI IMG/M metagenome (GOLD analysis project Ga0209006, IMG submission 188567) | Forest soil microbial communities from Algoma, Ontario, Canada - Jack Pine, Ontario site 1_JW_Ref_O2 (SPAdes) (version 2) | ecosystem: Environmental > Terrestrial > Soil > Boreal...
CAGGCAATACGAGACTTCATCAGAGACGTGGGAACCCCAGCAGCGATCCTTGTCTTCGTCGCACTGTTGTATACTGGCTGGCTGCATTCCCCACTGACAGACATTGCGGCGGGCACGCAGGCGACACTTAACAACGACGCAACGCTCATGAAGCAGCACGAAGACGAGCTACAAATGACGAAGACCGCCAATAACGCCATTCTTGCAGTGTTGAAGCGAACGTGCCGGAACGCCGCTCACTCACAGGCTGACCGAGACTTGTGTGACGATCCTGAGCAGTATAAAACAGACGCCGAACGCTGGCCGCTAAAGTAAATGACTGCTAGAGACATACACGAGCCCTGTATCTCCCTAGATGAGCACTTCTCTCGGCTGATTGCAGCTTTGGAGAAGACTGTGGACGCTCGCTTTAAGGCACAAGAAGAACGAACCAAGGCGTATGTGTCGTACTTAGCGCTGGCGCTGGCAGTAGCTGCACTATTGGCGGAGTATTGGAAGATATGACGACAGAACGACCCCTTATTGAGGCGGAAACGGCCCGCCACAGCCCGGACTTACTTACACCCATACTCATGGCCATCCGAACGGCCTCCAAGGATCTTACGGGTGAGTTTGGCGTGGCCAAGGTCTCTGCTCCTACCTATGCCGAGCAGCTTAGCATAGCAACGTCAAACGTGGCTCACAAACTCTGGGCCTACCCCGGCAACCCTCTCACCGAGACAGCCTCTGGCCGGCTACGTGTTACCGACGCTTGGGTCGCGTGGTTTGCCTCAAGCTGGGTTCGACAGGGCGCGCTGAACGACCCAGAGGGCAAAAACAGACACTGGGTCAGAGACTTTCTTTCCGCCTACGCCGAATTTATACAACCGCTCAAAGAAGTGCAGAAAGTGGCATCCTTTGAAGATTCATTGAAGTTGCCACCGGCTTGTTCGTCTAGTACAATGGAACCTGCACTCACAACTGAAGGAGATAAGTAATGGAAATCATCACACTGGTGCCGACTGGCGACCAGAATCTTGACTCAATGTTGGCATTTGCTAAGGGCCTTATCACTCGTGGCATCACAAACGGAGCGCTCAAAGAGGACGGTAAAATCCGCATCTTCATGCTCCCCACGACTGCCGCTCGATACGCAAAGAACGATCCGTCGTTTCAGGACGACCATGACGCTGTGATGGCAGCGATTAAGGCGGCCGGCTACGAGCGACGAGATGGTTCTGGCACAGCATCAAAGCTTCCGGACGTGCCGGTGGCTAAGCCTGAGCCTGCGACGCCGAAGCCTCCTGTTGCGGCCGCAGCAAAGTCCTAATATACTGAGTAATACAGTCTCTCTCCGCGTTACCAAGGGCTCGTAATACCTGAACGACTCCGTAGTCGAGAGATAAACAGGAAGTAAGTGCGCGCGCTAAGACCCTTGGAACTACTTCAACGACGAGCAAAACTAGTGCGCGCAAAGCGAGCGAAAGCTGACAATGGGTCTTACAACAACGTGCTTTGCGCTGGTAGGACTTTGAGGGCCGCACGTTCCCTCTGCTCGTCGTTGGAACTCTCTCTTGTCGTCGGTTAGTGGGCATCCCACCCATGTCTGGGCTCACCAGACTGGCCCCTAGCCGACACTTATTTGACCAGCATTTAGCAACAAGTGCTGGTCTTTCTTTCTGAGGTAGGATTGTGGCAAGTGACGCAGCGAGGAAACGATGGTTGGATAAGAACCCAACCTATCTTCGCGACTATTACCACAAGAACTCAGAAAAGATTCGCGCCCGCACAAGAAAATGGCGAGCTGACAACAAGGAACGAACCAGAGAAAATGACTTGCGGAAGCACCTTTGTCGTAAGTATAATATAACTCTAGAAACGTATCTTGAGATGTTCGCCAAACAGGGTGGGGTGTGTGCTATCTGCCTTCGTCCTGAGTGGGAGAAAACGCCAGCCGGTAAGGTTCGGGCTTTGTGTGTCGATCACGACCACGAGACAGAGCGCAAACGCGGTCTGTTATGCACGCGCTGTAATCGACTGATAGGGCAAGCAGACGAAGATCCAGTCGTTCTGCAAAGGATGATAGAATACCTTGCAAACTAAGAAAGTCGTTTTCGTGTCAGACTGCCATGCCCCCTACCACGATCCCGCCGCCATTCAACTGGCCCAGACGATTACTAGAGCCATCAAACCGGACGTGATGTTCTTTGGTGGGGACATCAGCGACTGCTACGCTGTCAGCGACTTCGACCGAGATCCACAGCGCGTGGTGCGCTTTCAGGACGAGCTGGATGCGGCTGGTGAGGTCATGGACGGCTTTATGCAGTATGCCAAGAGCGGACTGTTCTTACCGGGGAATCACGAGCGTCGGTGGGAGCGATACATCAACCGGCATCCGGAGATAAGCTCTCTGCGGGATGCGACGATGGTTCGCTTGCTGAAGCTGAAAGAACGTGGGATAGGAGCCTTGAAGCATGGCCAAGACTTTCGTATTGGAGATCTGTACTACCTGCATGGGGATGAAAATGCTGGAGGGAGCGTGTTTCCCGCACGTAACTTCTATCTTCGTGAACAAGGGAACGTCATCTTCGGACATTACCATAAGGCTCAGGTCTTTTACAACCGGCTCAAAGACGGAACCACTCACGGGAGCTTCGCCAATCCTTGTCTGTGCCTGCTCAAGCAGGAATACACTAAGGGTACAACTCAGTGGCAGCAAGGTCTGAGCGTCATTACCTACTACGGTGAGAAGTTCCGGGTGGACCAGATCGTCTTCTTTAGTGACCGAAAGAAGCTCTACGGAGCCTACGAAGGGAAGCTGTACGAAACGGCTCTCAAATCATGACCTCCAGCCAATTTGCCCACGCTCTTGGCACCGTAGAGAGCAACAACACACCCTACGGCAAGTTTGGTGACGGTGGTCGGGCTATGGGGCAGTGGCAGCTGCACCCCGACGCCCTCGACACCGACAAGAATCTGCTTGGTATCTCAGCGCTTCTAGGCGAGACATGGGACGCCTACGTTCACAGAATTGTGACAGCGTTTTACCTCCACTATACTAGTAAGGGGTACAACGCACCTGAGATTGCCATGATTTGGCACTTGGGGCACCCGATTCACACAAATGATCCCGGCTGGGACTCTAATTACAACGCGAACTTCTTACGTGCCGCTGGCTGGGCTACTCGTAGAACGACTTTCTGGGGATTTTACATGAGCGACAGATATTTAGCGCTTCTAAAGAACATTTCGGCCTTCGTGGCTGGCTATGGCGTCATTCAGTACGCCACCGGCTATCGGTACGTTGTGACCTTTGACTGGCTGGCGCTCATTAATGGGCTTAGCTTTGCCGGCCTGATCAGTATGCAGGGAGAGGGATTGCAGGCGACCATGAAAACCATGCTTGGACCGGCCAAAGACTAATGGCATTTCTAGTCAAAGATGCAGTTCATGAGCCGCTGTATGCCATCGTACCGTACTTCAACCCGTGGCGGTGGAAGGCGCGCGAGAAGCACACTCTGCGGTCGATAAAGCACTTTCATGACAGTGGGGCGGTGGTTGTGTTGGTTGAGGCTGCGTACAATCGCCGGGACTTTGCCTTTGCCGACTGCGGGCTGGACGGAGCGTTCGCCAGCTGCGGCATCCACGAGCGGGACTTTCGCCATAAATATGTCGGCTTGCGAACGAAAGACGAACTTTGGCTGAAAGAGAACCTGATCAACGTCGGTGTGGAGCGTCTGCCGTATGACTGGCAGAACGTGGCGTGGCTGGATAGCGATGTTCACTTCGTCCGCCCGAACTGGGTTGGCGAGACTATCCACAAGCTTCAACACTACAGCTTCTTGCAGATGTTCAGTCACGCGCGAGACCTTGGGCCGAACTACGAGATGCTCGATGCGGCGTATCCGCACAGTAACGGACTCAGCTGGATGGCAGCCTTCCTAAAAAACTCCATCCCGCCCGCCACTCCGCAGGGATACTACGGAGGCGTGGGTGCTGTATGGCCGGGACTGGCGTGGGCGTGTACGAGACAGGCTTGGGATAGTGTGGGCGGGTTGATAGACTTCGCTATCTGGGGCGGGGCGGATTGGCACATGGCACACGCCCTGATTGAACAGAGCGACTCCATGATGCGGAATGACTTGCACCCGAACTACAAGGCGCTGGTCACTGGGTGGGCGGAGCGTTGTAAGCGGCATATTCGCCGCAATGTTGGCATGGTGGAGGGCAGCATTATCCACAACTGGCACGGGCGGAAGACGGAGCGCGGCTACAATGCCAAGCACGCATTACTAGCAAAGTTCGGCTTTGATCCGTTGGCCCACCTGAAACGCGACTATCAGGGCCTGTGGCAGCTCCACGACGACGGTACTGAGGCGTTTGTCCAACTACGAGACACGCTCCGCAGCATCGCCAAGGAACGTAACGAAGACTCCATCGACGTATTTACGCCGGCGGAACTAACCAAGAATCACTAAGGAGAATGATATGTCCAAGGTATCTATTGACACCAATCTAGTTCAGAAGCTCAAGACCGGCAAAGTAGGTCCGGGAGAGCTTCACACCACCATTGAATCGGTCAAGAAACAGGTCTCGGCCGTGAATGGCTCGACACTGATCATGACCCTCTTCAGCGGCAGCAACATCGTGCGCTTTCTGATCCCGAACTCTGCGCCGACTTCAAGTGGCAGCGTCGGGAAGTACAGCGAGGGCGTGTCCGATAACCTAGCCGTTGCGTTGGCTATTGCGCTGGCCGGACTGAGCTCATAATGTGGATTTCATCATCGGAAAGGGGCTAGGCGACAACCACATGAAAGAGACAACGAAGTTCGTTGGTCGTCGTCTGGGGCGCATCCCGGCCCTCCGCGCTCCGCACTTTGACCCAAAGCATCTGCACTTCAAGGACTTTATGAAGGGCGAGCCACCGTTAATTGTTCATCCGTATCAGAACTGGATGAACCCGGTGGCGAAGAAGCTGCCCAACGGCTGGGGTATGATGAGCAATGACGTGCTGGGTGATTGCACGTGCGCGGCTGTGGGCCACGGCGTGCAGATTCTCACTGGTGTTAGTGGCAGCCCAGTCACTCCCAGCGACGCTGATGTGCAGAAGATGTACCAAGCAAGCGGCTGGAATCCAGCAGACTCAGCCAACACAGACAATGGCTGGACGTTGGCTCAGGCCCTCGGCTATTGGGAGACAACTGGGCTGGCCGGGCACAAAATCATCGCCAAGATCGCCGTCAATCCGGTTATCCCGTCCGAAGTGGACCTCGCGATAGAGGTCTTCGGGATGGTGAACATCGGCATTGGCCTGCCCAAGTACTTTCAGGGGCTGAATGGTGAGTGGAATGTGCCACCGTATGGTCTTAGCGGCGACGGTGCCCCATACAGCTGGGGTGGGCACAGCGTAATGGTTGCTGGCCGGACACCGAATGTCCGGTACTGCGTGACATGGGGCGTCGGTCAGTGGGTGATTACTCACAACGCCTTTAATGCCTATGTTGACGAGTGCTGGGCCTTCGTCAGCGAGGATTGGCTAAAGAACGGAATCTCACCGAGCGGCTTTGACAAGGCTGGACTCATAAATGCTCTACAGGGAGTGAATAAGTAATGAAGAACTTAGTACTATCGACCATCTTGGCCGCCATGATCGGGCTGACGCCCGCCTGCACGACGGTCAAGAGTAACACAGTGTGCCCCGTCGGCACTATTGGCACCTCATGGTCCACTCACGACAGCAATATCGGGGGTACGTTGATTGCTGCTGGACTGTCGGCCGCTTCGGCAGCCGGGTACATGGCTCGCCTGAATGGGTCGAGTTCGCCGCCGCAGACCACGATCAGCGTAAATTCGACGTATCCGTGGGGGTTTGGAACTAATGGCGGCGCAACAGGCTGTGTTATTCCGACCAGCACACCGCCGACTACGACCATCAACAACAACGGCACTTTGAACATGTCTGCGCCCGCCGTTCGCTAGGAGCGCTTTGCTGGCTAACCTTCTCTTTCTCATTGTGGCTGTTGCGGTCAATCCGTGCAGCCACGATGACTACCTCTACAGCAAGCAGACTGAGGCACTTCGCTACGAGTGGTCAGATGCAGTGGTGAGTGCTGAGGCGGCTGACGCTCGTGGAGAGAGTGACGACATCGTCACAGGCATGTGGGACTACACTGCCACGCTGGAACGTCAGGCAGATCGTATGTGGGAAGGAGTTTCACCGAAATGCCGAAAGTACATAGACGATCAAAAGCCGTAAGAGGCTACGATTGGGGGCAGATGCCTCCTGCTAACGACACTTCGCCGGCAGCATATGAGAATCGCCAGAAGATAGAAATAGCCAGACTGAAACTGGCTATGGAGAGAGTAGAAGACATGCTGCGGCATCCAACAGACCCTTTTGTAATGGTGAATGCCGCGAATTTTCTTAATCAGGAGAGACTGAGAGCTGACAAAGGGGGGTGATGCGACATACCGGAGTACACTCCGCCCTACATAATGCTAAGGCCCCACCGGCAGTGCGCTGATGGGGCCTTAGTCATATAGGTGGCCGCTTATAAGGCTCTATTTCACATCACCTCCTCACAGAATATATCCCTCTGGATCTTGAGGCACGGGTACCGCCATAGATGGCCCGCTTGGGCTCATAGAGACCGTATAGCCTGTCGGAAAGCGGTCGTTGATGTAAGTACCAGCCAGCAGCGTTGCGGAGCCTATAAGGGCTGCTATGAGCCAAGAGAGGCATCGTATGAGCGTCCGGGCCGTCTTATAGTCCTGAAGCATTATTCAAATCCCTCACATGGGCAAATGCCGTCAGCCGAGTCACTGAGAAGGCCATCATCGGGGCAACCGCACCCAAACTCGTCGTGGTACTCGGCTTCGTGCCCGCACTTTCGACAGGTATAGCCGGGTTCGGTGGCTGGCTCTATCCATCGGTCAATGGCGGCAGTCTCGCATCCGATGCTCATTTTGTCTCCAGTTTATACGTCGCCTTGCCATAAGGGGAGTCGATTACAGCCTGCCCGCGCTTCTTGAGCTCATCAACAACCCCAGCGGGCGGCTTGTCCCCAGACAGTATGGCTTTGAGCAGGAAGGTCTCCAGAAAGCCATCACTCACGAAGCCTGACTCAACTGTGACTGTTAGTCGTACCATCAGATCTCTTTCTCCATGAACGTCTCTGCGTCGAGGATCTGAAGGCCAATGAATTTGGCCACTGCGAGCTCCACCGCAACGCCACTGGAGCGCTCCCAGCCCGGCAGGAGAGCAATGGCATCACACTTGCTGAGCTCCACTACGTCCCTGACGATCATGGCGCGAAGGTCGGCCGGCGTGGGCACATCACGGCTCTCATTAAATCCCATTTCTCTGTCCAGATCGGCCGGACTAACGGGAATGAAGCCGAACCTTGCTGCTGCCTCTGATGCCCTGTCAAAGGCCGGGAAATTATACTCCGGTATACCCCGCATGGGACCGGCGATGTAGACTCTACGACGAGGTGACATTGTGTTCTCCTTTCGGTCGGTTATCGAACTCAATCATGCCTCGCTTTTCATACGTGCTTAGGAAGTGGATGCAGCAGGCGGCGTGGTCAAGGTGTGAGATACCAGTTTCACTGTCACGGTCAACACACATCCACCACGCCCACAAATGTCGCATGGCAGCAGCGAACACACGACCGTAGAGTATTCCGGCTTCCCAGTTTCGGTCGGCATATTTTGTTGCCCCAAACGTAAGGACAGAGACAAGGCCATCGAGTGCCTCTGGTGAAAGCAAGTCGTATCGTTGCTTTCCACTGTCATCCTTACGGCCCTCAGCCATTTGCCGCTCCTGCCGCATTGCTGTTCTGCCATGCTTGCGTCATACCGGGATGATACTGCTGTTGGTTAGGATTCACGTATGGCTGCGGATAGTACTGAACCTGCTGCCGAGGGGCGTAGAACACCTCCAGCGACCGTCCGGGCTGTTTCTCAATGACCATGTAGCCCTGAGCCTCGATACGCTGCTTAGTCGCCGGGTCAATGGCGTCTCGGTCAACGACAATGAAGCCGTTGGGGTAGCTGACTGTCTGCATGTAATTTGCTGTGTCCATTAGCGAATCCGTTTCTCCCAGAGTGGCATGAAACCACTCATGAACTCATCCTTCGACTCCGGGAACTTCTTCATCACGTAGTCGTCGGAGTGGTAACGTATCTCCACCGCGTATTCGATGGGGATGGTCAGTTTCTCGCCCTCGTACACCCTCTCCACGTGCATCGACTCGTGAATAAATCGTAGCACGTCCCACGCTTCTTCGGGACAGGTGGAGAGACAGATCTCATCGTGAACTTGCAGATTCAGTTTACTCCGCAGGTTGTTGCGCAGCAAGAAGTTGTCTACCGGGATGAAGCCAGCCTGATTGAGCAACCGGCCTATCTCCGACTGCGGAACCCACGCGTAGCCTCGGCGGTAGAGCTGCGGGTCAAGATGCTCATACTTGAAGAAGATGCTGGCTCCCCACGAGTTCGTGAGCTTGCGCTCACGGATGAGCCGCATTCGGATGTTGGCCTGATATACGGCTTGGATGGAAGGGAAGCGAGATAGATAGCGCTGCTGGCCTCTAGCACACTCCTCGATGGTGAAGATGAACCCGTCCTTAAGGAGTGAATCACTGATTCTGGGAGGTTGCTCATCATAGTGGCTCCCGTGGGCAATCTTCTTGTAGGCTTGCCGCTTATTTCCCACAATATCCGACTCAGGCAAACCACTGATACAACTGCCAACGAACTTATGAGTATCAAATTCGTGGGGCTGGCTCCGGGCGATCTTGAGCAGTTCTGGATCGTGAGTGAGGGCGTAGACAACCCTTGACTCGGCTTGGCTAAAGATCGGATCGTAAAAATAACATCTACTTTCCTTCCCCTTTAAGCCTGTCGTTACGGCGTTTGCATCTGCGGTGGACATCTATCTCGCTAAGCGTGAAAGTCTTGACGGGGGCTCTCACTTCACACACTCCGCTACCTTGACCATCTTCCTGACCAACTTGTCAAACTCCTTTCCATGCCGCTTCTTGGGGAACTTCACGTGGACGAACTCATGGCAGAGAGTGTCAATGTCCGCTCTCTCGTCCAACTCCCCCGTCAGCATGATCTGCTTGCAGTACATGTCCGCTGCCCCCGCGAAGTTCCAAATAAATCGCCACTTCTTCGGGAAGGGCGTGTTGAAGAGGATCTTCCATATGCGCTTGGCGCGGGCTGTGAGCTTGCGGTCTTGTCTCTTCCAGTAACTCTCACTTGCCATCAGGACTGCCTACTATTTCAGCAAAAGTCCTCTCTCGGCAGTGTTTTACGGGCGCTCCTGCATCGACAAGTAGCTTTGCCACAGCCTTCTCTAAGGCCATGATCTTCCACTCCGCCTGTCGTAGGCGATCGCGGTGCTCGTCACGATCAGTTGTGAGATACCCAATACGTTCTTTCATTTTCCAGTAATTCATCTATCCCTCATCCGGTATCAACAGGTATTTTAGCGTCCTGTCAAAATTTTGTAGGTTGGTGCCGGTGCCTAGTGGGTTCTCTGCGCTGGAGAGCCGGCCTGTCTGCGTACCGAAAGGCTTATATGTGCTCCGGAGGCGTCCGTCAGAATCAAGGTGAGCCTCGTCCAAGTATCCAAGGAGCTTAGTCGCCTTGCGGTGCTCCAGAATGAGCCTAATGAGTCCGCTGTACTGTGGAGCGGCCATAGAGACTTTTTTAAGTGTGATGTCATCAACGGTTACCGTGACTTTCCCGGTGTCTTTGCGGCGTTTGCGATGGCTAGGCAGCGCAAGAGTGCCGTACAAGTAGCTTGCAATTCGCTGATCCGAGAGGCCAGTACCCCTCTCAACCACAACATCTTCTCCTCGTTCCTTAAGAGCTTTAGTCTCCTCGCTTGCGCCCTTGATGCTGGCGATAAACGCCTTGCGACCAACCTTGTCGGATTTGGGTAAAGCATTCTTTTGCTCCGTCAGAGATTTCTTTCGTGACATGAGTTTAAGGAGTGCGTCGCTACGATGCCGGTGCTCGGCGTATAGCTTATAACCTCCGGTAAAGCCATCGAGCTCATCCTTAATACTGTCTTTCCGCAGAAGCAGCTCGACACTTCTTCGCTTAGCCTCCTGTACATCGTATCTAACACCGTGGCACAAGAGGCGGAAGCAGGCGTCTCGCACGAGTCGGTATTGTAGTTCATAGAAGCTCACTCATCTTTCTCAAGGTCGCAGGTTGGGCAGACTGTGCTGTCATCACCTTCGCTGGTGGAGTAGCATTTGCGGCATCGCGAGCAGCGCTTGATCATCGAGGTCGATACCTTTGACTGTGCGGACAAATGTCATGTTGATAAGACGGATGATATTCCTGCTTGCACGCAGGGCATCTAACTAAACCTTCTTCTTCGTAGCTCATTGGCTGGCCTTCTCCATGATCTGTCCGAGGTGATGCCGGATCTCGCTATACTCGTCGCCGACAGAGGCATCGCCTATCTGGCCGCGCGGGTGCTGCGCTTCAATGGCAATGATCCACAGTTCTTCCGGAGACATCTCTCGTGCAGAGAAGCCAATGCAGCCACATCCCCAGTTCACCATGCCAGCACATTCGTGATTGAAGTGGAAGTGCTCACCGTGCCCACAAAGTGTACATCGTCTCATTCGTGACTCACCACCCAGCAAGCAATGATGTTCAACATCAGCGCTGTGCTTGCAACGTCTGGTCGGCCGTAGACGACACCCAAGGCAGCAACGAACCCGCCAAACGCGGTGATGGCGAATAGCTGTCCGAGTCGTTTACGAGGCCCCTTTGGATCAGCTGGTCGAGCAGGACCGGGAAGATGGTCCGGGTGACGCAGCAGTCCGTTCCGTTGTATTCGTAGAGGTTCTGCCATTGAAACTCCTTGACGCTCCTGCGGCCACCCTTTTTATAGTATGGAAAGCGAGTATAAAGGCTAGCCAGCACAGCCAGACTACGCATAGATATGCGGATGGTGTCACTGTCGCCTGCCCCTTCAGACCCTGCTTGAGTATCTCCGCCATCATTTGGGTCAAGGGCATGGTCCATCTCCATCAGATCCCACTTGTAGTTCAGCAGGTCTATGCCGTTCCGTCGGAGGATGTAGGCGTCGTGCTGGCCATTTTGAAGGACTTTAGGTATAGCGTCACTACAAAGGGCGTGGGCATAAGACACCATGCGGTCGCGAGTGCCACTAGTAAAAAGTGCCCGTCGGCTGAAGGGTAGCACAAGAGCGCTATCAACACGATAGCTGAAACCAACGCACAGAAGCTCGCCGGTGTTCTTATCGTTCTCAATATCCACCGCCATTGCGGGCCACTTGTCCCGCGCTGTGTGCATGTAGCCCTCACAGAAGGCCCCATACTCGTCTGCCGACGGCTCCACCGTTACTCGAATCTGGGGCAGCCGTAGCTCTCGGAAGTGCCTATCGCCTTCTATTCGCTTCCAGTCAGCGAGGCAGAACTTGGTCAATATAGGCTGCCGAAACGTGGCCGCAGGGTGAATGGTGGGGATGACCTTCAGGATGCGTCCACGGGCGTCTGTGAAGGAAAGAACACTACCCCTGTAGTCTGTGATCTTGAGATCCTCACCCGGAAAGAGGGCATTCAGCGCCGTGTTGCCGGTTGGGACGAGAAGGACCGGATCGGCTAGACTACTGATGCGCTCTCTGAGCCTAGCTCCCCAGAACTCCCTCTGGTCCCTCGGAATGGCTTGAATCTTGTTAGCCGGTGGGCGGTAGGGGTAGGCGTTGGTGATATAGAAATCAGAGCGAGTAAGACCATAGTCCCTCCACCAGTGTTCGAGTAGGCTACCAGCCGGGCCGACGAAGGGCTGCCCTATCTCGTCCTCCCGCCGGCCCGGAGCCTCGCCTATGAGCACCAGCTTGGCGTCACAGATGTGGTCAGCCGGCGGGGGGCAGCCGTGGGTGCAGTAGTCAGGAACAAGTCTTGGCATTTAGTGATTAGGCAGTCCGTAAGTATGCCACGTCACACAACACGGCGTGGGTGTCTGCTGTATCAGCTGATCAATCTCGTGCGCTACGACAGCCGGAGGCGGAATAGGCTTCTTGCCATCCAGCTTGGCCTGAAGCGCGTCGCGCTCTGATAGTACCTTGAAATATGCCTCCTGTGTCTCACCAATCGTTTTTGCCATCTCCCTGATTTCGTCAGAGTAGACCAGCTCCTGAGTCGCGGGGTCGAAAGTGACGCTTGCGAACTGCCTCGGCTTCTCGAACTGACTGGAGATTAGGAAGCCGGCTCCGACAATGGCCGCCGTAGCAAAAACGATAGCCATGATGATCCCACTATGGTTTCTCGGCTCGTCTGGACAACCGACTGGTGTTGAATTGTTACTCTCATTCTTAGCCATGAATCTCCTTACAAAAGTCTAAGCAGGCTGGCGTTCCGCCACACTTCATCTCACAGGGCATCTCCGTAGCTGTCGGCGTAGCCACAGGTGTCTCAGCTCCGGCCGCTCGCCACGTCGCATAAAACAGCGCAATGGCTAGAAAGGCCGCCCCCCAGAAGACGAGGGCGGCCTGACTGGGGTGATGGTTAGCGGGCATACTTCCCTTTGAGGCCAAGGGTGCGTAGCATACGGCGACGGAGGCGGGTGGTGATGTGCCGCACTCCATCGTAGCCATCGTTGTCTGCGGCTTTCATGAGCAGTTGCACAGCATTCTCACCCTCAGGCCTGCGGCCGTCACGTGGGAAGTCAAATGAGCTCTCCAGAGCAAACGACCCTATCGGTCGAATACCGTGGCCGGTGAGCACTTTCTTGACGGCAGACAGCGGGCAGCCACCGCCGTCAAAGCGAATGGACTTGTTGGCGGTCAGCCGTGGATGCAACTTCTTCGTCTTCGCCAGCAGCTTGAAGAAGCGTTCAATGGTCATTGGGATTGGTTTGGTCATTTAGAGTCTCCCTTCACCCAGATTGTTGTGGTGTCAGTCTCGGCCGTTGGAATTACCTTCTGGACGTAGCCGGCCTTGATGGCAACCTGAGCAATGTCCTGCGGGCCAAACATGTTGTACGACCAGAGAGCAAAAATCACGGACACTGCTATCACACCAACAAGCGTAAATCCATTCCTCAAGTCTTTGTCTTCGTTCATCTCTCTCCGTGTTGGTTGTTGTATCGGGTTACGGAATTGAACCGTCTCTGCTGCGCCCAGCTGTGTCCCAGTTTCACCTACCCGATCCTACGTAGGATTAGTACGCAGGCAGTCTATTCGTTGTTCTCAAACACCGGAGCCGGCTGAGGTGCCACAGGTGCAATGGTCCCACCCGTGTCCCCCGCCAACCGTGGCTGCCGGTCACCGACCTTGTGCCAGTTCTTCACCTTGTTCTTGTCGGCGTAGACCCCGCGTTTGTCTTTCTCCACCTTCACTTCACCGACCACGCGCTGGCCGACAGAGGCCATCAGAGCCTCCTGCGGCTTGGTCGTGGCCCCAAGGTGCGTCTTGGACTGCTTCAGGATCTTCATGATCTCCGTGCCGCCGCCAGAGGCCCACGTGCTTTCCTTGCGAGCCAGCGGGTCGGCGTTGGAGCCCACGTACACGTCATGGGTGTACGGCAAGCCGGCAATCTCGACCGGCGCAGTGGCCTTGAACTGGCCCTTGAATGCCAGCTTCTTGCCCCGGTTGCCCTTGGCGTAGGCCGTGGGGTCGGACTCCTCGGTCACTTCCTTGGTCAGGTAGGCCGACCAGCTGGTGATCTCCAGCTCGATGTCTCCCAGCGGGAGCTCCTTGCTGGTGGGCAGCTTGCTGGGGTCACTGGGGAACTCCAGTGTGCTAAGGTCTACTACACTTGCTTCATCAGGCATCGGTTCGTTTCTCCTCTGTCAGTTGTTTGTATTCCACGTCCATCACCACGCTCTCGGTCGGTCGGAGGCAGAGTATCGTTGCCATCAGCAATAGGGTATCGCTATCGACACTGTACCGACTAACGGTTTCAATCTCTCTTGCGTCAGACAGCGCCTGCCTTATCAGCCCCTGTGTCAGCGGCCGCAGCATCCGTTCCGTTCTTGGCATCTTTCCCCTCTAGAGCCTTCTTTATGGCCTCATAGTGCGGATAGGTGTAGTCCGGTACGCCTAGAAGACTCTTGCAATCAAAGGCGCTCCCCGGACGGCTCCCCGTTTGCAGTACTCTGTTCCCACCCTCGTCTACATATACCCTCCAGACTTCTCCAAACCCCCCAGTTACGCGGTTAGGCATCTTGCCGGGCAGGGCAGCCATCTTGCGGACGACAACACCCTCGCCGGACTCGCTCTCATCCTTCTGGTCGTCAATGTGGCACAGCACGAAGCTATTGCAGAGCAGGAAGTTCGGGAAGCGCATCATGATGTACTGTTCGCAGGCGTTGGTGCTGAAGGCGTAGTGCTGGCGGCCATCCTTTACGTCTCGATTGAGCTTCCCAAGACTATAATAGCGGGCTGCGAGTTCAAAATAGGTAGCGGTGTCCAAGACAATCGAACGGACTCCCCACTCTCTAATATCCTGTTCAAGACGAACGGAGCGCGCGATCCAGTGAGCGTACATACTAGGGTCAGCTGGATTGGGCTCCCCCCAGAACTCAATTCGTATGATCCATTCGTCCGGGTTTTTCTTGGAGTAAACATTTCGGTAATAGCAGTTCGGACCCGCTTCAATCGGCCCCGGAATCCCTCTGTCAAGGTATGGCTTCTCCTTCCCTGCCGGGTCAAACTGGCAGACGAGCAGGCGCTTGGGCATGGTGGCCATTAGCGTGCTCTTGCCAGCACCCGGACGAGCAATTATCAGTCCGTGGATGTTTTCCATTTAGTCCTTTAGTAACCTCACACGCATGTAACTGGTTGGTGCCCATAGAATAAGCACGAACATGGTAACATAAATATGCTCCGTAAACGCCCACTGAAAGAACTCAATCAGCATATTATGCTGCATCGTAAACTCCTGAGCGGATTATCGTCGGGTCATTTGCTGGTCGAGTACTCAGTATAGATGAGTTTGTCCTGTCCGACAAGCAGAAGTTTTTCAGGTAGCAGTTTTGACAAGTGCCATTAAACAGGCCCTCCATTGGGGTTTGAGCGGCGTGGAAACTGCCGGCCTCTTTGTACTTCTCGACTGCATCGGCATATCGGTAGGCTTCTCGCTCGGCCTCACGCTTCCACTGCTCAATCTGCTCCGGACTTCGGTCAACAAAGAAGCGCTGGAAGCGGAGGTGGCTCGGCCAGCAGTCTTGGATGGCGATGTGGTGGGTTTTGCACTGAAGGGGCTTTGGCTCACCCTTCTTTGGACTGGTGAAGCCGGGCGTGGGCATCTTGCTGAACTGTACAATGAACATCAGCACGCCCTTCACGTCGTAGCCGTTCTCGCGGCAGACGTGGGTGTGGGTCGTTACCTGATCATCGAGCAGGTATTTGTTCATGGTGTCGTCGCCCAGCCAGCTGCCAGTGCTTTTCCACTCAAGGCTGTAGAGGTCGCCTGTGTCCTTGTTTCGGACAATGCCGTCGCTTTTGTCGCTGACAACGACGTCGAGGTAGTCCATGTCGTCGTGCTGCGTGTTGTAGCGCCACGGTTGCCGCTCCAACTGAGCAAATAACTGATGCTCGCTCTGTATCTCCCCCGACCGAACGACCACTTCAAAGGGCTGCTCAGACAGCACGCACTGGGCAGTGAATGCCTCAAACACCCGCTCAAGATTGCTCAGATGCAGCCGGTCATCGCTGAGCACGTAGGCGTCACTAAAGGGCTTATAGGCGTCCCTGAACGTCTCCTGCACTACCTGCGGGGGCTGGCCCAGCAGCCACTGCTCCCACGCAAGGTGTGCCGCTTGGCCCGCCTGCATCGGTGCGTCCCCCGTCGCTGGCCCAGTTGTCCAGTTCATGGTCTGGCCCACTGCCTTGGTCTTGCAGAGGGTCGATGTTGCTAGCATTGAGTGGCTGACTATTACTTTCTTCATCAGGAAACAGCTCCTTGGCTGTTGCTTCGTAGAGCCGTTTTAAGCGTTCGGGAGACTGCTCCTGCCCTCGGACACAGGTGTAGCCCAGAAAGTGCTCCCAATCGCCTATATGGCCACAGGAGAGGCATCGGTAGCGGGGTGGTCCACCGTCGTCCCACGTACCAAGATACGACAGAGTGTGTGGTTGCTCTATCCTCACAGCCTCTATCTGTCTCAAGATCTTGAAGTCTCCCCGGATGCCTGCCTCGGCATTCCGTCCTTGTAGCAGTAGAAAGGCCCAGAAGTTGTCCAGCATGTAGCCTTCGTCAACCCCCAACAGACTGCACCAGTAACTGAAGCTGTATGGAGCGTCGTCTTCGGCCTCTATCCAGTCCATCAGCTCCTTGACTGCTGTCAGCCGATCCTCCTTCGTCCCCTGACAGACATCCAGCACATTGCGTTCCAAGTACCGCCATGCCAGCCGCTCCTCCCCAGACGATGGCTTTCGATAGTGAGCCTTGTCGTAGATCTGGCTGGTCAGAAGAGGGTCAAAGTCTGACTCCAACGTCAAATGCGGCCGAGAGCGTCGTTTGAGCTGGATATGCCCCCGACCAAGGCCGGGGTGCAGGTGTCGTTCGGCAGCTAACCGACGTAGCCCCTTCTTTCCCTTCACTTAGCCTCCTGAGCCCAGTCAGCGCCGGCCCACTTGTTAAGCTCACCCTCATCAACACTGGCTGGCATCTCCCACATCCACTCTCCATCCCCTGTCAGCCCACTCTTGTACTTGATGACGCCCATTAGCTTGCTTACTCGGAACAAGTCGGACTTCTTCATTCCGCCTTTGACGGCGCTCGCCATGACCTTCGCCGAAGGAGCCGCTCCATTAGCAAGTTCGGCTTGAAGAAATCGTCTAACAGGCTCATCAGCTCCAGCTCCCACTGGGGCACCAGACCCGTCCACGACGGTAAGAAGATCGTCTGCTGTGCCGTGCCAGACTCCGTCCCACTTGATTCGACTTGTGGCAATTGCCGATCCACTCTCTGTAACATACCCTACGTCCTCCACCCGGTACGCAACACCGGGCTGCATTTTTGACCAGTTGCTTTTAACCGGCACCACAATGCACCGATCCTTGTCCGTTGGATCTCGGCCGACACTCAGCCCCGCCCTTGCTGCGCCAATAATGCCAATGCTTCCTGAACCACGGTAGATAGCTGCCTTGCTCGCGTCTTTGACAAGGTGCCGTACAATGACCACGGAGCATCCGGTTCTTTTAGCCATGAGCTCAAGACTTTTGAGCGCACGTCGAATGTGATGGTTACGGTAGTTATCGACGGTTCCAGATAGGAAGGCTTCAAGAGGATCGAATACGATAAGTCTGACTGATCGCTCCCGAACTTGAGCCTCCAGCGCTGCGACGTGGTCCGGGATGGTGAAGACTTGGGCATCGTCGGCTCCGGGGCAGATGACAAAGACCTTGGAGCAGTCGGCACCGGCGGCGACAAGACGGGGTTTGATGACTTCTTCCTCTGGGTCTTCAGCATTGGCTATGATTACCTCCCCCGGCGCGCATGGTTGTCCATCCGGCCAGTCCCCACCGCGAGATACGATGCTCGCCATTGCAATTGTCAGAGTAGACTTGGCGGTGCCGGGATCGCCCTCCAAGAGAGTTATCTGACCGATTGGAATACGACCAAGCCACAGCCAGTCTAGGCTCTTGTCCTCGATCAGATCGGCTCGGATTAGTCGGCTTGGCACTCATCACACCTTCTTGGCATCTTTCGCCAGCTCCTCAATCTCTATCCAACCAGTGTCAACACCGTTGATCTTGAGAATGACCTGTGAGCCTGCCACAGCCTGAACCCGCGCCCTGATCCCGCTGGCCTTGAATAGCCATTCATCGCCCTCGGTGTGCTCGCTGCTGATCTGCCCGGAGAAGTTGAAGTAGTACGCACTCCAGTTCTTTACCAGCTCATTAGCCACAACAACTACATCTATCGACACCGGGCCTGTTAAGATACCAGCCATTGCAAAGGTCTGCAACAACGCATCAGGGCTGGTTGGTTTATCTGGCCCCAGAACATCAGCAATGTTTGACCACGACAGTTGGTTTTGCAGACTTTGATGCTCCCAAGGAATGCATTGCAAGCCTCTCGACTTTGCGGCCTCAGACCAGCCTTTGTATAGCTGTTCTCCTGTCATAGCTACTCAATCTCCTCTGGCGGTAAATGTACTCCGCCTATGGTCACATGCTGCTTACGAGCGGCCAGCGTGAAGCCCTCCAAATCCCCGTGACTGACTGTCCGCATGTCCCACTTGTAGCGCTGAGGCAGCACGCCTTGTAGCCACTCCATGCCTCTCTCAGACACCGGCAGAACGTAGACCAAAGCTTCCACCCACAGGATCTCGATGTCTTCTGGCACATTCAGCGCCACTCGCGTTTATTAATCAAGGTTTGTACTCGGTCGAGCTCTCCCGCAAGGTAAAGCGCGGAGAATGAATCTAGCCGCATTCCGCCCCTCCGACCTTCGGTCCATCTTTTCCTAAACGACAGTAGTCGAGCCTTGAGTTGTTTGGTGGAGTAAGAATTAAGCGCTGGGTACGGAGTTGGTTGCTTTCGACTTAACATTTCGTCTCTCCTCCGCTCGTGTCTTACGAATCAACAGGGGCATCTCGTTCTTCTTCCAGACTCTACCACCCTTGGTAATGGGAGTAAAGCCGGGCGTGCGGCTGGCGCGCTCAGCCTTGCGACGGTCCATTTCAGCTTTATGAGTCACTTGGTCGATGCCTCCGCATTAGTAGGGGTGAGGGGCGGCTTTTCGTTCGGCAGTTGCATAGTTGCATTCGTGGGAATGTTCGATTCTGACCGCAACTTTGCGCCGTTCGTTTTGGAGCCTCTGATTCGCATCCTTCTCAGACTCCAGCGCCTCTTTGAGTCGCGCCACTTCAGCGGTGAGGGTGCGCGTTATCTCGTTCATGCGTTCAACGCGACCTGACATTTCGTCGCGAGTCTCGGCTAACAGTTG
>Ga0209006_10001897_pt1 | contig 18927 bp, 16 predicted proteins | sample JacPin_JW_Ref_O2_FD_188567 | JGI IMG/M metagenome (GOLD analysis project Ga0209006, IMG submission 188567) | Forest soil microbial communities from Algoma, Ontario, Canada - Jack Pine, Ontario site 1_JW_Ref_O2 (SPAdes) (version 2) | ecosystem: Environmental > Terrestrial > Soil > Boreal...
TGGGCTGGCGAGGCAATCGCAGCTGCGACGCAGAACAGGGCGACCATGCAACTACAAGTGAGCGATGAGAGCGATAGGTTTTTCATAGTGCCTCCTGAGAACGTCGTGGCGGACGCGCAAGTGGATTCGTACTTACGTGTGGGACTGGGCCCGATTCAGCCCGCAAGCGGGGAGGAAGGAAGGTGGGCCGAATGGCGACTATTATTCGTGAGTACTATCGAGGTGTCAATGTGAAGGATGTTGCAACCTGCGCATTACAGCGAGTCGTACGAAAGTTGATAGAATCCTGCACGCATGATCGTGATCGTGATGGGCGTCACCGGGGCGGGGAAGACAACGATCGGGCAGTTGCTCGCCGAGCACTTGGGATGGCAATTTGCCGACGCGGATGATTTTCATCCGGCGGCGAACGTCGAAAAGATGCGGCGCGGCATTCCGCTCACCGACGACGACCGCTGGCCCTGGCTTGATCGTCTGCGTGCGGAGATCGAGAGCTGGATTGCTGCCGACCGCAATGCTGTGCTGGCGTGCTCCGCGCTGAAGCAAAACTACCGCGCGCGGCTCAGTGCCGGTCAGGAAGCGGCTCGGGAAGTTCGATTTGTCTATCTGAAGGGAAGTCGAGCGTTCATCGCCGAACGGCTGCGAGCGCGGCACGGACACTTCGCCGGTGAAGCGATTCTCGCCGGACAGTTCGCCGATCTGGAAGAGCCTGCGGATAACGAAGTCATCACCGTCGGCATTGATGCAACGCCGGAAGAAATTGTCGCCGACATTCGGGCTGGGCTGGATTAACGCAATCAGTTGATAGTGGTGCATTTTATACGTCATCCCGAACAAGCGTTCTTTGCGCCGTGAGGGATGTGGGTGCTGCCCTTTCCGGCCCCGGCTATTCGCTCGGGATGACAAATCAAACGGCCGCATTGCCAATCAGTTAGCGCAACTGGATGGCGCAGTCAGATTTTGGCGTAGAATCCTTGAGCTTGCCCGTCCCGCCCACTCCCGTCCGCTCTGAGAATGCCCGCTTTGAAGCCCAGGTTGTTTCGCGGCTCATGTGGCGGCTCATGCCGTTTCTGTTCCTCCTTTATCTTGTCGCGTATCTCGACCGCATCAACGTCAGCTTCGCCGTGCTGCAGATGCGCGGGCAACTCGGCCTGAGCCAGCGCGCCATTGGCCGCGCCGGAGGGATGTTTTTCGTCGGATATTTTCTCTTCCAGGTTCCCAGCAATCTGCTGATCGAAAAACTCGGCGTCCGCCGCTGGATTGCCACGCTGATGGTCGCGTGGGGCATCATCTCGTGCCTGATGATTTTCATTCGCGGTCCGCTCGAGTTTTATGCCATGCGCTTTCTGCTCGGCGCTGCCGAAGCGGGATTTTTTCCCGGCATCATCCTTTATATGAAGCGCTGGTTCCCGGCGCGAGCGCGTGCGTTGGCCGTGGCCTGGTTCATGACGACGAATCCCATCGCGGGGATCGTGGGTAGCCCGATTTCGGGTGCGCTGCTCAACCTGCACGGCGGACGCCTCGCCGGATGGCAATGGATGTTTCTGATCGAGGGTTTGCCCGCCATTCTGCTCGGGTTTGCGGTCTACCGCTTTCTTACCGAATTGCCGCAAGAGGCGGCCTGGCTCAAAGGGGAAGAGCGGACCTGGCTGTTGGCGCAACTAGAAAATGAGCGAGTTGAAAGTGAGCGGCAATACGGCTCGTCGCAGCAGACGGGCAGCATCTGGCAGGCAATTTTCAGCCCGCGCATCTGGATGCTTTCTCTGGTTTATTTTGGCGTTTCGACCACCATGTACGGCGTCACACTGTGGCTGCCCACCCTGATTCGCGAACTCTCGGGCATCAGTTATTTCCTGACGGGACTGGTTGCGACGATTCCATTCTTGGTGGCTGCGGTCGTGATGGTGATTGCGGGAAAGCACTCCGACCGCAGCGGCGAGCGCCGCTGGCACGTGGCCCTGCCTGCGTTCGCGGCCGGAGCCGCTTTGCTGTTGGCCGGCTATGCCAATTCGGTAGTGTTGATGATCGCGTGCCTCGCCGTGGGGCTGGCTGGCGTCGAATCCATGGTGGGGCCGTTCTGGGCGATGGCGACCTCGCGCATGACCGGGCTTTCCGCAGCCGCGGGAATCGCTGTAATCAATTCTCTGGCGAATCTCGGCGGATATTTTGGCCCCGACATCATCGGATTGTTTCGAACATCCAATGGCGGATTCCGCGGCGGCTTGATCGCGATCGGCGTGACGGTGACGGTCAGCGGCATTACGGCGTTGATTGTGGGACGGGAAGCAAAAGTTGAGATCGTGTAAGGAGAGAATTCCGATGAAGCGTCGTTCGTGGATAGTGTGCGCAGTCCTTTGCGTTTGCTCGTTGGCCTCATGGACGCAGGACTCGCAGCCTCGCGCCCGCGATCTGGGTGTACCGTTCGATGGCGCGACAGGGCCGCTCAATGCGATCACCGACGTGGCCGGAGTTGAGGTGGGATACAAGACGCTCATCTCAGGCGAAGGACGTCTCGTGGTTGGCAAAGGACCGGTTCGCACTGGAGTCACGGCCATCCTGCCGCGTGGGCAGAAAGGCACGCAGAGTGTCTTCGCGGCCTTCTTCGCGGGAAACGGAAATGGCGATATGACCGGCACGCATTGGATTGAAGAGAGCGGTCTGCTGGAGACGCCGATCCTGATTACGAATACGGGGAGCGTTGGCGTGGTGCGCGATGCCGGAGTTGCGTGGATGGTGCAGCAGAAGCGGCCCGGCGACTTCTGGTATCCGGTGACGGCTGAAACGGCCGACGTGCCGCTCAACGACATCAAAGGTCAACACGTCGCCACGCAGGATGCACTCGACGCACTGAACTCTGCCACCAGCGGTCGACTGCTGGAAGGAAATGTCGGCGGCGGTACCGGGATGATCTGCAATGGCTTTAAAGCGGGCACCGGAACTTCATCGCGGCGTCTCGACGACGCAGCCGGAGGCTATACGGTGGGAGTGCTCGTGCAATGCAATTACGGAAACGCCCGGCAATTGCGAGTCGCCGGAATTCCGGTGGCACGCGAGATGCATCTGCAGCCGCGCTGTGTGGAGAAGCTGCTTGATCCTCCAGTGCACGATTATTTCGGAAAGCCGGTTCCCGTTTGCGAGGCGAAAGTGGCGACCACCGCCGATGGCGTTCGCGCTCCTGAAGAAGGATCGATCATTGTGGTGGTTGCGACCGATGCTCCGCTTACGCCGGACCAATTGAAACGGCTGGCCCACCGCGTGTCCGTAGGGCTGGGACGAGTTGGAGCCATCGAAGGCGACGAGTCGGGCGATATCTTCATTGCGTTCTCGACCGCAAACGCAGGAGCCGACGAGGGCAACAGCAACGTTGCTTTCAAGCAGCCCAACGCCACCATTCAGCGCATGCAAAGCTGGAAGATGGACGCGATGTTCACCGCCGTGGTGCAGGCCACCGAGGAGTCGGTGATCAACGCGCTGATCGCCGCGAAAACAATGACGGGGGCGAATTATTGGACGGTCCAGGCGTTGCCGCACGATCAGTTGCAAGAGGTGCTGCGCAAGCATGGAATGCTGGTGGAAGTACCCGGCGGGGCTACGAGCCCTGCGCAACACTAAAGAGGAGTGTGGTCTGATTTGTCATCCCGAGCGAAAGCGAGGGATCTGGGTGTTGAATTTACGCAACGGCCGCTGGCGGGAACAGCAAAACCTGGATCCCTCACGGCGCAAAAAACGCTTGTTCGGGATGACACATCAAACTCCACTACTCCCTAACCGCTTTCTCTTCGCTCCTTTGCCGCAATTGTTTACAATAGAAGCTTCGTTCGTGCGCTGGAACTGGTACCCCCACAGTCGAGGCGAATCGTAAATTTGGAACCGTCAAACCACAATTCCAATTCTGCCGCTACGATTTATTGGCGCGTAGAGGGCAGCCTGCTCGACCTGACCGTCGTGCGGCCGATCGCGTTTTTTGCGTGGAACGCGCAGACGTTTGCCGGACGCTTTCGCCGGCGCGGGCTTATCTTCTTAATGGCCCTGCTGCGTCCTGTGCTCTACGCGACCAACCGCAAATTTGCCACCCGCATGGTGCATAGCGTGTTGCGCGGGGTTTCGCGCGACCGGCTCGATCTGCTGGGCGAAGAATTCTTCCAGTACAAGCTCAAGCCGCACCTGAAAACGGAAGGCGTGCAGAAGGTGCAGGAGCTGGTGCAGTCGGGCGCGGACGTGGTGCTGGTGAGCCAGGCGCTGGAGCACGTGATGCGGCCGCTGGCGCAGCATCTCGGCGTGAAGCACATCATCGCCAACCGGCTGGAGTTTCGCGACGGCATGGCGACGGGCCGGCTGCTGGAACCGGTGATCCGTCCGCGTGGCGCCCTCGCCGTTTTCCGCGAGAACATGCCTGATGGCCGCCGCGCTCCCAAGACACTGGCGCGCCATCTCGACATTTCGCTCGACGATCTTCGCGCGGCCGTGATTCCCGCCGAGCGCCCGCGCATCACGCCTCCGCGGCCCGTCGTTCACTTCGATGGAGAGCGCCAGTCCCAGGGACTTTCCGTGCGCCGCGCCTTTGCCGGCAAGCACGTCATGCTGATCGGCGTCACCGGCTTTATCGGCAAGGTCTGGCTGACGAATACGCTGCTCGATTTGCCGAATGTGAAGCGGATTTACCTGCTCATTCGCCGGCAGAAGTCGAGTCCCGCGCAAGCCCGCTTCGAGAAGATGGTGGAGGATTCGCCGGTCTTCGATCCGTTGTTCGATCGCTACGGCTCGCGATTCATTGACTTTCTGCGCGACAAAGTTGAAGTGGTTGAAGGCGACATCACGCAGCCCGACATGGGGCTCGCGCCCGAGATCGCGCGACGCCTGCAGATGAGCCTCGACCTCGTTATCAATAGTTCGGGTCTCACCGATTTCAATCCTGACCTGCGCGACGCGCTCACTACCAACACCGACGCCGTAGTGAACGTTCTGGAGTTCGTTCGCGGCTCCGATCATGCCGGGCTTCTGCATCTTTCCACTTGCTACATTGCGGGCGAGCAGGATGGACGCGTTCCGGAAAAACTTACGCCGAACTACAATCCACGCGGCTTGGCGAATTTCGATGCCGAAGCAGAGTGGCATTCGCTGCATGAGTTGGTCGAACAAGCAGAAGCGCGCGCGGAAAGCGACGAAGTCACCGCGGGACTGCGCAAGCAGGCGCAGTCGAAAGAGCACGCTGCGAAAGATCTGCACGGCGCGGCGCTGGAAAATCAGATTCGCAAGAATCGGGTGCGCTGGCTGAAGACGTATCTCACCGAAGCGGGCACGCGGCGCGCGAAGGAACTTGGCTGGCCCAATACTTATACGCTCAGCAAGAGCCTGGCTGAGTCCCTGATCGTAAAGCGTGGCGCGGGTTTGCCGATTGCGGTGGTCCGTCCCGCGATCGTTGAAACTTCCGTGTCCAAACCCTTTTCCGGCTGGAACGAGGGCATCAACACTTCAGCTTCGCTTTCGTATCTGCTGGGAACTTACTTCCGCCAGCTTCCCTCGAACGAACGCAAGCGTCTCGACATCATCCCGGTCGATGCGGTTTGCAACGGGATGACTCTGATCGCGGCGGCCATCATGGAGCGGCGTCACGACACGCTCTATCAACTGGCGACTTCGGTTACAAATCCGTGCGATATGGGGCGGTCGATCGAGTTGACCTCGCTCGCGCACCGCAAACACTATCGCGCGCAGGAAGGGCTGGAATCCTGGCTGCGTCTGCGTTTTGACGCGATTCCGGTTTCGAAGACGCGCTATAACCGCATGTCCGCACCGGCGCAGAAGGCGATTGTGAAATCCATTCAGCGCGTGATGTCGCCTTTGCCGCTCAAGAAAGCGCCGCTGGTCAAGACCGAGCGCAGCCTGGAGCGCGTGGAAAAACTGATCGAACTCTTCGAGCCTTTTATTCTGCTCAACGAACACGACTTCGCGGCGGAAAATATCGAAAAGCTTTCGTACGCGCTGGTGCCGGAAGAGCGCGCAACGTTCGCTTATGACACGCGCGGCCTCGACTGGTGGGACTACTGGATCAACATTCACATTCCGGCGCTGCGCCGCTGGACCTATCCGCTAATTGAAGGCCGGCCGCTCGAGGCGCGGCCTCCCCGCAGTTTGCAACTTGCACCCGATAACGGCGAGGCCGTGAAGACGGGCACCAATGGAGCCACGTGGCGATATTCCTGACCGGATCTACCGGATACATCGGCGCGCATGTCGCCGCAAATTTATTGGATGGGCACGGCGCAGCCTTGAACCTGCTGGTGCGCGCGCGCGATCAACAAGATGCGCAAATGCGCCTGTGGCGCGCGTTCCAGTTGCACCTCGACTTCCCGCGCTTCTATGAGCATCTGCAAACCAAGGTGCGGATTTTTGTGGGAGACCTGACCGCGCCGGGATTCGGGCTGAGCCGCGACGAATACGACCGCCTGGTTCACACCACGGATTCCGTGATCCACTGCGCCGCGTCGCTGAATCGAAAGTCGGAAAAGAGTTGTCTCAACGTGAACCTGCGCGGCACGCTGGAGGTGCTCACCCTGGCCCGCCATGCCGAGCACTACCACGGCCTGCGCCGCTTCAGCGAAGTGAGCACGGTGGCTGTGGCAGGGAAGCGCCACAACGAAGTCGTCACGGAAGATAATTCCATCGAGTGGGATCGCTCAGATTACGATCCCTACGCGCGCACGAAAAAATTCTGCGAGCACATGACGCGCGTGCTGTTGCCCGATACGCCGAAAACTGTTTTCCGCCCCAGCATCGTGCTCGGCGACAGCCGCCATGCGGAGACAACGCAGTTCGACATGGTGAAGTCGTTCGTTTTTCTTGCCGGACTTTCTGTGCTGCCGTTTCGCGCCAACGATCAGATTGACATTGTGAATGTGGACTTCGTGGCCGACGCCATTGCCACTCTGCACCAGAAAGACCAGCCGAAATATGACACCTATCATCTTTCTTCGGGAACGTCGTCGCAGACATTTCGTGAGTTGACCACTGCGCTCGCGGCCGCGCAGCAGAAGCGCGGGCCGGTGTTTCTGCCATTTGCCGAAAAACCGTTCAGCGGATCGGTGAAGTTCCTCGCGAACCGCAAAGGTCCGGTCGGCCACGGCGCTGCTCTGATGAAAGTGTTCCTGCCGTATTTGGTGTGGAACACGGTGTTCGACAATACCCGCGTCACCAGCGAACTCGGCCGCAGGCCGGTGCCGTTTTCGCAATACAGTTTTCCGCTCTTGAAGTTCAGCCGTGAAAATAACTTCGAATACCACTACAAACCCTGGCCCAACGCCGCGGCCGGAGGCGCCTCCGCATGATGGATTTCATTCTGGAGGCCTGGGTCAGCGGCAACATCGAGCGCGCCAAGGCGGGATGGATGCTGGGCGGCGGCAATCCCTGGCAGCCGGGCGAAAAACTGAAACTGCTCTTCGCCGGCTACAACGGGACACGCAACATGGGCTCCGACGTGCGCGTGGAAGAAATGCTGCGCCAGCTTCGCCACATTCTTGGCGCGGAGCGCGTCGACTTCAGTGTGATGAGCCAGAACTTTGAGTTCTCTAAGGGATATTTCGACAGCTCGACGCAGGTGCATCTGCCCGATATTTTTCCGCCATTTTTGGCGAATGAAGTTCCCCGCCATCACGGAGTGGTGGCCTGCGAAGGTTCCATGTTTAAAAGCAAATTCGCCAACGCGCTGACCACGATGATGATCGGCTCGCTCGGCATTGCGGCGGTGCAGAACAAGTTGTCAGTCGGTTATGGCGCGGAGGCCGGCCACATGGACCCTCTGGTGGCCAAGATGTGCAGCCGCTACTGCAAGAATTCTTTTGTGATCACACGCAATGAGGAGTCGCGCTCGGTGCTGCGCGATCTCGGCGTGCCGACCGAACTCGGCACCGACACGGCCTGGACCTTTGAACCGAAGGCCGCGGAGTACGGCCAGAGCGTTCTGCGCCAGGTTGGCTGGGATGGCAAGACGCCGGTGCTAGTTGTCTGTCCGATCAATCCGTTTGAATGGCCGGTGAAGGCGTCGGTCGCGAAGTATGCGCTGCGCAATTTGACCGGCGCGTACAAAGAGAGCCATTACCGCACCGTCTATTTTCATAATTCCGGTCCGGCGGCCGATCGTGCGTACGAGCATTACTGGACTTCGATCGCGAATGCGGTCGACGCATTTCGCAAGCAGCGCAACGTGTTCGTGATTCTGGCGGCGACCGAGCGTCTTGATGCGCGCCCGGCTCGGCGAATCTCCGAAAAGCTGGGCGGCGTGCCGGTTCTGACATCGGATCAGTACAACATGTACGAACTTGTCAGTATTCTGCGCTCTTGCCACATGATGGCTTCGTCGCGTTATCACGGCATCGTGACCTCGATGCCTGCACTGGTGCCGTCGGCCGGGATTACGATGGACGAGCGCATTCGCAATCTGATGCGCGAGCGCGGACATCAGGAACTGCTGATGAATGTGGACGATCCCGATCTCGAGCAGAAATTGCTGGCGGCGCTGGAAATTCTCGCCACGCAGGGCGAACGCATCGCCGACGGCATCGCGCGCACGGTCGTCAAGAATTTGAAAGTGATGGCGCGCATGGGCGTGTATTTCGAAGAAGAAGTGCAGCGCCGCTATCCTGATTTCGGCACGCGCACCGGCGAGTGGAGTTGGGAAGATTACCTTCCGCCCATGAATGCAGGGCTGCGGCAGTTGGTCGCCGCGTATAGCTAGAGCGTTTCTTAACTGAATGCCATTCGTCGAAGAAATATTCGCGCGACTCCGAGAGAACTCGAACACCGTAGTGCTCGAGGAGATTCGCGACGGCAAAATCACGGGCGTGACCGGCGGCGAACTGCTCGAACTGATCGGCAGGGCGCGAAACTTTCTCGCCTCGAAAAATCTTAAAAACTTCGACCGCTGTGGCCTGCTCGCGGCCAACAGCATTCGCTGGATTGCGATGGACTTCGCCGCCATGGCCGAAGGCCTGATCGTGGTGCCGCTTTATTCGCGCCAGGCGCCGGCAGAGCTGGCCGCCATGATGAAAGACAGCACGCCTTCGCTGATCTGCTGCGGAGATGCGGCCCTGCGCGATGGCATCCTGCAGGCTTGGCCCGGAGCGCCGCCGCATTTTCTATTCGATGAGATCTTCGCGGGCGAAGGCAAGCCTGCGAATAATATTGATCCGCAGCTCCGCGCCGAAGATGCGGTGACCATCATCTATACGTCAGGAACTTCCGGCGAGGCCAAAGGCGTGGTTCTCAGCGCAGCCAACGTCAGCTTTATGCTGGGTTGCACCGCAGCACGGCTCGACCAGTTGATGGGCGGCCGATCGTTACCGAATCAATCTGGCCAGGACCGAATTTTTCACTACTTGCCCTTCAGTTTTTGCGCATCATGGATTGCCGTGTTGACGTTTCTGCTGCGCGGAAGCCGGATCACGCTGAACACCGATCTCACCAAGATTCCCAACGACATGCCCGCCGTTGCGCCACACTATTTTTTGAATGTTCCGCAATTGCTGGAGCGCATGCGCCGCGGCGTTGATGAGCAGATCGCGAAAAAAGGCGGAATCGGGCAGGCGATTTATTCCCGGGCTAAAGAGGCGTGGGCAAGGAAGCAGGAAAATAAATCGCAGCCAACTGATGCGCTGTGGTTCAGCGTGGCCGATGCCATCGTCTTTCCGACGATCCGCAAGAAGATGGTTGGCGGCAATCTGAAAGCGCTGATCTGCGGCTCCGCGCCGCTCACGCCCGAGACGCAGGATTATTTTTCCATGCTCGGCATCCGCGTGTTGCAGGTCTACGGGCTCACGGAAACTACGGGCATTCTAACCATGGACGATCCTGCGAATCCCGCGCCCGGCCGTGTGGGGCCGACAATTCCGGGCATCGAGATGCGGATTGGCGACGGCGAAGAAATTGTCGTGCGGGGGCCCAATATTTTTCCTGGCTATTGGAATCGTCCGCAACAGACCGCCGAAGTCATGCGCGACGGCTGGTTCCACACCGGCGATCAGGGAGAGATGGATGCGTCCGGAAACTGGCGCATTGTAGGCCGGATCAAGAATCTTATCGTCCTGAGTTCGGGCCACAAGATTTCTCCCGAAGTGATGGAGGATGAAATCGCGCGGTATCTGCCGCCGGGGCAGCAAGTCGTCGTTGTAGGCAATGGCCGCGGATATCTTTGCGCGATCGTAGCGGGGAATGCCAGCTCGAATCAGGTGCAGGCCGCGCTCGATGCCGTCAATCCGCAACTCCCGCACTACAAGCAGGTGCGGGTGTTTTGTCTGCGCGCGGACGCATTTTCGATTGAGAATGGAATGCTGACCGCGAATGGGAAGCTGAAGCGCGATCTGATTTCCGCGCGCCTGAAAAATGAGATCGAAGATATGTACCGCGTGAAGCAGGCGGTCTAGCAAAGTTTCGATAAAAGGGTTTCGTTTGAGCGAAAAAGAATTTAAAGGCGAGGCGCTTTCCTGGCAGGCGAAGAGCGGCGTGATCGAACTCGCGCTGCATCGCGGCCCCTGCAACGAGCTGGGATCGTTGTCGCTCGCGGAACTCGAGCAGTTTGTCTCAGCGCTGAACATTCTCGAAACCGACGCGCACGCGCTCATTATCTATAGCGAGTTAGATTCTGGATTCTGCGCCGGCGCCGATCTGCGCGAACTTTATCACCGCTCGCAGGCCATGGAGAAATCGCAGGCCCTGCGCGGCGTGCGGGATTTTCTGGAGCGCATTCACCGCGTGTTGAACCGGATCGACAATTCTCCGCTCACTACCATCGCGGCGGTTCACGGCGTTACCTTCGGCGGCGGTTTTGAGCTGGCTTTGACCTGCGATTTGATCATCGCCGACAAAATGGCGCGCTTCTGTTTTCCCGAACTCCGCCTTGGGTTGATCCCCGGTTTCGGCGGAATCCCGCGCCTGAAGCGTGATCTGGGGAACGCGGTGGTGCGCGATCTGTTGCTGACCGGACGCAGCTTCAATGCGACGAAGGCGCAGCAGATCGGCCTGGTAAGCCAGGTTGTAGCCGAAGGCGAGGCCGTTCGCGCGGCACGCGCAACCGCGGCGCAAATGGGAAAGTTCGATCGTCAGACGGCGGCGGCAGCGAAGAAATTCATCAAACCGATTCCGCAGGAGGAGTTGCGGCTCGAGATCGACATCTTTTGCGAACTGTTTTCCCGCCCCGCGGTGGAAGCCGGGCTAAAGAAATTTGTGGAGAGCACCGACGCGCAGCCGTATTTGCCTTAGGCGGGGATGGTCAGAAAGTCGATTAGAATAACGCTATGCCCACAGCAGAAAAAACGCTCGACGAAATCCTGACTCTGGCCGCCGCGCACTTTAAAGTGCCGCGCGAAAAGCTCTCTCCCGACGACGATTTCTTTAAGGCGCTGGGTATCGACAGCCTGCAGACGCTCGACCTGCTCACGCGGCTGGAGAATCACTTCCACGTCGAACTGCCGGACTACGAACTACAAGGTGTAACCGATTTCCGCACGCTGGCCGGCAAAATTCAGGCGCGACTTTAGAACCCATTTACTGATTATTGATTGTTGATTGCGAAGGCACATCGTTGAAAGCCGGCGCGATGGATTTCCAATCGGCAATCTACAATCAACAATCAGCAATCCCTATGCTCGATCTTCGTCAATACACGTGTCTGGGCGCGGCTTTGCGCGACGCGCTCGACCGCTTCTCCGCCGAAGTCTGCCTCATCGAGGCGGACCGCGACCGCGAAAAAGTTCGCTTCACTTATTCTGACTTTAAGGAAATTGCTCTTCCGCTGGCTCGCGCCCTCGAAGACGCCGACTTCGATGCCGGCGACCGTGCCGCGATCATCCTGACCAATCAGTCAAAGTGGCTGATTTCGGCCTACGCAATTTTCTACGGCGGCGGCGTGCTGGTCCCGCTCGACTACAAGCTCTCGGCGGCCGAACATCTTCAGTTGCTCGCGCACTCGAAGGCAAAGGTTCTTGTCGTCGAATATTACCTGTGGCGCGCGATCATGCAGTCGCCCGACTTTCAGAAGATCGCAACCAAAATTGTGCTGGTCACCGAAGCCCCTCTGGGCACGGATTTGGCCGGCGCCTTTCGCTGGGAAGATTTCAAACGCAAAGGCGCTCCTGACTTCGTCATGCGCCAGCGCGAAGATACCGCCTGCATCGTGTATTCCTCCGGCACCGGAGGCCGGCCCAAGGGGTGCGTGCTCACGCACGAAAATTATCTCGAACAGTGCCGCGCGCTTACCGCGTGGTATCCGTTCTGGCCGGGCGTGCGTTATCTGAGCATTCTCCCGACGAACCACGCGATCGATTTCATGGTGGGATTCATCGGGCCGTTCGTTTGCGGCGCGTGCGTGGTGCATCTGCGTACCTTGCGTCCTGAATTTGTGCGTGACGCATTTGTCCGCTATCGCATCACGTATGTTTCACTGGTTCCGATGATCGTGAAAAATCTGGAGCGCGGACTACGGGCAAAGTTCGATGAACTTCCCGGATGGAAGCGCGCGCTGCTCAACACGATGATCGGCGTCAACAAAGTGCTCACGCGCAGTCATCCACGCGTGAAGCTGAGCCGAGCGCTGCTTCCCGGCGTCCATCGCGCCTTTGGAGGCCAGTTGCTCGCGCTGATCACCGGCGGCGCGTTCATGGAGCCTTCGACGATGCAGTTCTTTTACGATCTCGGCATTCCCGTCGTCAACGGCTACGGACTCACGGAGGCGGGCACCGCGCTCACGCTCAACGACCTTAAGCCATTTCGCGCCGATACCGTGGGCAAGCCTCTTCCCGGCGTTGAGCTTCGCGTTCTCAGCCCTGATGAAGATGGCATCGGTCAGGTTGCGGCGCGCAGCAAAACGGTGATGTCGCACTATCTCGATGATCCCGAACTTACGCTCGAAACCATCGTCGATGGCTGGCTTCTAACGGGCGATCTTGGCCGCTTCGACGGTACGGGACATCTGCAACTCTTCGGCCGCCAAAAAAATATGATCGTCACCGAGGGCGGGAAGAATATTTATCCCGAGGATATCGAGAACGCTTTCGATGGTCTGGCGGTGAAGGAGTACTGCATCTTCGCCGCAAATTACGTCTGGCCGAAAAAAGCGCTGGGTAAAGATAAAGAGATGCTGGTGCTCGTATTGCGCTTGGAGCAAAATCAGCGCTTCGACGCCAAGCTGCTGGAAGAAATTTCCGCGCGCAATCGCAAGTTGCCCGACTTCAAACGCGTCGGCGGATATTTGATTTGGGAGCGTGACTTCCCGCGCACGGCGTCGATGAAAATCAAGCGGCAGGAACTGGCGGCTAATATGGCCGAGTCGGTGGAGCGCAGCGCAATCGCAGGATTGTGACCGCTGGTCCCGGCATCGTTTTTACTAAATCCAGGAAAAGTCTCTTTGCAACCCTACCTTGCAATCGTGAATCCGGCAGCGGGCGGCGGGCGCAGCCAGAAGTTGCTCGGCCCGGCGCTCGATCGACTCCGTGCCGGAGGCGTCGAGGTGCAAGTCGCGGCTACGCGCGCTGCCGGCGATGCTACACAGATTGCGCGCGAAGCGTATCAGCGCGGCGTGCGGCATTTCATCGCGGTCGGCGGCGATGGAACTTCGTATGAAGTTGTGAACGGACTTTTCCCCGAGGCATCGCAGGGAGATGCATTTCGAGAAAAACGCCCTACGCTGGCGTTTCTGCCTCTGGGCACGGGCAATTCTTTCCTGCGCGACTTCAGCGATCGCGGGGTCGAACATGCGATTGAATCTCTGCTCGCCCAGCGAATCCGCTCATGCGACGTCTTACGCCTGCGCCATCGCGATGGAGTGCTGCACTACATCAATCTGCTGAGCATAGGATTCACCGCCGACGTCGCAACGTTGCGTGCCCGCCGCTTCAGCGCATGGGGCGAACTCGGCTATGTGACTTCGATTTTCTTAACGCTCGCGCGCTTTCGCCGTCGCCCATTTCCTGTACGCGTCGACGGCGAAACAAATTACGACGCCCGCCCGTGCCTGTTTCTGACATTCAGCAACAGCAAGTTCACCGGCGGCACCATGATGATTGCGCCACAAGCCGATATAAACGATGGCCTCATCGAATACGTCCGCTGGGGACCGATCGGGCGCGTCGGCCTCATCCGCAATCTGCCTACGCTTTATGACGGCACGCACGTGAACCATCCCTTGGCCGAACGCAAAGCGGTGCGGCGTGTCGAGTTCAATCTCGATGCTCCCGTCGATGTGATGGTCGATGGCGAAGTGCTGACGCTGCTTTGCCAGGAACTCGATGTGCTCCCCGGCGCACTGAATGTCGTTGCCTGAGCGCGGCACAAACGATCCTCTTAGCCGTGATATAAAAAGAAGTCATGTCGGACGAGCGGCGCAAACGCCAGCAGGAGCGCGATCCCGTGCGGACTTTGATTCCGCGCAAATATCTCACATGGGGCGCGATTCTGATTCTCTTTGCGGCGGCGTACTACGCGGGCTGGTATCACAAAAATCATAAGTACGATGTCTTCGCGAAATGCCTGGCCGACAAACACGCGAAGATGTATGGACTTTATTATTGCCCGCACTGCGCCGATCAAAAGGCGATGTTTCTGGAGTCGTTTCATCACGTGCCTTACGTGGAATGCGCCATCAAAGGCACGCGCGAAGAGGCGCCGGAGTGCGTGGCTGCCGGCGTGAAGCTGTTTCCCAGTTGGCAGTTTGGCACGGATCCTCCCAAGCCCGGCGTCCTTTCGCTCGATACCCTGAGTCAGAAAACCGGATGCAGTCTGCCGTGAGCGCTTCGGCAAGCAAAATTCTTTTCGCGGTCATCGCAGTTCTTTCTGTGGCAGGGATGATTGTGTCGGGCATTTCTCTGCAACGCCATTACGCGAAATCGGAGACGCAGTTTTGTGAATTCGGCGAGAAGTTCAACTGCGACATCGTGAATCGCAGCGAGTATTCGAGTGTCGTGGGTATTCCGGTCGCAGCTATCGGGTTGGCTGGATACGGATTTCTCTTTGCGCTGTCGACGTTTTTTCGCGCACGCCCGGAAACTCCGAGTCGCCTGCTGATTGCGTCGATCGCGGGGCTGGCTTTCGCGTTGCGGCTTACTTACATCGAAGGCTACGTTCTCACGACCTGGTGCATTCTGTGTCTCATTTCGCTGGCGCTGATTTTTCTGATCAGCGCGTGCGCGGCTGCGGTGAAGATTAGAGCGTGAATCCGCCAGCTACTGTATTCTGATACGTCGAAATTCTTAACGCCACTTTCCGGATGGAAGAAATCTCGCAATCGCAAAACTATTCTTCTGGCGCGCCGGGCGTAATTCGCGCGCAGGGCGCTACGGGAGATTTGCGCCTGCACGAATTTCGCAGCCGCACCTTTCGCAACACGCGCTTCGTTCGCGTCTGGCTGCCGCCGGGATACGACGATCCGGCGAACGTCGGTCATCAATACCCCGTGCTTTATCTCAACGACGGACAGAACCTGTTTGAAGCGGCGATTGCGTTCGGCGGCGTCGAATGGCAGGTCGATGAGACGGCGGACCGGTTGATTCGCGAAGGCGTCGTGGCGCCGATGATCGTTGTCGGCGTCGACAATACCGGCAAAAGCCGCATCCGCGAATACATGCCGCACCGCTCGCTGCAGCCCATGATGTTGCGCGTGCGCGGCGCGAGCTACCCAAAGTTTCTGATGAAAGAGGTCATGCCGTTCGTCGCGGGCAACTATCGCGTAGCCAGCGGTCCAGAAAATACCGGTCTCGGCGGATCGTCTCTTGGCGCGCTGATTGCGCTTTACACCGCGGCTATCCGGCCCGATGTTTTCGGCCGTTTGCTGCTGGAAAGTCCGTCACTGTGGGCGTCGAATCGGCAGATGATCCGGGAATCGAGAAACGTTTCGCGCTGGCCGCAACGCATTTATCTGGCGACGGGGACAAATGAGGCGGGCAGGGAAGACAAGAATCGCAGCATGGTCGATGACGTACGGGAACTCGCCGGAATCTTTCAGCGCGCTGGAGTAGACGACAGCCGCCTGAGGATCGTGATCGACGAAGGCGCTTCACATAATGAGGCAGCATGGGCGAAGCGCTTCCCGGAGGCGTTGAGCTTTTTATTTGGACGCTGAACGTCAGTCCTACATCGGCTTTATCGCAGCGCTCGCAGCACTGCCACCCAAAATCGTCTTCCAGATGACAAAGACGCACGCTGCCATCGCGACCACCGAGAGTTGCAGGTGCGTCCAGCGGGCAAAGGGGCCGACAAGCGGTAAAAGGTAGACGAGATAAAGAAGCATTCCGAGCGGGTTGCTTGATTCGTTCGACGTGTGCGCGATGAGCCAGTCGGCCAGCAGCAAGAATGCCGGCGCGAGAATCACGAGATCGTAGACCGTGAGATGCGGCGCAACCAGAACGGTCGCGAACATCAGGCAGGAATATTGCAGCGCCAAAGAAGATTCTTTGCGACGCCAGACAAAGACAGTGAGTGTCAACACGGCGACCGCGCTCAGAACGTAAAGCGCGAGAGAAAAATCATCCCACGGCAGCAACATGCTCCAGAAGGTGCGCAACGAGTGCGTTTGATAGAGCTTAGGCTCGACCAACGGCAGCGCGTTGCGGATGTGCCACATCACGCTCAGCCAGCGGCGGAACGGTTCCAGTCCGTAATAAAGGATTCCGATCGACAGTTCGACCACGGCAGAAAGCGTCGCTCCTGCGAGAACTTTCCACGCTCCGATCGAAAGAAAAATCACCGCCGCTGCCAGCCCCAATTGCGGTTTGAAAATCAGACAGCCAAGCGCGAGGCCGGCCAGAAATTCTTTCTTCGCGCGCAGCAGAAAAAACATCAGCGTGAAACAGGCTAAGGCCAGCGCCGATGTCTGTCCCCACGCGATCAAATGAAAAAAAGCAGGGAAGGCGAGCGCCAGCAAGGCGACTAGCCCGCCGTATTCGCGCAGCTTTGGAGACGCTCGCCAAAAATAAAAGCAGCAAGCGCCATAAATCACAGCGCTGCAGAACCACCACACAGCCAGCGCCCACGCATACGGCAGATACGATAGCGGCGCAAACAGAAGTGAAACTTGCGGCGGATACATGGGCAGATATCGAATCCCCGCCGCTTCTGGCACGCGCTGCGCGGCCAGCGCAGACTGCGCATTCATGTCATACAAATCCGTGCCGCGATGCTCGGCCGCGAGTGCTCCGAGGGTGTAGAAATGCAGAAAGTCGGTGCCCTTCAAATTGCCACTGCGGTCACGCAATCCCGGAGTAACCAGGTTCCAGGCATAGAACGACCAGAGACACACGGCAAGGATCGTGCCGTGCGCCCGCAGCCGCTTCGCGGTAAGCCAGCACGTCGGCCACCATGTGAACTCAGATCCGGAACGAAACGGCATAAGGTTCAGCCTATAATAAGCTTCCTATCGCGACCCGGTTCTCAAACGCAAAACGCGAATACGAATGGCAAGCATGCCGGCCTCATCGGCCACTGGCAATCTGACTCGAGTATGGGCGCGACTACAACGCCCGTCTTCACTCGTCATTGTCTCGGCCGCTCTGCGACTGGCCGTTACCGCGGTTTTTCTCGCTCACAAACCGCCGTCGTGGGGCGTGAATGAAGCCGCTGGCATCGCTCGCCAACTCGTACTGGGACACGGCTTCGCCTCGCCCTTTCATGATGCAACCGGGCCGACGGCATGGCTTGCACCGGCATACCCAAGCTTGCTGGCCGGAGTGTTTCGCCTCTTCGGCATCGAAACCGCAGCGGCGATCTGGGTCGCGGTTTTTCTCAACGTTGTCTTCGCGTCGCTCACATCAGTGGTTGTGTTGCGGCTGGGACAAGAATGTTTCGGAGACCGCGCCGGCGTGATTGCAGGATGGGCATGGGCCGTCTCGCCGCCCGTTGTAGTCATGCCCTGGCTTCTGTGGGAAACGTCGCTTTCAGCCTTGGTGATGAGCTTCGCTCTTCTCCGCACTCTGCGCTTGGGAGAGCATTCACTGCTTGGGCAGTGGCTGCTCTGCGGTTGCATCTGGAGCTTTGCGGGACTGTTGAACCCCGCGCTGCTGGCTCCGCTGCCGGTGCTCGCAATTCTCGCTGGCCGAAAGCCCCATTGCCGGATTAGCGCCGCGGCAATGCTTCTGGTCTGCGTTCTCGGCATCACCCCGTGGACCGTTCGCAACGTCCGGAGTCTCGGCTATCTAGTACCTTTGCGGAGTAACTTCTGGCCGGAAGCCTACTTTGGCAACGTGTCGTTCTCGTTACATCCAACGGGCAATAGCATGGTCTATCAGCGCGAAGGCGAGATCGCGTTTTCGCGCGACCTGCGCGCGCGGGTTGTCGAGCAGGTTTGCTCCAGTCCTTTGGAATTCGCCCACCGCACTGGGCAGCGGATTCTCGCTTTCTGGACCGAGCCTTGGCATTTTGGCCCTTACGCGACAATTCTGTCTCTGACCGCGATCGCTGGCATTCTACTGGCGCGTCGCGCTGGTCGCGAATGGACTTCTTTCGCCTGTGTGCTTGGCTTACATCCTGTGCTTTACTACGTGACCTACACGTTCGCTCGCTATCGCCATCCCGTCGAGCCGGTCATGTACACGCTTGCGGGCTATGCGTTTTCTGAACTCATTCGGTACTTCGGAAAACATTTTGCTCAGCGTACCGCGGTATAAGGGCCGAGATTGGGATGTACTTCGTCGCCATTCAGCGACCACACTTGGCGATCCGCGAAATACCGCACCAGATGTTGATTTTCCGTCGCTCCCATGTCACGCGCCCACACGATTTTCGCGGCATCGATGTCCGCGCAATTATTTATCCAGTCTTGGTGAGGAATATGATGAGGGCCGTAGTGGACGATCACCAACTGTTTGCCGGGAAGGTTCTGCAACTGCCGAATGATGGTATCTCTTTTTTGATTTCCTTCCTGCCGGGGCGGCTCGATCGGAATGCCCGCCG
>Ga0209006_10001898_pt1 | contig 18926 bp, 14 predicted proteins | sample JacPin_JW_Ref_O2_FD_188567 | JGI IMG/M metagenome (GOLD analysis project Ga0209006, IMG submission 188567) | Forest soil microbial communities from Algoma, Ontario, Canada - Jack Pine, Ontario site 1_JW_Ref_O2 (SPAdes) (version 2) | ecosystem: Environmental > Terrestrial > Soil > Boreal...
GCGGTGCGGCCGAACAGGCCGTTGGGGCGCCAGATCAGGATCACGATCATGATGGTGTAGATCACGAACGGCCCCATCTTCGGCACGTAGTATTTGCCGGCGACGTCGCCGATCCCAAGCAAGAGCGAGGCCAGGAACGGCCCGGTGATGCTGGAGGAGCCGCCGACGGTGACCACGATCAGGAAATAGATCATGAATTTGAGCGGGAAATACGGATCAAGTCCCAGGATCTCCGCACTCAGAGCACCTCCGAGCCCGGCGAGGCCGCAACCGAACGCAAATGTAAAGGCGAACACCTGCGGCACGTTGATGCCGAGCCCGCTTGCCGCGCGCGGATCGTCGACGGCCGCGCGCAGCCGGCTGCCGAAGCGGGTGCGCGCCAGCACCAGCTGCAGCGCCACGGTGAGCAGACCGCAGATCACGATGATCATCAGCCGGTAGCGGCCGATGCCGACGCCAAAGAAATCGATTTGCCCTTCCAGCGCGGCCGGCAGCTGGATGAAGATCCGCGACGATCCCATGATGTAATCGACCGCCGCCACCGACATGAAGACGAGGCCGACCGAGAACAGCACCTGATCGAGATGACTGCGGGTATAGAGGTGACGATACAGCAGGCGTTCCAGCACTGCGCCGAGCAACGCGCTTGCGACAAACGCCAGCGGCAGCGCGGCAAAGAACGGCCAGCCGGATCGGTTGACCAGGACCGCGCAGACATAGCCGCCGGCCATGGCGAAGGAGCCATGCGCGAGGTTGACGAAATTCATCAGGCCGAGCGTGACCGCCAGACCACAGGCCAGCACGAACAGCAGCATGCCATAGGCGACGCCGTCGAACAGGTTGGTGAACAGCGAGGTCATGGGATAAGGGCTGGCCGGTTACCGATCTTTGATACGGAGCGCGCTATATCTACGACGTCATGGCCGGGCTTGTCCCGGCCATCCACGCCTTCTTTTGCAAAGCGGCGAAGAAAGACGTGGATGCCCGGCGCGAGGCCGGGCATGACGTGCAACAACTTCGAGATTCCGGGTTCGCTCGTTTCACTCGCGCCCCGGAATGACCTTCGGTCACTTCTTGGTCTTGCCGGAGTCTTTCACGGCCTCGAAGGTCTGGAACTCGACGTTGTAGAGTTCGCCGTCGACCTTCTCGACCTTGCGCATGTAGACGTTCTGGACGATGTCGCGGGTTTCCGGATCGATCGAGATCGGGCCGCGCGGGCTCTCCCATTTCATGCCCTTCATGGCCTCCACCAGCGCATCGCCGTCGGTCTTGCCGTCGGTCTTTTTCAGCGCCGCATAGATCAGGTGAATGCCGTCATAGCCGCTCACCGCCATGAAGCCGGGACGCGAGCCGAACGCCTTCTGGTAGGCGGCGACGAACGCCTTGTTCATCGCGGAGGGATGCGCGGCCGAGTAGATGTGCGCGGTGACCACGCCAAGCGCGGCGTCGCCCATGCCGTTGAGCAGGTCGTCGTCCATGACGTCGCCGGGGCCGATCACCTTGATGCCGGATTTGTCGAGCCCGCGCTCGGCATATTGCTTCATGAAGTTGCCGCCCTGGCCTGCCGGAACGAATACGAACATGGCGTCGGGCTTGGCGTCCCTCATCCGCTGCAGGAACGGCGCGAAGTCGGGATTGGCGAGCGGCACCTTGACCTCTTCGACGATCTCGCCGCCGCCGGCGGTGAAGCGCTCCTTAAAGAAATTCAGGGCATCGTTGCCGGGCGCGTAGTCCGAGGTCAGCGTCGCCACCTTCTTGATGCCGTTCTTGGCGGCCCAATCGCCGATGATGGTCGACGACTGCGCCAGCGTGAAACTGGTGCGCACGATATAGGGCGAGCGCTCGGTGATGATCGAGGTGCCCGCCGCCATCACGATCTCCGGGATCTTGCCTTGCGTCGCCAGCGGCGCTGCCGCGAATGCCGCCGGCGTGACGCCGAACCCGGCGATCAGGCTGACCTTGTCGTTGACGATCAGTTCCTGCGCCAGCCGCTTGGTGTTTTCAGGGTTGGCCGCGTCGTCCCTCAGGATGATCTCGATTTTCTTGCCGGCGACGGTGTCGCCATTCTGCTGCATATAGAGCTTGACCGCGTTGTCGATCTGCTTGCCGGTCGATGCCTGGCCGCCGGTCATCGGCAGGATCAGGCCGATCTTGACGCTCTCCTGCGCCTGAACCGGCGCCAGGGCGCTGATGCCCAGAATCGCGATACCGGCCGCGGCCGACGACAACACCTTGGTGCGAATGAACATGAACGCTCCTCCCTGATCGGTATCCTGAACCGAGTCCCCGGCCCTTGCCTCACCATAGCCCAGATTTTCGAGCGGCGGTGTCGGCGCGGCATGGCGTCCCATGGGCGCAGCGATGTCAATCTCGACAATGGGCGTGTCCCGCCGGCGCCGGGCCGCTTCGGTGGCCGCGGTCCGCGTTACACCGTTCTGTATTATAATACCTTTATTGATTCATGCCGGGAGTTCGATGGGTTCATCAAGGAATTCGAGCGCAAGCGGCCCACGGAGGACATGGCCGCATCCAGGTCCTCGCCCGACTAGGGCGGATGCGCCTCAGTCAAGCCGGCTGGGATGGGCTTGACCGCCGGTCTCGCCTCAGCTCGTAACGTGATAGGCGGTGGACGACGCACCGATGTCATGCCAGCCCATGTTGACGCCGTTGACCATCTCATAGAATCCGGTGTCGCCTGTCGTGTTGTTGCGGAACATGACGTCCGCCGTACCGGTGCCCAGATAATCGCCGGTGGCCACCACGGTATAGGCCGTCGAGGACGCGCCGATATCATGCCAGCCGACGTTGGCGCCGTTGCTGATGGCGTAGAAGCCGGTGTCGCCGGTCAAGTTGTTGCGATACAGGATGTCGTCGGTGCCGTTGCCGAAGAAATCGCCGACGCCGACCACGCTATAGGCCGTCGAGGATGCACCGATATCGTGCCAGCCGGCATTCACGCCGTTGACCATCTGGTAAAACCCGGTGTCGCCACTGGTGTTGTTGCGATACAGGACGTCCTCGGTGCCGCTGCCGGTGAAGTCGCCCACGCCCAAGACGCTGTAGGCGGTCGAGGACGCGCCAATATCGTGCCAGCCGGTGTTGACACCGTTGACCATCTCATAAAATCCGGTGTCGCCGCTGGCGTTGTTACGATACAGGACATCCTCGGTACCGCTGCCGGTGAAATCGCCGACCCCGACCACGTTGTAGGCGGTCGAAGACGCGCCGATATCGTGCCAGCCGGAGATGGCGCCGTTGCTGATCTCATAAAAGCCGGTGTCGCCGCTGACGTTGCTGCGGTACAGGATGTCGTCGGTACCGCTGCCGGTAAAATCACCGACGCCGGCGACCGTGTATGCGGTCGACGACGCGCCGACATCGTGCCAGCCCGCGTTGGCGCCGTTGTTGATGGCGAAGAAGCCGGTGTCGCCGCCCGCATCGTTACGAAACAGCACGTCCGAGGTGCCGTTGCCGTAGAAATCATCGACGGTCATCAGACGGTCCAGAGCAGCAATATATTCCGGACTGAGTCCACTTCCAAAGGCTCCGCTGATCCCGGTCAATTCGGACGTGCCCGACGCGAACCCGTCGGTCACCCACAGGCCCTGGACGCCATCCGAGTCGGTGCCCTGGAACAGCACCTCGCCGTTGAACATCTGGAACGCACCGGGGTTGAGACCAATGGTGGTGGAGGCGCCGCTGATACCGGAGTTGCCAAACCCGCCAAGCTCGAAGGTGCCGCCCGCCGTCCCGTTCGTTACCCACAGGCCGGGATTGCCGGACGTGTCGGTGCCGTTGAACAGCACCTCCCCGTGCAAGACGATCATTTCTATCGGATCGATCCCGAAAGTGTCAGCGCCAGAGATCCCGGTAATCTCGTGGGTACCCCCCGCCGTCCCGTCGGTCGCCCACAGGCCGATATCGCCGTCGCCGGGGGACGCGTCGCGGCCTTGGAACAGTACCTCGCCGTTGAGGACCGCCATGTTGGGCATGAGCCCGCCACCGAAAATTCCGTTGGTGTTCGCGCCGCTGATGCCGGCCAACTCATACGTGCCCGCCACCGTCCCGTTGGTCACCCACAGGCCGGAATTGCCAGCCGTATCGCCGCCGTCGAACAGCACCTCCCCGCCGACAATGGTCCCGTCGAAGACCGTCATGTAACTCGGGCCCAGACCTCCGGAAAAAGGGGTATCAGCAGCGTTAAAGGCGCCGCTGATACCGGCCAACTCATACGTGCCCGCCGCTGTCCCGTTGGTCACCCACAGGCCGGCGTTGCCAGCCGTATCGAGGCCGTCGAACAGCACCTCCCCGTCGAAGGCCGTCATGAAACTCGGCTGGAGACCTCCGGAATAGGCCCCGTCGATGCCAGTCAACTCGTAGGTGTCCGCTGCGGTCCCGTTGGTCACCCACAGGCCCTGGTTGCCAGCCGTATCGGTGCCCTCGAACAGCATCTCGTCGAATTTGATGGCCGTAAAAGAGGGTGTTACGGCCGACCAGAAAATTCCGTTGCTGTTCGCGCCGCTGATGCCGGTCAACTCATAGGTGCCCGCCGCGCTCCCGTTGGTCACCCACAGACCCTGGTGGCCGGCCAAATCGAAGCCGTCAAACAGCACCTCACCGTCGAAGGGCACCGTCGTCATATAGGTCGGGTCGAGTCCGCCCGCGTAGACGCCGTTGATGCCCGTGGCGCTGAACCCACCGACCTCGGAGGTGCCTGCCGCCGTCCCGTTGGAGACCCACAGGTTGGCATCGTGGGCCGCGTCGTAGCCGCGGAACACGGCGAGATGCGTTGCCATCGAGCTCTCTGTCCTTCCACGCATTCTGTTCTTGATACTGTCACGGTACCTGTCCGCAAACGCGCCACAACCCCCAAACGGGTTATGCCGGCCGGACGCCGGGCCGGCGACGCGCTAATCAGGCTGAATTTGCTTGCAGTGTGCGACGCCGGAGGTGGCGATAAGGCATTGCGTCTAAACCGGCGAAGCGCCTCGAACGACAGAAAACTGGGCAAGCAGCGCGACCAGTTGCGCTTGTCGATGGGTATTTGTCTTGAGAAAAACGCTCTTCAGTTGTTTGCGCGATGTCTCGTAGCTTGTGTTCAACTCGGCCGCGATTTCTTCAATCGATCGACCACTCGACAATCGACTAGCCAGGCGCGCTTCCGCGGGAGTGAGGTTGAATATGCTCATCAAGTCCCGTTCGACCAACTCGACGCGGGCTTCGAGGTCCACCAGCACCGCGATGATCTGACAGGGAGCGAAACAATCGACGGCAACGCCCGACAGCCGCGAGACATAAGCAAGAATCGGATGTCCCTCCTCGCGCCGCAAGACTACCGGCGGCCGAAGCGACCCACCGTCCGCGCGCCAGAGGAGTGCGTGGAGTGCGCGGTCCAGGGCCGTGGTCGCAACCTGGTCGCGCGACACGAGTCGGTTGCGGACAATCTGAAGGTCGTTGCCGAGCAAACCCTCGGCGGCTTTGTTGAAGCGAAATACGTCACCGGATCGATCGAACATGACCACCGCGGATCCGCTCATCTCGAACGCATCGAGCGCCGCCTCCGCGCGCGCGAAGCCGAACGCACGCGCGGTCGCGGCTGCCGTGGAAAGACTCCGCGACAGATCGCTCAGGCGACGGATTTCCCCGGGAGCAAACGGACCCTCATCCGCGGAGCGTTGGATGGCGAGACACCACAAGTCATCGCCGGCCGCAACCTTCACGCCGGCAACCCATCGCAACCCGAGCGGGGCGCAAAGTTCATTATAGATTGGAGTTCGAAGGAACTGCTCGGGAGGTCCGACATCAAAATCAGACATGACTCCGCGCCGGATCAACGCCGGGATACCAGCATAGCGTGGATCGGCCTGGTGCCAGCCGTCGCGAAAATAGGCCTAGAACAATTCTCCCACCGACTGACTGATCGGCACAGTCGGCAGATGTCCGCGAAGCGGCAGCAGGGCGGCTCCGGTACTGCCCGTTGCTTGCGCTGCAGCGGCCATCGCATCTTCCCAATGGGCCGGATTTACCGCGGCCGCCGAAAAGACGTCCGTAAGACTCACCAGATCGCCAGGCCGAATTTTCCCAACCATTTCGCTTCCATCGGCATACCGAATCCTCAACCGCATTGGCCGGCGGGAACGAGGACTAACCCCAACATGGTGTCGGGGCTTGGCATCGATGACAATGCCGGGTCGGGGCCCGCGACAACAATTTCGCGCGCGGCATCGACCCTCTCCCTGATCGGTTTCGTGCCTGAACCCGAGTCCCCGGCCCTTGCCTCGCCACAGCCCAGATTTTTTCGCGGTGGTGTCGGCGCGGCATGGCGTCCGATGGGCGCAGCGATGTCAATCTCGACAATGGGCGTGATTGCCGTGACTTGCAGCTTGCCTCAGCAACAGGCAGAGGCCATAGAAGGTGCTTAGATACCTTTTAGAGCTATAAGCCAATTTTACCGCTTAGGGAGTAGGCTCGCCTGCGCGAAAACCGGCTGCGGGGCGCGCCGTAAATTGACCTGACATGTCCGGGAAGGATGCCCGGGCGTGCAAATTCACCCGCGTTAAGGCTTTCGACGTTCCGCACATGCGTATCAGCATCCGCCAATCGGTCCTCATACTTGTCGCTGCGCTACCGGCATGCGGGTTGGGCGGGTGCGGGACCATCAACGAAAAGATCACGCCTGGAGTTGTCGACGTCATCCCGCAATGGGCCGGCGGCCTTCCGGCCGGTGTTCCGCCTCGTCCGGGCACCGCGGAATACGACGCGTACATGAAAGAGCAGGAGCGAAAGCGGCTGGAGCCCCCGCCGCCGAAGGATGCGGCGGCCAATGCTTCGATGCCCTCGACCGGATCATCGGGACTGGATCCAGTCCACTAGCTCGTGATTCGATTCTAGTTCGCGAGCCGCTCCATGAATTGCCGCAGCCGCGGCGCCCATTTGTGCGCATCGAGGCCCGACGCCGAATGGCCGTACTCGCTGTCGAGCAGGAAATAATCGGCGTCGACACCTGCGCTCTGCAGCGCCGGCATGACGGTTGCGGCGAGATCGGGCGGAAACAGCCTGTCGGTACGGGAAAGGATGTACAGCACCTTGGCTTCGATATTGGCAAATTGCGCCGTGGTGTCGAAGCCTCGCAACGCCTTCGCCAGAATGATCAGGGAGTTTGCATCGAAGCCTTCCGCCCAGCGCGACGCCTCGGTGCGGATCGCCGCCTCGATCCCGGCGGGATCGGATATCTTGTCCTTGAGGCGGGTCTCGATGCCATAGGTCTTGAGTGTGTTGACCCGGATCTGGGTCATGGTTTCCAGAACGCCGCCGCGGTCGTAATAGTCGCCGCCGTTCCAGTTCGGATCCTTCGACAGTGTCGAGTACAGGCGCATCAGGTTGCCTTCGGAGCGCTCGCGCGACAGCGCCGGCGAGGTGACGACCGCGGCGATCCCGCGCATCATCCCGGGATAGTTCACCGCCCACTGAAAGGCCTGGAACCCGCCATAGGAGGGGCCGACAATCGCAACCAGTTTCTCGATGCCGAGATGATCGGTCAGCGCGCGTTGGGTCGCGACAATGTCGCTGACATCGATATCGGGAAATCGCGGCCCGTAGGGCTTGCCGGTCGTGGGGTCGATGCTTGCGGCATTGGTCGATCCGTAGGACGAGCCGAGCATGTTCGGGCAGATCGCAAAAAATCGGTCGGTGTCGACCGGCTTGCCGGGGCCGACCAGTTCGCTCCAACTGCCTTCGCCGGTCGATCCGCCCTGGTCGATCATCTGCGGGCCAGAGGTATTGCCGTGGGTAACCAGCACCACATTGTCGCGGTTTGGCGCGAGATCGCCCAACGTTCGATAGGCGATGGTGACGGAAGGCATGACCACGCCGCTGCGCAGCCGAAAGTTCTCGATGGTGAAGTTATTCACGTTAATCCCTTCCGTCGTTCAGTTGCCGTGTCTGCCTCAATCCATGAACACGACGGTCTTGCGGCCGTTGAGGATGACGCGGTCTTCCAGATGGTGGCGCACGGCGCGGGCCAGCACGCGGCGCTCGATATCGCGCCCCTTGCGAACCAGGTCGTCGGGCGTATCGCGGTGGCTGATGCGTTCGACGTCCTGGTCGATGATCGGGCCCTCGTCGAGCGCGCTGGTGACATAATGCGCGGTGGCGCCGATCAGTTTGACGCCGCGCTCGTGGGCCTGATGGTAGGGACGCGCTCCCTTGAAGCCGGGCAGGAAGGAATGATGGATGTTGATGCATCGTCCCGACAGCTTTGCCGACATCTCGTTCGACAGGATCTGCATGTAGCGCGCCAGCACCACGAGATCGGTTCTGGTTTCCACGACAAGATTCCAGATCGCGTTCTCCTGTTCCGGCTTGGTCTCCTTCGTTATCGGCAAATGACAAAACGGAATTTCGCCGAAATCGAGATTGCTGTAGGTCTCGCGCGGATGATTGGAGACGATCGCCGTCGGGATCATCTGAAGTTCGCCGGTGCGCCAGCGATACAGGATATCGGCGAGGCAGTGATCGGATTTCGAGACCAGCAGCATGACCCGGCGCTGGCTGGCGCGGTCGCGCATCTGCCAGTCCATCCTGAAGCGTTCGGCAATCGCCGCAAAACCGGTTTGCAGCGCGGACAGTTCGACCGCAAGGTCGGCCGCGGTAAACACCACCCGCATGAAGAAGTGACCGGTCTCGACATCGTTGAACTGCTGGGCGTCGAGGATGTTCTGCCCGTTATGGGCCAGAAACGTCGACACCGCCGAAACAATGCCGGGCCGGTCAGGACAGGATAATGTCAACACGAATTGATGATCGGGCATGGAGGGGCTTGGCTTGCATCGGAGGGATAAGGGCGAAAGGGCGTCTTGCGGCCCTGCTCTATCATCCGCAACGCCCTTGCGCCAATCCCGGCGCGGGCGTCAAAATGAACAAATGACTGATGATCCACGTTAGCGCGAAATCACGGCTGCAAGACCATGCCTGAAAAACTGAACGGCTACCGCATCCTGATCCTGGAAACGCGCGAGGAAGCGCAGTTTTCCCGCCTGCTCGCCGAGCAGGGCGCCGATGTGCTGCAATGCCCGATGTTCACCATCAACGACGCGCCGGATGCAGCACCTGTCGAGGCCTGGATCCGGCGTTTTTTGCAGGAGCCATGCGACGATCTGGTGCTGATGACCGGCGAAGGCCTGCGGCGGCTGATGAAGGTGGCGCGGCGCATCGACGTGGCGCAGGATTTTGTCACGGCACTCGGCAAGGCACGCAAATTCGCGCGCGGACCCAAGCCCGGCCGGGCGCTGCGCGAGATCGGGCTGGAGCCGGATGCGACCACGGAAAAGCCGACCTCCGAAGGCATCGCCGAGATGCTGGCGCGCCGCGACCTAGCCGGCCATCGCGTCGGCCTGCAGCTTTACCCGGACCGGGATCACCGCGCGCTGATCGGCGCGATATCGGCGCAAGGCGCGGTCGTCGATCCGGTGCTGCCTTACGTCTATGACGCGCAGGCCGCCGACGCCAACATCGTCACCGCGATCGAGGAGATGGCGTTGGGGCGCGTCGACGCCATTGCGCTGACGAGCTCGGGCCAGGTGCGCCGCCTGGTCGAGGTCGCCAGAGCACATGGATGCGAAGCGCGGCTGCGCGAGGGACTTGCGCGCACCCCGATCGCGTCGGTTGGGCCGGTCGTGTCGGACGAACTCACATCGCACGGCTTGCGCACCGACATCACGCCCGCCGAGGGCGCCTATTTCATGAAGCCGCTGATATCGGCGATGGCGACGGCGCTGAACAAGGCCGCGCCGCGCGCCGCGGCCGGAAGCTGATCGCTATCAGGGGGAAAAACGCGATGAAAGTCACGATACTCGATGACTGGTTCGATACGCTTCGAACCTTGCACTGTTTCGGTAAGCTCAGTGGTCACGAGGTGAAAATCTGGAACGACCATGTCGATGATGAAGACGTTCTCGCCGAGCGCCTGAAGGAGACCGAAGCCCTGGTGCTGATCCGCGAGCGCACGGCGATCCGCGGCCCGCTGCTGGAGCGGCTTCCAAAATTGCGCCTGATCAGCCAGCGCAGTGTCTACCCACACATCGACATCGAGGCCTGCACGCGGCTCGGCGTCATCGTCTCCTCGGGTCAGCACGAAGGGACGCCGTCCTATGCGACGGCAGAGCTGACCTGGGGCCTGGTTATCGCAGCCGTGCGCGCGATCCCGCAGCAGATGGCGGCGCTCAAAGCCGGGCACTGGCAGATCGGGGTCGGCAGCACGCTACGTGGCAAGACACTGGGAATCTATGGCTACGGCCGCATCAGCAGGGTCGTTGCGGGATACGGCAATGCGTTCGGCATGAAGGTCATGGTGTGGGCGCGCGAAGCATCCCGCGACCGCGCGCGGGCGGAAGGCTACGAAGTCGCCGGCAGCAAGGAGGCATTTTTCGAAAGCTGCGACGTGATCTCGCTGCACATGCGGCTCAATCCCGCCACGCGGGGGATCGTAAAGGGCGCCGATCTGGCGCGGATGCGGCCCACCTCGCTATTGGTCAATACCAGCCGAGCCGGCCTGATCGAGCCGGGCGCGCTGGTATCTGCCCTGCAGGCGGGAAGGCCGGGAATGGCCGCGCTTGACGTCTTCGATCACGAGCCGCTTCGCGATGCCGCCGATCCGCTGTTGAACATGAGCAATGTCGTGGCCACGCCCCATATCGGCTATGTGACGCGCGACGAGTATGAACTCCAGTTTACCGATATCTTCGACCAGATCGTCGCCTACGCATCGGGCGCCCCGATCAATGTCGTCAATCCGGACGTGCTGACGCGAGCCAGGCGGTAAGAGGCGCTACTTTGCCTCCAATGCATTGACCGGCTCCCAGTCCGTATCAGGCGGATCGCTTGCCAAAGCCTGTGCGCGCTTGAGGAACAGCGCCGACGGCCTGTCGATCTCGGCGACACGCGCAAAGCAAGTTGCGGCGCCGTCGAATTCGCGGGCACGCCAGTGCGCGAGACCCTCGGCATAGGCTGCGGCGGAAGCGACTTGCTGCGGCGTCTCCTGCCCCGCCTCCGTCAGCAATTCGTAGATCTTTAGCGGGGTCGCGCGACCGTGGACCCTGACGGCGTCGAGTTCGCGCCAGGTGAAGGCCGAGCCCGTAAGCGCCACCGTCATTTCGGAGGCTGCGATCACGGTGCCGTAATACTTGTTCGCGCCCTCCAGCCGCGAGGCAACGTTCACCGCATCGCTCATGACCGAATAGTTGAAGCGCCGCCGTGAACCGATGTTGCCGACCAATGCGGCGCCGGAATTGAGTCCCATCCGGTGCGCCACGCTGAAACCCTGAAAGGCCGCCGATTGCCGGTTCAGTTCGTCGAGACGGGCACGACAACCGAGCGCGGCACGCGCCGCATTGCTCGCATGGTCGCTGTCGTCGGCCGGCGCGCCGAACACCGCGACAATGGAATCGCCGATATATTTGTCGATATAGCCGCCTTGGCTTTCGATGATGTCGGTCATGGCGGAAAGATACTCGTTCATGAACGACACCAGTTCCGCCGGGGTCATCTTCTCGGCGATCGACGAAAACCCCGCCAGATCGGAAAACAACACGGTGACGTCGCGGGTTTCGCCGCCCAGCACCGGCAGCCTGTTCGACGCCAGCATCTTCTCGATCACCTGCGGCGCGAGATAGAGCGCGAAGCTTTTGCGCAGCAAGCGCTCGCCCTTGTCGGTCACGACCAGACGCCAGGCGGTGATCGCAACCATCGCGGCGAGCCCGGCGAGAAACGGCTCGGTCAGCGGCAGTGCCAGCGATCGCGTGAATACGAGCGTCGCGACACAGGTCCAGATCGCGACCATGCCGAGATAGACGAAAGCGGCGGCGCCCGGCGCGAGCCACCGTGCCGTCAGCGCTGCCAGCGCGGCGAAGATGATGGCGATCATCGCCGTCGGCAGACGGCTGAGTTCGACGACGGCGTCGCGGGCCATCAGGTTGTTGACCGCGGTCGCATGAACGTAGACGCCCGCGATCGAACTGCGCCTGAACTGGCTTGCGACCGGCCGAGCCGGCGGCAGCGCGCAACGCGGCGCCTGCGATCCGTCGAGCCCGGTGGCAAAGCGCTCGGACGTGAATTTGCGGTCTTCCTGATCGAGCAGTGTCCCGAAGATGACGACCCGGCCGGCGAATTCGCGACGGAAAAAATCCGCATCGTTGCGTTCGACACAGGCATGCAGGTCGGCGAACGAAAAGGTCTGGATGTCGTTGCCGCCACCGGCGAAATTAAGCGTCAGCGTATTCGACACGGCGCTGGGGATGCGGTAGCCGTCAAGCGTCACGCTGCCATCTTCCGCCAGCACCGGTTGGGCGTTCAGCGCCCGCGACGCCAGTTCCAGCGCCATCGAGGGTACTTTCTTGCCGTCGCCACCTTCGAACGTCAGCGGCACCCGGCGCACCACGTCGTCGGGGTCGGAAAAGACGTTGAGGGACCGGATATTCTTCTGCCGGCCCACCGCGATGAACTGTCCGGGCGAAGGCTGGTCCGCTCCCCCGCCCCGCAGAGCTTCGCCCAGCACCACTTTTCCGGCGGAAGACGCCGCCGCAAGGGATCGCAGGAAAGGCCGATCGAAGCCGCGCATTCGCGTTCCCAGGAGATCGTCGCCAAAGGGAATCTGGGATTGTTCGATCGATGTCGGGAACACGATATCGAAACCCACCACTTTGGCACCGCCGTCGATAACGGCACCGAGGACGCGACCGACTTCCGTGGTCCACGTCGACATCGGCGAGCCGTTGAAGGGCGGAATCTCTCGGGTCTCCTCATCGATCGCTATCACGGCGACCGGGTGGGAGATGGAAGCCGAGCGCGCGCCAAATATCTCCCAGCGCAACGCGGTGAGCACGTCGATCGACCAGCCATGGATATGACTGGCGGGAGGGAAGACGGAAACCAGGCCACAGACCAGCGCGGCGAGAAGGATCGCGGCCGCATCTCGTCGGGTGAGGCTTGCCATGGCGGTTCGGGGTTGCCCGAATGGACCTGATTATTGCAGACGCACCAGGCGGCCGATGATCGGAGTCGCACCGGATTCGGCGCTGCGATCGACCAGGAAAACGGCTTTCCGCGTCCCTTGACTCGCCTCATAAATCCCGCCGGGCGTCAGCGCCGTGCCGGTTTTGGCGAGGTCGTAAAACTTGCCCCGCGCGAGCGAAGCCGCGGTGAGCGGCAGATCATAGCGCTCACCTTTCGCATCGAGCCTTTCAACGACCAGTTTGCCGCGGCCCGTGGTTTCGATCACGGGTGAAAGCCCGTAGATGGTAAAGCGCGGCGAGTTCTTTCCGTCCAGGCCGCGCACCACCGTCGCGGCGCTTTCGCCCGTTTCCCGATCGATCAACTGGGTATGGGCTGAGTCGCAAGCAACCTTGCTGGTCTTGGCTTCACCGAGATGGACCATGCTGTCCTCATTACCCACGATCACCGTTCCCACGCCCGTGATCGTTTCGCGCCAGCAGGATTTGATGTAGCCGAGCACGACCGTGCCGCCCTGCCCGAGCTTGATGACTTTTCCGGGAGCCACATAGTCCATGAACTCGACACCGCTCACCGGGCCCTGCACGTCCTCGACGACGGCGACCGGTGCTTGCGCGGCGGCCAGTCCGGTAGAGCCGATCAAACCAATCATCGCGGCAAAGATGGTTTTCATGCCGGACACCTCAATCAAGTTATCAGGGCGGTAAAGCAGCCCGGATCATAGCAGACGGCGGGGTTGCCGATAATCCCGCGCTGCTGGTGACCTTGTCACACCGCAAGCCATACCATTGTGATCCCGCTCACAGAAAGAAAATCGGCCTGCTACGATTCCGTGAAAGCGGATTTTTGCGGATTTATGATGGAACTTGCCGCGCGATCACTCGGCCGCCTGTGTATGTTCACGCAAATAGGCCTTATAGGCGAGCTTCATGCCGTCCTCGAGCGAGGTGCGCGCGCGCCAGCCGAGCCTGGCAAGGCGGCCGACGTCGAGCAACTTTTGCGGCGTGCCGTCGGGCCGTGAGGTGTCGTAGCTGATCTCGCCGCCGTATCCGACGGTTGCGGCAACCACGCGGGCGAATTCGGCGATGGTAATGTCTTCACCGGTGCCGATATTGACCAGTTCATCGCTGGAATAATTTTTCATCAGATGAATGCAGGAATCCGCGAGATCGTCGACATAGAGGAATTCTCGCCGCGGCTTCCCGCTGCCCCAGATCACCACATTGGAGGCGCCGGAAACCCTGGCTTCATGGAATCTCCGGATCAGGGCCGCGACCACGTGGCTGTATTCCGGGTGATAATTGTCGCCCGGCCCGTACAGATTGGTCGGCATCACATTGATGAAGTCGGCACCGTATTGGCTGCGATAGGCCTCGACCAGCTTGATGCCGGCGATCTTGGCGATCGCATAGGGCTCGTTGGTCTCTTCCAGCGGACCGGTCAGCATGGCGTCTTCCCGCAGCGGCTGCGGCGCAAGCCTGGGATAGATGCAGGATGAGCCCAGGAACATCAACTTCTCTGCGGCATTGACATGCGCGGCGTGGATCACATTGGCCGCGATGGCCAGATTGTCGTAGAGAAACTCGCCGCGCAACGTGTTGTTGGCGACAATGCCGCCGACCTTGCCCGCCGCCAGAAACACCGCTTGCGGACGCTTCTCGGCAAACCATTTGAACACGGCGGCCTGGTCGCGCAGATCGAGCTCGCCGTGCGTGGCCGTCAGCAGCTCGACGTTTTCCGCCGCCAGCCGGCGCAGCAGCGCGGAGCCGACCATCCCCTTATGCCCGGCGACAAAAACCGTTTTGCCCTTCAGCTCAAACGGGGTTTTTGCCATTGGCGACCTCTCTCCTGGCGATCGCAAGGTCGCCCGCCACCATCTCCTTGACCAGTTCGGCGAAGGTTGTTTTCGGCTTCCAGCCGAGCATCCTGCGCGCCTTGCTGGCGTCGCCGATCAGCTCATCGACTTCGGTGGGGCGAAAATACACCGGATCGATGCGCACAAGGGTCTTTCCCGACTTCGCATCGACGCCGGTCTCCTCGACGCCCTTGCCGCGCCACACGATGCTGCGGCCGACTTCGGCGAACGCGATCTCGATGAATTCGCGTACCGAGCGGGTCTCACCGGTTGCCAGCACGAAATCGTCCGCTACCTCCGCCTGCAGGATCTTGTGCATGCCCTCGACATAGTCCCTGGCATGGCCCCAGTCGCGTCTCGCCTCGAGATTTCCCAGATAGAGCGTGTCTTCCAGACCGATCTCGATCCGGGCGATGCTGCGGGTAATCTTGCGGGTGACGAAAGTTTCGCCGCGGATCGGGCTTTCATGATTGAACAGGATGCCGTTGCAGGCAAACATGCCGTAGGCCTCGCGGTAATTCACCGTGATCCAGTAACCGTAGAGCTTGGCGACGCCATAGGGCGAGCGTGGATAGAACGGCGTGGATTCCCTTTGCGGGGTTTCCTGCACCAGGCCGTAGAGTTCCGACGTGGACGCCTGATAGAACCGCGTCTCCTTTTCCATGCCCAGAATCCGGATCGCTTCCAGCAGCCTGAGCACGCCGATCCCGTCGGCATTGGCGGTATATTCCGGGCTTTCGAAACTGACGCCGACATGGCTCTGGGCAGCGAGGTTGTAGATCTCGGTGGGACGGATCTGCTGCATCAGCCGGATCAGATTGGTGGAATCCGTCATGTCGCCATAGTGCAACAGGAACGGCACGTTGCCCTCGTGCGGATCTTCATAGAGATGATCGACGCGCGCGGTGTTGAAGGAGGATGACCGCCGCTTGATGCCATGCACGGTGTAGCCGAGGCCGAGCAGATATTCGGCGAGATAGGCGCCATCCTGCCCGGTGACACCCGTGAGGAGCGCAACACGCCGTTTCGAATCAACCGTCATATTCACTCCGACAACGCCCGCCGACGCCATAACCTCCGCCAGGGGGCAGACGGGCGGACCAAACTCCTGCTATGCCCCGGTTTACCCGGCCAAATCGGGCGCGCAACAGGCTTTTCGCCGCGGCGCAGGCCATAGCATTCGACCCCGGCGAAGTCTAATACCAAAGTCGGCCGGTTTGGGCCGATAGGCACCTGCAACAAGCATTGGTGGTTAACGCGCCCAAGCCAGTGGCGGCCTTTTTCAATGTCCTGGGCGGCTTATCGTCTTACGCGGCCGAAGCCGATCCCGGCGCCGATATCGCCTCGATCTTCATGGGCAGATCCCGGTCGCGATAATTGCCCACGACAAGCCGCCAGCCTGTTTCGCCGCCCGGCTGCGCGTCAATCCCGGCAAAACCGAGCTTACTGAAATGATCCCGCACCAGGCCATTCTTTGCCGTCGGGACGTAGCGTCCGACCAGTTCGGTAATGCCGGCCGCGCGGGCGCGCTCTACCAGGTACTGCAGGATCGCCTCCTCGACCCGCCTGCCCAGCACCCGGCAGGACATGATCCAGCTATCGATCTCCCAGCGCCGCTCCCGTTGCAGGCAGATCACGACCGAAATCATGCCGTTGTCGCCGAACATGTCTTGGAGGCGGACCTGCAATGTCAGGGCATCGGGATTGGACTGGAGCGATGCAAGCTCCGCCTCGCTGTAGCGGCGCGTGGTGAGGTTGAACTGGTTGGATTTGGAGATCAATTGCGCGATCCGCTTGCGGCCGGCGGAGTCGAACGGGGCGATCGACAGCGTCATTTGCAGCGAGCGAAGATAATCGTCATGGTTGCCGATCCGCTCGAGCTGGGCGGCGCGGCGGGCGTTGGCCTTGTAGAAGCCGGAGCGAAGCTGGTCTTCCCTTGAAAAAGCCTGCTGCTCGAAATATCCGGCGGCCTGAAACACCCCGATCCATTCGCTCGGATCCTCCGGCAACTCGGGAACGGCGACCGCCGGCAGTGCGTCGCGGACGCGTTTGCGTTCGGCCGGATTGTCATCGAGGAACACAAAGCTCTCGAGCCCGAGATCGATCATGTCCGAGATCGCCTTGATGTTGGCAGCCTTGTCATCCCAGTTGACGCGGAAGGCGACGATATCTTCCTCCCGCAGGATCATTTCCGGATGATTGCGGAAGGCGTCCAGCGCGATCGCCTCGTCGTTCTTGGAAGAGACGCAAAGGATAATTCCGCGCTCCTTATAGGACAGCGCCATCCGCTGCAGGGCCGCGTAGCTCTCGCCCAGGGGCGTCCCGGTGCCCAGCGCCAATCCCTCGATACCGTCGTCGCCGACGATGCCGCCCCACATCGTGTTGTCGAGGTCGAGCACCAGCACGCGGCGCGAGCGTCCCATCTGGGCGGCAAGAATTCGCATCAAATGATCGGCGTAGAGCGGGATCATCGCTGACGCGAACGGGTATTTGGCAGCGTACCAGTAGCGCCCTGCCGACCAGGCGGTCTGTCCCACCAGACTGGAAAGCCCGTTGACGTCGAACAAAAGACGAGAGCCCTCCCGCGCCGCAAGTGCCAGCCGCCGGTTGAATTCACCGGTCTGATAGCGCGGACTGCCCGGCAAACCGAGGTCGATGTTGATCTGCGAGGCGTCGGGATCGCCGGCCAGTGTCTGCAGGATAACCGGCCTTCCGGTCGCGAGGCCGGCGATCTCGGCGATCCGCATGACCTGACCGAGGGCGGCGTCAATCGTCCGGTTTGAGGCTTCCTCGTCGCCGAGCGGCGCGGCGAGCCTGAGCATGCGGTTGTCCGACGCCAGCAGCACAAAATCCGGCGGCTCTGTCTTCAACGCCTCACGATTTGCCTCACACCATGGCTCCGGCTCTTGATATTCCACCAGCGTCACGTCGAGCAAGAATCCAAAACGGATCGCGGTGCCGATCAGCGCGTCGGTGAGATGGCTCGCGGTGCTGGCCGACAGGATCAACAGCTTGACCGGAAGCAGGCCCTGCTTGCGGGCATCAAGCGCGAGATTTTCGGGCGCGGATTTCAGGATGGCGCTGACCTTGCGCCCCAACAGCCGAAGCTCGGCTTCGTCCCATCCTGACTGCGCCAGCGCCTGTAAAGCCTTGAGCGCCTGCAGGGCATCGGCAGGCAGCGAGGCGATTCCGTCGCGCATTTTCGCCAGCGGCCGCGGAAGCCACGGCAGAGCCTGCAACGGCAGTTTCGGAGCATGTCTTTTCGACACGGTCGCCTCGCTCACTGCAGGTGCTCTCCGATCAAATCGACGAACTGGCGCACCGAAGTAATCTGTTCGATCTCCGTCAGCGTGAACTGAATATCGAACGCGCTCTCGATACCACTGACCAACCTGATATGGGCGAGGCTGTCCCATGCCTTGAGGTCGATCTGGCGGGTGTCGATGCCGATCTGCAGATCGTCATCGTCAAGCTCGGCGCGGAAAACTTCCTGCACCCGGGCGAGGATGCCGGCAGGCGAAGCCACTTTTTCGGTCAAGCGATCCATCACGGCGTGGGTCTTTGGGTGGGAACAAACAGCTCCTTTTTCGGAACCGGCTGGATGAACATTGTAATGCCTCTGCGACCGAGCGCTACTGCGTGCTCGATGAAGGGTTTAGCATCGGCGGCGATCATCTTCAAATTCGAGATTTTCGAATAAACGCAGATCTCCGGCCCAAAATGCGGGCGCAGCAAATGCGGCCTGATTTCGCCGGTTCGCCGCAAATATTCGTGCTCGCCGGTTTCGCCGCCGGCCCGCCGCCAGCGATAGCGGATGGTGCCGTCGAACACGGCGTGGAAGAACGGGACCTCGTCATAAAGCAGGCATTCGACTGTATGCAGCGGGGTCAGGAAATTGAAGCCCGCGCCCAGGCCAAGAATCCGCGCATCCACCTCCATCAGCCGGCAGAACGGACTGTCCTTGCCCCAGGCCATCGCCGTGCGATGATGATCCCTGATCAGGAATTCGGCGTTCGGGCCGATCGCGCACACCGACGAACTCAAATGAATGCTTCGGCGCACATCC
>Ga0209006_10001899_pt1 | contig 18924 bp, 17 predicted proteins | sample JacPin_JW_Ref_O2_FD_188567 | JGI IMG/M metagenome (GOLD analysis project Ga0209006, IMG submission 188567) | Forest soil microbial communities from Algoma, Ontario, Canada - Jack Pine, Ontario site 1_JW_Ref_O2 (SPAdes) (version 2) | ecosystem: Environmental > Terrestrial > Soil > Boreal...
AAGGGCAAGAGCTTTCAACGAGAGCGAAATGGCGCGCTCTTCGGAGTGCACGGAGTAGCACGCTCAAAAAGTGATTGACACTGCCGACATTGTCAGAGACGCGATGTTACGCCAACTACCAGTTCAGAACACCGCGCCGGTCGGGCTGTGATCAGAGCGAATCGCGTGTCGTAGTTGCAAACACTATGGTTGGGAATCTGCTGGGTCAATCTCGACTTGGATGATTTCTCCAAAATATATTGCATTTTCATGAGCCTCCGCCTCCGAGTCTTACGTTTCTAGCAATAGAGGCTCAATAGCCAGTAGATTTTCCTGCCTCTCGATCGTCGGAACCTCAAATCTTACGCTGCGGCATCGTTCGCAGGTCTTTAAGGAGACAAATCATGACTTTGCTACGGCGGATTGAACTGTCGTTGGGTTGCGTCTTGCTGCTTACTTCTTGTTTGTTGGCGCAGATCCCCCCGATGACTCACCTCAACCAACCCACAGCTCCCGACCATGCGACACCAGGATCGCCAGACACCCAGATCGCGATAAGTGGCACTAACCTATTCAATCTCCATGGTCAACATTTCTACCAAAATGAGCTATTTTGGGATGGACATCAGTTCGACACAACTGTCTCCGGAAATCAACTGCTTGCAACGATACCTTCCGGCTATCTCCGCTCACCTCGAACAGCCAAGCTAACTGTAGGCCCGTTTTCCGGACAATCGAACATATTGTTCTTTACCGTGGGACCTGCAACCAAAACCCTCAGTTCCAGTTGGAATCGCCGCAACTATGTCATCGGAAGTCAAACGGAACGCCAGATTGTTTTCGATTTAAATGGGGATGGATTTAATGACGTCATGTCGGTCGACACGCAGAACAATGCTTTTCGCGTTTTAATGGGAACATCGAGCGGCTCATTTAAGTCTCCGGTGTCCTACGCCACAGGAAACGGTCCGTCGGGTTTGGCCCTTGGATTTCTCAGCCCAGAAGTTCCCGATAACGTCGCGGTGACGAACTACAACGACGCGACGGTTTCCGTCTTCCTGATTAATCCCGACGCAACATTTGCGAGCCGGGTGGATTATCCTGTCGGGCGCGGACCGGTCGCTGTGGTGTGCGGCGATTTCGAAAACGTTGGATGGGACGACATAGCTGTCGTGAATAGTCTCGACAACACAGTAACCATATTGCAGAACAATAGCGGCGGTATGTTCACAACACTGCAAACTCTAGCCACCGGACCAAATCCTGTTGATATCACGCTCGGGGATTTCGATCAGGACGGTGTGTTGGATCTGGCCGTTACGAATTTCGGAAACTATGCCGGGAATACGTTGTCCATTTTTTATGGCCTCGGTAACGGCGGCTTCCTTCCGAAGGTCGACCTCACCACGGATGGCGGTCCGCAATCCGTGATCGCAGTGGATGTGAATCGTGATGGGATTTTGGATCTGGTGACCGCGAACGGCTGCGGCCACGCCGCAACCTGCGGTCGTCCAGGGACTGTATCGGTGTTTCTAGGAAATGGCAACCGCACTTTTCAGAGCGCCGTGAACTATGATGCGGGGAGCTACCCATTCACCGTCGTCGCGGCCAATTTCCGCAACGGGCCAGCGCTGGACCTAGCCGTAACCGATCTCGATTCCGGGAACATCGATATTCTTTATGGAAATGGGCGTGGAACGTTCTCGCGGGGGCCACTAATCCCCACCAATAGCAGACCGACCGGGCTTGCCGTGTCTGACATGAACAACGATGGGAAGCTTGACCTGGTGGTCGGTGGTACGAGTCCGTCCCAACTCACAATTATGACCCAGCCGTAGAAAGATAAAATCGGCAAGAATCTCGAGGCGTTTTTGCGGCCGTCCGAAGGTCGAGTCGATAAGTGTGATGGCTACGCGAACCTCACCTTCACATCTGGTCCATTGTCCAAATGAATGCTCTCGATGAAGCGCACGCGCCCGGTCTTCAACGTCAGAATCACCGAAGAAGTCCGCGTGCCTTCGCCAAAGAATCGGACGCCTTTCAGTAGTGCGCCCTCGGTCACTCCCGTGGCGGCGAAGATCATCTGTTTTCCCGGAGCGAGATCTTGCGCTTCATAAATCTTGTGCTTGTCTTTAATTCCCATCTTTGCGATGCGTTCTTCGAGCTCGGGCTTGTCGATTACCAGGCGGCCCAGCATGTATCCGTTGAGGCAGCGGATCGCCGCCGCAGTAATCACGCCTTCGGGAGCGCCGCCCGATCCCATCACGGCCTGCACGCCCGTTCCCACCACGGCAGCTGCAATTCCAGCTGAGAGATCGCCGTCGCCAATCAGCTTGATGCGCGCGCCTGCTTTGCGAATGTCGCTGATCAGTTTTTCGTGGCGCGGGCGGTCCAGCACCATAATCACCAGGTCTTCGACTCCGCGATGCATCCGCCGGGCGATGTTTTTCAGATTGACCGATACCGGCGCATCCAGATCAATGGCGTTCTTGCACGATGGTCCGACAACGATTTTCTCCATATAGCAATCGGGAGCGTGCAGCAATCCACCTTTTTCGGAAGCAGCCAGCACGGTGATCGAGCCGGGCGCGCCGGTGGCGCAGAGGTTGGTGCCTTCCAGAGGATCGACCGCAATATCGACGTGCGGAACGTCGCGTCCATCGGGATAAGGGCCGCCGACTTGCTCGCCGATATAAAGCATGGGAGCGTCATCGCGTTCGCCCTCGCCGATCACGATGGTGCCATGCATGGGCACTGTGTCCATCGTCTTGCGCATGGATTCAGTTGCCACCTGATCGCTGAGCGGGCGATCTCCCTGACCCATGGTGCGGGCCGACTCGATGGCCGCGTTCTCGACCACCCGCAAGAATTCGAGTGCCAGATCGCTTTCAATGTTTTCGCCGAAGTTTTTCGAACGAGCTTCGGGACGGGTATGAGTCATCAGGTCCTCCTAAATAAATGCGACCTTGGAATATATTCCCTCCAAGTCACCGAGGGAATAGCCAACTGGAGCCGGGATGGCTGGGGTAAGCCGGTCTGCTAATCTTGAATTTGAGTGAATATGAGTGCCAATTATGAGTGTTGAGAAAAAGACCAGCGAACATCAAAGTGCGGACCGCAAAGAACCAAGCTATTTATTCTCTGAAAAGCAAGTAGGCGAAAAGAGCGAATTGGCCCGGCGCTTTCTCGCCACCCGAAATCGTCTCAATGAAAACGTCAACCAGGCCGATAATTTCCTGCTCAAGCGCTTTTACAATCTGGATCACAACACTTATCTGGAGGGCGCGATCCCGTCGAAATACAAAGAGCTGATGGGTCTAGTTGCCTCCACCAGTTTGCGTTGTGACGACTGCATTACCTACCACGTCATTCAGGCCTATCGTCTAGGTGTGACTCGGGCCGAACAGGAAGAAGCCATCAACGTGGCGATGATCGTTGGCGGCAGCATCGTGATTCCGCACATGCGGCGGGCGTATGAATTGCTGACCGAACTCTACGGATGACCGGCCTTTTATACAGCGGACAGCGGGTGATCCAGATCGGACGCCAGCATTCCGTAAAGATCGATATCGAGAAATTCTCCCCACTTTAGAATGTGAGCGCGCTGGCTGCCTTCGTAACGCATCCCGATTTTCTTCAAAATTTTTCCCGAAGCTGGATTGTTTGTGAAATGGCTGGCGAAGATTCGATGCAGCTTGAGCGTCTCGAATCCGTAACGCACTAGAGCGCTGGCCGCTTCCGTAGCATAGCCGTTGCCCCAGTAAGGCATGCCGACCCAGTAGCCAAGCTCAGCATGACGATGATCAGCATCGAGCCGCATCCCGACACCGCCGCACAGCAATCCGCTGTCTCGCATGATCACGGCGACACGCAGGCTCTTACCGCTCAACATATCCTGTTGCGCAACCTCGACGAACTCCTGAGCGTAAGACTCGGTGTAGGGATGCGGAATGCGCAGCGTAGTGGCGGCAATCTCCCGGGCGCCAATGAGCGGCAGGAACGCGGGAATGTCAGCCGCTGTGTAGGGACGCAGCGTTAGGCGCGCGGTCTCGAGCGGGGTGAATTGCATTCTTCTAATCTAACTTGTACAGAAATTCTCCCTGGGGCTAGATGAAGACTTCCGGCGAAACGCGGAAGCGTCGGCTGAGTCGACGAATATGCTCGGTAGTGAGTTGCCGCTTGCCGTGGAGAACTTCGGAAACGATGCTGGGAGTGCCAAAAACATCCAGCAGATCTTTCTGTTTCAAATCGTTCGCTTGCATGAGCTCGTTCAGCACATCCAACGGGCTGCTTGTTTTGAGCGCGTAGTGCTTTTCCTCGAAGTCTTCGATCAGCAGCGTCAAGAGATCAGCCAGGCGGCGTTCGGCGGCCGTCATTCGATTGCCTTTACTGTCCAGTTCCTCGAGCGCCGCGATATAACGTTCGTTTTCCCCTTGGCTGCGAATCACGGCCGGCAAGGTGTTGGAAAGCAAAGCGGCATATTCAGATCGGGCTGCGGTCGCACTCATGATTTCCAGCCTCCGCGGTCATACTCCGAATGGGTCAGAACGTGCCGAACATAAAGTCGGCCAAAAATGTAGTTAATCTCCGCGATCAGACGATACCGATTGCCTTTGATATTGAATACCGTCCACTTGCCGACCGCATCAGCCGTCGAGAAAGTCTTCCGGACATCAGCCAGACTTTTCCACTGGGCTTTCTTCGCGATGCGAAACCACGCGTCGAGAGGGCTGTGGATGTCAGCATGCCGACCAGCGGCTTCTTTGAGTTTCTTGCGGCTTATGACATGCATGCCGCTCCCCGCGAAGTTCGCAATCTGCGAATATTATACTTCGCAATTTGCGAAGATGTCAACAGGCGCTCACGGCTAGAACGCGTCAATCCCGGTAACGCTTGCCCCGATAATCAGTGTGTGGATATCGTGCGTGCCCTCGTAGGTCTTCACGCTTTCGAGGTTCATCAGATGCCGCATGATCGGGTAATCGTCGGCCACGCCGTTTGCGCCGAGAATGTCTCGGGATAGGCGCGCACACTCCAGTGCCATCCAGACATTATTTCGCTTGGCCATGGAGATGTGTTGGTGCTGGACTTTTCCGGCATCTTTTAGTCGGCCCACTTGCAGCCCCAGCAATTGAGCTTTGCTGATCTCGTTGATCATCCACGCCAGTTTTTCCTGAACTAGCTGATGCGAGGCGATAGGCTGATCGCGGAATTGCTTTCGCAGCAGCGAATACTGCAATGCACAGTCATAGCAGGCCATGGCAGCGCCGATTGCTCCCCAGGAGATTCCGTAGCGCGCCTGGTTCAGGCACATCAGTGGAGATTTCAATCCTCCCGAGCCTGGCAACAGGTTCGACAGCGGAATGTGCACATCCTGCAGCGACAATCCGGACGTCACCGAGGCGCGCAGCGACCACTTGCCATGAATGTCATCGGCTTTGAATCCGGGACGGTCGGTTTCTACCAGGAATCCACGGACTTTACCGTTGTGAATGTCACCTTCGTCCTCGACCTTGGCCCAGATCACGGCGACGTCGGCGATGCTGCCCGAAGTGATCCACATCTTTTCGCCGTTCAACACGTACTCGTCGCCGACTTTTTTCGCCCGCGTTCTCATGCCTCCGGGATTGGATCCGAAATCCGGTTCGGTCAATCCGAAGCAACCGAGCTTCTCGCCTTTCTGCATGGCGGGCAGCCACTTATTCTTTTGCTCGTCGCTGCCGAAGGCATAAATCGGATACATCACCAGCGCCGATTGCACGCTCACGAACGAACGGACGCCGGAGTCTCCGCGCTCGAGTTCCTGTGTGACCAAGCCGTATTCGACGTTCGACATTCCGGCGCAGCCGTAGCCGTTTAGGGATGCGCCGAAGAATCCGAGATCGGCCATGGGCTTGACCAGTTCGCGCGGAAAGCGGCCGGCGCGATTGCATTCCTCGATGATGGGAACAAGATTGTCTTCAATGAATTTGCGCGCGGTGTCGCGCACCAGGCGTTCGTCGTCGCTGAGCAACGAGTCGAAGTCGATGAAATCTACACCGCGAAATTTGATGGCTGGCATCGGGTCACACCTCAGGAATTAGCAAACTAACCAAGCTAGCAGAGCAACCGGGAAATCAGCAACGCGAGCCTGATCACGCAGCCCGACCTGCTAAAGCCTGAACTTTGGAATCCACCGCGGCACGGATTTGCGATAGCGATCGTACTCTGCTCCAAATTGCTTTCGCAGAGTCGGTTCTTCATATAAGAGGACGAACAGATGGGCCGTCAGCAACATCGCGACCATGTACTCCGCGATGTGCCAAGAGTGAAACAACAAGGCTTGTCCTCCGATGATGAGCGCGACTCCGATGTACATCGGGTTGCGCACGAAGCGATGCAGGCCCTTCACCACGAGAATCCTGGTCGGGGCGATGGGCGCGGGCGTTCCACCGCCAACTAAGGCGAAGCCCCAAAACGCGGTATAGAGATAGATGGCGATTCCAAGCGCGATGATCGCAATCGCCACCCACCGCTCGACACCAGTAACCAGCGCGGCGTCTTGTCTTAGCCACCATGGAACATAGCCCGCAACCGTCCCGGGTACGAACAGGGTGAAGATGATCGTCTTGATGATCGCGGGAAAGGAGGAGCTCACAGTGAATTTTTAGCCCCGCATTGTCATAGGTTGGCGGCTCGGAAGCTGGCCGGCTGATTGCGTATCCGATTATCCGTATCCCATTATCAAAGAGTACTGGCATCGCCGTCTATGAAGACGGGCCCACTGCTGGCCGGGCTTAATCTGGTGCTCATTGTGTGCAGAAGATGAAATAGAATCATTGGAATGTTTACCAAACTGACTTCTGAAAGCGATCTTCCTGGAGCTAACGAAGCGAAAGAATTCCCCTGCGGCGACAAGGTGATTTGTGTCGCCAACGTCAATGGCGAGATCAGCGCCATGGACAATGTCTGCCTGCATCAGGGAGGGCCGCTCGGTGAGGGCGTGATTGAGGGCGGCAAGGTTGTTTGTCCATGGCACGGCTGGGCGTGGGATCCGAAGACGGGCGCGTCGGACATGGGGAGCGAGAGGCTTGCGGTGTATCCGGTGAAGATGGCGGCTGGGGACGTGCTGATCGATTTGTGAGTCCTGCAACGCACCTCCTGACCGGATGGGTTCTTGCCAATTCAGCGTCGCTAACTCGCAGGGACCGAGCTCTGGTCACTTTCGCCTGTGTCGTGCCCGATATTGATGGCCTTGGAATCATCGCTGACTACTTAACGCGGAACTCGCGACATCCACTGGAATGGTTTTCGACTTACCATCACTCTTTGCATAATCTTGCCTTCGCGGTTGTGGTGACGGTGATTGCGTTTGTACTCGCAACTCAGCGCTTGAAAACGGCCGCTCTGGCGTTTTTAATTTTCCATGTCCATCTCCTCGAGGACTTCTTGGGAAGTCGGGGGCCGGATGGCTATCAATGGCCGATTCCGTATCTGGCTCCGTTTTCGCGGACCTTCGATTTGACTTGGCATGGGCAGTGGCCGCTGAACGCATGGCCCAATTTTCTAATTATGATCCTGCTCTTATTCGTGACCTTGTATCTGGCATGGTCGCGTGGATATTCTCCGTTGGAGATGGTTTCTCTCAAAGCTGATCGCGCGTTTGTCGCGGCGCTTCGGAGACGGTTTCCGGCTGGGTGATCTGCCGCAGGGCTTTGCCCGGTAGGGGCGGACGAATACGTCGCGCCTACGTGAGTTTAAGACGCCCTTCCGAGCCGTTCGAGCGGATCGATTGGTCTCGCCATGTTCTCGTCGGCTTCGATAACCGCAGGAGCAGGGAAGTCGTGGCGGAGATAGTCGGCGTACCAGACGGCGATTAGAAGGGCGGCTCCGGGGATTACGTAGGGCAGGTGCATGGTGGCGAAGTCTCCGATCAGGACTCCCAGGCCCAGGACGGCTAGCACGTTTCTCATGGAATCAATGGCTGCCTCTTTGTTGAAGTGGCGGAGATTGCTGCGGAATTTTAAGAGAATTTTTAGACGTTTCATGGATTGCACGTTACCTCTGCGGCTAAAGCCGCGATGATGTATGCGGGGGTATCGCAGCGGTGAACCGCTGCGCCCACCCAAAACTGCTGCGCTACCCAAACAACTGTGTCATTTCAAAGATCTGTCATCCCGACCGTAGCTTCCCATTCCCGAAGGGAATGGGAAACGGAGTGGAGGGACCTTGTGTTCCCCGCCGCTAACCCAATAGCTTTAAGAATTGCGATTGCTGCTCGAATCCTGGGAAGACTTCTTTTAAATCTTTGTTGCCTAGATAGCGGGAGACTACTTCGCTTAGGACCAGCCTGAAATCTGTGGTGACGGCCAGGTCGCGGCCTTCGTAGAGTTGGGATTGGTCCAGTCCGGGCCAGCGGCCGTAGACTCTGCCTCCTTTTACGGGGCCGCCTAGGACGAACATCACGTTGGCGTGGCCGTGGTCGGTTCCACGATTGCCGTTTTCGCGGGCGGTGCGTCCGAATTCGGACATCGTGACTACTACGGTGTCTTCTCCTAGATCGCCGAGGTCGGTCCAGAAAGCGGAGATGGATTGCGAGAAATCGCCCAGCACGTTTGCGATCTGGCCCTGCGTGCTGCCTTCGTTGACGTGGTGATCCCAGCCGCCGATGTCGGCGAAGGCTACTTGCACTCCGAGATTTGCTTTGATGAGTTGCGCCAGTTGTTTCAGGCTGTCGCCGAAGCGGCCTTTCGGATAATTTGCGTTGGGTGCGGGCGAGTAGTGTGCGGGGTCGGCGGCTTTCAACGTTTTTACGGCATCGAAAGTTTCCTGTCCGGTACCGTGGAGCACGGTGTCGACGGAGTGGTCGTACATGGCTTCGAAGCTGTTCGACATGGGCGCGGCGTTGGGATTTTTTCCCCCGACGGAAAAATCGTTCAGGTTGTTGACAGCCACCGCTGGTTCGCGGCCGGAGAGAATGCGCGGCAACGACGGGCCAAGGGCGATGGCCCGGAAGGCGGACTTATCTTGCGTTTTGCCGGACGGTAGATCGCGGAGGGCGCGGTTGAGCCAGCCATCGTCGGTGACCTTGATGCCGGGCGTGCCGGATTCCATGAAGTCTTGCGCGTCGAAGTGCGAGCGCGTGGGGTCGGGCGATCCGGTGGCGTGGACGATGGCGAGATGCTTCTGCTGCCAGAGCGGCTGGAAGGATGACATGGCGGGATGCAATCCGAAAAATCCGTCGAGATCGAGCACGGATTTTTTCGGGATGTTGATGGTCGGGCGCATAGCATAGTAGCCGGGCTCGCCGTGCGGGACGACGATGTTGAGGCCGTCGGCTGCTCCGCGCTGGAAGATGACGACCAGGCGTTTGTTGCGGATTCCGGGATCGGCGGCTCCGAAGGCGGCGCGCGTCAGGAAGCTGGGGAGAGCGGTGTTGCCGACTACGGCCATGGCGCCGTTGCGGAGAAAAATTCTTCGAGTTATCGACATAAGAAACCAGCTTTCGGCATTTAGCGGTCGGCAATCAGCTCAAGCCCGCCCAAACCTAAGAGCGGATGGCTGACCGCTGATGGCTACCTTCTCTGAAACTCCGGCGAACCTAAAATCAATCCCGTGATCGCGGCCGTGTTGGGCGGACGTTTAGGGTCGTCCAAGCGGCGCTGGCTGATCGTCGGGTCTTCCAGTTGCTTGCTGATCGTATCGTGCGTCTGTTTCGAAATGTCGCCGGCCAGTAGTGAATTTTCGAGCATAGCTAACGCTTGCTGCGGATCAGCCGACGGCGGCCGCGTCGAGGTTCCTGCGGCCAGGGTCGGCGAATCGACTTTGACTCCTTTTACTTTTCCGTTAGCCAGGCCGAGAGCGAAATTCATGCGTCCTAAGAGCGCGGAGGAGTTCACCCAGGTGTCGGCTTTCATCGAATATCCGGTGGGCGGCTGCATGCCATAGAGCATCATGCCCATGTTGTTGAGCGTGCCGACCAGCGCGCGCGTGTCATCGACTTCGGCTCCGCTGGCGCGCACGGCAGAGACTACGAACTCGAGCGGCGTTTTTACTTTGGCACGATACGATTCGGGCGACCAGAATTCGGGCGACTTGAACATGGTGCGCAGAACTTCGCGAATGTCGCCATCTTTTTTCAAAAAGGTATGGGTCATGCGATCGACCAGCGCGGGCGGCGGATTATCGGAGACGAAGCGCATGGCCAGCTTCTGCGAAATGAAGTGCGCCGTTTTTGGATTATGCGCAAGCAGGTGCAGTACTTCCAGGCCTTCGTCTTCGCCGTTTTGGCGGATGCGATGTCCGAGGACGAATTTGTCTCCGGGTTCGTGCATGCGCGGTTCGAAGCGGAAGTCCCCGCCTTTCTTGGGGGCTTCGAGCGTCCATCCGGTGAAAACTTTGGCGACTTCGGTGACGTCTTTCTGCGAGTAACCGCCGTTGACGCTCAGGGTATGGAGTTCCATGAGCTCGCGGCCGTAGTTTTCATTCAGCCCGCTAGCTTGCTTGCCTTTTTTGCGCGGCCGATAAGGATGATGCGGATCGATGCCCAACGCGCTTTCTGAATCGGGCCCTACGCTGAGCCAGTTATCCAGATAGAACATCATCGCCGGACTCTTGGCGGTTGCCACCAGCAGGTCTTGAAATTTCCCCAGCACATGCGGACGGATCGCGTCGCGTTCATAACTGGTCAGCAGGTAGCGATCGGCTCCCTTGTTGATGAAGACATTGAAGTGGTTGATCCAGAAATCGGTCATCACTTCGTCGAGCTGGCGCTCGCTGTAGATGGCGCGCAACAACTTAGCTTGCATCAATTCGTCGACGACGACCTGTTCGGGATTATTGAGCGCCATCACGGTTTCTTTTTGTTTGGCATTCATGCCGTCCATCAGGGCGTCGGCTTTGGCGCCTTTGGTGGTGGCGGCCAGGGTGCGGCGGTCCTCGGGCGACATTTGCAGGATTTCTTTCATGCGCTCGTCGGGAGAGAGGTCGAGGAGTTCCTCGGCCTTTGATCTGACTTCTGATCTAACTTCGCGACGCCCTTGCTGGCGTTCGCTGCGGCGCGTTTGATCGGCAGATTGGACGCCATCGGCTGAGACGGGGCAAGCCCCGTCACCACACGATTTGGGATCGTTTGCTGTTGTGTTCTTGCCTGCGTCTTCTTTTTTCTCTTTTTTGTCTTCGTAGCGCTGGAGCTGGGCTTCGTAGACGGCGCGCTTCACCGGATCGCGCGGCAGCGCGGCTTTTCCATCGGCAATTTCTTTGATCAGCTGGTTGGGCGGAAAATTCTCGACAATTTCTTTGGTGTCCATGCGCAGCGTGCGCAAGGGGGCTAGTTTCGCGTCGAGCGCGGAGTCATCAATTCTATCGGGATGAAGTTGGAGTTCGATCCATTTGTCGACTCCCATTCGCGCGACCTGATCAACATCCCCCGGACGTGGTCCGAACGAGAGGCGGTTCAAGGCGTGGACGGCACGTTTGTGGGCATCCATCGGCCCTGCATTGGCCTTGTCTTTCTTGCGAGCGAGTGCGAATTGGGCGCAGGCGGCTGCGGCCAGCAGGACGGTGGCGGCTAACAGACGACTCGGGCGCGGCATTCCCATCCCTTAGGCCTCATTAAGAGTGAACCCGGATCGCGAGAAAAGTTGCTGGGCAAACGGGGATGGGAGGGGACGCGGTTTAACTCTTGAGTTGAGCCACGTAGGCTTTTCCGCTCTGCGACTTACGGGCGGTGCTCTCAACGAATTTCAGGAATTCCCGCAGGTGCTCTTTTTCCGAGAGTTCCGACTCCGAGAACTTGACCCTTACGCCATAGGAGGGCGCGCTACGGGTCACAACTCCGTTGATGATGACGCCTTTCACCCAAATCTTGCCGCTTGCTACCCACAATCCAATCTTCAGGACTTTGCCCGCCGGGACGGCCGTGGCAGTCTCGACCAGACAGCCACCGCGACCTACATTCGCGAGATTTCCCCAGATAGGTTCTTGTTCACCCTCAACGTGAATCTCTACCGCGACATAGCACTTGATGCGCTGAAAACGGCGGCGGTCGGAGAGTTCTTGCGGAGTGAAAATGTCGGGCTCAAAGGGCGGCGCTTCGTCGACCGGCTCTGGACGATGCAAAATGGCAGGTAGCGCTGGAACTTCCGTCGCAGCCGAAGGTTTTGCTTGCGTCCCTTCGCGAGCCTTGATGGCCGCGTCTTTTATCTCGCGCATCGCGCGCAGCAGTGCCGCTTCGCGCTCTTCCGCGGGGACTTCACGATAGGTCTGGAGCAGCTTTCCGAGATGGCTTACAAGGTCGGGATCGGTGAGCAGGCGGGTCCAGTCCGATCCTTTAGGCGTCAGTTTCGTGGTTTCGCTCATACGTACGACTCCCCAGGCGCGCAGCTGCCCCGCCGGGAAGTGCTTGACTCGATTACTAGATTGGACTTTGGGTCGGGGTTACACAAGATGACCAAGGTCACTGAACGGCAGTGAAGATGCGGCTGGCGAGGGGTCTGGCGGTCTCCAACTGAAGAGACACAACAATTTGCATCGCTGCCTTACCCAAAACAATCCAAAACACTTATCATTTCCGTCTTTCAAGGAGAGACTTCAGGCTCCATGGCTTTATCCCACCGTTCCACCGTCCGATCGCGGCGCCTTCGTGTGTCGTCAGCAGTTCTCGTACTAGGCGCGGTATTTATCGTCTCGAACCTCTTCTCAACCGCACTTTTCGCCCAGAATTCGTCGTCATCGAACTCCAGTTCAGGCAGCGGATCGACCCAGAGCGGGAGTTCGCAGGCGGGCATTCCCTCGCTCGGGCAGAGTTCGGCGCAGAATCCGGTGTTTGGCAGTGTGCCGGAGGCCAAGCCGACTCCGGGCGTGCTTTCTCTGACTTTCAGCGATGCGATCGAGCGCGCTCTGCGTCAGAACCTGGCTGGTTTGTTATCCCAATACAACACCATTGAAGCTCGGGGCGAGAAATGGCAGCAGCTCAGCGACCTGCTTCCGAATGTCAATGGTGACGTGCAGGAAGTCGCTCAGAAGCAGAGTCTGGCCGCGTTGGGTTTTGAGAAATTCGGGAGCGCATTCGGCAATGTTCCGACCGTGATCGGCCCTTTCGCTTATTTCGATGCGCGCGCGTCCGCGACGCAACGCGTATTCGACTGGAAGTCGATTCAGAAATACCGTTCCGCCACGATCGGCGAAAAAGTGGCGGGATACAACTTGCAGGACGCCCGCGATCTGGTAGTGCTTGCCACCGGGAATGCTTACTTGCAGGCAATAGCCGGGGCGGCTCGCGTGGAGACCGCGCAGGCGCAGGTGGATACGGCTGAGGCGCTGTATAAGAAAGCGCTGGCCCAGCAGCAGGCCGGGGTTGCTCCGGCAATCGACACGTTGCGGGCGCAGGTCGAACTTCAGACACGCCGGCAACAGTTGATTGCCGCGACCAATGATTTTGCGAAACAAAAAATCAATCTCTCGCGGGTGATTGGGCTGGCGCTTGGTCAGGAATTCGTACTAGCCGAGAAATCTCCGGACCGGCCTTTTCCTATTCCAGATATCGAAAGCAGCCTGCAGCGGGCCTACGATTCACGCTCGGATTACAAGGCTGCCAAGGATCGTTTAGCCGCGGCGCAACTGGAGCGTAGCGCAGCCGTGGCCGGATATTTTCCGACGATTGATGTGGCGGCGAACTTCGGCGAAATTGGCGCGACTCCGAGCAGTGTGCTGCCCACCTACATGGTTTCCGGCGTCTTGAATATTCCGATTTTTCAGGGCGGCAAGGTTCATGGAGACGTTCTGAAGGCGGATGCCACTTTGCGGCAAGCGCAGGCCCAGATGGCCGACGTGCGCGGCCAGATCAATCAGGATATCCGCAACGCGTTGCTGGATCTCAAGTCCTCGGCCGATCAGGTGGAAGTGGCGCAGAGTTCGGTAAATCTTTCGGAACAGGCGTTGACCCAATCGCAGGATCGCTTCTCCGCCGGGGTCACGGACAATCTCGAAGTTGTGCAAGCCCAGGAAGCAGTAGCGACGTCGCATGAGAATTTGATTTCAAGCTTGTACTTGTACAACCTGGCAAAAGTTTCGTATGCCCGCGCACTGGGACGAGCCGAACAGGGCGTCCGTGAATATTTGAAAGAGCAAAGGTAGATCGACGAAGTTAGAAGAGGTATTTAAAGACTATGGATCAACCGGGCGGCGAAAATAAGCCGCAAACTGAAACACGGGCACCACAGGCTTCGCCGGCGCAGTCTCCTGCGCCGCAAACCGCACGTCCGGCTGACGGCGAGGCCGGCTATCAGCGGCGATCTGCCTTCCTGAGTAATCCCCGGACGAAGTGGGGCCTTATCCTTGTCGGCCTGCTAGTTCTGGTCGGTGTGTTCTTTTTGTGGCGCTATCTGGAAAGCTACGAGTCGACCGATGACGCGCAGATTGACGGCCACGTGAACTCGGTGAGCGCGCGCGTCAGCGGGCACGTCCTGAAGCTCAATGTGGAAGACAACCAGTACGTGGAGAAGGGGACGGTGCTGGTCGAAATCGATCCTGCCGATTATCAGGTTGCCGTGGCGCAGGTGCGGGCCGAGTACGAAGATGCGCAGGCGCAGGCGGATGCCGCGCACATCAACGTTCCCATTAATGACGTGAGCACGGCGAGCCAGGTGAGTGGCGCGGAGAGCGGCGTCAACAATGCGCAAGCTGGGATCGCGGCAGCGCGGCAGCAATTTGAAGCGGCGAAATCGCAGATTGCGGAAGCCGAAGCGAATAACGTCAAAGCGCAGGCCGACTTGGTGCGCTACAAGCAGTTGATCGATAAGCAGGAAATTTCGCAGCAACAATATGACCAAGCAGTAGCGTCGGCTGAATCGAGCGCCGCCACGCTGCGGGCGTCGCGTTCGAATGCGGATGCCCTGGCGGCGCAAGTGGAGCAGGCGCAAGCCAAATTGCAACAGGCGAGTGCCGATCTGCGGACTGCGAACACCGCGCCGCAGACGATGCGGGTCATCCATGCGCGGGCTCAGTCGGCGCAAGCGAATGCCGATCAAAAAAAGGCCGCTCTCGATCAGGCCGAACTGAATCTGCTGTATACGAAAGTGATTGCGCCGGTCAGCGGGGCGGTCAGCAACCGCACGGTCGAAGTTGGGCAGAATGTGCAGCCGGGGCAGGAAATGATGAAAATCATTCCGCTTGATGAGAATGACATTTGGGTGACGGCAAATTTCAAGGAAACGCAACTAAGGAAGATGAAGGCCGGTTTGTCGGCGGATATCTCAGTCGATGCGACCGGGAAAACATACAAGGGTCATGTGGACTCGATCGCCGGCGCCAGTGGAGCACGCTTCAGCTTGCTGCCTCCCGAAAACGCGACCGGCAACTACGTGAAGGTCGTGCAGCGGATTCCCGTAAAAATTGTCTTCGAGCACGACGCGGTCAAGGGACACGAATTGCGCCCAGGGATGTCGGTGGTGCCGAAAGTCTGGATCAATGAGTGAGGCGCTGCGAGCTTTGAGCTCATAGCGGTTTTAGAATAATGGGCGCTGCTGCTATCACCATGAACGATGCCGCCGAATGGCGGCCGGCGATTAATCCGTGGATCATCGCGGTCACGGTCACGCTGGCCACATTCATGGAGGTGCTGGATACCAGCATCGCCAACGTGGCGCTGCCGCATATCGCCGGCAGTCTCTCTGCGGGGCAGGACGAGAGCACCTGGATACTCACGTCCTATCTGGTTTCGAATGCGATCGTGCTGCCGCTGAGCGGGTGGCTCTCTTCCATTATTGGACGCAAGCATTTCTACATGGGCTGCGTCGCGCTCTTCACCCTCAGTTCATTCCTCTGCGGGCTGTCCCTCAATCTGCCGATGTTGATTTTCTTTCGCGTCCTGCAAGGTGTGGGCGGTGGAGGGTTGCAACCGAGTGAGCAGGCCATTCTCGCCGATACTTTTGTCCCGGCGAAACGCGGGATGGCGTTCGCGGTTTATGGCATTGCGGTGGTCATGGCTCCCGCGATCGGTCCGACGCTTGGGGGTTGGATTACCGACAATTTCAACTGGCGCTGGATTTTCTTTATCAATATTCCGGTCGGAATTATTTCGTTGCTGCTGACGTCGCGGTTGATTCAGGATCCTCCATATTTCAAGCGTCGCAAGCTGAAAGAAACTCGCATTGATTACACCGGGCTCGGCTTTGTCGCGCTTGGACTGGGGACGCTGCAAGTGGTCCTCGATAAAGGACAGCGCGACGACTGGTTCGATTCGAGCTTCATCCTGTGGCTGACGGTGATCTCGGCGGTGTCGCTGATTTTCGTCGTCTTCTGGGAGTGGAACCATAAAGATCCGATTATCGATCTGCATTTGTTCAAACAACGGACGTTTGCCACGGCAAACTTTCTGATGTTCATGCTCGGATTTGCGCTGCTCGGCAGCACCCTGCTATTGCCGCAGCTTATGCAGACTCTCCTGGGTTATACCGCGGAGCGCTCGGGACTGGCGCTCATGCCCGGCGGATTCACCATCATGCTGGCCATGCCAGTCGTCGGATTTCTACTATCGCGCTACAGCCCGCGCTATTTGATGATGTTTGGCTTGGCCATGCTGTCGTTTTCGTTGTTTCACATGACCAATTTCGACTTGAATGTCGATTTTCGGACCCTGACTCTTGCCCGCATGTACCAGGCACTGGGGCTGGCTTTTCTCTTTGTGCCGATCAACACCACTGCATATTCCGGGCTGCCTCGCGATAAGAATAATGCTGCTTCCGGGTTGATGAATCTGGCGCGAAATATTGGCGGAAGCGTCGGAATTTCTGTAGTGACTACGCTGCTGGCGCGGCGTGCCACTTTCCATCAGGTGCGGCTAACGGAAAATCTAAGTGCCGCCAATCCGGAATTTCGGTCGCGCCTGATGGGGATGGCGAATAGTTTCGCGGGCGGCGGCTCGGGCCCTGGCTCCGGAGCAGGCAGCGCCCTGCAGAAAGCTTATGCCCTGATGCAGGCGAATCTCGTCCGGCAGTCCACCATGCTGGCGTATATCGATAACTTCTGGCTGCTTGGAGTGGTGATCGCCTGCTTGATTCCGTGTGTGTTTTTGATTAAGAAGGCCAAGCCGGGCGGCGAGATTGTCGCGCACTGATTTCTGGGAAGGCGTGCAAAAGCCGCGTTTCTGCACCTTTTTGGAAGACCAACTTCAGAGCGTGCGGCAAAATCGACTGACCCCACTAGCCACGCGCACCGTTTCTTGAATCCCCCGGCTCGCAAACTTACGAGTTCCCACCACTTAGAGTGCTGGATTAATAAGCGAAATTGCTCGACAATCGAAATGCGTTCCCGACTTACATGCCTGACATCCATTATGAGTTTTGGGGTTGCGGAAGCAAGTTGAGGGAGGCAGAGAAACGATCATGAGGAAGGCGCGACCTAACTGCTGTGTTGTGAATACTATGACTCTAACTCCCGTGTCTTGTTAGATCTTGCTCCTTTTAGCCGCTAACTCGTTGATTCCAGTATGCCGAGGGGGAGGGGAGTACCCCCTCGATTCGGAGCCCGCAGCGGGATCAATGATCGTCTCAACACGATCGTCCGAAGATGATCGTCTGAAGATGATGGTGTGAGATGGGTCTGACGGGGCACCGGTGGCCGAAATGAAAAAAGCCCTACCGCCGATTTTTCGCCCCTCCCCTTCATCAGTCAGTCGTCGTACAATACGCTCGGCAAAGGCGGACGGGCTCTCCGGACGCCCACGAGCCATGGTTGGTGGGGGGGACGCGATGTTTCGAATTGTGGCTGTGGAACGCGAATTTGGCAGCGGGGGCGGCGGCATTGCCTGCGAATTGGCGCGGCAGTTGGGATGGAAACTTTGGGATCAGCAACTAACCTGCGAGATTGCCAAGCGCGCTCAAGTGGCGGAATCAGCCGTAGCGCTGTGCGACGAGCGGGTCGACAGCCGTCTCTATCGCTTCGCGAAGGCTTTCTGGCGCGGCAGCTACGAGCGCGGTATGGCGCTCAATTCGTCTCATGCCTTTGATACCGACCGCATGATGTCCATGGTCGAAGAGATCATGCAGTCGATCGCCGAGGATGGCAACGCGGTGATTGTTGGGCGCGGCGGTCCATTCTTTCTTCGCGAACGCGAGGACACGTTCCGCGTTTTTACCTATGCTCCGCATGATGAGAAAGTTCGCCGCCTGGTCGAACTGGGCCGAAGGCGCGAGGACGCGGTCGAACTGGTGAATGAGGTGGATAAAGAGCGCATGGCCTACATCAAACATTATTTCAATGCCGATTGGCCCACGCGCAGCCTGTATCACATGATGCTGAACACGGTTGTGGGCGATGAAAACGTCGTTGCCACGATCTTGAATGGCATGCAGGTGTTGGAGGCACATCCGGCCGAGGCTGTGCTGTCCGGCGCTCGCTAGAAGTGTGAGGGAGCGGGGCTAAGCCCCGCTGAACGGGGCTAAGCCCCGTTACCACACGACCTGTTACGACACGAACCTTTACCACACGATCCAGAAACTACTGGTTGGGTTTTTTCTTTCCCAGCAAGCCGCCCAAGCCGGGCACGCTCTTGGTGACGTTGCCCAGATCTTTGCCGCCATTTGCCAGGCCTTTTAGTTGATTGGTCGCCAGGCTTTTCATATCCGGTGTGAAAGTTGGGTTCGACGTTGTGCCGCCGATCGCAACCGGAATGCCGGAACCGCCGCCCGCGAGCTTCGTCAGTCCACCGCCAATCCCGCTCAGATTTGCGACCACTTTGAAATCGAGTGCGTTGCTGGGACTGATCGTGCCGGAACCGGTTACGCTGCCGATCGACGGGATCACGACGTTGAGCTGGTCGAGGCGAGTTCCGTCGGGCGCATAGCGGACATTCGAACTCAGGGTCTCGATCACGGTGTCGTTGCCGGAGGATGGAGCCTTTCCGGTCAGGGCGGAAACGGCTGAAAGTTTCGAGCCGAGGTTAAAGACGGCTAGGGCAGCGTTATT
>Ga0209006_10001900_pt1 | contig 18918 bp, 13 predicted proteins | sample JacPin_JW_Ref_O2_FD_188567 | JGI IMG/M metagenome (GOLD analysis project Ga0209006, IMG submission 188567) | Forest soil microbial communities from Algoma, Ontario, Canada - Jack Pine, Ontario site 1_JW_Ref_O2 (SPAdes) (version 2) | ecosystem: Environmental > Terrestrial > Soil > Boreal...
CGCTTGAATGGGCGCGCCGGTCACGCTCATTTTGACCAGTTCCTTTACGTACGCTTCCTGGTCGGGGCACTCGTCCGGCTTCTTCCCCGAAAAGAATTCGGTGTCCACGATCAACCCGTGCTCGAGATCGTCGATCCCCAACTCCGCAGCCTCGCGGTAACCGACGGAGCAGAGATGGCCAGTCAGTTTCATACCGCGCTGATGGGCCGTGTCGATGGCGGCTTTAAGGACCGCGCGCGACAGGAAGTTATAGGCTTTGAAATTATCGACTCCCCGATCGGCCCAAAAATTTACCGTGGCCACGGCCTCGTCCGGGGTTTTCAACTCCGTCATCTGCGGAGCCCACGTGCCGGGGCCCTCAAGGTAGGGACCAGTGACATGCATGTGGGGGCCGGGAACATCGCCGCGATCAATTTGTTTTTTGAGGGCAAGGTCCATGTAGGGCTCGACGCTGCCCGCCGTGCGAATGGTGGTGACGCTGCCAGCGAGGTACAAGCGCGGAAAGCTGATCGGCATCTCATGAAAAATCGCGTCTCCAGCGGGATAGTACATGTGCTCGTGCATCCCGACCAGGCCCGGAATCACGCTGTAGCCGTGCAGATCGAGCGTTTGCGCATCTTTGGGAACGGCTGCGGTCGCAGCATCGGAAACCGATTCAATCTTTCCGTGGCTGAGAACGAGCGTCTGATCCTCGCGCACGGGGGCGCCGGTGCCGTCAATCACGCGAACATGCGTCAAGGCGATTACGGGGGCATCCACTTTTACGAAAGCGCGCACCTCGGGCGAAAGGGTTTGTGCGGCAAGCGCGGTGGGGAGCGCGATCGCTGTGAGAATGGCAATGAGAGCTTTGCGCATCATTAGTTTTTTTAGTTCCTTCAATTGTTTTTGGTTCCTGTCAAATCACAGTGAAGGATTGTAGCGAAGAAAACAGCATCCGTTCGCGGGCGGAATGCTTTTCCCGATATGGATGACCAATCCGGAGAACCGCACTTTGCCTGCTAAAATCAAAGATTAGCCCTCAATCTATGGACGCAGCCTTCCTTCGCAACTTCGCGATCATCGCGCATATCGACCATGGCAAATCCACGCTGGCGGACCGCCTGCTGGAATTGACCGGATCTCTGACTGCGCGCGAGATGCAAGCGCAGGTGCTGGACTCCATGGATCTGGAGCGGGAGCGCGGCATCACCATCAAGGCGCACGCGGTCCGGATGATGTACACCGCGCTGGATGGCCAGACTTATCAGCTGAACCTGATCGACACACCCGGCCACGTGGATTTTTCCTATGAAGTTTCGCGGGCGCTCGCCTCTTGCGAAGGCGCGCTGCTGGTGGTGGATGCTTCGCAGGGAGTGGAAGCGCAGACGCTGGCCAACGCGTACCTCGCGATCAACCACGGACTCGAGATTATTCCGGTCATCAACAAGATCGATCTTCAGAGCGCGGATATACCTCGCACGAAAGAGATGATTGAAGGCGCGGTAGGACTGGATGCAACCGATGCGGTGCTGATCAGCGCCAAGACGGGCCAAGGCGTACCGGATGTGCTCGAAGCGATTGTAAAACGCGTGCCGGCGCCCAAGGGCGATCCTGACGCCCGTCTGCAGGCGCTCATCTTCGACTCCTGGTTCGACGCCTATCGCGGGGTTGTCATTTTAACGCGCGTCTTTAAGGGAACGCTGCGTAAGGGCCAAAGGATTCGTTTGTGGTCAAATGGCACCACGTTTGACGCGGAAACTCTCGGCGTACTCACGCCAAAGCCGGTGGAAATTGGAGAATTGAAAGCAGGCGAGGTCGGCTTTCTGATCGCCAACATCAAGAACGTGGCAGACACGAAAATCGGAGACACGATTACCGACGACGCCAATCCCGCTTTTGAGGCCTTGCCGGGCTTTGAAGAAATCAAGCCCATGGTATTTGCCGGCCTGTATACCGTGGACGCTCACGAGCACACACGGCTGCGGGAGGCGTTGGAAAAATTACGGTTGAATGATTCGTCTTTCTTCTTCGAGCCGGAAAGTTCCGTGGCATTGGGTTTCGGCTTCCGTTGTGGGTTTCTCGGCCTGCTGCATATGGAGATTATCCAGGAGCGGCTGGAACGCGAGTTTGCGCTGGAGCTCATCACCACCGCGCCCGGTGTGCGTTACAAGATCTACAAGACGGACGGCTCGATGATCGAAGTGGATAACCCTTCGCGCTGGCCCGATCCGAGCGAGATCGCAAAAATCGAAGAACCGGTGATTCTGGCTACGATTCTTACCAACGAAGAGTACGTCGGCGGGATTTTAAAACTGGTAGAAGACAAACGCGGCAAACAAAAAACCTTCGAGTACGTTAGTTCGTCGCGCGTGATGTTGCATTACGAGTTACCACTGAACGAAATCGTATTGGATTTCTATGATCGCTTGAAGTCAGTGTCGCGCGGCTATGCTTCGCTCGACTATCACCTCGCCGATTATTGGGAGTCGCCGATGGTGAAGCTCGATATCCTCGTGGCGGGCGAACCGGTGGATGCGCTCTCCATTATTGTGCACCGCGATTTTGCCTACGATCGGGGGAAAGCGCTGGTGGCCAAGATGAGGCAACTGATTCCCCGGCAGATGTTTGAAGTTGCAATTCAGGCATCGATTGGGGCTAAAATCATCGCCCGTGAAACTGTATCGGCTATACGAAAAAACGTAATTGCCAAATGCTATGGCGGAGATATCTCCCGTAAACGCAAGCTCCTGGAAAAACAGAAGGAAGGCAAAAAACGAATGAAGCGCATCGGCCGCGTCGATATACCACAGGAAGCTTTCCTGGCGGTTCTGAAGGTGGGGGAAGACAGTAATTAGCAGTTATGTCTCGCGGGCCGCTTCGTTATGGGCGCCCGATATTGTCGCGGACACCCACAGTTTGAACCCGGAATCCGACGCCGGAAAAGGGCAAAATGTGCAAAACGTCGAATCGGGAATCGACCCGCCTGCCGCAATGGTTCAAGATGTTAACGACCGGTGAATTGCCTAACTGGTTACTATTCAGGGCTTTAAGCGGCAACAATCGCGGGCTTGTTCTCTGTAAAGTTTCCTATGCCAGCAGAAAGTGCCGCCCCGTCTAGTGGTTCCACAAGCTTTTCCACAGGCTGAGAGTATGTCGCAAACCGTGATGGCTAAAGTATTTACACGGGATAACTACAGTAGTTGCTGTAGTAGCAGAATTACTCTTCCGGCGGCAAGCCGCCTTCGACCAGGGTCTCAAACCTGGTGCAATTCTTGATGAAGGCCAAGTTGACGCGACCGATGGGACCGTTGCGCTGCTTGGAAATGATGATCTCCGCCCTGCCCTGCAAATCGGGATCGTCCTGCTTGTAGACTTCCTCGCGGAAGATGAACATGACGAGATCGGCGTCCTGCTCGATGGATCCTGATTCGCGCAGATCGGCGAGTTGCGGACGATGATCGCCGCCGCGGCTTTCCGGAGCGCGGCTTAACTGCGAGAGCGCGATGACCGGCACGCTCATTTCCTTGGCGAGGGCTTTCAAACCGCGCGAAATCGCGGACACTTCCTGGGTTCGATTTTCGTAACGCTTGCTTCCACCTGACATCAACTGGAGATAGTCGACGATGATCAGGTCGAGCTTGCCCTGGGATTGCTTCAAGCGCCGGGCTTTGGCGCGCATTTCGCTCAAAGAGATGCCAGGCGTGTCGTCGATGAAAATTGGAGCGTGCGCCAGTTGCTCCATGGCCCGCACCACTTTCCTTGTGTCATCCTGCCAGAGTGATCCGGTGCGCATTTTGTGAGCGTCCACTTTGGCTTGTGAGCAGAGCAAGCGCATCAGCAGCGCCTCGCGCGACATTTCAAGCGAGAACACCCCGACCACCTGGCCGTCTTCCACCGCGGCATTTTCGGCGATGTTCATGGCGAATGCAGTTTTGCCCATCGAGGGCCGGGCCGCGATGATGACCAGGTCGGAGCGTTGCAGCCCGCTCGTCATCTCATCCAAATCGGTGTAATGCGTGGCAAGCCCGGTAATGCGCTGGCCGCGTTGCAGCAGGGCATCAACCGAGCCGAAGGATTCGCGAACGATCTCCTGCACACCCATGAAGCCGCGGCCAATGCGCTTTTCCGAGAGTTGGAAAATCGCGGCTTCGGCATCGCTGAGCACTTCCTCGGCGGCGTCGGACTGGTCGGCGGCTCGCGCGATCGCTGTGTTGGCTGCGTGAATCAGTCCGCGCAGCAGCGCCTTATCGCGGACGATCTTGACGTAGTGTTCGATGCTGGGGCGATCCGGCACGCCATCCAGCAAGCTGGAGACGTAGCCCACGTCGCCGATTGGCTGCAGATCCTTGTGGCGATCGAGCTCGTCGATCAGCGTGATCATGTCGATCGGGCGAGAGGACTCGGCGAGGTCCACCATGCGCGAGTAGATTCGCCGGTGGGAGTCGAGTGAAAAATCTTCGACGCGGAGATGTTCGGCCGCCTGGTTGTAGGCGAAGTTGTCCAGGAGGATTGCGCCGAGAATGGAGCGTTCGGCCTCTACGTTCGCGGGAAGGGTGCTGATGCTGTAATCAGTGGTCGCCATAGTCCGTTGAATACTTTGTCGTATTGCCAGACTCAGCATAAGCGAAGATAAGACGAAAATGCAAAACGACTTGTGAAGAACCTGTGAAGGCCCTCGATATACTGTGGAAACTCCGAGAAAACAAGCTCGATACTTTCTGAGATCGTGTTTTCTCAGCCTTTCCTGTCTCGCGTTGCGCATCCGCAGCTTAATAAGAAACGCGATTCGCAATTGACGCGGCGCTCCCGCCTCATTTCCAATGGTGGGCATTCATGCCCTCGCGTCTCGAACACACCCACAACCTCGCCGCGCAGAACGCGAAGCTGATCCGCCCTTTCATGCCGGAGCTCGACATGCTGCGAGGCGTCGCCGTGCTTGGCGTACTGCTGCTCCATGCCTTTTACTGGAAGTATGGAAGTGCCGGGTTTGGGCCATGGTCCGGAAAGCTGATGGAAGTGACGCGATTTGGCTGGACTGGCGTGAATCTGTTCTTCGTACTTTCCGGCTTCCTGATTACCGGTATTTTGCTGGACTCCAAAGAGAAGCCGCTTTACTACCGGCGCTTTTACACCAGGCGCGCGCTGCGCATCCTGCCCGCGTATTACGCGCTGCTGATTTTGTTGTTGTTGCTGCGAACGTCGTCGGTTGCATTTGTGGGATTGAGTTTTGTCTACCTGGCGAACATGACGGAGTTCTTTGGCGTCAGTTGCGCTTACGGCCCCTTATGGTCACTGGCGGTGGAGGAGCATTTCTACATCGTGTGGCCAGCGGTGGTTCGCCGGGTGAACATGCGCCGGCTTGCCATGATTTCAGGATCCATCCTTATTGTTGTTCCAGTGCTGCGGAGCATTGCCTTCCTGACCGGTCATGCAGGCGGGCTGGACTGGTATACGTGGTTTGTGGCCGATGGCCTGGCGACGGGAAGCCTGCTAAGCGTAATTCTTCGCGGCGAGATTTCTAGAACGCAGGTTTGGCGATTGTGCTGGATGTTGTTTGCCGGAGCCGCCGTGCTCGGCGTGGCCGGAGAACCACTCGGCATCGCCACGCGGAACCGGCTGCTCGGAGCGGCACTGCAGTATTCAACGATTAACGCAATGTGTGCGAGTGTCTTGCTGCTTTTCCTTTTGGCAGGAACCAGCGCCGCAAAAGGCTATGTGAATATTTCCTGGCTTCGATTCCTTGGATATCTCAGTTATGGCCTTTACCTGGATCATCTGCTGGCGTTTCGTATCTACGATTGGGCCTGCGCCCGGTACTTTCCGCGGATGATCCCTTCCGGCGGCGACTTGGGGTTGGTGGTGATGAGGTTTGCGTTGGCAGGCGGAGGCGCAATTGCGGCGGCCTACGGGTCGCGAAAATATTTTGAAGAGAGATTCTTAAGGCTGAAGGATTCTCTCGTTCCAAAGACGCCGGACCTGCAAGAGCCGGCGGCAACATTAGCGGCAGTAGAGGCGAAGACGCAAGTCGCTTAAGAACGCGGCCATGGTTACGCCCATACGGACGGCTCGTGATGCTTCCTGCTTGTGTGAACTTGCGGCTTGTGCTTCCGGAAAATCAATGCGGCCAGGGCCAGCCACCCCGGCCGCATCGTTCGTAGACCTTCGAGGCTGCCTTCCCGCTGATTAGAGCAGCGGGTCGACGGTACCGGTCCGACAGCACTCCTGAAAAGGAGCGCCACATTTACCGTTACTGTTGCAGAGCCGCGATTCAGAGAATCACTGCCTCTGCAACCCTACGCCAGCCAGCGACCCAACCTAGCTCAGAGAGCAGGCGTGGAGGAGGCCGCTATGCCCGGGCGACCGGTACGCACTTGCGCGCGTTCCAATCTTCCCCCGGCAATTCACCCTCATGAATTGCCGTTCTGCCGCCAGCTTCGCCGCAATCATCGTTTCAGCCAGCCTCAGAAGGTCCAACGTTTTCGGTAACCCACTGTGCGGCAAATCGTTGCGAGTCGCAACAGGAAAACATTTCGATCTTGTGCAGAAACTGTGGAGGATGCGACTTGCTTGTGGAAGCTTGAGGAAAATCGGGAAGATCTCAGTCCTTAATCCTTAATTCTCAATTCTTAATCCTTAATTTTTATTTCTTACGACTGCCGAAATTCGAGGGGGAAGTGTTTCCCGCAGAAGACTTCTTACGGTCGTTTCTGCCTTGTGGTTTGGTGCCTTCGGTCACAGTTACCAACATTCGCCAATAAAATTTCAGGTCGTCGTGGCATCGCAAGGCGAGTCGTGGAAGGCGAAGTGTTGGGAGCGCTCGCCAAGATGTCACATTGGAGGGTGATTTGAATCATTGCGCAAAATAGGGTTCGGGCCTGAAATGAGGTCGTCAGTCATCAGACCATTCAATGCCAGGCACTGAATTATCCGCGAAGGCCGGCTTCGAAGCGATCCCCAGAAGCAAGGTGTACCAGGAAGTTGCCCGGCAACTGGAGCGGCGGATTACCCAAGAGTTAAAGCCTGGTGACCTACTTCCCCCCGAGCGCGAGCTGGTCCGGATGCTGGGAGTGAGCCGCGATTCAGTACGAAACGCCATCCGGACCCTCGAACTGATGGGTCTGCTCGAACCGCGCCAGGGAATCGGGACCGTGGTCTGCGGCGTCGCCGCGAAGGGCAATCCACTGGCAACCGCACTCCTGGAGAAGCGGGAGATGGTGGCCGAACTTATCGATGTGCGGAAGATGATTGAGCCGCCGCTGGCCGCGCGAGCTGCACTTCATATCTCTCCCGACGCCTTAGCCGACATGGAAGAGATCCTCGCCCGCCAGAAGAGGAAGGTGGCGCAAGGCAAACTTGGAATCGAAGAGGATTCCGAATTCCACTATGCGATTGCCTTGGCGTCAGACAACAGCGTGATTTTAAAAATAGTAGATGTGTTGATGGATTTGTTGCGTGAAACACGGGAAAGCGCGTTGCAGGTGGAGGGGCGGCAGGAAAAATCGCTTGCCGGTCACCACCGGATTCTGTCCGCGTTGAAGTTGGGCGACGCAGCAGCCGCTGAGGCTGCGATGCGCCGGCACCTGCAGGAAATAGAAACAGTCGTACTGAAAAAGCTCTAAAGAGAATGGAGGTTGCCAAATGGGTCAGTTATTCGCGGTGGAAGTAATTTACCGAGGAGTCTTTCAAAAGACTCTAGCGAAGAACATTACGCGCGACATTGTTTTAGCCGCGCACAACGAAGGCAAACAAGGCATTTCCTTTGGCCGTTACGGGGATGCTCCGGAACGCAATGGCATTCCAGCGAAGAGTTTCGCAATCGTCGCCAGTGACGAACTGACGCTCGAAGCGGGAATGGCGCAATACGAACCGAAACAAGTGGACCTGACCGTGGTTCTGGATGACACGCTCTGCAAGGGCGGAGAGTCCTGGGCATGGTACGGGTTGCAGCCGGTGCATCACGCTCTGAAGCCGGGACACACCCTCATCGTCATTTCCCTTGAGGATGCGCCCACGCTATTGAAGAGCATTCATCGCCGGGAAGAGCCTTACAAGCTGGGAGTCATGAAGGGTATTGCGAGCTTCTCCGGCATGTGGGTTTTCAAAGATGACCATACCGACGTACGCGTCCTGGGTGCGATTGCCAAGGCGCTGCCGGAAGTATTCAGCCTGAAGTCGGTGGAGCAATTCATCAACGACAAGCTGAAGAGCTCAGCGAAAGTCACTTCCGCGCGGACCGCTTTCGAACGTTTTACCTCGGTCCCGGTAAAAGCTGGAGAAGGCAATCCCGAAGTGCCGTTCAAGTTCGAACTGCCGGGCTGGAAGGAAATGCGAGTTGGCGCTTCGATTAAAGGTCAGCCCCAGGGCGGCCCGTATGCGGACCCGACCACAGGCAAAGTGGGAGGCTTCCGGCCGGCCCGCAATGAACTGTTCAAGAAGTATTCCACGCGCACACTGCGGCCGGTCATCAACTTCTCGACCTGCACCAAGTGCACGCTGTGCTGGCTGAACTGTCCGGATGCGTCCTTCGACGTCACGCCGGAAGGAACCTACGATGCCAATCTCGAAGCATGCTGCGGTTGCGGCGTTTGCGAAGAGGTTTGCCCGGTGAAGGACTGTGTTCACATGGTGAACGAGTCCGAATTCGGTGATAACAAGAGCCAGTGGGAAAGCTACAAGACAGACAAGAAAGCCTATCTGAAATGGCTGGAGAGCACCATTGAGAAGGCGGAACCGATCGAGGAACGGTCTCACGGATTCCGTTATCGCGGTCAGTACGAGGAACAGGTCCCCGAGGCCCTGGAAATCGCAAAGAAAGGCTAGCGGTCGAAGCGGGCAAGTGGAAGACGCAGCCTGAAGACCTAGCAGGAAAACAAGGAGATTGAAATGGCGACATTAACACTACCTGTTGAGGAAAAGAAAAAAGGCACCGAGCAGGAAGCTCTGATCACAGGCGCCGAGGCCATTGCGATTGCATGCAAACTGGCCAACGTGGATGTGGTCACGGCTTACCCAATCCGGCCTTACGACACGGTGATGCAGTACATCAGCCAGCTGGTGGCAGATGGCGAAATGGATTGCGAATATATCGTGGCGGAAGGCGAGCATTCACAATTTGAAATCGTGAAGCACGCGTCGGTTTGCGGAGCACGCGTGTTCTGCGGTTCGAGCGGTGTGGGCTGGATGTACGCGATGGAATGTCTGACGGTAACCCCCGCGCTGCGCGTCCCGATGATTGCCATGGTGGGCAACCGGGCGTTGGACGATCCGGGCGCGTTCGGCGTGGAGCACAACGACGCTCTGGCCGTGCGTGACCTGGGCTGGATGTTGACCTGGGTTGACAGCGCGCAGGAAGCGCTGGATACGGCCCTGATCGCTTACCGTGTGGCGGAAGACCGCCGCATGTTCGTACCTCTGGCCATCAGCTGCGACGGTGCGTTCCTCACCCACTCGCAGGGGTTGGTACAGATCCCGACGGCACAGCAGGTTAAGAAGTTCCTGCCGCCTTACAACCGCGGGGATCTGCTTCTCCATCCGGACAATGTGATTTCAGTGGCCCCACAGTGCAACGAGGATTGGGTCACGGAGATTCGGCGGCAGAACTACGCAGTCACGGAAATCGCGTGCGATGTGATTCGTGAAGTGTACGCCGACTTCGAAAAAACGTTTGGCCGCAAGTACGGCAACCCGTTCTTCGAAGAGTACATGACGGAAGATGCGGAAGTCGTTCTGCTGGGCATGGGCACACTTTCCACGCCGGTCAAGGTAGCCATCCGAAAGATGCGCGAACAAGGCAAGAAAGTCGGGTTCGTTCGTCTGCGCTGGTTCCGTCCGTTTGCCGGTAAGGAAATTGGCAAGTGCCTGGAGCGCTTCAAGGCCATTGGCGTGCTCGATCGCGACATCTCGTTCGGTTCGCCGGACCTGAGTGGCGTGGTAGCGACTGAAGTCCGGTCCGCCATGTACAGCAACAGCAGCACTCGCCCGCCAGTAATTGGTTTCATCGGCGGATTGGGTGGCCGCGAAGTAACCGTGCCAGACGTAGAAGGGATGACCGAGAAACTATTCCAAGCTGCAAAAGGTAAGGCGCAACCCCTGACGCAATGGATCGGGCTGCGGGGATAACGCCAGTCGACGCGTGGCGCTATTCATAGCCGGAAAGGACAAACTAATCATGAGCACATTTGTAGATGAAAAACCGACACAAGAGCTGGAAGCCTTCAAGGGAGTAAAGAAGGTTCCACACGAGGAGTACTACACGTCCGGCCACCGCACCTGTCAGGGCTGCGAGTCTGCGCAAATCATGAAATTGATGGCGAAGGCCGCAGGTCCCAGGACGATCGTTCTGGGAAGTACTGGGTGCATGTACGTGGCTAACACCTCTTACTACGCCACTCCCTGGGGCGTCCCCTGGATGCATACACAGCTGGGTAGTTCAGGCTCGAGCGCGTTGGGAGCGGCAGCAGCATTCCGCGTCCAGATGCGCAAGGGCGTCATGAAGGACGAGCCCATCAACGTCATCGCGTTCTGCGGCGACGGCGGCGGCGCGGACATGGGCCTGGGAGCAATCTCAGCCACCATGTGCCACCCGGATTACAACCTGCTGATCCTGATGTACGACAACGAGTCGTATGCCAATACCGATATCCAGATTTCCGGGACATCGCCCTATGGCGTCAACACCTCGTTCAGTACGCCGGGAAAAGTGAAACGGATCATGAATCACCGCTGGAAGAAGAACATGGCTCCGCTGATTGCGGCTGGCCATCCCACAGTGAAGTATGTAGGAACCATTTCTACCTCGTACCCGCTGCAGGCGATGAACAGCGTCCGCAAGGCGTTGTCAGTCGGCGGCCCTACCTTCATTCACTGCTTGAATCCTTGCCCCAAGGGCTGGGATTTCGATCCAGTGCTTTCCTTTGAGCTGGGTGAACTGGCTGTCAACACCGGTATTTGGCCTCTGTACGAGATCGAAAACGGCAAGGTGAAACTGTATGGCAAGAGCGAACAGATTGCCAGCGGCAGATTCAAACGGCTGCCGGTTCGCGATTACTTGCTCAAGCAGGGAAGGTTCGCGCATTTCATCGAGGAAGATATCGATTACTTCCAGAGCAAAATCGATGACATGTGGAACAGGTGGCTGGTGCCGGGAATCATTCCACTTCAGCACGATATAGACAAAGCTGAATAATTCACCGCCCCCTTTCCCAAAAAGGGGGCGTGATTTTTTCATTTACCCGGCTATTTTCCGGCAAGGAGTGCGAAGCATATAGACAGTTGCAGTTGTGACAGGTGAACCAGGAGGGTGCCTGTGGCCGCGTATGTTGACCTCCTCAGAGAATAAAGAGCGCACAAGTCTCAGTCGCTGGGTTCCAAAGCACGCTGGCAGCTTCACGCTGAGGATCAGCGGGAACCTGTGTTGTCCTTCGACTCCCCGTCGTGGTACCGCGCGTTTTAGTGTTACTGGCCACCGCGCACCCCTCCCCCACCCGCTCATCGCCCTTCGCTCTTCGCTTCTTGCTTTTTGCACGAGCCCCGAAATCAATTCCAATATCCGCTTTTTATTCCCCGGGATTCATGTGGACGCGATGCATTTGTACAAGTGCGCAGCTTCACCGCAGTGCGGGAAAGGATCCGCATTGTTTGATTAGGAGAAAAAACTCATGGCTACTCAGACTCTAGTTCCCAGCCAGCGAGACATTGCCAAAGAAGCGTATGGCAACATCGCGGGCAACCGATGGATCCAGCTGACTTGCGGGATCATCGCAATGATCGTCATCTCCAACTATCAGTATGCATTCACGCTGTTTACGCCAGGGATGAAGCAGACCTTCCCGGGAGTGCCCTACGCAAAGATTGCAGCCGTATTCTCCGCTTTTATTCTTTTCGAAACGTGGCCAATGCCGGTATCGGGGTACTTTGTCGACAAGTTCGGAATCCGCAAGCTGATGACATTTGGCGCGATATTCATCGCGCTGGGCTGGGTGCTGGGCGGAACGGTGGCCAAGTCTCCCGTAGGCTTGTACGTCTACTACGGCGTGATCGCTGGCACCGGGGCAGGAATTATCTATATTTCCTGCGTGGCCAACGCCCTTAAATGGTTTCCTGACCGGCGCGGACTAGCTGCAGGCTTGACGGCTGCGGGCTTCGGAGGCGGCGCCGCTCTCACGATCATGCCCATCGCCAGTACGATCCACAGCATGGGTTGGGCTCACGCGATGGCGGTCTGGGGCATTGGCCAGGGCGTAGTTGCAGTTTTCGCCGCGATGGTCCTCCGCCACCCGCCCAGCGGCTGGGTTCCGGCCGGCCAGACATCGAAACCGGTGCACAAGGCCGTTGCACAATCGAGAACGAACTTCACCTGGATACAAACCCTCGGACGACCCGAGTTCTACTTGCTGTACACGATGTTTTTCTTCGCCACCGCGGGAGGCCTGATCGCCACGGCCAACCTCTCACAGATTGCGAAATCGCTTCACGTAAGTGACGCGAAGATATGGGGAATGGCGCTGGTTCCTCTGGTTGCGACGCTCACATCCCTGTGCAATGCGCTGTCGCGAATCATATGGGGAACGGTGTCTGACCGGTTGGGGCGAGAACGCACAATGTTCCTAACCTTTGGCGTGGAAGCGATCCTGGTTTACCTGGTCACCAAAATCGCGGGAACCCCGATGGCGTTTGTAGCGCTGTTCTCGTTTATCTTCCTTTTCTGGGGCGAAATTTATTCCCTGTTCTCAGCAACGACAGGCGATATTTTCGGTCCGAAGAACGCTTCTGCCAACTATGGAATGGTATACACGGCGAAGGGCGCTGCGTCAGTGTTCGCAGGATTCGGTGCGGCAGCGATCGCAGCGTACTTCGGCGGCTCATTTTTCGTGCCTTTTTACATTTCCGCCGTACTGTGTGCGATCGCAGCTCTGTTCTCGCTGCTGATTCTGAAGCCATTGGTCGCAAGCAGAATTGCGAAAGAAACTCGCAATGCCGAAGGGAAAGCGCTTTCCGAAGCACTGGCGCAGGCGTCGTCTGTCACAACGCAGGAGGAGAAGCATCTGGCAGGCACTTCCCGCTAGGCTAGTGGGAGAGAAGCGTTAGCGGAAAAGCAAATCGTAACCGCGTGTCGAGTGAGTTCTGCTGTCAAGCGAGCAACTCTCCCAATGCGCGCTCGGCGCGGAACTCACTCCGGGCGCGTACAGACTCTCGCTTTTCCAGTGGATTGGGACAGTTATGCCGGAACTTGCGCCAGCGGGAGCCGCACTTGAAAGCGCGTGTCGCCAGGGCTCGAGGTAACCTGAATGTTGCCGCGGTGCTTTCTTACGATTCGTTGCACGGTATCAAGCCCGAGCCCGGTACCTTCCCCGACTCCTTTGGTGGTGAAGAACGGTTCAAAGATGTGGGCCTTAACCTCGGGGGAAATTCCGGTTCCGTTGTCGCCAATTTCGACGACGACACAATTATCCTCGCGAAACGTACGTACCCGAAGTTCGCCTTTTCCAGACATGGCATCAATCGCATTGTCGATGAGGTTAGTCCAGACCTGATTCAGTTCGCTGCCGAACGAGTTCACCAGGAACGGGACTGGCTGGTAGTCGCGCTGCACGACCACACCGCGCTTCAGCTTGTGGGTCAAAATGATGAGCGTGGTCTCGAGGCTCTTCACGATGTCGACGTTCTGCAGCGGCGACTGGTCCATGTAGGTGTACTGCTTGATCGCGCCGACCAGATCAGAGATGCGCGATGCGCTACTCTCGATTTCGTTCAACAGGTTGGCAATCTCCACCGAGGCCGCGATTCTGACGAGTGCAGCGCGGGCTGTTGCCGCATCGAGTATGGCGAAGAGCGATTCGAGCATTTCCGGCTGAACGCTCTTGTGCGCCAGATCGGCCGCCAGTTGGTACAAGTCATTCTGTCCGTGACTGCGCAGCAAAGAATCCAGCTGCTCTTCGAGGTCGCTGCCGGCCAGCGGGTCGGGAGGAGGCTCGTTGCGCTGGATGAAGAAATTTTCCAGCTTCTCGATTTCCGCTTTCTGAGCCGGGGTAAGGTCGCGTTTGCCTAACTCAAGACTTGCGTTTCTGATCTTCTTAATGACATCGCGCAACTGGGTAGCGGCGCGCTTGGCGGCGGACGCTGGATTGTTGAGTTCATGTGCCAGGCCGGCGGACAATTTTCCGAGACTGGCCAGGCGGTCGCGCTGTTGCTCGATCCGCGTGGTTTCGCGGATCCTGTCGGACATCAGGCCCACCAGGCGCTGGGTGAGCTCTGGCAGTTTCTGGATGAGAGCCGGAAACAGAGAGGCAGCGAATCGCAAAGCGTGGCTGTCGGTCTCGGCCCGCAGGTTTACCTTAAACAGCTTCATCCGCGAAAACGGGAGCAAGCCGGTGACGTCGCCAGGACCCAGGTCGAAGGTAAAGGTCTCGCCGGCAAATTCGCCTCGTGCCTGAAGGTGGCCCTCAAGAATCGTATACATGGCGTCGGCGGGATCGCCCTGCCGCGTATATAAGTCCCCGGCCTTAATGTGAAGCTCCTGCGATTGCCTGATAAACCAGTCGAGCTGATCGTCTGGCAAATCCGCGAAAATGGGAAAACGAAGTAGTTCTGACTTGTCGACCATTTAGACCTTGCTTAAATATTGGTGGATGAACTGCACCGCAACTGAACCTTCGCCGACTCCGGAAGCAACACGTTTCACCGAGCCGTGCCGCACATCCCCGACTGCGAAAAGACCAGGAACATTGGTCTCGAGCAAATAAGGATCGCGCTCGAGCGTCCAGCCTTTCGGGTGCTCGCCGTCGCGCATGAGATCGGGACCGGTCAGGATGAATCCGCGATCGTCTCGTTCCACCATGCCCGCCAGCCAATCGGTACGCGGCATGGCTCCAATAAAGATAAACATGGAAGTCGCCGGAACCCGTTCCACCTGGCTAGTGTCGGAGCAGAGCACAGAAATCTCTTCCAGGTGGGTATCGCCGTGTGCTTCGGCTACAACCCCGTGTGCCCACAAATCAATGTTGGGCGTTTGCTTGATCTGATCAATCAGGTATTGCGACATGGTGCTGGCAAGAGACTCGCCACGGACGAGAATCACGACACGCTTGGCGTAGCGGGCAAAATTCATAGCCGCCTGGCCTGCGGAATTGGCGCCGCCCACAACGTAGACAGTCTCGTCCTTGCAAGCCATGGCCTCGGTCGCGCCGCCGCCGTAGTAAATTCCCGCACCCTGTAGCCGCTCGATCCCTGGAGCTTCGAGCTTCCGCCATTGCACGCCGCTTGCGATCATCAGCGCGTGGCAGGAAATTTCACTGCCGTCGGCGAGCTTGAGGATTCGGTATGGTCCTTCAATCCGAGCATTCACGGCTTCCTGGGGGGATAGAATCTCAACGCCAAAGCGTTGCGCCTGCACCACGGCACGACGCGCGAGATCGCCGCCGCTAAGGCCCATCGGAAATCCCAAGTAGTTTTCAATCCGGGAACTCATCCCAGCCTGGCCACCCGGAGCCTCTCGCTCGATCATCACCGTATGCAGGCCTTCCGACGCGCCATACACAGCCGCAGCGAGCCCGGCCGGACCACCACCCACGATCGCCAGGTCATAGAAATCGGTTTGTGCGCGCGTGCGCAAGCCCACTTTTTGTGCGACGTCCGCCGGTATGCTTTCGAGAAGCTTGGTTCCGTCGGGAAAGAGCACCACCGGGAGCTGCGACGCCTCTGGTCCCAATGCTTCCAGCAAGCGCTTGGTTTCCGGGTCGTTGGCGGTTACCTCAACATCAATCCACTGGTAAGGAACGTGGTTTCGCGCGAGAAAATCCCTCAACTCATAGGATCGCGGCGACCACCGTGTACCCAAAACGCGGATTCCCTCGAACGCAGGGCGATAGGACGCTTGCCAATCGTCAAGCAAATCATCCAGCTGCGGATACAGGTGTTCCGCGGGAGGGTCCCATGGCTTCAGGAAGAAGTAATTAATATTAGCCTGGTTAATTGCGCTGATGGCGGCGTTTGTGTCGGCATAGGCGGTTAGCAAGGCGCGCTTTGCTTCAGGAAAGATGCGCATTCCCTCCTGCAAGAATTCGACACCGTCCATGCCGGGCATGCGCTGGTCCGCCAGCAGAAGGGCAACATTATCGTTGCGAACTTTCAGCTGCTTTAGAAGGTCGAGCGCGCGGGAGGGAGAATCGCTTCCGATTACGCGGTATTCGGCGCCGTACTGCGACCGGAGGTCGCGTTCGATCGTTCGCAAAACGTCGGTGTCATCATCGACGCTCAGCAATATTGGTTTCGCCATAGCGGTGCACTTGGATTGAGGTTTTTACCGGCCCACTCCGGGTTGAATAAGAGTTTAAATTACCGGCGATCGATTGAGCTTTTGTGGTTAGATGTTTATCTTTGGTGGGAGGTCGCGTTTTATCTCCCGGGCCGACCCCAGGGAATTTCCAGAATCCTCAATTTGCGAAGAAAGAGAAGGCCGGTTCCGGAAAATAATTTGGACCGAGTGGATCGTTCGTTAAGACGCGGGAATCAAAGGGGTAATGCCCAAGACGCGAGGAAAAAATGGATGTTTGAGAGCATTCTCTGCCAGGTAACAGAATACGATCCCGCTGTTCTTGAATCATTGTTAGAGCTTGCCGTGGAAATAGCGCGCGAGGGCCGGGAGGGAAGGCGGGTCGGCACGCTGTTTACGCTTGGCGATGAGGCCGCCGTGCTTGTGAGATCCAGGCCGTTAATTTTGGATCCATTGTCCGAGCATCCCGAATCTTCGCGCCACATCACCAACCTGAATCTGCGAGGTACGATCAAGGAATTGGCGCAACTGGATGGCGGGTTCGTGGTGAGCCACGCCGGCATCGTGCTCTCCGCGTGCCGTTACCTCGATGCCGTAGCGGCAGACGTAGTGGTGCCGCTGGGACTTGGCAGCCGCCACATTGCGGCCGCCAACATGAGCTCCGCGACCAACGCGGTGGGCATCGTGGTCTCTGAAAGCTCGGTGGTGAGGCTGTTCTGCCACGGCCAACTGGTCGGCGAAATTATTCCCGAGATTTGGATGATGGAACACGCGGCTCACCTTCGCGGCACGGTTAAGAGGGAGCGAGTCGGCGATTTAACGGTCTTGACACCGACCTTCGGATCGCCTTCTACTGCAAAGTAATCGCGGGAACGAATCAGCTATCCTTAAATGACCTATGACAACTCTGCAAGAATTCAGATGTGAAGTTTGCGGACTTGTGACCAGTGACCCCATCCACTGGTTCGTTATTCGATGTGGAGACTCTGAGCTCACCGTGCAGAAGTGGACTTCCGAGGCAGCCAGCGCGCCTGGAGCACGGCACTATTGCGGAGAAGCCCACGCCGAGGTTTACATTAGCCGCTGGTTTGCCTCAGCCTGCACGCCACCCAGGCCGAACTTCAACGGAGCGTCGTGAGCCACCGCCCGCAAGAGAAACGATTGCACATCACTTTGCGCTTCCCTCCGCGCCGCAGTGATGGACGACCTCGAAATGCGTTACTGAGTCATCGAACGCAGTCAGGACCGCCTGGGCTTCCGGTTCTACCACGGCCTTCTCGGGTTTCGCTCCGGCGAACCTGCGGACCGCCGCCATCGAATCCCAAAGCGTAAGCACAACAAATTCAGTCGCACCGTCGACCGCGCGCCGGAGCAAATAGGCGCCTCGATGTCCTTCGATTGCGCGCAGAGCCGGGAACACTCTGCTGGTAGCGTGTTGAACATATTCGCCTTCGTTCTCGACTGTCGAGCAAGCCTTCCACATGCGCAAGACCATGCTCTGCCCAGGAGATGAAGGATTTCTGTCATCTGGGACGGAAGGCTCGCCTGAGGTTTTGCTGACAGTGGCCACTGATTTAGGCCGGACGGGTGTTGCGGCGGCTTCACCAGCGACGGTGGTCCATGGCCGGACATACCATCGCTTCACGACGCCGCTGGTTACATAGGGATCGACTTTCGCAAAGTTCTCAGCGACCTCCGGCGAATCGCCTTTGAACAGAAGCACGGCGCCGTCGACAGGATCGGCCAATGCGCCGCCCAGTACCAGCTCCCCGCGCTCGCTGGCCGTCCAGGCTTTTTCGAGGTGTGCATCCCGAAATTCTGCGCGCCTGGAAACGTAGTCGTCAGCAACTTCGTAGAATAAAAGGTAATGCATTCGAGCTGTCGGTCCTTTCGGCGTGGCTTCTTTCGGATGGGCTCGGCACGCACGGGCTAGAGTTGCCCGCCAGTCTTCACCGCCAGGATATTGAGCGCCATCTCCAGTTTCGTGATGGCCTCGCCGATCTCCGGATGCTCGCCAATTTTCTTTTGCAATGCCTTGAGAATCTGGTGAGCACTGCCGATTTGGGTTGTTGCTGCTTGCGCTGAATCTTGCGCGGGATTCCGTTCGCTATCTTTTTCCATGGCCAAGTCGCCCCTCTACCTCACTCATACAGCGTGTCCAACCATTTTACGCACGCAGCCAGGGTCGCGATGCCACACGCCGGTGAAATCGGCCGGTGGATCATTCCGAGGGCCAGGAATTTACAGGACTGCTGACCAAGGGTTGCGGAGTAAGACCAGAAGAGATTGGAATATTTTGAACCACATCCAGCAGCCCAGGGAACAATTGGTGTACCGCCAGATTGCATGCTGGATGGGCAATCGTGCAACCCAACTGGAAGAACTCGCAGTACGCCGAACCGGCCGACTACTGTTGCCAGCCGCCTCCGAGCGATCTGTAAAGTTGCACTAGGCTCTGGTACTCGTCGCCGCGTGCCTGGGCCAGTGTGAGTTCGGCGGTGAAGAGGGAACGTTGGCCATCCAACACTTCGAGATAGTTGGTTATGCCACCGCGGTAACGGTCGATGGAGAGCCGCACCGATTCCTGCAAATCCGCCACGGTAACCTCCTGGTCGACGCGAACCTTGTGCAGCTTCTGATAGCCGATCAGTGTATCCGAAACCTCGCCG
>Ga0209006_10001901_pt1 | contig 18912 bp, 17 predicted proteins | sample JacPin_JW_Ref_O2_FD_188567 | JGI IMG/M metagenome (GOLD analysis project Ga0209006, IMG submission 188567) | Forest soil microbial communities from Algoma, Ontario, Canada - Jack Pine, Ontario site 1_JW_Ref_O2 (SPAdes) (version 2) | ecosystem: Environmental > Terrestrial > Soil > Boreal...
CGTCAGTGAGCCGATCGCTCACCTTCATGACCGGTAGCCTGCCGCTTAGGTCCGCCACCGCGATGCGAAAGACGGCGGCGCGCTGGAAATGCCGCAGCGCTTCGACCTGGCGCTCCGGATCATCGTCGCGCATTGCCTGCACGATGAGCTCGAGATCGCGCGCGAGATTTGCACGCTCCGGCAGCTCCGACAACAGCCGCTCATCAACGAGCTCATCGAGCAGCAGTGGGTAAGCTGCGATCTGATCGGCGAGAAAATCACCGCGACCGCACAGGTCCACGAGCCTGATCCGGGCCGCAGAGCTTTCACGTAACAGCGCGAAATAGACCGAGCGCTGTCCAATCGCCTCGAGGATCTTAAGTATGCGACGCAATACGGCAAACGGTGCTGCGCTTGCCGCCGCGTCGCCGATCAATGTGGGCAGGAGCGCCTGCAGACGCTTCATTCCGGGCTCATCGAGCCGCCGCACGAGCGCGGACTCGCGAAATTCCAGAAGCAGACGCGCGCCCTGCAGCGCTTCCGCGAACCCGACTCGGGAGAGGGACTCGCCGAGCGCAACGGGCTCGACGCTCGTCTGCCAGAATTGCGTCAGGTCGACGCGCGCGACGCCCGCATCCGCCGCACCCTGCGCGCTGAAGACCACCGCCTTGAAGTGCGCGCTCACGCGATTTCGGTGCGCGTCGAGTTCGCCTGCAAGTGTGGCCCAATCAGCCGCGCCCATCGAGGCTGCGATGCGCTCGCGCGCGCGCTCCTCTTTGGGCAGACGATGCGTCTGCTCGTCGGCAGTCATTTGCAGTCGGTTCTCGAGCCTGCGCAAATAGTCGTAGGCGGCGCCAAGATCTGCAACTGCCGCATTGGGCAAAAGCTTCGCGCCGTCAAGCTGCGGCAAGGCGGCGCCGAGCGAGGGTGTCTGCAGGCGCCGATCGCGTCCACCGCGGATCAGCTGGAAAGCCTGCACGATGAATTCGATCTCACGGATGCCGCCCGGCCCGAGTTTGACGTCATCTGCAAGCTCGCGCCTTTCAACCTCCCGTTCGATCAGGCTCTTCATCTCGCGCAGGCTCTCAAAGACGCCGTAGTCGAGATAGCGTCGATACACGAAAGGCCGCACGGCCGAGGCATAGATCTCAGCGTAGTGCTCGCACGCGGTGATCGGGCGCGCCTTCACGTAGGCGTAGCGCTCCCAATCGCGGCCGTGGCGCGACAGGTAGTCCTCAAACGATGCAAAGCTTGCGACCAGCGGGCCGCTCGCGCCGAATGGGCGCAGCCGCAAGTCGACGCGAAATACCATGCCCTCAGGCGTCGGCGCATCAAGCAAGCGCACCAGCATCTGCCCGGTACGCGTGAAGAATTCCTCGTTCGCCATGGGGCGCGGCCCGTCGGTCTCGCCGTGCTCGGGGAAAAGGAAAATGAGGTCGATGTCGGAGGAGAAGTTGAGTTCGCCGCCGCCGAGTTTGCCCATGCCGACCACAATGAGCGGTTGCGCAGTGCCATCGGCGGAGCGCGGCACGCCGTGGCGTGCGCTCAGAGTAAGCATGGCAAAGTTGCACGCCGCGGCGATCGCGGCATCGGCGCACGCGGACAGATCCGCGAGTGTTTCAGTCAGTGGCGCCCAGGAGGCAAGATCGCGCCAGGCAATGCGCACGAACTCACGCCGCCGCCAGCGGCGCAGGTCTGCCATCCAGTCAGCCTCCGCCACGCTCGTCGTGGCGCTCGGCACCTGGGGTGCGCGTGCCGCGAAATCGCCGGGGGAAAGAGTGCGCTCGAGATCCGAAGATTCGATGAGCGCCGGCAGCAAACCAGGATCAGTGCTTAGCGCTCGCGCGATGAAGTCGCTTGCCGCGCAGACGTGCGCTAGCGACTCGCGAACTTGAACCGAGGCGGATGCGACTGCGGCTGCAGCGCCGTCAGTTCCAGACATTACCGCCCAGATCGTGCAGTGTCTCGGTGGTGAGTCCGCGGCTTATGCCTCTGAATCTCGACGCCTCCGCGTAAACCTGCGCACCGTCGGAGGCGAGGATGGAGCCTGATTGACCTTCGATCGAGCTATTCTCGATGTGCACGTTGGCGGCGCGCGCTGAAACGCCCACACCCTTCGCCGCGATGCGGCTATTGGTGATGTGTATTTCGCAGCCATCCTCGGCACTGATGGCGTCGCCTGCAAACTCAAGGTTGCGGCTGTCGATGCGTAGGAAGCGCGACCCCTGGCAAACAATGGGTTCATCACGCCGCTCGAGCGCAAGGCCGCGTGCAATTGTCTCCGTCTGTGCAAATCCCCCGGCACGCGCGTTGGCTCCCGCATCCGTGTGCGCTGACTTGATGCTGTAGCCAGGACCGGCGGCAATGACGCCCGGCCCGGGGCCCGTTGTGGGCAGGGTTGCGGCGACTCTAGGTTCGGGTGCCGTCGCGGAGTCCTGCGCGCCCGCTTCCGGGGCTATGGGCGGGGGCGCCGCGCTAGTAGGCTTCGCGGGCGCTGGAGCATTCGCCGCAGTGGCGGGCGTCGCCGCAGGCGCGACGGAGGGCAAAGAACCAACAACGTCATCCGCCTGCACCATTCGCAGCTCGCCCGTGTCCTTCAGTCGCACGGTGAAGGCTCGTGCTTGTCGGTCCACGGCCACTATTTGAAGCTGTGGATTGCGCTCGAGCGCTCGCTGCGCCCAGCTTATGTCATCACGCGGCGCCTTTTGGCAGCCCGCGAGGGCAACGAGGGCCGAACCGCATAACCAGATGGCAGGCCATCGTGTGTTTGAGGATGCCATGACACCGCTCCGTCTAAGACGTACCTCGATGAAGAGGCTCGTCAGCATGGTAATTGTTTGAGAGGAACTGCACCAATAAATGGCGAGATCGGCGCATGACCACTGCGTAGCCGGAAAAAGGGCCAAGCTGCCATCCAAATTGACGCGCGGTCTGTAGCCATTCGATCGACCGGCCACATCGGTTGCAAGACTGTTGAAAGATTCTTGAAACGTATCGCCATCCTTCCATAAGCTTTGATGCCAACAACTCAAAAATCGCTCAAAAAGAGCTTAAGCGGAGAATCAACATGCGACTTTTCCTGAAGGGCGCCCTCACTGCGTTTGGCGCCCAAAACGCTCAGTACCTCTTCGCAGTCACCACTGGCGGCAGTGTTTTCGGAACGCCTGTGGTCGTCAACGGCATGCTGTACGTCAGCAGCGACGATGGAAATCTGATTGCGCGCGCGCCCGGCCGGGCGGGCGCCGATGGCCTACGCCGGTCCTCGGCACCCGCGCCCATGTCTTCCCTGCATCCGGACATGCAACTCGTGCTCGTGCAGTAGACGGGCATCAGGCTTCGGGCCCAGCGGCGCTACTGCATCCGCTGCAGCTACGCGGTCCAATGCCGCGCAACTGCGGGCGTCCGCAGCGGATAAGTCGCGCGCTCTTTGCTGGCGGGAGAATGGATCCGCCACAAAAAAAAGCCCCGCAGTTGCGAGGCTTCTAGGTGATCGGCCGCCGAGGGGGGGCTCGGCGGCACGATTGTTGGGAGGTTCGGTCGACCGGGCTGTTTGACAGTCCCGATCGGCCTGGTCACTCCGTCGATTACATATCCATTCCGCCCATGCCGCCGGGAGGCATCCCGCCGCCGCCGTGCGAATGTTCGTCATCCTTCGGCGCATCAGCGATCATGACTTCGGTCGTCAACAGGAGGCCTGCCACTGAAGCTGCGTTCTGCAGCGCAAGGCGCGTCACCTTGGTCGGATCCAAAATGCCCTCTTCGAGCATGTCGCCGAATTTGCCGGTGGCGGCGTTGTAGCCAAAGCTGCCCTTGCCTTCCTTCACGCGATTGAGGATCACAGCGGCATCTTCGCCGGCGTTATCCACGATCTGACGCAGAGGCTCTTCGATCGCACGGTGCAGAATGCGCACGCCGATCGTCTGATCCTCGTTGGAGCCTTCGAACTTCTCGAGCGACTTCTGCACCCGGATGAGTGCAACACCGCCGCCGGGCACTACGCCCTCTTCGACCGCCGCACGCGTGGCATGCAGTGCATCCTCGACGCGCGCCTTCTTCTCTTTCATCTCGATTTCGGTGGCTGCACCGACCTTGATGACGGCGACACCGCCGGAGAGTTTTGCTACGCGCTCCTGGAGCTTTTCCTTGTCGTAATCCGAAGTGGCCTCTTCAGCCTGCTGGCGGATCGACTCGATGCGGCCCTTGATGTCGGACGCCTTGCCGGCGCCGTCGATGATGGTGGTGTTCTCTTTCTCGATGACGATCTTCTTCGCCTCGCCGAGATCATTGAGCGTCGCCTTCTCAAGCGACAGACCCACCTCATCCGAAATGACCGTGCCGCCCGTGAGCGTCGCGATGTCCTGCAACATCGCCTTGCGACGATCACCGAAGCCAGGGGCCTTCACGGCCACAACTTTGAGGATGCCGCGGATGTTGTTGACGACGAGAGTCGCCAGAGCCTCGCCCTCGACGTCCTCCGCCACGACCAGCAGAGGCTTGCCCGCCTTCGCTACGGCTTCGAGCAACGGCAGCATTTCGCGAATGTTGGAAATCTTCTTGTCGCACAGAAGAATCACGGCCTTCTCAAGTTCGGCCGTCTGATTCGCCTGCGAGTTGATGAAGTACGGCGAGAGATAGCCGCGGTCGAACTGCATGCCCTCAACCACTGAGAGCTCGTTGTCCAGACCTGAGCCTTCTTCAACCGTAATCACGCCTTCCTTGCCGACCTTCTCCATCGCATCGGCAATGGTCTTGCCGATCGACTCGTCGGAGTTCGCCGAGATCGTGCCGACCTGTGCGATCGCCTTGGAGTCCTTGCAGGGCTTGGAGAGCTTCTTCAAGTCCTCGACGGCAATGGTGACTGCCTTGTCGATGCCGCGTTTGACATCCATCGGGTTGCGGCCTGAGGCCACAGCCTTAAGACCCTCGCGGATAATCGCCTGCGCAAGCACGGTGGCGGTGGTGGTGCCGTCGCCTGCTTCATCGGAAGTGTTGGACGCAACTTCCTTCACCATCTGTGCGCCCATGTTTTCGAACTTGTCCTTGAGCTCGATTTCCTTCGCGACCGAGACACCATCTTTTGTGATGGTGGGGGCGCCGAAGCTCTTCTCGAGCACCGCGTTACGGCCCTTCGGGCCGAGCGTCGCCTTGACGGCGTTGGCTAGAACATTGACGCCGCGAAACATTTTTTGGCGGGCGTCATCACTGAAACGAACATCTTTAGCTGCCATTGTCGTGATCCTTCAGGGTTATTTGCCTTCAATCACGGCCATGACGTCTTCTTCGCGCATGACCACGAGCTCTTCGCCGTCGACCTTGACCTCTGTTCCGCTGTATTTGCCGAACAGGATCTTGTCGCCGACTTTCACATCAAGGGGACGGACCGAGCCGTTTTCGAGAATCTTGCCTTTGCCGACCGCGATGATCTTTCCCTGCACCGGCTTCTCTGCCGCTGTGTCGGGAATCACGATGCCGCCCGGAGAGGTACGTTCCTCTTCGAGACGTTTCACCATGACGCGATCATGAAGAGGACGAATCTTCATGGGGTACGCTCCTAAAAGCTGTTGATTGACTATGTAAAAAGGGGCAGTGCGGGGTTGTTAGCACTCCCCCTACACGGCTGCTAATGATAAGCCTGGAATGTCGAATATCAAGCTTGAGGGGGATAATTTCGCGCGGTGACGCCTGCCCCGCGAGCCCGTATGCTCGCGAACCTGCGGCTTCCCGCGTGGCCAAAGCCTTACGTCCTATGAGACAGACGGGCCGGATTTTCGCTCTCTTCCTCCTCATCCTGGTGTCGGCCGGAGGCTTTGCCGCGCGCGCCGCGGAAGACCGGTTTTTACCGCCGGAACAAGTGTTTAAGTACACCGTGACGAGCGATGGCGCAAGCGTTGCCGTGCACTGGAACCTGCCTCCCGGCTATTACGCCTACAAGGCGCGCATGTCCCTCGACAGCGGCACCGCCGGCGCGAGACTCGGAGAAGTCGTCTATCCCACCGGCGAGATTCACAAGGACGACTATTTCGGCGCACAGGAGGTCTTTCGCGGCGCCTTCGTCGTCACGGCACCGGTGATTCTCAGCGCCGGCGCCGATCGCAATGTCTTGCTCAAGCTTAAGATCCAGGGTTGCGCCGATGCGGGCCTGTGTTATCCGCCGCAGCTGTCCGATGCGAAGGTCGCACTGCCCGCCACCGCGCCGCCTGCAGCGGTCGGCGGCATCGGTGCCGTATTGGGAGCGCATCGCGCAGCAAGCGCGGATCGTGACTTTCTGCCACCGGATGATGCCTTTCGCCTGGGCGTCTTTGCCGATGGTCCTGATCGCGTGCGGCTCGTATGGCAGATCGCAAACGGCTACTACCTGTACAGGAGCCGCATTTCCGTTGTCACCCAAAGTGCACAGGTGCAGCTCGGCCGGCTTTCCCTGCCCGGCGGTACCTTCAAGACCGACGAATATTTCGGCAAACAGGAAATCTACGAGCGCGAGCTCGTCGGCGAACTGCCGGTCGCCCGGGCCGCAGGCGAGGCAACCGATCTAGCGCTTGATGTGACCTATCAGGGCTGCGCCGAAGCGGGCCTGTGCTATCCGCCCATCACAAAGACTCTGCACGTGGACCTGGCGCGCAGCAGCGCAGGCGGCGCATTCGTCTCCGAGCAGGAACGTCTCGCAACCCTTGTGCGCAGCGGCAGTGTGCTCCTCGTACTCGGCACATTTTTCGGTCTGGGATTGCTGTTGGGATTCACGCCCTGCGTATTGCCGATGGTGCCGATTCTCTCTGGAATCATCGTCGGCCAGGGCGCGAGCATTACGACCCAACGCGCCTTCATGCTGTCCCTGACGTACGTCCTCGGCATGGCACTCACCTATACGGTCGCAGGCGCCGCGTTTGCCGCCTTCGGCCACGGCCAGCAAGCGCAGGCCATATTCCAGCAGCCATGGATCATTGCCCTCTTCGCCGCAGTGCTGATCGCGCTCGGGCTGTCGATGTTTGGGCTCTTCACGCTGCAAATGCCAAGCTCAGTGCAGACCTGGCTGTCCGAGCTCAGCAGCAAGCAGTCCGCCGGCACCTATGGCGGCGTTGCGGTGATGGGCGCGTTATCGGCATTGATTGTCACCACTTGCGTCGCGCCCGCGCTCGTTGCAGTGCTCGCAGTGATTGCGCAAACCGGCGACGTCGCGCGCGGCGCGGCGGTTTTGTTTGCGATGAGTTTTGGCATGGGCACGCCGCTGCTCGTGGCGGGCGCATCGGCCGGCAAGCTGCTTCCCAGGGCCGGCGCGTGGATGGACATCGTCAAACGCTTCTTCGGCGTGCTGATGCTCGCAGTGGCCGCGTGGATGCTGACGCGCATTGTGCCTGCGGGCTGGGCGCTCGTGCTGTGGGCGGTGCCGGCACTGCTGGGCGCCTGGGTCTTGTGGCCGGCCGCGCGCGGCCGCACCGCCGCCGGTTGGCTCGTGCGTGCCGTGGGCGTTGCGCTCGGGCTCTTTGGCGTTGCCCTCCTCATCGGCGCCGCGCTCGGCGGCACCGATCCCTTCGCACCCATCCCGCGCTTCGCAAGCCATCATCAAGAGCTGCCGTTTCACAGCATCAAGTCATTGGGCGATCTGCAGCGCGAAGTCGCAAGCGCAAAATCGGCAGGCCATCCGGTGCTGCTCGATTTCTACGCGGACTGGTGCGTCTCCTGCAAGGAAATGGAGCGTTACACCTTTTCGGATCCGGCGGTACAGGCGGCGCTCGCGAGCGTCGTCCTGCTGCGAGCCGATGTGACGCAGAATGACGCTGCCGATCAGACCCTCCTTAAGTACTTCGGCATCATTGGGCCACCGACGATTGCCTTCTTCGCAAGCGACGGCACGGAGCGGCGCAATTTTCGAGTCGTGGGCTACATGAAGGCCGCGGAGTTCGGCAGCGTGGCGCATCAAGCGCTCTTCGGCGGCCCCGGCACGTGAGCCCGACATGGCGGGTGACAGCCGGGGTCATCTGCGTCGCGCTCGCAGCAGTGGGCGGGGTTGCGACCCATGTTTTCCTGCGGCCGCGCGCGACTTTGCAGCCCGCGGCGGTTGCCGCGCGAGCGCCGCCGCCGCAGGCCTTAGCGCAGAGCCGCGTTATTCCCATGGTGCTGCCGGACCTTGCTCTTGCGGATCTTGCCGGCCGCACGCACCGGCTCGCCGACTGGACGGGGCATCCCGTCATCGTCAATTTCTGGGCGACCTGGTGTGAGCCCTGCCGCCGGGAGATTCCTCTTCTTATACGTCTGCGCCATGAGCGCGCCGCCCGTGGTCTTGCGATCGTCGGCATCGCCGTCGACTTTCGCGCCGCAGTCGCCAAATACGCGCACAATGCCGGCATCGACTACCCCGTGCTCATCGGCGAGGACGAGGGCCTCGATGCGGTGCATGCCTTTGGCATGGAGCTGGTTTTCCCGTTCAGCGTGTTCGCCGATGAGCGCGGCCGGGTCGTGGCGGTGAAACTCGGGGAGTTGCATCAGGATGAGGCAGACTTCATCCTCGACCGCGTACAGGACATCGACAGCGGGGCGCTCAGCCTTGCGGCCGCCCGGGAGCAGATCGAGGCCCGCTTGAAAGACTTCGCCGTGGAACGCGCGAAGCACGCCTGATCCGCGCTGTTCGCGACAAAAACTAGCTCATTCGACGCGGATTAGGGTACATTCGCCGGCGATGTCGCGGCTGCTGCTCCTGAATGGTCCCAACCTCAACCTGCTCGGCAGCCGGGAGCCGGAGATCTATGGCACGGACACTCTGGCCGCCATCGAAGAGCGCCTGCGCAAGGCCGCAGGCGAGGCGGGGCATGAGCTCAGCGTGTTCCAGAGCAACGCCGAGCACGAGCTCATCGCTCGCGTGCACGCCGCGCCCCACGAGGGCATCGCGTTCCTGATCTTCAATCCCGGGGCATTCAGTCACACCAGTGTGGCGCTGCGCGACGCCATTCTTGGGGTGCGGCTGCCGTTCATCGAAGTGCATCTGTCGAACATCTACGCGCGCGAAAGCTTCCGCAGACATTCCTATTTTTCGGATATCGCCGTCGGCTGCATTGTCGGCCTGGGGCCCTTCGGGTACGAACTTGCCTTGCGGGCCGCGATTCGCAAACTAAAAACATGACCGCCAGGAGGTCGTTGCGTGCATGGACATTAGAAAAATTAAAAAACTGATTGAGCTGCTCGAGGAATCCGGCATCGCGGAAATCGAAATCAAGGAAGGCGAAGAAGGCGTGCGCATCAGCCGCATGCCGCCTGCCGGCTTCGCAGGTTCGCACGCTCTGCAGGCAGTCGCGCATCTGCCCATCGCGGCACCCGTGCATCTGCCGGCGCCGGCGCCGTCCGCCACCCCAGCGCAGATTGCCGCGCCACACCCGAAGTCGAATGAACACGTGGTCACCGCGCCGATGGTCGGAACGTTTTATTCGGCGCCGTCGCCGGCTGCCAAAGCGTTCGTCGAGCTCGGCGATGAGGTCAAGCCCGGACAGGTGCTGTGCATCATCGAAGCGATGAAGATGATGAATCAGATCGAGGCGGACAAGGGCGGAACGATCACCTCGATCATGGCGAAGAGCGGCGATCCGGTCGAGTTCGGCCAGCCCTTGTTCGTCATCGAATAGACCCGCCATGCTTGACAAGCTCGTCATCGCCAATCGTGGCGAGATTGCGCTACGAATCCTGCGCGCCTGCCGGGAGCTCGGGATCAAGACGGTCGCCGTACACTCCACCGCCGACTACAGCTTAAAGCACGTGCTGCTCGCCGACGAATCGGTGTGCATCGGACCGCCATCCTCGACTTTGAGCTACCTCAACATGCCGGCGATCATCAGTGCCGCCGAAGTCACCGATTCGGTGGCCATCCACCCGGGCTATGGCTTTCTTTCCGAGAACGCGGATTTCGCCGAGCGCGTGGAGAAGAGCGGCTTCGTGTTCGTCGGTCCCAAAGCCGAAACCATCCGCAAGCTCGGCGACAAGGTCTCTGCCATCCGCATGATGAAGGCGGCGGGCGTGCCATGCGTGCCGGGATCGGACGGGCCGCTGGGCGCTGATCCGGAAGAGAATCTGCGCATCGCTCGCGATTTGGGCTATCCCATCATGATCAAGTCATCGGGCGGCGGCGGCGGTCGCGGCATGCGCGTGGTGCACAGCGAGGCGTCGCTTTTGAATGCGGTCGCCATCACGCAGTCCGAAGCGCGCGCGGCCTTCGGCGACGATCGCGTCTACATGGAGAAATTCCTCGAGCGCCCGCGCCACATCGAGTTCCAGGTGCTCGGCGACAATTTCGGGAACGTCATCCACTTGGGCGAGCGCGACTGTTCCATGCAGCGCCGCCACCAGAAGGTGATCGAAGAAGCGCCCGCTCCCGGGATCACCGCGCGCCAGCGCCGTCTCATGGGGGAGCGCTGCGTGGAGGCGTGCCGCGCGGTCGGCTATCGCAGCGCCGGCACGCTCGAGTTCCTGTACCAGGACGGCGAGTTCTACTTTATTGAAATGAACACGCGCATCCAGGTCGAGCATCCGGTGACGGAGCTCATCACCGGGATCGATCTGGTGAAGGCGCAATTGCTGGTCGCCTCCGGCGAGCGGCTGCCGTACGAGCAGAGCGACGTGCAGTTCCGCGGTCACGCCATGGAGTGCCGCATCAACGCCGAGGACCCCAAGACCTTCATGCCCTCCCCGGGTCCCATCCGCCTGTGGCATGCGCCCGGCGGGCCGGGCATCCGCGTCGACAGCCATGTCTACTCCGGCTACAACGTCCCGCCGAACTACGACTCGCTCATCGGCAAGATCATTGCGCTCGGGGATACGCGCGAAACCGCCATCGCGCGCATGAAGAACGCGCTCGCGGAGATGGTGATCGAGGGCATCAAGACCAACGTCGCCCTGCACCAGGAGATCTTCAATCATGCCGCCTTCCAGAAAGGCGGTCTCGACATCCATTACCTGGAGCGCCGTTTGGGATTGCGATAGACCATGGGCGCGCCACTCGTGGAAGTGACGTTCGCGCTGGACGAGCTTGAGGCCGACAGTGCGTATGCCGCCTGCGTCGCGTGCGGCGCCATCGCCGTGACCTTCACCGACGCGGGCGATACCCCGGTGCTGGAACCTCTGCCCGGAGAGTTTCGGCTCTGGTCGCAAACAACGGTGTGCGCGCTCTTCCCCGATGATGAGAACACGGCCGGCGCCGGGCTCCTGCGGGCGTTGGGCGTGACGCTGGCGCGATCGGAGAAGAGCCTGCACACCCGCGTCGTTCCCGAGAAGGTGTGGGAGCGCGAGTGGTTGAAGGATTTTCGGGCACTGCGCTTCGGTGAGCGCCTGTGGGTGTGTCCACGACACGAGCGCGTGGCAGATCCGGCGGCGGCGGTGGTATACCTTGACCCGGGCCTGGCGTTTGGCACCGGCAGCCACGCGACCACGGCGCTGTGCCTGGAGTGGCTGGAGGGGCACCTCAGGCGCGGCGAACGCGTCATTGACTACGGCTGCGGATCGGGGATCCTGGCGCTTGCCGCGATCAAGCTCGGAGCCGCGCATGCCTTCTGCTTCGACATCGACCCGCAGGCGCTCATCGCAGCGTCCGACAATGCCGCGGCCAACGGCGTCGCCACGCAGGTGAGCGTGTGCGCGCGAGCGGCCGATCTGCCGCGTGCCGCCGACCTCGTCATCGCCAATATTCTTGCCGCTCCCCTGTGTGCGCTTGCGCAAGAGTTCGCCGAGCTGGTGCGCCCTAAGGGCACACTCCTCCTGGCCGGACTTCTGGAAGATGAGGCGCACGAGGTGACACGGGCAAACGACGCGTGCTTTCATATAGAGCCCTGCGGAACGCGCGCCGGCTGGGTGGCCCTGTCAGGACGGCGCCGCGAGCACGTTTAAGCGATGTTCACCGTCTGTCCCAAATGCGCGCTCACGCTGACGGTCACCGCCGCGGATCTGCGGGTCGCGCAGGGCTTCGTACGCTGCGGACAGTGCACGAACGTTTTCAATGCCTTGTTGGGACTCTCCGATGAACGGCAGCCGACCGCTGTCGTGGCCGTTCAGGAGGCGGCACCGGAGCCCGCGCCGCCTGAGGAAGTCGTGACCCGAGTCGAAGACGTGCCGCCGCGAAATGATGCGCAGGAAGAATCCACGGCCGAGGACGAGGACACGAACGCGGACGCGGACGCGGACGCGGTGCACGAAGATGATGACGCGGCCAATGCCGATGACGCCTCGATCGAGCAGACCTCGCTTGAGTTCAATCCGGACGCCGCCGAAATCTCGGAAATCTTTGTCGAACCCGACGCGATTGCGGATGACGCGGTCACCGGCACCTACGAATCGATCGTCCTCGGTTCGCAGGAGCCCGAGTCCTCAGCGGTCTACGCCGAGGTGGTGCAAGAAGAGGCGCGCAATGCGGACGAGGAGCTCAATGAGCAACTGGAGTCGCTGGCCGCGCGCATTGACGCGGCGCGGCAGAATCAGCTGGCGCAGACCCATACGGGACTGCAGCCGCTCATCGAGCCGTTCGCCGTACCCAAGAGACAAGCGCGCGCGCCCGCGCGAGCGTATCTGTGGATCGCCGCGCTCGTCGGCCTCGGGCTTCTCCTCCTCGCGCAGATCATCAACCACTACCGCGATGATCTCGCGGTGAACCCGCGCTGGCATCGTCCGCTCACCGCGCTCTACGCGGCGTTCGGGATTGCGCTCGTGCCGCGCTGGGACTTGGCCGCCTACGAAGTGCATCAGCTCGGCGCCTCGGCACCGGCGCAGAGCTCAGGCGAGCTCACGGTGCGCGCCAGCATCAAAAACGACGCCTCACAGCCGCAGCCGTTGCCGCTCTTGCGCGTAACGCTGCTCGATCGCTTCGGCCACAGGCTCGCCTCGCGCGATGTCGCACCGCGCGCGTACCTGGTCGGTGCGCCGCCGGCTGCGGACGCCCTCTTGCCCGCCGGAGAACGCGTGGATGCGCAGATGGCCTTCGTCGATCCGGGCCGCGATGCCGTCGGCTTCGAAATCGACGCCTGTCTGCCGAGCTTGAGCGCGCAGGTTCATTGCGCCAACGAAACAGGCGCGCCGTGACTTCCTTGCGCATCGGGCCTTATGTCTTGCCCTCGAGCGCGGTACTCGCGCCGATGGCCGGCGTCACCGATCGGCCTTTCCGGTTGCTGGCGCGCAAACTCGGCGCGGGACTTGCCGCATCGGAGATGCTGACCTCAGACGTGCGCCTGTGGAGCACGGGCAAGTCGCGTCGTCGTATGGATCACGCCGGCGAGCCTGCGCCGCGCGTGGTGCAGCTCGCGGGTGCCGACTGCGAGGCGCTCGCGCTCGCCGCGCGCATGAACGTCGATCTGGGCGCGCAGATCATCGACATCAACATGGGCTGTCCCGCGAAGAAAGTCTGCGGGCGCCTGTGCGGCTCGGCGCTGTTACAGGATGAAGCGCTCGTCGGACGCATCTTGGACGCGGTGGTGCGCGCGGTGGACGTGCCGGTGACGCTCAAGATCCGCACCGGCTGGGACCCGACGCAGAAAAACGGCGCGAGAATTGCAAGCATCGCCCAAAGCTGCGGCATCGCCGCTTTGGCCGTGCACGGCCGCACGCGCGCCGACTTCTTCCAGGGCGCCGCTGAGTACGACACCATTCGCGAGATCAAATCTAGAGTCACCATTCCGGTATTCGCAAACGGCGATGTCGGCAGCGCGCAAAAAGCGCGCGAGGTACTTGATTTCACCGGCGCAGACGGAGTAATGATCGGCCGCGCAGCCCAAGGTGCACCATGGATCTTCGGCGCCGTCAACGCTTACCTTTGCGGGGCCGCGACGTCACCGCCGCTCGCGCGCGCCGAAGTGCGTGGTATTATTCTCGAGCATCTGGAATCCTTGTACGCCTTCTACGGCGAAGACGCGGGAACAAGGATCGCGCGTAAGCATCTCGGTTGGTACTGCGTTCAGCTACCCGACGCGGCAAACATTCGCCGCGCTCTGATGGCGACGGCAAATACCGCCATGCAATTCGCGCTGGCACGGAGCCATCTCGATGGTTGGGTGAGCGGGTCCGCGCAGGCGGCCTGACTGTTCGGTTTTGCAGGGGGAGCTGACATGCCAGCGAAAAAGAAAAGTCGCATGCGCAGGGAATACAGCGCGCGCGTCAACGGCCGCGGCGATCTGCCGCTACGTGATCATGCCGAACGTGCATTGCACGATTATTTCACGAACTTAAATGGCCACCGTCCGGCGCGGCTCTACGACATGGTGCTGCGCGAGGTCGAGGAGCCGCTTCTGAAGGCGGCGCTCGACTATGCCGAAGGCAATCAGGTGCGCGCCGCGGGTATTCTCGGCATTAATCGCGGAACCTTACGCAAGAAACTGCGGCAGTTCGGCCTCTCCGGTTAGGTGAACGTCTCCGTCCGCCGCGCACTGCTGTCTGTCTCCGACAAGACCGGCCTCATCGAACTCGCCCAGGCTCTCGCGCGCCGCCAAGTCGAGATTCTCTCCACCGGAGGTACTGCGCAGCTGCTCGCGGCGCAGGGCATTGTCGTCACCGACGTCGCAAGCTACACGGGCTTCCCTGAGATCATGGACGGCCGCGTGAAGACGCTGCATCCGAAGATCCACGGCGGACTGCTGGGACGGCAGGGCGTCGACGAAGCGGTCATGGCCGAGAACCACATCGCGCCGATTGATCTCCTGGTGGTCAACCTTTACCCCTTTGGCGCCGTCAGCGCGCGTGCCGATGCGCCCTACGCCCTCGCCATCGCCAACATCGACATCGGCGGGCCGGCCATGGTGCGGGCGGCGGCGAAGAACCATGAGCGCGTCGCGGTCGTCGTCGATCCAAACGATTATGGCGCGCTTCTCGAGGAGCTCGCGCGCGAGGATGGCGCAACGACGTTCGCCACGCGCGCGCAGCTTGCCGCCAAGGCATTTGCCCACACTGCCGAGTACGATGCGCTCGTTGCGCAGTATCTGCACGCGCGGCATCCTTATCCGCGCGAGGTTTTCCCGGCGCACTTGAACCTCATGTTCGAGCGCGTGCAATACTTGCGCTACGGGGAAAACCCCCATCAGCTTGCAGCCTTCTACCGCGAGATCGCCGCAAGCGGCGCCACGATCGCGAACGCGCGCATCGTGCAGGGCAAGGAGTTGTCCTTCAACAATATTGCCGACGCGGACGCGGCCATCGAGTGTGTACGGCAGTTTTCGGAGCCCGCCTGCGTCATCGTCAAGCACGCAAGCCCGTGCGGCGCCGCAACCTCCGCCACACTCCTCTCGGCCTACGAGCGCGCATACCGCACCGATCCGACTTCCGCGTTCGGCGGCATCATCGCCTTCAATGCCGAGCTCGATGAGCACACCGCCGGAGCCATCGTTGCGCGCCAGTTCGTCGAAGTGCTGGCGGCGCCGCGGATCACGCCTGCGGCGCGCAGCATCCTCGGCACCAAGGCCAATATCCGCGTGCTCGAGCTCGGGTTCCACAAAGACGCAGCCGACGTCTCGTTCGAATATCGCAGCATTGCAGGGGGCCTCCTTGCCCAGGCGCGCGACCGCGGCGCGGTGACTGCGCAGGATCTCAAGGTCGTCACGCGGCGCGCGCCGAGCGAGAGCGAAGGCCTCGATCTCCTCTTCGCCTGGCGCGTGTGCAAGTTCGTCAAATCCAACGCCATCGTATTCGCGCGCGAATGGGCCACAATCGGGATCGGCGCGGGTCAGACGAGCCGCGTGCACGCGACGCGCATCGCCGTGCAGAAAGCGGCCGACGAAAATCTCGCCATCGCAGGCTCGGTGCTCGCCTCCGACGCCTTCGTGCCCTTCCGCGACAGCATCGACGCCGCTGCCGCCCAGGGCGTGCGCGCCGTGATCCAGCCCGGCGGCTCGATGCGCGACAGCGAAGTCATCCAGGCTGCCGACGAGCATGGCATCGCGATGGTGTTCACCGGCATGCGGCACTTTCGGCACTGATGCGCATTCTGATCGTGGGAGCAGGCGGCCGCGAGCATGCGCTCGCCTGGAAGTGCGCCGCTTCCGCGCACGTCGATGAAGTCATCGTCGCACCGGGCAACGCCGGCACGGCGCTCGAAGCGCGCGTGCGCAATGCGGACGTCGCGGCCATGGACATTCCCGGCCTCGTTGCGCTGGCGCGCGCCGAGCGCATCGATCTCACCATCATTGGGCCGGAAGCGCCGCTCGTCGCCGGCGTCGTCGATGCATTCGCGGCCGCGGGTCTCAAATGCTTCGGGCCGCGCGCCGCGGCGGCGCAGCTCGAAGGTTCCAAAGCCTTCAGCAAGCAATTCCTTGAGCGCCATCGCATCCCGACCGCGCGGCATCGATGCTTCACGCGCGCCACTTTCGATGCGCGCTACGTCAAAGAGCACCGCACGCCGATTGTCGTCAAGGCCGACGGACTCGCCGCCGGCAAGGGAGTCATCATCGCCGCGTCGGCCGACGAGGCGCTCGCCGCAGCCGCTGCCATGTTTGGCGGTGAATTTGGCACGGCCGGAAACGAAATCGTCATCGAGGAATTTCTGCCCGGCGAGGAAGCAAGCTTCATCGTCATGGCCGACGGCGAGCATGCGCTCGCCCTTGCAAGCTCCCAGGACCACAAAAGGCGCGACGACGGCGACCGCGGTCCCAATACCGGCGGCATGGGTGCCTATTCCCCCGCGCCGCTCGTCAGCGCTGCCGTACACGCGCGCATCATGCGCGAGGTGATCGAACCCGCCTTGCGCGGACTCGCCGCGCAGGGCATGCCGTACTGCGGTTTTCTATACGCCGGGCTCATGATCGCGCCCGACGGCACACCGAACGTGGTCGAGTTCAATTGCCGCCTGGGGGATCCTGAAGCGCAGCCGCTATTGATGCGGATGCAGTCGGATCTCACGCTTCTGTGCGCGGCCGCTTTGGCCGGCCGTCTGCACGACGCCGAGGTCAAATGGGATCCGCGCGCCGCGCTCGGCGTGGTGATGGCGGCCGCGGGCTATCCGGGAAGCGTGAGGAGCGGCGATGCGATCGACGGACTTGACGCCGCGGCGCTCCTGCCCGGCAAGGTGTTTCACGGCGCCACGCGCGTGGATGCAGATGAGAAGCGCATCGTGACAAGCGGCGGCCGCGTGCTGTGCGCGGTCGGCATGGGTGAGAGCGTGCGCGCTGCGCAGTCCCAAGCGTATGCACTCGTCAGGCAAATCCGCTGGCAAGGCGCGCAGTATCGCCGCGACATCGGCCATCTCGCGGTCGCGCGGGAGAACACCGCGGCACGATAGTTGCTAAAGTGCGCGGCATTACAAGGAGCGTCGCATGGCCAGATCATTTCTTACGACCGGCACCGTCATGATGACGCTTGCAGCGCTCGCGGCCTGCGCAGGCACGCGCACGCAGCAGAGCACCGGAGAGCATATCGACGATGCGCTCATCACCACCAAGGTGAAAGCGGCGCTCATTGATGATCCGGTGACCAAGGCGCGGCAGATCGAGGTGGACACCTTTCGCGGCACGGTGCAGTTGAATGGCTTTGTGGATTCCGCCGATGAAAAAACGGCGGCCTCGCGCGTCACGCACTCCGTGAACGGCGTACAGAATGTGCGCAACAATCTGGTCGTCGGTCACACCGACCGCTCTGCCGGTGAAGTCGTCGATGACAGCGTCGTGACGACCAAGGTGAAAGCGGCGCTCGTTGCGGAGCCTGCGACCAAGGCCCGAGACATCACGGTCGTCACGCGCGACGGCATTGTGCAATTGAGTGGCTTCGTCGACTCCGCGACCGAGAAGGCGACGGCCGCCGAAGTGGCTCAGGGCGTAAGTGGCGTCAGGGAAGTGCGCAACGATCTGCAGATCAAGGCGCTGTAGCGGCCTTGCCGATCAGAAGCTCGCGCGCAGGAAGAGCTCCGGGCCTCTGATACTGAGCGCGAAGCCGCCGGGCGTCGTGCTGCTGCGCTGTACCGACAGCTGCGCGCGGATTTCCTCATAGCCCAAGCCGATCTCAAAATTTGGCGTCCAGCGATACTGCAGGTCGGTGTGGTAATCGCCGAGCGCGCCGCTGATCCCGTGGACGGTGGCGGAGAGGTACTGGGCGCGTGCGGTCCAGGCAAAGCGCTGCGAGATAGCCCAGGTGCCATCGAGGGCCGGGGTCGGAAAGGCGCCCACTCCGGAGCTTTCGGCGTTCTGTTGCAGCGTCACGTCCGTGCCGCGCGCGTCGGCCTGCAGTAAATGCACGCCCAATCCTGCGCCCAATTCGAAGCGCTCCGTGCGGATCAGCGAGTAAGTGTAGGTGAAGCCGAGCATGCTGTATTGCAGGTCGCTCTGCACCACATCGCCACTCATGAAGGTATGGCCACCGAAGAAGATCTCCTTCCCGACCGGCCGGTCCCCATCGCGGTCGCTGCCGAAGTAGTCGACGCGCAGTCGATGCCGCTCGTGCAGCCGGAAGATGAGCTCCATGCGCCCCTGATTGAGACGGCCCTTCATGCCCAGATCATGCTCCGCATTCACGAGCGTTCCGGGTACGGTCACCGAGGAGTCCAAGTGCAGGTCGGTGTTGAGCGCGGCTGCGAAGAAAGTACCGCGCAGCGCGAAATGATCGGTGATCGGGCTTGCGAGGGTAGGCGCACTCTTTGCTTTCGGGTGGCGCGCGGCTGCGGCGGATTTCTGCGGACCTGCGCTGTCCGGCTCGGCAGCCACGGCGGCCGTGCCGGCAATGAGGGCCGCGATCACCACAAACACCACGCGCATGGCGAAAAACTCCGCGCCAGGGTCAGCGCCGCGAATCTTCTTACATCGGGCTACGTGCGCGCCAGCGTCGCCGTGTCGCGACGCGCGAATCGTGAACTTGCGCACGCTTCGAAGGCGGCGCTTGCGCACTCTAGCGCTTCATCGCCTCGAAGAACTCGCCGTTCGACTTCGTGTCCTTCATCTTGTCGAGCAAGAATTCGATGGAGGCCAGTTCATCCATGGGGTGCAGGAGTTTGCGCAGGATCCA
>Ga0209006_10001902_pt1 | contig 18912 bp, 18 predicted proteins | sample JacPin_JW_Ref_O2_FD_188567 | JGI IMG/M metagenome (GOLD analysis project Ga0209006, IMG submission 188567) | Forest soil microbial communities from Algoma, Ontario, Canada - Jack Pine, Ontario site 1_JW_Ref_O2 (SPAdes) (version 2) | ecosystem: Environmental > Terrestrial > Soil > Boreal...
GCACAGCCGCAGGTCAGCCGGCGGGCGGTAGCAGTCCCCAAAAGGAGCGAAAATCTCAATCCACTTATTTATCAGGAAAGCGCAGGAAGAGCAAACGCCACCAACTTCTGATTGGAGCATAAACCGCGCCCAGGAGTTGTATGCGGGCTCGGGCGTCGTCCGGAAGGGCTGGGTTAAGGGCGGCGCACGAGCCCGCCCGTTTTGCCGCTGCCCCGAGGGAACCCGAAGGGAGTGTGCCTACCTAGACTTCGCGGCCAGCCGGAACCGGCTCCGGCGCCACATCCGGTTGTTTTCCGCTGGGAATCAGCGGCAGGTGAATTTCCACCAGCAAGCCGCCTGCGACGCGATTCGAAGCCGAAACCCTGCCGCCATGAAAGCGGACGGCGCGCTGGGCAATGGCCAGGCCTAGTCCGACACCGCCGGTCAACCGGCCGCGGGCATCATCCAGACGATAGAAGGGCTCGAACATTTTTTCGAGCGCGCCCTCGGGAACGCCGGGACCACAATCCGTAACCTGCAGGAGCGCCTCCGGTCCAGTCGCGCTTTCCACGCGTTGCAGGCGAATCTCCACCGAGCTGCCCTCGTGGGTATAGCGTACGGCGTTGCGGACCACATTTTCAATGGCGCTGTGCAACAGAGAGGCATTTCCCCGGACTTCCCAGCCGGCCTCGGGAATCCCAGCTTCGGGAATTTCGGTGCGCACATGGCAGCGTCGGGCCTGCGCTTCGAATTCAGCGTCCTCGGCGACGCTGAGCACCAACTCATTCAAGGGGACGGGCGTGCGGGGAACTTCCTGTTCGCCATCTTCGAGTCGCGCCAGAGTCAGAATTCTGCCGATGAGTTCGTTTAAACGGCTGGCTTCGAGTTCGATGCGCTCGAGCATGTCGTCGCTCTCGGCGCCCGAGCGCCGCCGCGCCAGGCCCAGTGCCACGTTCAGGCGTGCCAAGGGCGAGCGCAGTTCGTGAGAAATGTCATTGAGCAGGCGTGATTGCGCGTTGACCAGTTTTTCCAGGCGTTCCGCCATGGTGTCAAAGTCGCGCATCAGGCCGGCGACTTCATCACGGCGACCGCTGGTGGGCGCTCCGGAACGCGCCGTCAGATCGCCGGCAGAAAGCTGCCGGGTGGCGGCGCGCAGGCGCACGATCGGCTTGGTGAGATACCAGGACATGAAATAACAGACCAGCCCGGAGGAAACGACCGCGATGATCAAGCCCGGCACCGGCATTCCCCGCGGGCCAAAGAAAACGCGCGGTCCCGGAGGCAGCCCTAACACCAGCGTGTAGCGATGCAGCCCATCGGAGGAAGCGCGGGAATCGCGGAGAACTGACGGAGCCGGAAAAACGAATCCTTCGCGCGGCATGCGCGGGCCGCCAGCCGCAATGCGCAAGGCCCAGTCGGGAGCGGCGCGGTGGGAAACCTCCTCGCCCTGCTCGTTGAATAAATATGCGCGCACATGCTGGGTGTTTTCCAGATCAATCAAGTATTGCCGGACCTGGCGATCTCCACCTTCCTCGTAAGCGCTCACCGAGTCGTTGAGGGTGGTGGTGCGCAGGGCCTCCCACGACGGGTTGTGAGGACGAAAGGCGAGCGTCACCAGAATGGCGAGCACGACGAAAAGTGCCTGGGCCACCCAGAACGACAGAAAAATTCTCAGGAACAAGCTCTTCATGTCGAGCTCCGCGCTTTCTCGCGGGGGCGCGCAAAAATGTAGCCTACACCGCGAACCGTCTTGATGTGCTCGTCGTTCTCGGCGCTGCCATCCGTGTCGCCCAGCTTCTTGCGCACCTTGCTGACGTGCATATCAATGCTGCGGTCAAAAGGCGAAAACTTGCGGCTGAGCACGGCATTCACCAGACGCTCGCGGGGCACCACGTGGCCGGCTTCGCGCAGCAGAACTTCCAGTAAATTGAACTCGACCGACGTGAGGTCCACGGGCTGGCCGTCGCGACGGACCGTACGAGTCGCGGGATCGAGTTCCACTTCACCCACGCGCACAATCTCCGGCGTAGCCGGGACGGCCTTGCCGTCGCTGCGCGAGCGCCGCAGAATTGCCCGGATGCGCGCCACCAGCTCTCGGGGATTAAAAGGTTTGGGAAGGTAATCGTCGGCTCCGATCTCGAGGCCGACAATGCGGTCCACGTCTTCGCCGCGGGCAGTCAGCAGGAGCACCGGCAGGCGCGAGGTGGCGCGGATTCGCCGCAACACTTCAAAACCATTGATCCCGGGCAACATCACATCCAGCACGGCCAGAAGATAGCCGCCGGCGGTCGCCCGCTGCAGACCCCGTTCGCCGTCATGTACCGACTCCACGGCAAAGCCTTCCGCTTGAAGATATTCCTGCACCAGGCTGCAGAGTTCCACGTCGTCGTCGATGACCAGAATACGATCCATGTGCGATGGTTTCATTGTGCACCACGCCGACTGAACCTAGTAGTAAAGAATTGTCAAACCACAATTGTCAAACCGGAAATCGCCAGGGACCATCCCCGCGACTTAGCCAGAATGGTACGCTTTTGACAAAACTTTACTCCGGTTGACCGATTCTTTACTCCTTTTTCACGGGGGCCGTGTTTCCATAAGTGCAGGCAAAACCGGCACTCGAGGAGAGCCCGGAATGAAGGAGTTTAACAACATGATGAAAGCACTTCGTTTTCGTTTCATGGTTGCGGCGCTGTGTGTGTTGTTGGTGACGGTGGTTGCGCAGTCGCGGGCCGCCGACGCATCACCCACTCCGCCCGCGCGTGGCCACCAATTTGGCCGGGGCGGCAGCGGCGAGTTTTTTGCCGACTACCTCAACCTGACCGAGGCTCAGACGGCGCAGATGAAAGGCATTCTGGCCAAAGAGAATCCCGCGTTGAAGCCGCTGTTCCAGCAGCTGCAACAGACCCGGCAGCAGCTGAAGCAGTATGAGCAAGGCAGCTATGACGACGCCAAGGTTCGTACTCTCGCTGCACAACAATCCGCGGCGATGGTGGAACTGACGGTGCAGCAGACGCGGATTCATTCCGAGCTGTTCCAGGTGTTGACCGCAGACCAGCAGGCGACCATGAAGTCAGTCGAGGCCCGCCGCGCGGCTCGTATGTCGCGGCACATGCACGCAGCGCCTGCGGCTCCGGCTGCGGCTCCGGCAGAACAGTAACGCGCGACTCCGGGTGCCTCATTTCTCGCGTCTTTTGCGAGAAGTGGGGGGTTTGACTTTGGTTTGCCTCGCCACTACAAGCAGCCTCGGCGCAGTTAAGACTCCAGCCCACGGGGGGACGAAAATAGATGACCGGCAGTGAATCCTACCTTCTCGATGCGGGCTGGCTCTTTTTCGCAGGATGGAGCCTGGTGGTGGTCACGGTCAGCGTGATTGCGTTCGGCAAAGACTTTGTTTCGGTTCCTCCGTTGTTTGGGAAACGAGGGTTCGAGAATCAGAGTTCGAGAAACAGCGGCAAAACACTGTAATCGGCTCGCTCTTTCGACTGGTAAGACTCGCGTGTGTGTGTGACCGCGACCCGCGCCGCCAATCCGTTCACCCTCTCTTCGTCATCCCCAGGAAAAGCTGAACCCCGCCTGTTAGAATTTCATCTACAGAACCTGCAATGGTGTTCACCAGTCTGCGCCCGCTCCTGCCTTACCTCAAACGCTACCGCTGGAGTTACGCGGCGGGTGCGGTTTGCGTTTTCCTGACGAACGGAATCTGGATACTGTTTCCCCTGGTGATCGGCCGTGCGGCGGACGATCTGCGCGAGGGCGTCACCCGTCACAAGTTGCTTTACTATGCCGGATTGTTGCTGGCCATTGCGGCTTTCAAGGGAATTTTTCAGTTCTTGACGCGCTGGATCGTAATCGGCATTTCGCGCGAAATCGAGTTTGACCTGCGCAACGATCTCTTCAAGCATCTGGAAAGTCTTTCGTTTTCCTATTACCAGCGCAATCGCACCGGCGACATCATGGCCCGCGCCACCAACGACTTGAACGCCGTGCGGATGCTGCTGGGGCCGGCCATCATGTATTCGGCCAATACCATGGTGTACACGGCCGGGGCGCTGGCCTTCATGATCTCGATCAGCCCAAAGCTGACTTTTTATACTTTTCTTCCGCTGCCAGTGGTGAGCATCGTGATCCAGTATTTTGGCCGGCGGATTCACGAGCGCTTCGAACGCATTCAGGCGATGTTCTCCGACATTTCCGCGCGCGCCCAGGAAAACTTTTCCGGCGCGCGGCTGATCCGCGCTTATGTGCAGGAGGAGGCGGAGATTCGCGCCTTTGAGAAAGAGAACCATGAATACATCCGGCGCAGCCTGAAGCTGGTGCGGCTCATGGGCATGCTTTGGCCGACGCTGGAACTCCTGCTCGGCTTCGCGGTGGTGCTGGTGTTGTGGCTGGGCGGACGCGAGGTGCTGCAAGGTCAGGATCGAGTGCAGCTGGTGTCGTATCTGGGAAGCAAGACTACCCTGCTGCTGAACGGCTCGATGGGGGTTGGGGATTTCGTGGCCTTCACAACGTACATGGTGCAGCTCACCTGGCCCGTGATCGCTCTCGGGTGGGTGATCAACATTTTTCAGCGAGGGACGGCTTCGCTGATACGCATCAACGAGATTCTGTTAGAGCAGCCGGAGATTCAGGACGGTGCCGATGCGCGGGAGCGGCAAATCGAGGGTGAAATCGAATTTCGCGGACTCAACTTCAGCTACGACGGAAAAGCGGTTTTGCGCGATTTGAACCTGCGAATTCCGGCCGGCAGCAGCCTGGCGATTGTGGGACCAACAGGCTCGGGAAAGACCACGCTGGTCAGCTTGATTCCGCGCATCTACGACGCTGGGCCGGGAATGGTGCGGATTGATGGCCGTCCGATTCGCGAATATTCGATTGCGTCCTTGCGCAAGAGCATTGGGTTCGTGCCCCAGGAAACTTTTCTCTTCAGCGACCGCATCCGGGAAAACATCGCACTGGGCGTCGATACGGCGACTGACCAGGAGATTCACAATGCCGCCGAGGCTGCGAATATTGCGGCTGATATCGAGAGTTTTCCCGAGGGATATCAGACGCTGGTGGGCGAGCGCGGCATTACGCTTTCCGGCGGGCAAAAGCAGCGCACGGCAATCGCCCGCGCCCTGATTCGCAATCCCCAGATTCTGATTCTTGACGACGCGCTCTCTAGCGTGGACACCCATACCGAAGACAAGATTCTGAATCATCTTCGGGACGTGATGCGGGGGAGAACCACCATTTTCATTTCGCACCGCGTTTCCACAGTGCGCAACGCCGACCGCATCGCAGTCCTGCACGGGGGCGCGATTGTCGAACTGGGCACGCACGAAGAACTCCTCGCCTTGAACGGCTACTACACCGACCTGTATAACAAGCAGTTGCTGGAAGAAGAGCTGGCTGAAGTCTGAGCGCCCCGGCAATATTTCTTTCCGTGGTTCGCCCGAGGGTGGTTCGCTTTAGGGGAAGCACGCCTGAAGAGAAACCGGCCAGCAAATTGCCTGATTGCCCGATTCCTGTCCCACGATGAAGCGCTTCGACACACCCGAGCTTCTCGATTCTGACGCGTGTTCGCCGGAAGATGTTCAAACCTCGCTGCGCGATATTGGCCGCATGAACCGCTGGTTTGGCGGAGTGTCTACCACGCAAAAGCTGATTGAGCAGGTTGCGCGCGTGACCGGGCTGCGGCATTTTTCGTTGCTGGAAGTCGCCGCTGGCACGGGCGAGGTTTCGCACATCGTCCGCGAAAAGCTGGTGCAGCGGGGCATAGCGCTGGACGTCACCCTGCTGGACCGGGCATGGTCGCATCTGCCGAAGGGCGGCAGCGCGATCGTCGCCGACGCCCTCGCACTTCCCTTCCTCGACTCTGCCTTTGACCTGGTCAGCTGCAATTTATTCGCTCATCATCTTGCGCCGGACACCTTAGCGCGATTCGCAAGCGAGGCTTTCAGGGTGAGCCGTCGTGCGGTCTTGATCAACGATCTGGTGCGCCATCCGCTGCACCTTGCTCTGGTCTACGCCGGGTTCCCGCTGATGCGCAGTCCGATCTCGCGGGTGGATGGCGTCGCTTCGGTGCGCAGAGCGTACGTTCCAGAGGAATTGCGGCAGATTATTTCGTCAGGCGGGCACCCCGCCGCGCGCGTGGCGATCTCGCGGCACTTCCTGTTTCGCATGGGAGCGGTCGCGTGGAAGTCGGATACGATTGCTGATTGCTGATTTCTGACTGAAAAGCAAAACCGGAAACCGCCACCATCTGCAGATTGCGCTTTTTCACCAGAAATCAGCAATCCACAATCAGCAATTCTCCGCCATCACCGTATCACCAGCACTTCCCTCACGTTATCCCGCGCCAGGAAAAATTTGATCGACGCGAAGTCGCGAAACAAATTCTCGATGTGCCGGTTGTTGAAAACTCTCTGCAGATGGAAGCCGTCCGTGATTGCGGTATGAATCGCTCCCGTAGGACCGCGCCGCGTTTCTTTGCGCATCACAATGCGCTGCATTTCGAGCGTATCCCGCCCCACAATGTGGAAGCGGTAGCAGGGCGAATCCGGTCCGGCGTCCCGCGTATGAAAAAACGCCAGCAGCATCCCGCCCGGCTTCAGCACCGACCACAAACGCCCCACCACGGGCCGCACCAGGCTTTCGTGCAGATAGTCGGGAAGGTTCCAGCACAGCACTACATCGAAATGCGCGGCGGGATACACCAGGTTATCGGCCAGAAACTGCCGGCTGTCGAGCACCACGGTTCCCTGCTCATCTTTGGTTACCAGCGTGGGCTCGGTCGAAGCGACCAGCAGGTCTTCGCTGTAGATGCGGTGCCCGCGCTCGGTGAAGTAACTAATATTTGCCGGCGAGGTCGAGCCCAGATCAAGCACGCACAAAGGAGTCTCAGTGTCCCAGGTGCGAGCTACTTCGCCGAGTCCGCTGGAACGCCGGGCCAGCCTCTGCGAACTCTGCGCCGATGGGGGCGGTTCCGGACCCCCCGATGAGCCTCGAAAGAGTTTCATGAAATTCTGGGTTACTGATGCCATTCAATTCAGGGAAACCGAATCCCGCCTCTGCTCGCCAGTCTATGCCAGAGCGCGGAAATTAACGCCGGCGCCGACCAATCTATTTTTATTTCGCTTTGCCATCCTGCGCGCCGTGAATATCGACTTTCCCTTTGAGGTACGCACCTTCTTCAATGGAAATGCGGCGCGCGGAAATGTCGCCGGTGACCACCGCCGATTTTCGCAATTCGACTTGCTCGCTGGCCTGCACATTTCCCTCCAGCTTGCCCTGCACCACCACGCCTTTGGCTTCGACGCTGGCTTTGACCTGGCCATGCGGACCGACGGTCAGGCTGTTGCCTTTCAAAGCGATGGTTCCTTCCACCTGGCCATCGACGTAGAGGTCTTCGCTGCCCGACAGTTCCCCTTTGATGACCACCGACTTGCCAATCTGCGCCAATTCGCCCGACAACGGTGCACTCATGGAAACTCTCCTTGCTAAGCTGGATCGAGAAAACTCAACCGACAAACTCAACAGACAACGGCGAAAACGCATCAAGCAAAGCAAGTGCCCACAAAGCCAGTGCTGGATGGCCGCGCCGTTCCCTCGACTATACTCAACCTTCCGAACATGCGGCAAGCGACACGAATCCGGGATCGATGGCGCCCCGGGATAATCGCAAGTTCGCGGCAAGGAACTGCAGCGGCCTTCGTTGGTAAACTAAGGGGATGCGAAGCGATCCATTCTTGCTTGAGAGCAAACCACAGGGCCGGGATTTAGTTCGCGTTGGGCTCGGGAGAGGTATCACACTTACCGTTCTTGCAGCGCTTCTGCACGCGGTCCCCGTTGCCGGCCAGTCGTCACCTCCACCGTCATCGCTCATTCAATCTTCGCCCGTCCAGTCCTCTCCACCGGAAAAGACCGACCCGGGCGAACTCGTGCGCCAGGCGGTTGCAATCGAGGTGGCCGCGTTCCAGGATCCGTCGGTAAAACACCAGTTCCGCTCGCGCAAGCAGACTCCGCACGGTTCGCAGACAAAATTGTACGTGGAGACGCACGACGCGATGGCGGGCATGGTTATCGCCTACGATGACCGTCCTGTGACGGAGGCGGAACTCGCAGGTGAGCAGGCGCATTTGCAGGGCCTGCTCGACCAACCCGAACAGCTTCGCCACAAGCGAGCGCAGGAAAAGGACGTCTCGGACCGCTTCGTGCGCATCCTTAAATCCCTGCCCGACGTTTACGTGTATGAATACGACGGCACGGAAACGGCAACGCCGGATTTTGGCAAGGCCGGCGAACCCTTGGTGCGCCTGAAGTTCCGGCCGAATCCGAATTACACTCCGCCTTCCCACCTCTCCGAACAGGCTCTTGGCGGAACCCAGGGAACGATGCTGATCGATGTGGAGCGCCACCGCATCGCCAGGATCGAAGGCACCGTGTTCAAGGACGTGACCTTCGGCTGGGGATTTCTGGGACGGTTGGATAAAGGCGGCCATTTCCTGATAGCGCAGACCGATGTTGGCGATGGCACATGGAAAATCACGCACATGACCTTAAGCTTCACCGGCAAATTGTTTCTGTTCAAAAACTTCAACATGGTGAGCGACGAGGTACTCAGTGATTTTCGCCGCGTCCCTGCGGACATGACATTTGCGCAAGGGGTGGACTTGTTGAAGGCAGAACAGACAAAGCTGGCTCAAAACCATGCTCAGAGCCCCGCCGTGAGCGCTCACTAGAAGTCATCTGATAAATGGATTGGAAGGGCACGCCTTCCAGAGGTTGCGGAAAAACTTGCGAATGCGGCTCATACCCTGCGTGTAATAGCGTGGAAGAGCGGCGCTTCAGCGCCGCCCCCTAAAGCCTCCAAAATTGATGCGGGCTTTGGCTCCTGAGGTTTCCGCTCGTGTCCAGCCGTCGAGGATTTATTGCTGGCATAGCGTTTCTTTCCTCGTGGTCAGCTTCTCGATCAAATCCTCTTTGATCGCGTAGCCCGTGCCCGGATCGTCGCGAATGGCGATGGTTCCGGCGGGCGAGACCTGCACTTCAGGTTCGATGACATCCTCTTTCCAGTAACGCTTCGAAGCGGAAACGTCCCCTGGCAGGCGAAAATTCTGCAGCGTAGAAAGCGCGATGTTGTGGGATCGGCCGATTCCCGATTCCAGCATGCCCCCGCACCAGACGGGAATTTTTTGATGGCGGCAGATGTCGTGAATCTTCAAAGCCTCGGTAAATCCACCGACGCGGCCGACCTTAATATTGATAATGCGGCAGGCGCCGCTTTCGACCGCGAAGGCCGCCGCCCGCGCGTTGACGATGGATTCGTCCAGGCAAATCGACGTGCGCAACTCTTTTTGCAGCCGGGCGTGATAGTAAATATCGTCGTCCCATAGAGGCTGCTCGATCATCAGCAGGTTGAACTGATCGAACCGCCGCAGATGTTCGACCTGGTCGAGCGTGTAGGCGGAATTGGCATCGCAGCTGAGCGTGATGTCAGCCCAGCGCGAGCGAATCTTTTCGAGCACATTCACGTCCCAGCCTGGTTTTACCTTCACCTTGATGCGGCGGTATCCGGCCGCGACTTCGATCTGAATCTTCTCCAGCAACTGCTCGATGGAATCCTGAATGCCGATCGAGACGCCACACGCAATCTCGCGGCGCATGCCGCCCAGCAGTTTCCACAGCGGCTGCTGCTTCTGCTTGGCTTCGGCGTCCCACAGAGCGTTTTCGAGCGCAGCCTTCGCCATGCGATGACCGCGCACCTTGGCGAAAAACGAAACGCACTCGCGCGCCGATTCCCATGTCTTGCCCAGCACCGCCGGCGCCAGATAATGCACCATGGTGGGCCAGACACTGTCGATCCATTCGCTGCTGTAAAAGGGATCTTCGCCGGCGACGCATTCTCCCCAGCCCTTCACGCCCTCGCAGTGGGCCGTAACCAGAAGAATGCGGCGGCTGTAAGTGCGGCCAAAGCTGGTCTCGAAAAAGTGGACCAGCGGCATCTGAATTTCGCGGAGCGTGATGGCTTCAACTTTCATGGGATTACTTCATTTCACCACGGAGGCGCGGAGACACGGAGAAAATCTTTGGATAATAACTGAACGCTGGGAACTGAAAGGCCACCCGCAATTGGTGTTGCTTTCTCCCGTGCCTCAGTGTCTCCGTGGCGAATCAATCCTCCGATGCATACGACCAATTTTCATCCCAGTGTCCCAGCAGGAATTTTCCGTTGCTGGCCGCGTCGCGCTCATAGCCCAGCACGGTCAAGCCTTCACCGAAGGCGCGCAGGAACTCGTCACGATTGCGCTCCTGGAGCTGCCGAGCCTGGGCGCGGGTTTCGGGCGCGGCCTTCCACTCATAGATCTGCGCCGGGACTGCAATTTCCATTTCGATCTCAGCGGGAGGGTTCTTGCCGGTAGCGAGCAGCGTCTCCACGCGCCTCGACTTCAACCACCACTCCGCGATGAGCCGGTCGCTGGGCAATCCGCCCTGCAGCGGCGACGAGGTGATTCCGTACTGGTTGATGTTGTAGCGCCGCGTGATGGCTCCCAGCTTCTCGATATTGAGGTAGGCGTTCTTGATCTCCAGGGGATCGAACGTCCACTCGATCAGCTCAATTCCCCGCGCCAGAGCGTCTTCCCGCTGCAGGAGCTTGAGCCGCCGGCCGAGGCCGCTGTTGCGCTGGTCTTTTCTCACCGCGAGCATGTGGGAGTGAAGATAGACATGACCCGAGCGCGTGCCGGGAACGGAGAGAGCGAACCCGACCATCTCGGTGCCCGCGAAGGCGCCCATCACCTGTCCGCCAACTTTTTCCGCGACCACGAACATGCGCAGGGGGATCAGTTCCGCGTCGGTGAAGTTCCAGACTTCTTTCTGCAGGGCGACGCAGGCGCGCAGCTCCTCGAGACCGTGGCAGGGCCGGATGAAGACGGAATCGGCGGTCAAAGCGCTTTCTCCTCGCGTTTGGCCTGTTGCCACAAGCGTTCGAGTTCGTCCATGCCGGCCTGATCGGGAGCGCGTCCGGTCTCGCGCAGGCGTTCTTCGATCGATTGGAATCGGCGCTTGAATTTGCGATTCGTTTTGCGCAGCGCGGATTCCGGATCCACCGCAAGATAGCGGGCGATGTTCACCACCACAAAAAAAAGATCGCCAACTTCCTCTTCGAGCCGCGCCTGCAACTTTTCAGGAACGACCTGGCGGCCCGATCCGGCAACCCCTGGGCTCTGGGGGCGTGGTCCGGGCGCGGGAAATTCTTTCAGCTGCTCTTTTAATTCGTCGACTTCTTCGTGGAGCTTGTCGAACAGGCCCTCCACATTCGGCCAGTCGAAGCCGATTTGCGCGGCGCGTGAACTCAGCTTGGAAGCTTCGAGCATCGACGGCATTTTCGAGGATATGCCAGCGAGAATTGAGCCGTCGTTGTTCGGTAGAGTCCCGTCGTTTGTCTGATTTGAATCGGCCGCCGCCGCGCTCGCTGATTTCCTGCTCGGCCGCTTCTTGCGCTCCTCCACCTTCAAGGCTTCCCAGTTCCGCTTCACCTCGGCGGAAGTGTCCGCCTTGACGTCGCCAAACACATGCGGATGTCGGTCCACAAGCTTCCCTGAGAGTCGGTCGAGCACGTCGTCGATCGAAAATGTTCCCTGCTCTTTCGCCATCTCGGAGTAAAAGAGGACCTGCAGCAACAGATCCCCCAGTTCGCCAGTCAGCTCATCCCAATCGCGATTGTCGATGGCCTCGAGCACCTCGTAGGTTTCTTCCAGCGTGTAAGGCTTGATGGAATCAAAGGTCTGCTCACGATCCCAGGGGCAGCCTCCCGGCGTGCGCAGGCGCTCCATAATCGCCACGACGCGTTCGAAACGTTCTCCTGTAGTGGACATTCGCAAACTACTGTAAATGACCTTCCGCGGCGCGAGCAATGTGCCGACGTTGGAACCGTTGGAACGCCGCCATCTTGCCGTAACGTGTGGTCAGGAATAGGATTTAGACCAAGTACCCACCACACTTACGTTACCTTCCTCCTGAATGCGAACGAGCGCAAACTGAAAAGGAAGAGTGGGTCTAGGGGCCCGAAAACGGCGTAATACCTGGCCTACGTGCGCGTTGCATCTTGTTGAAACTACATGTCCTTAGCGATTAAGCCTCGAGCGCCACTGGAAGGGCAGCGTTTCCACGTGGTGGTGATCGGCGGCGGCATCAACGGCGTGGCCGTGGCGCGCGCGTGTGCGCGCGCCGGCAAGACTACGCTGCTGCTTGAACAAAATGACTTCGCTTCCGGGGTTACCAGCCGCTCCACCCGCATCATTCACGGGGGTTTACGGTATCTCGAGCACGGCGAAATTGGCCTGGTGCGGGAGTCGCTGCGGGAACGCGAACGCTTGCTGCGCGAGCGCTCGCATCTTGTACAGCCCACTCAGTTTCTTTTGCTTTTGAATGAGCAAAGCCAGCGCAGCGCGCTGAAAGTTCGCATCGGATTGTGGCTTTATCAACGACTGGCAAGCAGAAAATCGAACCACAACATCGGCGAAATGGAACTGAAGCGCGTCGAGCGGGCGCTCGACGCAGGGCATCGCTGGTCGATTTTCAACTACGAGGACGCGCAGTGCGAGTTCCCGGAACGCCTTGTAGCTGAGTGGCTTACGGAGGCGATCGACGCGGGAGCGGTGGTCCGCAACCACGCGGAAGTTCTGGCGGTGAACGTTGCGCACGGGCGCGCACGCGGAGTGCTGTTTCGCGACCGGATTACGGGGAAAGATGCGCATGTGGACGCGGCCTGGGTGCTGAACTGCTCGGGACCGTGGGCGGACCGTATCTGCCAGCGGTCTTCGATACGGATGGGGAAACCGATGGTTGGCGGGGTGCGCGGTTCGCACATTGTTTTGCCGCGGTTTCCGGCGGCGCCGACGAACCCGCTCTATACCGAGGCCGCGGATGGGCGTCCGATTTTTGTGGTGCCGTGGAACGAGCAATTGCTGGTGGGCACAACCGAAGTGGCCGATGCGGGCGATCCGGGAAGAACCGAACCTTCGGCAGAGGAAACTGGGTACCTGTTGAGCAGCGTGGCAAAGCTGTTCCCTAAGGCCAAGCTCTCGGCGCACGACGTGAAGTACGCTTTTGCGGGAGTGCGTCCGCTTCCCTATGCAGAGGGAAATCGGCCGTCGGCAGTGACGCGACGACACTTTCTGCACGACCATACCGGGGAAGGCGCGGCGCGGATGATCTCCGTGATCGGGGGAAAGCTGACGACGGCCGCATCGCTGGCACGGGAGTGTGTGCGGAAAATTGGAATCGCGGTTTCCGAACCGAGTTCAGTTTCGGTGGGGCCGGGGGTCGCGCTCGATCCCATGCTCGATCAAGCCGTGATTGAGATTGCACAGGCTGGTTCGGTGAGCGAGGAATCGGCGCGCGGCATGGTGGAATGGTACGGCAAGCGCGCCATGGATATTGCCCGCATGGCCCTGGTGAGCGCAGAACTGCGCGCTCCGATCTGCCCGCATAGTTCGCACGTGGTGGCCGAGGTGGTGGAGGCCTACCGTCGCGAGTGTGCGGTGAGCCTTGCCGATGTTCTGTTGCGGCGAGTGCCGGTCGCGTTGGGATCGTGCTGGTCGGAGTCGTGCAGCCGCGAAGCCGCTTTGCGCATTGGCGCGGTACTGGGTTGGGACGAGCAGACGCTGGGAGCGAACCTGGAAGCTTTTGAAACTGAGCGGGCGTTGTTCCTTCGCAAAATGAGTGGCCGGCCTTCTGCCCTAGAAGCTGCTGCGGACTGAACTCAAGTCAAAGTCTTTTTCCCCGCGGATTTGCGCGGATTCTCGCGGATAAACCTGGATCCAGAGGTTGAAAAGAGCACTCGTATTCGTCCGGCCGATGCGGATTCGCGGCTCTCCCGTCACACATTCGCGGTTATCTCATAAACTCTCAGCGCTGGCACACAAGCGCAACCTCAGAGGTAAAAGCCGGCCTCTTTACTGGGTCTTTACGGCTCGGCTGAAGAGGTGCAAAAAAACTACGCGGAAGAGAATGCGCACCTCAGGCGCTAATTTTCAGCGACTTAACGGCACGGCCAAAACTCGTGCCCTTCCCACCCGCGTGCCCAAAAATTCGTCGTAGACACAAAATGCGACCCCAGGGGCTGAAGCCCGCGCTGATTTTGCGGCCTTACGCGGCGCTGAAGCGCCGCTCTTCCACGATGCCGCATGCATTTGTGAGTTTTTCCGCGCCCTCTAAAACTCGTTCCCTTGCCGAACCCTCGTCGATCTGAGCTTTCCACAACCGCTGAAGCCGTGCCTTCCCGGACCCCATTCTTCCCAAACCCATTTATGAGATGACTCCGCTTCTTGCGGGTTACTAAGGATTCTTTTCTGCATCGAGTGATCTGGGAATGGGGCCGAAACGACACTACACTGTCGCGGAGCGCATCCTGATCTTGGCAAAAGGCGCAGTTCGATGTTGATTCCTCTCAAACACGAGAACATGGCGACGCGGCGGTGGCCGATAGTGACTTTGGCCTTGATCGCGATCAATGTCGTGGTGTTTCTGTTTACGACTTCGGCGATCAACGATGAGAAGCCGGCGCTGGGACAGGTGAGGTCGCACATCCTGATCCTGGCGGCGCTGCATCCCGAATTAAAGATGCAGCCCCAATCGCAGCGGCTGGTGGAGGGCTTTCAAAAGAACTATCCGGATCAGTGGAAGTATGTCCAGAATCCGAATCATGACGTCATCGATGCCTACGACGCGAAGCTCCGAATCAAGGATGACAACGTCGGCCTGCAGGCGGAGATGGATTCGCTCAACGAACAGTATGTGACATTGTCGGCGTCATCGATCCTGGACCAGTACGCTTTCATACCGGCGCATCCCACGGCCATCAGCTACCTGACGGCAAATTTTCTGCACGGCGGATGGTTGCACCTGATCGGCAACATGTGGTTCCTGTGGCTGGCGGGATTTGTGCTGGAAGACGTTTGGGGGCGCTGGCTCTACTCGGTTTTTTATCTGATCGCGGGTGTGGCGGCGTTGCAGCTTTACGCGTGGTCGAGTCCTGGGAGCATGACGCCGACGCTGGGAGCTTCGGGCGCGGTGGCAGCGTTGATGGGCGCGTTCCTGGTGCGCTTCCCGAAGATGAAGATCGAGATGGGATGGCTGCTCATGTTCCGGTTTTACCGGTTTAAGGCTCCGGCTTACTGGCTGTTGCCGCTCTGGCTGGGCGTGGAGGTGTTTTACGGATCGCTGTTTGGCTCGACCAGCGGCGTGGCGCATTGGGCACACGTTGGCGGGTTTGTGTTCGGTGCTCTGTTTGCGCTGGGGCTGCAGCACTCCGGTCTTGAACACAAGGCGAATAAGGCGATCGAGGAGCAGGTGAGCTGGAGCGCGGATCCGGAAATCGATCAGGCCAGCGAGTTGATGGAACAAGGCCAGCTCGACCAAGCCGCGACCATCCTGAACAATCACGTTGCGGCCAAGCCGAATGCGCTGGATGCATGGAACCTGCTGCGCCAGATTTATTCACGGCAGGCGAATACCCACGCTTATCTGGAAGCAACGGTGAAAACCTGCGCGCTGCATCTGCGAGCCCACGAAGCGGATGCTGCTCTGCAGGACTATGGAGATTTTCTGAACGCTGGTGGCGGGAAGTTGCCGGCGGCAACCTGGCTTGATCTTGCCAAAGCCGCCGAAGAGAAACAGGATTTCGAACGCGCTTTGAGTGAATACCAGCAGCTCGCGGCGACGTTTCCGTCCGAACGGCAAGCCTTGACGGCCCAGCTTGGAGCTGCCCGAATCTGCATGAAACGGTTGCATCGTCCACAGGACGCGCTGGCACTTTACCAGGCAGCGGCGGCTTCGCCGGTTCCGCATCTTGATTGGGAGCAGCATATCCAGGCCGGGATCAAAGAAGCGAAGTTGGCGCTTTCGGGCGGGAAAACGATGTCGGCTTCAGCGCAGTAGGGATCCACACCTTCCGAAAAATTCAGCCCAAGGATTATTCGGCTCGTTCCGCGTCCCCGCGGCCAGCGGCCAAGGTTTGGACCAGAAGTTTGGTGTCGTCGGAAATGATGCCGTCGACTCCCCACTCTGCGAATTGCTGCATGGCGATGGCATCGTTGACGGTCCAGACCATGACTTTCTTTCCAGCGCCCTTCACTTTACGAATCAGCTCGGCGTCGACCAGTTCGTGGTGAGGGATGACGTAGTGGATCGGGAGCTCGTTCCACAGGCGGAGTTGAGTTTTGGTTTCGCAAATCAAGCCCAGCGGGACGGTGGCGTCTTCGGCATGGAGGGATTTCAGAGCTCCGGGCAGAAACGACGAGACGACGCATCCCTTGCGGGGTTTGAGCCGGAGGAACAGGTCGACAATGGAGCGCTCCAGGCCTTTGACTTTCAGCTCGATATCCAGAAAGGAATCGCGGTAACGCTGGAGAACATCGCGCAGGCGGGGTAGTTGAGAAACCTCTTTTGCGGTGGCCCGTTCGATCTTATCCCGGCCGATTTTTGCATCGTGGGAGATTACGGCCTCCAGATCCACGGTGAGGCGAACGTCGAATTCGAAGCCATCGCAACCGTCGGCCAGAGCGCGATCGAAAGAAGCGAGCGTGTTTTCCGGAATCGACTGGACAGCGCGCGTGCCGCGGTGGCCGAGAAGCAGAGGGCGATTACTCATGATCGCACGGTGTCGGCGGCCGGGTTCCCTTCTCCGAAAACCGCGGAGAGCGGGGCAGCCTCAGCTGCCGTAGTTTTCACAAACGGAGAATGCGTGGCCAGCCTCACTCCTGTCAATCCAGATCGAAGTCGCGGATGGGCCGGCCGGTGTCGGGCGTCTCTTTGGCCTTCTTGACGGCTTCCTGAAACCTTTTTTCTAAAAGAGCTGAGGAATTTTTTTGCGCTTCTACGGATTGCCGGAAGATGGATTCGCGCCGGCTGTCCTGTTCTTTCATGGCGCGCGCGGCCTCTTCCATGTCGTTGAAAGTTTTTGGCTGCTTGGCGGCCGTGTGGGAAATCACCGTGCCGGTGGTCGCATCCACTTTCAGCAGGCCGTTACAGCAGGGGCAGGTTATTTCGAAATTTGCGGGACGGTTGGGCATTGCTAGGACGAATCATACCGCATATGTCGAGTTGCGGGAGCGTCGTCGAGTGCGCGGCGATTGTTCGGGGCGCTGCGAAAATCTGATCTTGCCGCGAGAAAATCCCCACTTCTCGCAAAAGACGCGAGAAATGGGGCACCCGGGCTGGTCTTGAACGCCTGGGCTCGTCTCGAACGCTCCCTGGCTGGTTTTGATTTTATAAATTTAACGCTGAAGTTTGATGGGGAAGATGTGGAACAGGTTCAACATTTCCCATCCCAGCAGGAATACTGAAAGCAGCACTACCAGCACGGCCATCAACTCGCCGAAGCTCATGCCGCGGCGGTTGGGTTCCAGGCGGCGGGACGCCAGGCTCAGGATGTTCAGCGTTGCGAAGCCGAATACGACGGCCCAGAGAATGTTGTAGACGTCTTCGCGGGAGCCGTGAGAGCGCACGGCCAACAAGAGGCTCAGGAGCACAGAAGCCTGCAGGCGCACGACGGGATATGCGGAGAGCGCGACACGAGTTGTTCTTGCGAGGCTCGAAAGCATTGCCGTTCGGCAGTCGGCCTGAAATGTGAGCGATTTTCCTGCGAGGCCTCGGATTCGCGCTCACGGGGCCGAAGGTTGGATATTACCTGTTTTTGTTCGGTTGGTCACGGGTCGGATGTGCAATCGCGTACCCACGGTCAGAGTGATTCATAATTCGTATGAATCTTGGATACTATGTTTCATGGCCGAACTTCGCTTTGTATTCTTTGATGTGGGGAATACGCTGTTGTTTCCAAACCGGGGGCGCATCCTGGCGGCGCTGCCGGCAGACCGTCATCCGACGCTCGAGCAGTGGCAAGCTCTGGAGCGCAGAACCAAGACAGAATTTGACCAAGGCATGGTCGAGGGGAGTGTGGACCACAGCTTTTGGTGGACATTTCACACTTACCTGCTCGAAGAATTGAATCTGCTGGAAGATGGCCTGCGCGATGGGCTGGTTGAGAACACGCAGAAATCGGCGAATTGGGACGTAATGCTGCCGGGGACGCGGGAGGCGCTGGAGCGCATCCGCGGCGATTATTCGACTGCGGTGATTTCGAACGCGGATGGCAAAATTGAGCAGGTGCTGAGCAGATGCGGCATTGCAGACTGCTTCGAGAGCATCACGGACTCGGGGATTGTGGGGCAGGAGAAGCCGCATCCTGCGGTGTTTCAGGTGGCACTGCTGGCGATGCAGGCAAAGGCGGCGGAGAGCCTCTACGTGGGGGATGTGTGTTCTGTGGACTATGTTGGCGCACGCAATGCGGGGATGCAGGCGATTTTGTTCGACGTGTCTGGAGCCTACCGCCACCGCGGTCTGGCGCGCGTGGAGTCGCTGGCGGAATTGGAAGGCTGGCTTAAGTCGCAAAGCTCCGGATAGAATTTCAGCATGATCGATTCGACAAAGTTATTTCTCTTCCTGACGGCGGCAATTTTGCTTGCCGTGGCACCCGGCCCCGGAATGCTTTATGTGCTGGCGCGGAGCCTGGCGGGCGGAAAGCGCGAAGGCGTGCTCTCCGCGTTCGGAACTTTTCTGGGCGGCATGGTGCACGTGTTCGCAGCGGCGTTGGGGATCTCGGTCATCCTGGCCAGGTCCGCGGTCGCTTTCGCAACGGTGAAGTATGTTGGGGCCGCTTATCTGTGTTTTCTTGGAGTGCGGATGATACTCGATGCACGCAAGGAAAAGCCGGTTCAGGATTGCCTTGCGGCAGATTCGCTCACTCGAGAGTTCGCATCGGAACCGTGCCTGCCAGCTCGAAACCCGCTCTGGCAGGGGGTCGCCACCGAACTGCTGAATCCCAAGACGGCTTTGTTTTTTCTTTCGTTCATTCCACAATTTGTGAACCGGACCGGCGGGTACGTG
>Ga0209006_10001903_pt1 | contig 18908 bp, 13 predicted proteins | sample JacPin_JW_Ref_O2_FD_188567 | JGI IMG/M metagenome (GOLD analysis project Ga0209006, IMG submission 188567) | Forest soil microbial communities from Algoma, Ontario, Canada - Jack Pine, Ontario site 1_JW_Ref_O2 (SPAdes) (version 2) | ecosystem: Environmental > Terrestrial > Soil > Boreal...
AGCTGGACGGAAATCGCCGCAGGGATGATCTCCTGTCCGCGTGCCGAGTAATACGGCATGGCAAGACGCCCGGACTTCAACACCTTGATCGCGCGATCGTCATTTCTGCGTAACAACGCCACACGACGATAAATTTCCAACAGATCGCCTGAATTTGGCTGGCCTACATCCATTCGCTGACTCCCCTCACAACATGGCCGTGGCTAGTGACAACCGATAACTAAATTGCCAATTGCGTTAATACCACTAACGCGAGATTAAGGCAAGCGAACTGCATTTCGCGAGGTTTTTTTGCGCGCGCACGGGGTTCTCGGCTGGCAGACGGGCCAAGGAGCAGTTTTTATACATGGTTGTCCGCCGATTGTGGCAAGCTATTAGGGGAACTAACGGAGATATCCAGCTCATGAAATCGGCCGCTGCCAGAAAAAAGCCAGTCAATACGAGTCCCGTGCGTCTCGGTAAACCGCGAGTCTCACGGCGTGAGCAAGCGCGACAAAGCATTCGCGCAAAATTAATCTCCGCGGCGATGCAGGCCTTCGCCGAGAATGGGTATCGGGGGACCAGCATTGAACGCATCGTCGAAATCGCCGACACCACTGCACCCACGTTCTATCGTCATTTTCCGTCCAAGCGCGACATGCTCGCGCCCTTGCGGGAGCGCCTGGCCGAGGAGGTCGGCCCCGTCTTTCGGCGCCTCGATTCCGACCAGCCGCAGACTCTCGACCACCTCCGGCGGTGGGTTCGGGTGTATGTCAATATGTGGCGGCGAATGCATCGTCTGTGCGACGCCCACTGGGAAGCCGTCGCGGCCGATGCCAAGTATGCTGCCGAGACCATGACGATTACGTTGGAGATTGTAGATAGTCTGCCGGCGCTACTTGGGCGGTACCATGCCCGCACGCGCGAAAAGATGCGCCTGCGCTTAGCCATGATGCTCGTGTTCCTTGACCGGGTCGTGCATCTAGCGCGCGACGAGTCCGACGAGATGCAGGGTGAGGCCATCCTGGATCAGTTCGCGGAAATGCTGTGGATGACCCTCAATTCGGAGGACACGGAAGCGAACGTAAGGCCATCCGCCCAGATACCGCTTCGAAGCGCTCCACGCAAGTTATAAATCGTCGGCCGACGGCCCATTCGATCGCCGTTACCCGACCCAGGTCGCCCGGGCTCGACGATCCCCGATTTTCAGGCAGTTCAACAGCATACGTGACGGTTTCCAAAGAAACGCGCCCTGGCGTGACTCATTTGCGCTGAGCGACCGCAGAGCGTTCGTCATTGCCGTATCTCGCCGTCCCGCCATTGTGTCGGCCCCGCCAGTCTTGCGGTAGGTGCCGTATCGTTAGTTAGACTTACATGCGTTAATGCTACTAACGAAACCCTTGACCCGCATCGCGCCGGCCGATACCATCCGGCAACCAATGCATGACGCCGACCATACTCCCTTCGTCGATCCGGGGCCGCGGTGAGTCCGGACCATACCTACGATCTAGTTGTAATTGGTAGCGGCGCCGGTTCGGTCTGCGCTGCGCTATCGGCCAAACAACTTGGGGCAAAGCCTCTCATTATCGAAAAAACTCCTAAGTTCGGTGGTTCTACGGCGCTGTCCGGTGGCGTGATTTGGCTGCCGAACAATCCGGTCATGAAGCGCGCGGGCGTGCAGGATAGCGAAGAGGCGGGACGCCTGTACTTGGACGCGTGCACCTCCGGTGCCGGACTCGAATCGACCCCTGCCCGACGCGCCGCGTATTTGAGAGAGGGCCCGCACGCCATCAGTTTTCTCGAAGAACATGGAATGAAGTTTGCTCACTGCGAAGGCTGGTCCGACTATCACGAGGGCCAATTGCCGGGCGCCGTGTCGCGCGGACGTTCCATGGAAGCGCAGCTATTCGATCTTCGCGCACTGGGGCCCTGGCGGGACAAATTTCGCCGCCACGAGGGAGCTTGGCGCGTTCCCATTACCGTCCCTGAACTGACGTATGCAGGACTCAACGGGCGGACCGCCGCCAGCAAAATGACGTTTCTGAAGGTCGGCTGGCGAATCTTGAGGAACAGACTTGGCCGCGACATCGGAGGAATGGGCGCGGCTCTGCAGGGGCGCCTGCTCAAGATTGCGCTCGATGAGAAAATCGAAATCTGGCTCGATGCTTCGCTCAAAGATCTTAGCGTCGCGGACGCCAAAGTTACGGGAGTCGTGATCGAACGCGCAGGGCGTGAGCAACGTGTGGCCGTGACGCGTGGCGTGCTGTTGGATGCGGGCGGCTTCTCACACAATGCCGAAATGCGTCGCCGCTATCAGCGTCCCGGAACGACGACGGAATGGTCGACGGCTAGCCCGGGTGACACCGGTGAAGTCCAGCAGATCGCGATGAATCACGGTGCCGATGTGGCCTTGATGGAGGAGTCATGGTGGATTCCGGTATCGCGGCCGCCGGGTGGCGACCTGCTGTTCAACAATCCCCTGGATCTGTCCAAACCGCACACGATCATGGTGGATCGCTCAGGCCGACGTTTCGTCAACGAGGCGACCTCGTACGTCGCCGTGGGTCTAGCCATGTACGAACGCAGCAAGACCGTGCCGGCCAACCCAAGCTGGGCAATTATCGAGAGCCGACATCGCAGTCGTTATCGCTGGGGCGGTCAGTCTCCCGGCGAACCCCCAACGGAGTGGATTAAGAGCGGATACATGCGGCGCGGCGCTACGCTCTCGGATTTAGCGCGGCAGTGTGGGATCGAACCCGCCGCATTATTAGACAGCGTTGACCGCTTTAACCGATTTGCGCGAGACGGGAAGGATGAGGACTTCGGTCGCGGCGATAGCGCCTACGATAGATACTACGGGGATCCCGCCTCGCGTCCCAATGCCACCCTTGGCACCATCGAGACAGGACCATTCTATGCGGTGCAGATTCACGCGGGCGATACGGGAACTTCCGGCGGGCTCGTAACCGACGAGCACGCGCAAGTATTACGCGTCGACGGCAAACCGATCGTGGGACTCTATGCCACCGGTAACACTTCGGCACCCGTCATGAGCCGCTCCTATCCGGGTGGGGGCGCCAGCATCGGAGCTGCGCTGGTATTCGGCTATATTGGCGCCCGGCACGCCTGCGGGTCGAAATTCTGAATGATCGGCGCGATAGCTACGATACCTGGATCTCCGCTCAACCGCGAAACTAAGGATGAAAAATTGACTAAGCAAGCAACTGTCCTGTCAGCGCGCGGCCCGAACGGCATACGACAGTCGGATCTCCTCTTTCAACCGGTGAAAGTCGGGCCGCTGGAACTCAAGAACCGGATTGTGATGGCCCCTATGACCCGAGCCATGTCGCCTGGCGGAGTGCCGGGCGAGAACGTCGCTCAGTACTATCGCCGTCGCGCGGCAGGCGGCGCCGGCCTGATCGTCACGGAGGGCACCTTCATTCCCCACCGGAGTTCAGGTCACGATCAAAATGCGCCGCGTTTCTACGGTGATGATGCGCTCGCCGGTTGGAAACGGGTCGTTGATGAGGTGCATTCTGCCGGTGCCAAGATATTTCCTCAACTATGGCATGTGGGACTCATCCGCAAGCCGAAGGTCGGCGGCGCCGAAGGAGTCTTTGATGATGACTCACGGGGCGGGCGTAGGGTGGGACCTTCCGGAATCACCGGTGGAAACGATTTGCCATTGGCGCACGTATCGGAGCCTGCCACGCAGCAGGAGATTGACGAGATCGTCGAGGCTTATGGAATTGCCGCCGAATCAGCGCACCGTCTCGGCTTTGATGGCGTCGAAGTGCACGGCGCACACGGCTACCTGATCGACCAATTTCTCTGGGACAAGACCAACTTGCGGGACGATCGCTACGGCGGCAACATCTCGGGACGCAGCCGTTTCGGCGCGGACGTGATCCGCGAAATCCGTCGTCGCGTCGGCACAGACTTCTGCGTGACACTGCGGATCTCGACTTGGAAGCAGCAGGATTACAGCGCAAAGCTCGCGACCTCACCGGCGCAGTGGGAGCAAATCGTGACGCCGTTGGCCGAGGCTGGCGTCGACGCCTTTCACGTGTCACAGCGCCGCTTTTGGGAGGGCGAATTCGGCTCGGACATAAACCTCGCCGGCTGGACGAAAAAGCTGACCGGCAAACCAACTATCACGGTGGGATCTCTGACCCTCAATAATTCCATGATGGAAATGATGGAGGGGAAAGGTGGCACCCCTGAGGACAATCTAGCGCCTCTATATCGGGGTTTCGAACGCGGCGACTACGATCTGGTCGCTATCGGTAGGGCGATGATCGCCAATCCAGATTGGGCACTGAAGATTCGCAAAGGCGAATCGCTGCGTCCCTATTCGCTTACCATGCTGCACGCGCTGGATTGAGAAGCAGGCGTGCTACAAATTCTGGCAAGCGGTGGACGGAGTTCTGCGACTGTCCGCGGTTGGCAATCGCCTTCGCATCGCGCCAAAGGAGCGTCTTTATGCAATTCATACATTGGAGATAAACGCCATGAAAAACGAATCGAAACTGCAGCAGAAGACAGCGCTCGTAACGGGCGGCAGCCGAGGACTTGGTCGCAATGCGGCCATAAACCTAGCTAAAGCAGGCTTCGATGTCATCATTACCTATCGCTCACGTCAGGACGCGGCTGGCATCGCGACAGCCGAAATCAAGGAGTTGGGGCGCCAGGCGGCCGCCCTTCGCCTCGATATGAGCGATATCCGGTCCTTTATCGGGTTCGTCGACACTTTGCAGAAGACCCTTAACAGTTGGGATTGCCAAAAATTAAATGCGCTCGTCAACAACGCCGGGATTGGCCTGGCGGCATCATTCGGCGAAACCACGGAATCAATCTTTGACGAACTCATGAACGTCCACTTCAAGGGAGTGTTCTTTCTCACACAGAAGTTGCTTCCTGTGATTGCCGACGGCGGCCGGATCGTGAACATTTCGAGCGGTCTTGCTCGGGTGTCTTTACCCGGCTACTCGGTGTACGGAGCCGCCAAGGGTGCCATCGAAGTGCTCACGCGGTATCTGGCCAAAGAGTTGGGGCCGAGGCAGATCACTGTAAATACGGTGGCACCCGGTGGCATCGAAACCGACTTCGGCGGCGGGGTGCTCCGCGACAATCCCGACGTCAACGCCTTCATCGCGTCGCAGACGGCGCTGGGTCGCGCAGGTGTACCGGATGACATTGGGCCGGTGATTGCCGCGCTCGTATCCGACAGCCATCGCTGGGTCAATGCCCAGCTAATTGGGGTATCAGGAGGTTGGTTCATTTAGAGGGAGTTCAAATGCCAATCAGTGGTGAGGTCTTCAGGCAACTCGGGCGTGCTGCGGCTGGTGCTGTCTCGGTCGTTTCCGCCTACGAGCGGTCTGGAGGCGGCATCGTCGCGCTGACAGTGTCGTCATTTGTCACGCTGTCATACGAGCCGCCACTCGCAATGTTTGCCATTCAGCACGACGCTGACAGCTACACTTCGATGGTTGAGGGCAATGCGTTCGGGGTCAGCCTGCTTGGCGTCGGGCAGGCCGACGTTGCGCGACGATTCGCACGAAAAGGCAGAGATAAGACCGCGGACTTTCGCTTTGATCAAGGCATCGTTGTCAAGGTGCCGTTAGTACCTCAAGCAGTCGCACACATTGAGTGCCGGACCGATCAGATATTCATAAGTGGAGACCACGCAATCGTTGTAGGTCTCATTGAAGGTGTGGAAACGATCGACGGGCCCCCGTTGCTCTATTTTGCTCGCCAGTATGGTTCGTTCATCGCGCTCGCGGATCTATGAGGAACTTCACTACGCACGTGCGGCGGCACGACTCCACATCGAACAATCACCTCGCGGCGGCCTGCTACTCGCAGAAAGTATTGTCATAGAAGTCGGTCATGAGGATTACTGTATTCTGTGAAACGATTCACGTGACCTGTCTTGTCGCGCTCGAACCGCACTTCGTCTGCCTCGCTGCCGTCCGCACGAAGTCGGCGGAACACGTCGCCCCCCTTATGCGTCCACAACTCCAAATCGTCCGCGGGACTCGCCGAGGGTAGCCACAACACCGCGAGCCCAGCGTCCCACGGCACTATGACGACCTCTGAGTGCCATGGCTGCGCGGAATATCTACCGGCATAAGACTCAAGAGTCGCGGCTGCCGGTTGCATGGCAGGTTCAGGCTTAAGCGCCTGCCGCTTATCAATGAGATCGAAGACGGAGTGCGCGTATGATTTCGGGTGCTCCCCCGTTGAAAGTAGAACGACCGCGGTTTCGGTCGCCGGCCTGAGGAGCACGACTGAGTGATAGCCTGGACAATCGCCGTCGTGACCCACGTAAGTCTGTCCAGCCTTTCGCACGACGTTGAACCCTAGACCTCGCTGGACTTGCCATCCTGGATCCGTGAACTGCACTCGTTGCATCTCACGTAATGTCGACGGCTTTAGTATTTCGGGCCGGTTGGTGCGCAGTAAACGAAATTGCCACACTGCGAATCGGCCGAGATCCTCCGCAGTCGACGTGTAACCCGCCGCGGGACTCATAGCACGCGTGTCAAAGGGTTTTAGGATCTCACGAGCTCCGTCGCGAGTGATGGCGCTCCAGCCGACCGCGAGGCGCTGGTTATAGAGCGCCATTGGCATGAAGGGGTGCGTGTCCTTCAAGCCCAGTGGCTCGAGTATATTGGCCTGCACATAGTCGCCGTACGTCTCGCCGGACTCGGCCGAAACGATGTTGCCGAGAAGGGCAAACCCTAAGTTGCTGTACTGAAACCAACGCGAGGCGGGCCAGAGGGGTGCTTGTTCCGCGATTTTCGCCTGCAGCTGAGCCTGCGTGGGAAATGAGAAATCAGGGCCGGTCCAGTACGGGAAATCGGATTCTCGCGGCAATCCCGCCGAGTGGCTGAGCACGGCGCGAGGCGTGATTGGGAGGCTGTCCTCTTCAAGAGATTTGAGCTGTGCCCAAGGTAGGTAGGTTGTCAGCGGGTCATCCAATCGGATACTGCCTCGCTCCCAGAGCTGCATGACCGCGACCGATGTGAACAGCTTAGAGATAGAACAAATCGAGTAGAGAGTCTGCGCCGTCGTTGGAATGTGGTGTTTCGAATCCAGTGTTCCATACCCTTTAGACCAGGTGAGCTGTCCGCCTTGAACGATCGCCGCAGACAGCGACGGCGTCCGTTGGAATACCTGCTGGCTTTCAAGCCACACATCGACTAGACGCAGGGCCTCCCGACGACCTCTCTCGTCGAGCGGGGCATCCTGCGCCAAGACGCCCTGGGGCAACGCCGTCAACGTCAACAAGGCAACTGCGAGGAGAGCTTTGCGCATCGTAATACTCGTTGACTCGGCCACAGGACTCCCAATGCCAGTAAAGCATGATAGTCCCACTAATACGCGGGACATAAGGCTTCTAACCACCCTCTATTGCAAATTTTGCATGGTGCTTGACCCAGCGATGGACGCGACTCAGTCTATCCGCCGACAGCTCGCATTTGAGCTCTGCCGACGCTATCCAGACTACGGCGAGCGTGGCACAATCAGTGGGGAGGTCCTAAAAGCCCTGAAACAGCCCTCTCACATAACGCGCTAACATGGACATCCGGTGGCTCCAAGATTTTTTGACGGTCGCGGAAACCGGAAACTTTACGCGCGCAGCTCAGCTGCGCAACGTATCGCAAGCGGCGTTTAGTCGACGCATCAAGTCGCTCGAGTTGTGGCTGGGTGCGGCGCTCATTGATCGCACTTCCTTTCCCACACGCCTGACAACCGATGGCGAGCTATTCCGCGAGCGAGCCGCCGAGATCGTCGCCCAGGTCGCAGAGACCAAATCTAGCCTCACCAGCACGGTCGTGCCGCGACGAAATCAGATTCGCATTGCCCTTCCCCACTCGCTCCTCACAGGACGGTTGCCTCTCTGGTGGAGCGCCTGGTCGAAGAAGGCCTGGGCGGGAGTCTTGTGGAGTGTGGAAAGCGGCAATGTGCATGAGATTGTCCCGGCTCTCGTAACCGGCAATATCGACTTGCTCATTTGCTACGAAACCGTGCACGCGCCCATTATCCTGCCTTCCGATCGCTATGACCGCATTTCGATTGGCAAGGAGTTGTTTGCACCCTATGCGTCCAGCACCTCGGTCGCGCAAAAGCGCAGCGTATTTCCCGGACGGAAGGGCGCGCCACTGCCGCTGCTCATGTATTCGAAGAACGCGATCTTTGCGCGCGAGGTCGATGCGATCATCGAAAATGCACCGCAGAAACTCATTGGACGCACTGTCCTCGAGACCGAAACCGCTGAGGTGCTGGAGGCGATGGCGGCGGCGGATCACGGCGTGGCTTGGCTGCCGGAATGCGTTGCGAAACGGGCGCCGTCAGGGGTGCTCGCGCGGGTGGATGCCGGTGACTGGAGCACCCACCTCGGCATAGTAGCCTATCGCGACAAGAACACAGGCGGCGCGGCGATGGAACGTCTTTGGAGCCTACTGTCCTCCGACAAAGTCTAGGCGTCTTTGTGTTTCCTGGAAGGCGCGTAGTCGAAAATAAAATGGATGCGCGTCCGCTCGCCGCGGTTTGTGACCTGATGGAACATCAGGTTGTTGAGTTCAAACGCGTAATGTGCCCGCGGCGGCACGCGCTCAGGGCCCACGATGAATTCGACCTCGGGATTGGTCACCAGGGGCACGTGGATACGGTGTGCAACCGTGAACGAGGGATGAGAATCCTTATGTCGCGCAATCCGGCAACCGGGACCGAGTCGGGTCACCATGGCACGGAGGATGGTCCCGCCGGTGGGATAGTGTTTACTCAAAATCCCCTCCATCACGGGTGTCGCTTCCTCGGCCAACAGGTCCCAGCCGTTCCCATGCGTCACGGTCACGTTTGGCCACCCCTCGCAGAACAGGAGGATAATGGATTGCGTTTGAGCATGGACATCGTAGTCCCGCTGCCGCCGGGGATCCTCGCGCCATGACACTTCCTCCAGCGAAACGACTTTGTCGGTGAGCGCCTGGCAGTCAATCTTCCCCAACGGAACTGTGGGCTCGTTCGATATCATGAAGGCAATATAAGCTACCTGTCTGGGATTTCACCAGTTATCGAGCCCTATCATGCCCGGCCCGCAAAAACCATCCCTTGAGGACATTCAGCAGCAATTGGAGTCCGCATTTTCGCGCCACAAACGCGGCGACCTTGGCTTTGCGGCGACCGTTTATCGTCAGGTCCTCGCCCAATATCCTGATCAGCCGACTGCGCTTCATTACCTGGGTCTCATCGCCCAGCAAAGTGGCAACTCGCAGCAAGCGCTTAAGCTGCTGCAACGCTCGATCGAGATCGATTCCAGCGATCCACGCGCTCACAATCATCTAGGCCAGGTATACGTCGCGCTAAATGACAAACGAAATGCGGCGCTCTGCTTCGAGCGTGCTTTGCAAATCGAACCCAATCACGTCGCCTCGCTCAATAACCTCGCCAATCTCACCCTGACCCGAGATTTGGCGCAGGCAATCGCGTTGTATCGACGAGCCCTACAATTGAGTCCGGATGCGGCTTTTGCCTCGTACAATCTGGCGCAAGCCTTGAAGGAATACAACTCATTTGACGAGGCGTTGCTCCTCTATCGACGCACCATTGCTCTCGATCCGAAGCACTTTCCAGCGCGTCACATGCTCGGTGTTCTCCTCGAGCAGCGCGGCGACTTTCCCGAGGCAATTTCAGAGTACCTGACCGTACAACGCTTGAATCCGCGACATGTCTCATCGCTCGCCAATGCGATTGGGATTCGGGATTACAGTCCGGACTTCACCCTGGTGCGGAGGGCGGAGGCACTGGTCACGCGTCCCGATGCCAACGACGAAGATCGAATCAAGCTTCATCGGGGGCTTGGCAGACACTATGAACGAGCGTCAGACTTCGAGCGGGCCTTCGCGCACTTCGACGCTGCAAACGAGCTTCTCAGGCGCAGCCGTGCGCCCTTCGACATTCGTGCTGTGAGCAAGAACTTCGATCGCATCGCGAGCGCATTCAGCCGCGACTTTTTTGCACGGGATCTTGCACGCATCAGCGATTCGAAACGTCCGGTGTTCATCGTGGGCCTACCACGCTCAGGGACGACCCTCACCGAGCAGATCCTCGCTAGTCACCCACGCGTATTCGCTACCGGCGAGCTGCCGGACATCCCGAGGATGGTCAAGCTGCTGCGTCCGGAATATCCTGAGCGCGTGCCGCTGATGGAGCCTGATGCGCTTGCCGATCTCGCGAATGATTACCTACGGGTCATAGACCGACTCGCCGGGCCCGAGCCACTTCGTGTGACCGACAAGATGCCGCTCAACTCTTTGCATCTCGGTCTGATCGCAAGACTCTTTCCCGAGGCGCGCGTCGTCTATTGCCGTCGACATCCTCTCGATATCGGCGTGTCCTGTTTTGTGGAGCTGTTTGACCTCGAGCATGACTACACCACGACACTCGAGGACTTCGGACACTATTTTCTTGAGCACGAGCGGCTGATGGCACACTGGCGCACGGTTCTTCCCATCCCGATCCACGAGGTCTGCTATGAGGCACTCATCGCCGAGCCGGAGACGACTTGTCGCGCACTAATAGACTACTGCGGACTCGATTGGCACCCGGCCTGCTTGGATTTCCACAAGACGGAACGCACCATTCAGACGCCCAGTCGCTGGCAGGTGCGCCAACCCTTGTATCAGACCTCCATCGGGCGATGGCGCAACTACCTTCCGCACACTGCCCCCTTGGTTCAGCTCCTGGAAGCTAGCGGTTTTACCTACACGAGGGACACTCCCGAGCGACAAACGACAGTTTCCTATCGCCCTTTAAGGCGGCACGATCGAAAATGGGCCACGCCTCCGAGATCTCTCATCCGCCCCATTTTCATCGTCGCCGCGCCGCGTTCTGGCAGCACCTTGCTCTTTGAAACGCTCGTTCAGAGCGGTCGTGTGTGCAGCCTCGGAGGCGAAGCGCACTGGCTTGTGGAAAATCACCGTGAGCTGCGACCGGGCGCGCCGGGGATCGACTCTAACCGGCTGACGGCGGCACATGCCACCGAGGAATACCGCGACAGCATCATCCATCAGATCGCCACGCGTCTGGTGGATCAAGCCGGAAACTCGGTGGAGGCCGACAGCGACCGGGTCTTCGTAGAAAAGACACCGAAGAATGCGCTCCGCATCCTTTTCTTCGACCGCATCTTCCCTCGATCGCGATTCGTATTCCTGTGGCGGGATCCGCGGGAAAACATCAGCAGCATCTTGGAGGCCTGGCGGTCGGGGAATTTCAGGACCTACAAGAGAGTGGATGGTTTCGAGGGCGCCTGGTCCCTGCTGCTGCCGCCTGACTACCGGCAGTGCCGGGCTCGACCTTTGGAGGAGATTGCCGCGTTCCAGTGGGAGTGCACGAACCGAGTGATCCTGGAAGATCTTGAAGCGTTGGATCCAGGACGATGGATCTCGCTCAGCTATAGCGATCTGATTGCGAACCCGGCAGCCTCGCTGAAGCGCATCCTTAAGTTCGCGGAGATCGAGATCGATTCGACACTCGAGGAATATCTTGCGCATCCCCTGCCGCATTCCCGCTATACCGATACCGCGCCGGCGGCTGACAAATGGCGTATGAACGAGCTCGAAATATCAGGCGTTTTGTCATCACTCGAGAACATTTGGCAGCGGCTTTGCGATCTTGACTGAGGGCGCGAATTTCCCCTGCTTTTCTGGGTGTCATGCTAATTATGCAAATAATGCATGAGGCCTCGTGGGCCTCCCCCGGCCCTTGCCATCGACCGGCCGACATCCTCCGGCGCGGGGTGGCGGCGCTGCAGTATTTGCATCACATCAGCGTGACAGTCCCATTAAAGTGAGACTAACTCGCGGTGAGCCCATGGCTCGCTCGCCCGTTCAGCTCAGCACAAAATTCAGGGAGACAAGAACAATGCCCTCAGGCAAGGCTCGAACCCACGACGGCGCGACTCTGCGCAAGCTCCTCCTTGGCTCCTCTTGCGTGCTGAGCATGTCGGCCGCACACGCCGACGAAACCAGCCCGCCCCAGACGGTCTCGGGCGCTGTGCAGACCGCGCTTCAGGAGGTCACGGTAACGGCGACCCGCTTCAACACGACGGATGTGTTCTCGCTCACCAAGATCCCCGAGCCTGTTATCGATACTTCGCAAAGCATCAAGGTTTTCAGCAGCGACGAGCTCGCCTTCGCCAATATCACGACGCTCAGCGCACTTGGGAACCTTGACTCGAGTCAGTACTCGACCTCCATGGGCAGCGCGTATGTGACACAGAATTACTTTCGCGGGTTCGGTGGGACCAATACGTGCAACGACTTCCCGATCAAAGTCGACGGCTTCCGCATGAACTGCGAAATGCCGCAGGACTTGTCGCCGTATGGCAGGGTCGACCTGCTGAAAGGATCATCTTCCAGCCTCTATGGCCAGAGCTTCGTCGCCGGGACCTTGGTGCTGGTCTCCAAGCAGCCGGAAAAGGAGTTCGGCGGCACCGCATCTTTAGAATATGGGCAGTTCAATCACACAGCGGCGCAGGTCGATGTCCACGGCTCGCTGACCTCCGACCAAAAGCTCTACGGTCGCATCATCATCGCGGGTCTCGACGAAGAATCCAGCTTTGACAACTTGAGGAACAAGCACGTCAGCGTCTCGCCGAGCCTCAAGTTCGACATCACCGACACTGATTCACTCACATGGTTGTTGACCGACACCTACTTTCAAAATGGCGCGGGCTTCGGCTTCCCGCTGGCTCTCAATGCCGCAGGTCCCGGCGGCGCGGCCAACGGCGCGAACTATTCCATTCCCGCGATCCCGTTGAGCCAACTCGGATTCTTGCAGCCACCCTGGTCGCAGCAGCAGGGCAACTGGCTCAACACTTCGTTGAAATACGAGCATGAATTCGGAGACAACTGGCACCTGAGTGTCGCCGGCCAGCATTATTCAGCGCACTACGACCAAAAGTTCGTGTGGGTCGGCGACTTCAGCCCGATTTCCACCAACCGATCTGCCACGACCGATGTCTACCTGTATTTCGAGAATGAAAGAGACAGCCAATGGGCCGGTGAAGTGAATCTGTTCGGCGATGTAGAGGTCTTCGGACACAAGCAAACGCTCTTCTTTGGCGCGGACCGCACGGATTCGGTACTGGGCGTGGAGCCGTATGCGGGAAGTTACATCGGCGGGAACTCTACGGGCTTCAATGTGTATCAGCCCAACTGGTCACTGATACACGATCCAGGCTCAGTAAGCGCATTTTACCCGGGTGGTACATACGCCGGCGCCTTTGCTGTCGCCTATCGCCGGGTTGAAGTGAACCAGGGCGCGGAATTTGGCGCATTGCTGCGACCGTCAGATGACTTGACCATCAATTTGGGTGCGCGCTATTCGCACGATACCGAAGGTCAACGGCGTGTCTGTTGCGACGAGCCGCTTGACTCACTCGACGCAGCCCCGCGAGTACCGGCGCGCCCCGTTCAATCTGCAGGAACCTACCAAGCGGGTGTAAACTACGCCATCACCAGAGGTTTTCATGCATACGCCAGTTGGGGGACCACGTTCGAGTCCTCCAACAGCTTCGCCTACGATCCCGCGGAAGGTAATGGCGGAGTAGGAACCTTTCTCGGCCCCCAGAAGGGTGAGACCAAGGAGGTGGGGTTCAAGGGCGAGTCGCAGGACAAGTTGATCAACTGGACATTGGACGTTTTTGAGACGGCGATCACGAATTCCTTTCAGACCGACCCCCTGCATCCCCGGTATGCGATTTCGACAGGCGAGCAGCGTGCCAGAGGCTTTGAGGGCGAGCTGCAGGGCAAATTGACACGCGCTTGGGACGTCACGCTCTCAACTTCCTCAACCAAGAATATCTACACCTCAGGGCCGCTCAAGGACATCTGGTCACCCTTCGCGGTCAAATTCGGTCTGTCGGTATTTTCGGACTATCAGTTCCAGGGCGGACCTTTGAGCGGCTTCGGATTCGGCGGAGGCTATGTACACAAGACCCGAGCCCCTTATGTGTTGGCCAACGGCGCGGACCTCTCAAACCTGGTCAAAGATCAAAACGAGCTTGATCTGCGCTTGTTCTACGTGATAAATCCCTGGCGGTTCGAACTCAACATCAACAACGTGACGGACCAGAGGTTCGTTACCCCCCGGCTAGCAAACTCGCCACAGTACGACTGGTATGTGAATCAACCGCTCCAGGTACTCGGGAAAGTCACGTTTAAGTTTTAGGACCGAGCCTCCTCACTGCAAAGGCTCCGTCGAGAGACATCACTCGTGACTCGAATAGGATCACTTGAGCCCGCCGTGTTCGCGACATTGGATTCGCTATTCGCCGATTACGCCCTCGACAACCACGTTCCGGGGTTGATTTTTGGCGTCGTCACAGACGAGCGGCTTGCCTACGCACGTGGTATCGGAGTTCGTGACCTGTCGTCCAAACAGCCGGTCACGGTCAACACGCTGTTCCGTATTGCATCGATGACCAAGGCGTTCACCGCGTTGACGGTACTCAAGCTTCGCGACGAAGGACGGGTGAACCTGGATGCTCCCGCCGAGTTCTACATTCCGGAGCTTCAAGCCTGGGTTTATCCTACGGGCGACTCGCCGCGGATTCGCGTCCGCAACTTGCTCAACCACACCGCCGGTTTCGTCTCAGACGATCCTTGGGGAGACCGGCAAACGCTGCTGCCGGAGGACGAATTCTCGAAGCTGCTGCGGGAAGGGGTGCTTTTTGCCCGTGCGCCGGGCACAGCCTCTGAGTATTCAAACCTTGGCTTTGCGCTCCTCGGTCGCATCATCTCCAATGTGTCCGGCGAGCCCCTCGATATCATCATGGCAAGGACGCTGCTCGAACCCCTGGACATGCTCTTGTCAGGCTTCATCCCTTCGGACGCCTCCAAGGAGGATCGCGCGACGGGCTATCGATGGCAAGACGAGGCCTGGCATGTCGAGCCGCTTATTCCGCATGGCTCCTTTGCGGCGATGGGAGGCCTCTACAGCACCGCCGAGGAATATGCCAAATGGTTGGCCTTCCTGTTGTCCGCCTGGCCGCCACGCGATGAGCGCGACGGTGGGCCCGTGTGCCGGGCGAGCGTCCGAGAACTTGCCGAGGGCGCGAGCTTTCCGGAGCTGCGGACTCGCTTTGCACACTCCAAGTCAACGCCAAGCGATCAGGCCGTGTCCTACGGCATGGGGATGGTCGCTGCCATTGACCAGGTGCTCGGCTTGACGCTCAGTCATTCGGGTGGTTATCCCGGCTTTGGCTCACATGTACTCCTCCTCCCGTGGGCGGGCATCGGGCTGTTTGCCTTCGCCAATCGAACCTATGCGAGAGTGTCGGCCCCGCTCTGGGAGGCTGCCGTTAGTTTGCGCACGCGCGGTCATCTGGTGGATCGCCCGCAGGTTCCGTCCGGAGCTCTCGCCACTGCATATCACGCGGTGAAGGCGATGTATGCACAGGGCGGCGTGGAGGCTGCGAAACACCTGCTCGCGATCAATTTTCTCATGGACCGGGACGAGGCAGGATGGGCGCGAGATCTCGTCAGACTCAAGGAGCAAGTCGGTGAGTGTGTCCTCGCGGGTCCCTTGAGGCCGACGAGCGCCCTGTCGGGAGAGTTCCTCTGGACTTGCGCCCACGGCCGTATAGCGGGCAGTCTGTCGCTGGCGCCGAGTCGGCAATTGAGCATGCAGCAGCTGACGCTCGCTCGAAAAGCACCTTGAGCGCAGAACCTGAGGGGCCTATGGAATCGCAGTTCGAACGCTCACCGGCTTCTTCCAATCACTCGCTGCTCATTGCCGGCACCGTGACCGTGGTGGGGTTCCTTGCAACGACTCTGGCCCAACCCCGGGTGCTGGTCCACATCCCGCTGCAGAATTTGCTAAAAAATGCGCTGCACACCGACCGCAGCACCAACGCCGCGTTTTTTTTCTGGATCGGCCTCCCCTGGTACATCAAGCCCCTCCTCGGGGTTCTCTCGGACGCCTGTCCGATCTTCGGCAGCCGGCGCAAGAGCTACATCCTCATCGGATCCCTGGCGGCCATGGCTGCCTGGTGTTCGCTGATCACAGCGGCGCACAGCTACAGCGAGCTCCTCATCATCTGCTTGGTGGCGAATCTCGCCACGGTCGTCACGAGCACCGCGCTCGGGGGCTACATGGTCGAAGCGGCCCGCGCGACCGCCGGGGCCGGTCGGCTGACCTCTCTCCGCAATCTCGCCATGCAGTTTGCTTATCTGGTTGCGGGACCTGCCGGCGGTTTTCTGGGCGCCGTGGGCCTGAAATGGTCCGCCCTCGCCTGCTGCGCAACTGCTTTTCTCGTCGTGCCGGCGGCATGGTGGCTCGTGCGGGAACCCTACCGGCAACGTGCCCCCACCGGCTTATTGCGCGATATGGGCCAAGAGCTCCGTGGGATGGCGAGGGCACGGGCGGTTTGGGCCGCGGCCGGCCTCGCGGCACTCTTCTACATAGCGCCCGGCCTGAACACGGCGCTCTTCTATCTGCAGCAGAATACGTTGCATCTCGGTACCCAAGAGCAGGGGTATCTTGTATTCCTCAACGCCGGCGGCGGCATGGCGGCTGCGGTCCTCTACGGCTTTTTTGCGGCCCGTCGCTTGAGCCTCCGATCGCTACTCTGCGGCTCCCTCTTCTTCAGTGCCGTAGTGACGTTGGGCTATTTGTTCTACGACTCTTACCTGCAGGCCCAATTGATCGAGGCGCTCAACGGCGCGGGAACCACACTCGGTGAAATCGCCGTCATGCACCTCGCGGTACGGGCGACACCGGCGGGCAGTGAGGCGCTGGGGTTCGCCATTCTCATGGCCGTGAGGAATTTTTTTATGTGGGGAAGTGATTGGCTGGGATCGGCCCTGATAGAAGTTCTTCACATCCATTTCAGCACCTTGGTGTACATCAACGCCGCAACCACACTGCTCGCGGTGCCACTGGCGGTGGCTCTACCCAGAGTACTGCTTACGGCGCGTGATTCCCCCGCGCCTTCTCCACGGCGCTAAAAGGCGACCCCGAATCTGACTCCATAGGTGCGCGGCGGAGTGAGCGCCCCTATCACCGGACCACCGAATAGTTCGGAAGCCACGTAATCTTGGGCGATGACCTTTGAATCGGAAAGATTGTTGACGTACAGACCCGAATGCCAGCCCCCACCGGCGGAAGTGTAGTTCAGCGATGCGTTCGTGAGTGCATGGCCGGGCTGCGACACCGCCAGATCGTTGAACGGCGTGAAATAGGTGCGGGACTGATAGGCATAGTCGCCGCGAAGCGATAAAGCGCCGGCACCGAGACTCCAGGAGTATTCCGCGCCGAGCCTACCCGAATATTTTGGCGCTTGCGTAAGCTGCTTTCCGGAAAGCGATACTGGCGGCTCACCGGGAAAGGCAGTATTTGCGCTGAAGTAATTCCTGTATTCCGAGTGAAGCAGCTCGATGCTTCCGTCAATCTTCAACCTCGATACGGGTAGAACCTCCAGGTCAACGTCCGTTCCGTACAACGCGGCGGTCGCAGCGTTTTCGACGTCGGCGTTGGTCCCTCGGATGATTGTGACTTGAAGATTGCTGTAATCGTAGTAGAAGACGTCGACGTTGATTTTCATCTTTCCATTCAATTCTTTCGATTTGAGGCCCAACTCATATTCTTTGATCGTCTCCGGCTGATAGGGCGGTTGAAGAATTCCCGGATTGAAGCCCCCGCTTTTGAAGCCTTCCGCATAGGTGGCGAACAGGAAAACATCAGGCGTCAGTTTGTAATCCAATGTCGCCGTAGGCGTCGTTTGGTGGTAATCCTTGGATTCAACGTTGGGAAATCCCGGACTCGGGATAATGGGATTGCTCGCAGAATAGGCACGAGTCAAGTCAAATTGCGAGGTTTGATCGATTATTTTCTTCTCAAATGAGTAACGCGCGCCGAGTATGAGCGACACCTCGTCGGTAATATCGTAAGTCAGCCGAACGTACGGCGCCGCCGACTTATCGCTTTGTTGACCAGCGACCAAGTAGCCTTGCTGAATCTGGTTCGGGCCGCCGAATAGCAACAAATTGAATGGAAATGCTATCGAAGCGTCGACGTGCTCGTAAAAGAACAACGCGCCCCCAAGCCAATGCAGACGTCCGTGGTCGCCCGACAACTGAAGTTCTTCGCTGATTTGGTGAGCATTTTCAATCGATGTGCCATAGGTAATCGGAAGACTGGTGCCGGTAGGATTGGTGCCAAAAGTCGCGTCACTGTGACGCAAGGACGTGTACGATTTCAGAGTGGCCCAGTCGAACGTGGCGGTCACGATTTCTGTAATGCCGTAGGTCTGCACTCTGGTAAATGGATCTCTGGCGCTCGCGATATCGCGGCTGTCGGTGGGAACCACCCCTCCCAGCGCGATACCCGCAATGGGAATTGCCGGATTGTCCGAACCGAAGAAATGCAGGCCGCCGCTTCGATCATTCTCTTTGTGGTAGTCGGCGATGGTCAGGAAACTGAGTGACGCCGACGGGTCCCAGCGAAGGCTCGCCCGTACGCTTCCCCCGGTTTGATTGTCGATGTCGCTGCCCGTGGTGATATTGGTTCCATAACCGTCATGGAATTTTGTCTGCATCGCAATTCGACCCGCGACGTTATCAGCAATAGGACCGCCGATGGCGCCGTCAAAATCGACGGTGTTGTAGTTTCCATAACTTACGTCAGCGTAGCCGCTCGTTTGCGCCGTGGGTCCCCGGCTAATGACGCTGATCGCGCCGCCGGTCGCATTGCGTCCATACAGGGTGCCCTGGGGACCTTTGAGGACCTCCACCCGCTCCAGGTCGAACATGCCGCCAAGTTGGGCGGTCGGGCGGCCAAAATAGATACCGTCCTGATAGTAGGCGACGCGCGGGTCCGCGCCCGGGTTGACCGCGTCGGAGCCGATGCCCCGAATTGCG
>Ga0209006_10001904_pt1 | contig 18906 bp, 16 predicted proteins | sample JacPin_JW_Ref_O2_FD_188567 | JGI IMG/M metagenome (GOLD analysis project Ga0209006, IMG submission 188567) | Forest soil microbial communities from Algoma, Ontario, Canada - Jack Pine, Ontario site 1_JW_Ref_O2 (SPAdes) (version 2) | ecosystem: Environmental > Terrestrial > Soil > Boreal...
GAGGAGGGTTGGTCGCGCGACGACGACTACTGCGATTTATGGCAGAGCGAAGCGCTGCGCGACTATGCGTTGAAGACCGGAGAGTTGAGCCGCGCGATTGCGTTCATCAAATTGAAGTACTATCTGGGCGACGCTCCAGCGGAACACTTGGATGTGTGCAATTTCCGCGCCGCCGTCTATCTCTCGCAGCTCCTGGCCGCGGCCGGCCAAGCTGACCAGGCGCTCGCATTGCGGCGTGCCGCGTCATCGTGGAACGATGCCAACGAGACCAAGTATCTGGCCGATTCACACCGCGTGCGCGCCGGGGTTCTGTTGCTTGACGGCAAGCAGGACGCGGCCCTCAACGAGCTCGCGGAGTCTTTCCGCTTAGGCTTCTACGGGCATTGGTGGTATACCATTAATTACGATCCCCTGTGGATGCCACTGCACGGCGACGCGCGATTCCAGGCCATCGCGGCCGACGTGCACCGCTATGTCGACGCGCAGCGCAGCCAGCTCGAGGCGCTGCGCCAACACGGGGACGTGCCGAGGCGCGGAGACCCGGCTGCTGCGCATTAAGCAGAGGCAGCAGCATCAGTGAGCCGGAATACATTTAGCCTTCGCTCCGCTGGCCTCGCGCTGATGTTGGGCCTGGGCGCGGCGACCGCGATCAACGCAGCCGCCGCTGACGGCTGTCCTGATCCGCCCTGTTCCATTGCCAAAAGCGCAGACGCGAGCAGTCTTGAGGAGATCGTTGTGACCGGAAGTCACATCCGCGGAGTAGAGACCGCGGGATCGAAACTGATCGTCATTGACCGCGATCAGATCGATGCCAGCGGCTACGGCAGAGTCGAGGACGTGCTGGCGACCGTGACGCAGAACTTCAATCGGGCCAATGGAGCGGTTCAAGAACCAGGGTTCTTCAACCTCAATCACGGGGCTGAGGTGCAATTACGGGGCCTGGGTGTTGGGACGACCCTCACGCTGGTGAATGGCCAGCGCCAGGGCGCGAGTGGCTGGCAGGGGTCCTTCACAGACGTGTCGACCATTCCGGTATCGGCCATCGAACGCATCGAGATCTTGCCCGAGGGTACTGCCGCGCTCTATGGTTCTGATGCCATTGGCGGAGTCGTGAATATCATTTTGCGCAGGAACTTCGAGGGAATCGAAGCGCGCGTGCGCGGCAGTGCGACCGACAGCGACGCGACCGAGCGCTCCGCCGCGCTGCTAGCAGGCCACGTGGGAGCGCGTGGCAACGTACTTGCGGGCTTCCAGTTCAACGACAGCGATGCCCTGCGGTGCAGTGCACGCGCTGTTTGCGCCGCCAACGCTGACTTCACGCGCTTCGGTGGCACTGACCTGCGCGGCTTCGCCAGCAATCCCGGCACCATTCTCGATCCCAACACCCTGGCACCCATCGCTGCCATCCCTCATGGCCAGGACGGAACGCAGCTGACCGCCGCGCAGCTCATCCCGGGAACTGCCAACTATACGGACAACGTCACGCACAACGATATCCTGCCCAAGCAGATCATGCGCAGCGCCTTTGTGAGCGCCTCCTACAAGGTGACGGAACAGTGGGAGCTATCCGCTGACGGCCGCTACTCGCAGCGCGACTTCAGATTCACGTTCCCAGTACCCCCGAATGACTTCCTCGTGCCCGCGTCCAATGCGTTCAATCACCTGGGGGGACCAGTGCTCGTGGCCTATGACTTTTCGCGGGATTTCGGTCCCGTGGCCGACAGTGGGCCGACTACGAATTCCTTCGTTTCCGCGTCCGTCAAAGGCTTGCTGCCGAAAGGCTGGCAAATCAACCTCGCCGGTGCCTATGCGAAGGCTTCTACGGAGTTCATCGAGTCCAACTTCGCCCTCAACTACCCGGCCATCGATGCAGCGCTGGCGAGCTCAGATCCTGCGACCGCGCTCAATATCTTCGGCGATGGCTCGCATACGAATGCAACAGTTCTGGCTGCGCTCCGCAGGCAGAACATCACCTCTGATGATTTGAATGTGTTTACCGCCGCATCGGCCAACGTGATCGCCGATGGACCGCTCTTTGACTGGCGCGCCGGCGCGATCCGGCTTGCAATCGGCAGCGAGTTTCGCCATGAGCATTCGGCCGGGACCAACATTGCGGAGCTCTCCGAGGATCGGGAACGATTGATTCGCTCGGGATTTTTCGAGCTGGCGGTGCCGGTGGTGGCTCCGCACGAGGGTTCAACATCCGGTCGCTTGGACTTGTCGTTGGCGGGTCGCTACGACAGTTACAGTGATGTCGGCGGCACCTTCAATCCGAAAGTGGGCTTCAGCTGGCGGCCATCAGCACTCCTGAAGCTGCGTGGAAACTGGGGAACCTCGTTCCTTGCACCGCCGTTCTTTTGGAGTAATCGCGACCAGGTGGGTGATAACTGGATCGGGCCCGTTGTCGATCCACGCTCTCCTACCGGGCAGACACTCGCGATCCAGCTCTGGGGTCCGCAGCCGGATCTTAAGCCGGAGACGGCGCGTGCCTGGAACGCGGGTGTGGACCTGACCCCGCCCGCCATCCGGAATTTCTCACTGTCGCTGACGTACTTCGATATCGACTACCGGGGCAAGATCCAACCCCCGAACCCCGATCCGGCTCTCTTCCTCACCCAGGAGGCGCGATTGGCTTCGCTGATCACACGCAACCCGACGCGGGCGCAGCTCGATGCCGTGTGCACGAAGCCATCGATTAGCGGAGAGAGTTGCAACCAACCGATCGCGGTAATCATAGACGGCCGGTTTCGCAATATTGCCAGCCTCAAGACTCGGGGCGTGGATACGGTGCTGGAATATTTTCTACACACGGCGCGGGGCAATGTGACGTTCAGCCTGAACGGCACCTATACAATTGACCAAAGGCAGCAGATAACCCCAACCGCGCCGGTCTTTGATCTCGTGGATACCGTCGGCAACACGACGAGCTTGCGGCTGGTCGGGCGGCTGTCGTGGTCGCTCAAGGGCTGGACCGTGCAGAGCGCCGTGAACTACACGGGAGCTTACCGCGATCCCGCCTCGGTCCCGGAGCGACCAGTGGATTCGTGGACGACAGTCGACGTCAATTTCGGCTACCGGGTCGATGGCGGGTCGGGCTGGCTCGCCAATACGCAATTCAATCTCGGGATCAACAACGCTCTTGACCAACGCCCCCCCTTCGTCAACCAGTTTGACGTGACTTCGGGCACTTTCGGGTACGACCCGGCCAATGCCAGTCTCTTAGGCAGACAAGTCAGCCTGCAGGTTGTGAAACGTTGGGGGCAGTGAGCTTGGCTTCCCGTCAATCCGACCATGTTTTGCGGCGCCGTGGGGTCGTGACCGACGTCCTTCCTGAATCTTCACGAAACAGCATCCGACCTTCACGCAGTGTTCATGCACGCCCAGTTGCTTTGAGCGACAAATGACCCCCATCGGTAAACCGCTGCAAGGGGAATCATCATGTTGCGCTCAATCGGATCTGCGACGTTCCTGGCTCTGCTCATGGTCGGGTGCGGGGGCGGAGGCGACAGTGCCTCAAGCACACCGCCGCCCCCACCTCCCCCAGCCATTTACACAGTAGGCGGCACGGTCACCGGGCTCGCGGGCTCCGGCCTGGTATTGAACAGCGATTTTGGCGGTGATCTGGCGGTCAGCGCTTCCGGCTCATTCACGTTCGGCACACGACTCCCGGATGGCAGCACATTCAACGTGGGGGTGAAGTATCAACCCACTTCATCGCTTGGTCAGAATTGCCAGGTCGCCAACGGCACAGGAACAATCGCAGCAGCGAATGTGACGAATGTGGATGTAACCTGCGTAAGCGGCTATACGGTCGGAGGCACGGTATCGGGGCTGGTGGGCTCCGGTTTGACACTTGCTATTTGCACACTGGTTCATAACGGCCCTGGCTTGCATCTTCCAATTTGCAACAACCTGAAGCAGGTCAGTGCCGACGGCACGTACACCCTGGACACTGTTTATCCTGCGGGATACTCGGGCGGAGACTACGTCTCCATTACCCAGCAACCTTCTTCACCTACGCAGAACTGCGTAATCAGTAACGCGGCAATCAGCACTCAGGCCGTCAATGACACCGGCTTCGCGCTGTCCTGTGCGGAATTCGCCTATGCCACAAATGCCGCGGACCATACTCTCTCGACTTATCGCATCGACGCGAACACCGGAGCGATGCAGGCTGTCGGTACACCGACCAACACGGGCACATCCCCTTACGCAACTATCGGTGTCGAAACCTATTATTCCGGTGTCTTAGCCTATATGTACCCCAAGCAATTTGTCGTCTTCGTCGGCAACGAGGGCAGCAATGACGTTTCCGCCTTTGCCGTTAACAACACTACTGGCACACTGACCGCCGTTCCCGGCTCCCCCTTTGCCGCCGGTACCGATCCCAAGGCCATGGCGCTCTATGGTTCGGGTGCCCTCTACGTTGCGAATGCAGGCTCCAACAACGTATCTGCCTACTCCATCGATCAGGACACCGGAGCACTGGCGCCCCTGTCGCCCGGGCCCTCCACAATTGCCACGGGCAAGAGCCCGACGTCGGTTGTTGTTGTCCCCGGCGCCTCGGTCGTCTACGTGGCGAATCACGGCGGTTCGAACGACATTTCGGCATTTTCTATCGACCTGACCCCGGTGCCCGGATCGCCGTTTCCCGCGGGCGGCAACCCGCTTAGTCTGGCGGTCGGCGGCGGGGGCAAGTTTCTCTACACGGCAAATCCTGACGCCGCACACCCAAGCATATCGGGCTTCAATATCGACCCGACCAGCGGGGCATTGTCGCCGCTCAACCGCTCGCCATTTCCGCTGCCGGTGAGCCATTACATGGCCACCGATCAAACGGGCACCTACCTGTATGTCACGTCGGGCGCAAACATCGTCGGCTATGGCATCGACGCAACCACCGGTGCGCTTACGCCGCTGCCGGGGTTCCCGGTTGCCGCCGGCGCGAACGCCTATTCAGTGAGCGTCGATCCGACCAACCAGTTCCTCTATGTCACCAACGACGGCGCCGCAAATATTGCCGGCTTCCTATTGGACGCCTCGACCGGCGCTTTGACCCCGATGTCCGGCTCACCCTTTCCGGCAGGTCACCTCCCGGAATTCCTGGCGACGTTTTTCCCGGCGCAGTTTTGACAGCTCGGAGAAACTCAAATTTGGAACCGAGCATCAATGAGGGGCAGCCTGCCTGGCTCGGAGCGTGGCTCCAGCCAGGCCTGGGCTCGCTCGATGCGGCTCACCGGCGCGTGCATGATCTTTTGCGCACTGGTCGCCTGCGGCGAGGGTAGGCAGGCTTCGTTGCCAACGCCGGTGCTGTCGTACAACGGGTCAAACCCTTTTCCGGCGGTGATCGGCGAGCCCATCGCACTGACGCCCGCCGTGTCCGGGACGGTCGGCCACTACACGGTAAGTCCTCCTTTGCCCCCGGGCCTCTCGCTCGACGGGCAAAGTGGGGTCATTTCCGGGACTCCGACGCAGCCCAGTGAGTCGGCGACCTACTGGGTGAATGCCCGTGGCGCCGGAGTGCGCGCCTCGTTTCCGTTGGTGCTGAGCGTGATCGAGCCCCCGAACCATCTTTCTTACCCCAGCCCGGCCGCAGGTACTGTGCGAATGCCCCTCGGACCATTGGTTCCAACCGTCGCAGGCACCGTCGAACACTATGCCGTGACGCCGGCCCTGCCCCCGGGAGTGGCGCTCGATAGCAAGAACGGCTTCATCGCTGGGACGCCCAGCGCCGCGAGCTCGCTGGCCCCTTATACGATCACAGCAAGCAGCCAGGCCGGTAATGCCAATTTCATTCTTCTGCTGACCGTGGCCGTGCCGTCCTCACGCAGCGGCCATTGACTGCCGCGGCGCAGTCGATCCGGGCAGGTCGGCCCGCCTTGGGATGCGGCGGTGGGCACCTTCTTGAATCTTCACCCTTATTCACCCCGGCTTCATGCACGCCCAGGTGCCTTGGGCGACAAATGACCCCGACCGGTAAACGACTGCAAGGGGACCATCATGTTGCGTCAATGCGGAACACTGTTTTGCCTGCCTTTGTCAGTGGTCGCGGTGTGTTGGCGCACACGCTGAATTCCCGCTCGCCGCCGCTAACTTACCGGACTTCAACGCGACCCTTCAAATGCACTTCACATCTCGGAACTCAAGGAAAAAGACATGAAGATCAAACGTGGTCCCCTCCAGGTTATTGCCCTCCTTTCCGCCGTACTGATTGGCCTCACCTCGCTCATGCCGGAGCGCGCCTTCGCGACCGGCAGCGCCGATAGCATCGAGCGTTGGAATATCGCCATGACCGATTTCTCGGCTGGCTTGCCGCCACCGGGTCTGCCACCGTTCGTCGAGATGCGCGTCTATGCGATGGCGCACATTGCGATGCTCGACGCCGTGAAGTCGGCGACGCGCCGGTACAATGCCGGCTTCACCAGCGTCGACGCCGCCGTCGCGGCTGCGGCTCACGACGTGCTGGTGGCCGAGTTCGGCATATTCTTCGGTTCGAACACGCCCTTCGACAGCACATACACGGTGGAGCTGGCGGCCATCTCAGCCGGCAGCGCCAAGAATCGCGGCGTCGCCGTGGGCGAGGCCGCCGCCGCCGCGATGCTCGCGAGCCGTGCCAACGAAGACGTGCTCGCGGCGCTTAACGCGCCGTATACACCTGGCACCAAACCCGGCGACTACCAGCCAACTCCACCAACCAACATCGCCTCCGCTGCCGGGTGGGCCGCGCTGAGGACGTTCGGCGTGCGTTCATCGGCGCAGTTCCGCGCGCCGCGCCCGTATTCCTCGTTGAGCAGTCTCGAGTACACCATGGATGTCAACGAGGTCGCTGTCCTGGGCAATGCCGGCGTTTCTGCGCGCACCTCCGATCAGACTGCGATCGCGTTCTTCTGGTACGAGAATGGCTCATTCGCCTGGAATCGGATCGCGCGCAAGCTGTCCGGCGGCCTGTCGCTGATGCAACACGCCAGGCTGTATGCGGCGCTGAACGCGGCGATGTCCGATGCCATTGCAACCACGCTCGAATCCAAGTACTACTACAACTTCTGGCGACCGCTGACGGCTATTCGCGCGGCCGACACCGACGGCAATCCGCTGACTGTCAAGGATGCCTACTGGGAGCCAGCATTCATCACGCCGCCGGTTCCCGACTACCCGTCCGGGCACGCAGCGGCAGGCGCCGCCGCCGCTGAAGTACTGACCGCCCTGCTCGAACCCAACCTGCCGTTCCAGCACACCTCGACAAGTGCGCCCGGTGCCGGTCCGGATGCCACACTGACGCGTTCCTACGACAGCGTGCTCGATGCGGCGCACGAGAACGCGTTCTCGCGCATGTTGGTCGGAATCCATTTCCGCCGTGCCTGCACCGTGGGCCTACAGATGGGTCACGATGTCGCCCGATACGTCCTGGAGCAAGCGCCGTTCCTGCATGACTGAGGCGGATTGCGCGAGGCCACCCAGGCGGGGCTCGAGCCCCCTGGGTGTGAGGCTCCGGAGTACCTGTGGCGTCTTTCGTCATTTGCTGGACCATCTGAGAACGCTTGAGATAGGAGCCTACAATGACATCATTCCTGTATCGGTCAGTCTTGCTCGGGTTCCCGGAGTTTCTTTTTGTGGCCCTCGCCGCCCGCGGGCGATGTGCATTGGCGTCCGCCAATTTCATCGCCTTCGGCTCGGGTCCTCATTTTGGGGAGCTTGCCGGGACAGCTGTCCCTCGAGCGCGGCGAGTACTATGCCAATCCGCAAAACTCGTTTTGATGTCTCTACCCGCAACATGCACATTTCCAGGGTCAGGGTGCTACAGTCGTTGGCGAGGCACGTAAGTCGCATCGAACTTGCGGGCGAAGCGGAACGCCGTTTCAACAATATGCTGCGTGGCCTTGAACGCCTGCCGTTTCGGCTTGTGCCAGCCTGCGACGCCCACGGAAACGCGGACTTACCTGATTCTGGCTTTGCGCCCGCGTGAGGTAGGCCGCTTCGGCGTAACATCGGCTCCATATTTTTGCCACCACGCGGTCAGCGCTTCCATGGTCGGCCCGAGTCCGCGAGCCCTCGATGTGATCTCGTATTCAACTCGGGGAGGCACTTCCGCAAAGACGGTGCGCGACACCAAACCATCCTTCTCAAGCTCGCGAAGCTGCGCCGTCAGCATGTGTTGCGTGATCCCACGAATCGCTCGCCGCAGCTCTCCGAAACGGTGCACCCGCTGATTGAGCAACCAGAGGATCTCCAATTTCCATTTGCCCGAGAGCAGCGCGAATGCGCGGCGCATCTCCTCGTGCATGTTGATCTCGCCATCGTCTTTAGTCTGCTTTTCCATACTAAGGGTCGCTTTTTCATCCTACTTGCGGCAGTCAATGTTAGACGACATTCTTCGCTGAAGTCGATGCAAGAAAGCCCAGGCCGCGGCGGGGCACCGAGTAACACTTACCCAATGGAGATCAATATGACCAGACTCAACGGCAAAGTCGCTATTGTCACCGGTGCCGGTCGCGGCCTGGGGCGTGCAATAGCCAAGCTGTTCGCGGCGGAAGGCGCAAAGGTGGCTGTCCTTTCACTTACGCCCGGCAATGTGGGACGCGTCGTCGCCGACATCGAGGCCACGGGCGGATCCGCGCTCGGCGTCGTCTGCGATGTCGGCGATCCCGATCAGATCAAGGCGTCGGTGGACAAGGTAGTGGCCGCCTACGGCAGAATCGACATCCTCGTAAACAACGCCTTCGATCCGTCCTCGGTCGCCTCGTCGATCATCGATCTGTCGGTCGAACAATTGCAGCGCAATTTCGAGATGGGTCCGATCGCTTATCTACGGACGATGCAGGCCTGCTATCCCCACCTCAAGGCCAGCGGAGAGGGCCGCGTCATCAACTTCGCCTCGATGGCCGGTGTCCTCGGCATGGCGGGCTATGGTCCCTACAACATGGCGAAGGAGGCGGTGCGCGCACTGACTCGGTCCGCAGCGCGCGAGTGGGGCACTGACAGGATCACCGTGAACAATGTCCTGCCGGTCGCGGACACATGGGGCGCGGCTGCCGTCCCTCCGCCCTCCAACGCGCTCGTCCGCTACGGATCGCCGGAGGAGGACGTCGCGCCGGTCGTCCTGTTCCTCGCCGGCAAGGATGCCCAGTTCCTGACAGGCTACAGCCTCACCCCGGATGGAGGCTCAATCATTGACAGCGCGCGTTGAGCCGCAAAGGGGGCGTCTGAAAGCTGTAGCCACCCCGACCTGTATTAGCGCGTGGCAGCTGTCTCCGTGCAGCCACTGAAGCAGCGACGTCCAACTCGAAGCGCCGAGCAGTTGATCCGCCTTGTTGTCCGGCAGGGTACGATCTGCTCGGTTCCGATCTCGGCGCCCGGAATGGCGAAGAACTTTTGAGCTTACCGACACATAGGTTACAGATCATTCCGACCGTTACCCATGCGTCCGGAACGGACCATCAGACTAATGGAGCGAAACTGCGCACCGCGCCTTCGGCCGCCTGCGGGGACTCCTCGCCCCCAACATCGCGCTCGCCCGCAAGCTCGATGAGCTCGAGCGCAAGTACGGGATGCACCCGATTTGGTGGACACTACCTTTAGGCCACCGCGGCCATCTTGTCCCGCGCCTTCAGACGTGCGACTTCAATTTGCGCGATGGACGGCTTCGCGATCGTGATGCTCGCTTTTCAGAATGAGTTTTCGGCCCCGTCGGCAATAGACCAGCCGCGCGGTAGCTGTCGATCAACGCGTCGTAGAGCGAGATATCCGAGCGGCTCCTCGCAATAAGCTGAGCGCCAGCGACGGCGGCAAAGATGGCGCGAGCCCGCGGTAAGCTCTTCTCGGAACTGACCACGGCCGCAGCCGACAGAACTTTGCTCAACCACGCAATATTCACATCAGCGAAGGCCTGGACCTCTTTCTTCACCGCTTCCGGCAGATCATCGTATTCGGCAGCCATGAAGCTGCAGAGGCACAGGCGGTTTTCACCCTCAAGCGATTTGCGAAATATCTCTGGATATTGGTGCAGGCAGCGCAGCGGATCTGGGGTTTCGGCCAACATTGCCTCCAGGACAGCCGCGGTGTCCTCCCAGTAGCGCTTTGCGACCGCCGCGCCGAGATCTGCCTTGCTCGGGAAGTGGTAGTAGATGCTTGCGCTCTTGATACCGACGCCTTCCGCCAGATCACGAAAATTCAAGCCGCTGTAGCCATGCGCCTGTGCGGCGCTTCTGGCAGCCGCCAGGATGGCTTCCCGAGAGTTCGAGCTCACTTCACTACCTCACTGTCTTCTTTTCTGCGCTGGGTAAGGAATTCTACACTATTTCCCTACCAAGTGGCAGATAGGGGTTGACGAAGAGATTCGAAGGGTCTAAGGTCTACCTACCAACTGACAGGTAGATAGACGCAACATGAGGACGGACACTATGAAATTCGATGCCGCCACCAAGCTCGCTATGATGAAGATTTACGATTGGCCCACCGGCCCTTACCCCTCTCGCGTGCGTATCGCTTTGACCGAGAAGAGCCTGGAATCGCGCGTCCAGTTTGTGCGGGTCAATCTATGGAAAGGCGAGCACAAGACGCCCGACTTCCGTGCCACCAAGAACTACTCAGGCACGATACCTGTGTTGGAACTCGACGACGGGACACTCATTGCCGAGTGCACGGCCATTACCGAATACCTGGATGCGCTTGATGGCGCTCCAACGCTCACCGGCAGGACACCGCGCGAAAAGGGTTTGACCCACATGATGAGCAAGCGCGCCGAGTTGGAGCTGCTCGACGCCATCAGTGTCTACTTCCACCACGCCACACCGGGGCTTGGACCCGACGTCGAGATCTATCAGAACGAAGAATGGGGTCTCCGTCAGCGCGACAAAGCCGTCAGGGGTATGCACTACTTCGATTCCGTTCTGAGAACACAGCCGTTCGTCGCCGGTGAGACCTTCTCGATGGCCGACATCACGGTCATCGGCGGTTTAATCTTTGCGGGGCTCCTGGATGTGCCTGTGCCGGCGGAGTGCAAAGCTCTTAAGGCTTGGCACGCAAGGATGCAGGAGCGTCCCAGCGTAAAGAAGCAGCTTTCCATCGTAGCAACACCGATTGATGTGGCTGCTTGAGATCATTGTCTGCAAACAGCTGCTTTCGTGATTTTTAGAGTGATAAATTCATTAAGGAGATTAACGTGATCGAAGAAACAAAAGGCTCTCAGGGCGATTTCATGCGCCGTCGAACTTTCATCGCCGGCGTGGGCGCGCTGTCGCTTGCTGCCGTCGCCAGCGCGGTCCCGAGCCCGCAAGCGGGAGTATCGCCCGGCCCCGGTTCCAACCCCGCGAAACTTGAGGTTCACCCGGGCTGGGTACGCAGTGGCGTCGACAACGCTCCGGGGCATAAGGCCTACTACATCAATCTTGAAGCCAAGCCAGGGAAGGGCGATAAGGTGGAGCAATTCCTCCGGGACATTTTGGCTGGGGTAGAACAGGAGCCAGGCACCGGTCCATGGTTTGGCTGCCGGTTCTCCGACACCACTTTTGGAATTTTCGAAGCGTTTCCCGACTCTGCGGCACGAGACGCGCATGACGGCGGTCCCGGCGGCCGTAACTTCCTGCGCTCCGAAGTGCTGGATGAGATGCTGGCCTATCCTGCGCACCTCTATCGGCTCGATGTCATGTTTGGAAAATTTAGCGTCATGTTCGGACAGAAAATCACTTCACAGTAAACGCCTCAATCTTGGACGCGCGTTTCTACCAATTGTCGAAAGCAAGTGTTAGACCAAACGCGTTGAGGTTGAAGAGGAGACGACAATGGGTATCGCAATCCGTTTAACGCAGACAGGTGGCCCGAATGTTCTGAAGGTCGAGTCCATCACGGAGGCTCAACCTGGTCTGGGTGAGGTATGGATCGAACAGGAGGCGATTGGCGTCAATTACCTCGATGTGACGCAACGCAATGGCAGCGTGCCGATTCCGCTGCCGAGCGGTTTGGGTCTCGAGGCGGCTGGCCGTGTGGCCGCCATCGGGGCAGACGTCGCGAATTTTGCAGTCGGCGAGCGCGTCGCCTACATTCTCGGACCGCTCGGCAGCTATGCCAGCGGTCGCCTTTACCCGGCCAAACGTCTCGTCCGCTTGCCTGACAACGTGAGCGCCGAGGATGCCGCGACGGTGCTGTTCAAGGGCATCACTGCCCACTACCTGCTGCACAGCACGTACGCAGTAGGTCCCGGCACCGTCGTGCTGCTCTACGGGGTGGCCGGCGCCCTGGGGCAGATCATGGCCCCTTGGGCGAAGTCACTGGGCGCCTTCGTCATCGGTGTGGTCTCGAAGAAGGGAAGCGTTGCCCGTGCGCAGGCGGCCGGCTGTGATGCCGTCCTCGTCTGGGGCGCCTGCGATCTTCCGGCGGAAGTCGCTAAGCTCGCGGGCGGGCTTAAGGCGCACGTGGTCTACGACGGGATCGGCAAGCTGACCTTCGCGACTTCGCTCGACTGCCTGCGCCCACGCGGCCTGATGGTCTCGTTCGGTGCGTCCAGCGGAGCGCCTGATCCCGTCGCGGTCGGCACGTTGAACGCCAAGGGCTCGCTGTTTCTGACCCGACCCGGGCTCGGGACGCATGCCACGGAACTCGGCGAGTATCATGAGCGGGCAAATGCAGTGTTGGCCGCCGTGACCGCCGGGATCATCAAGCCGGCGACCTGGAGTGTCTTCCCACTTTCCGATGCGGCCGCGGCGCATGCTGCGCTGGAAAGCGGCCAGTCGGCAGGAGCGATCCTACTCAAGCCGTGATGGGCACCGGTTCATCGAATCCCTAATCTCGCGCGCAGAGCGCGGGGCGATCGTCGAGTGCTGTCTGACAACGAAAGGAAATAGCTCTGGGATCTCGCCGAGGACCGAAACTCGATCAAACTGATAGAGGCGTTCCACGCCGCCGAAAAGCCCGCTGCACGGGTATGCCACGCGCCGGGAACGTTACGGCACGTCAAGGCAGGCGATGGCAGGCTGTTCCCACTTCCGCAAGGTCGAAGCACTCACGCCAAACGCGTCGGCAAATTGGTCCTGTGAGAGACCCAACTGCTTGCGGGCGTTCTGAATCTCGTCGGGACTGACCGGCACCTTGTGCGTGCGTACACCGGACCTTTTGCCCTGAGCATGGGCCAGCGCCTGCGCCATCGACTGAACCAGTTCATCACCAAGCTTGCTCATTTTCGCCTCCTCAATGCCTTGATTGCGGTTGCAAATGCCTTTACCGCCTTGCGCTGCTCCGGCGTCAGGTTCGCGCGTTCGTTCTTGCCGTAGATGAGCAGCGCATAGATCGGCATGTCTTCATCGTAGAAGTTCATTTCAGATATGAACATAATCTATTTGTTGGCGGTCGGTGCGTTTGCTGTAGGCACCGAGGCCTTCATAATTTTGGCGATTCTTCCTGACATTTCCAAGGATCATCAGGTGATCCCCACGGGTCGCCTCCCGGCAGACATTCGTGCCCTTTCCAGATTCGGGTGCGATCAGGCGCTATACTTGCCTATCTTTTGCATCAGCACCGACAACACCGGTCACCACCAGAAAAGGGTATCAAGATGTCGAGTCCTGTAGTTCTCATCACAGGTGCGCTTGCCGGCATCGGCCGTGCCACCGCGTTCGCATTCGCGCGCGAGGGCGCCCGAATCGTCGTATCCGGCCGGCGCGATGACGTGGGCCTGGACTTGGCAAATGGGTTGCGCGCGCTGGGCGCCGACGCCGACTTCATACGCGCCGATGTGCGCCATGAAGACGACGTGCGCATCTTAGTCCACAGCACGGTCGAGCGCTTCGGCCAACTCGACGTCGCGGTGAACAACGCGGGGACGGAGGGCAAGACGGGACCGATTACCGAGCAATCCCCCGAGAGTTACGCGGCAACCTTCGACACGAACGTTCTCGGGACCATTCTGAGTCTGAAATATGAGATGCGTGTGATGCTTGCTCAGGGCCACGGCAGCATTATCAATTTGTCTTCGACCTTTGGTAGCCGCGGCGCCGCCGGGGCTTCGATGTATGTCGCCAGCAAGCATGCGGTCGAAGGGCTCACGAAAGCTGCGGCTCTCGAAGGCGCGGCTGCCGGAGTGCGCGTCAATGCGGTCGCACCCGGCCCCGTGGATACCGAATTGTTGAATCGCTTTGCAGGCAGCGCCGAGAAGAAGGCCGCACTCGCCGCCGGCGTGCCTGCCAGACGGCTCGGGACGCCCGAGGACATTTCTGCAACGATCGTCTTCCTGGCATCCGACAAGGCGGATTTCCTCACCGGACAGATAATAGGTGTCAACGGCGGCAAGACCGCCCAATGATTCTAACGAGCTAACTAACTAGGGAAGGAGAGGGAATCATGCCCGAGACCCGATTCGACGATTTGCCGCCGGTTCTCAAGACCGTGAGAACTCAGCCACTTTTCGTCATGCACTTGAAAGTTCGACCCCTGGTAATGGTGGGCGCTACCCCCGGGATCGACCGTCGCATTGGTCTGGTGTCGGGCGGTTCGTTTAAAGGGGAGCGGCTGTCCGGGGAAGTGATCGATGGAGGAAGCGATTGGCAAGCAGTTCGCGCCGACGGCAGCACAACTTTGGATGTTCGGCTGGTACTGAAGACTGATGATGATGGGATGATCGCGATGACCTATCGTGGCGTGCGTCATGGGCCCACTGATGTCATTACACGCATGGAACGGGGCGAGGCGGTTGATCCAGAAAGGTACTACTTCCGGATCAATCCTCTATTCGAGACCGCGGCCACGACCCACGACTGGCTGAATCGGATTCTTGCCGTCGGGATCGGACATCGACGGCCCGATGGGCCCGTCTACAGCGTGTTCGAGGTCCTATAGGGGTCCGTTCAAGATTCGGATCAGTACGTAGGTTGGCGGCATCGCACCATCGAAGAAATCAGGCGGTTGAGACGTCGCTCGTGCGGCGCATGCTGCGGGGAACTTGCTTGGCCCGCGATCGGAGAGAAGTCAAATGGTTGCCTGTGCTTGGAGGTTTGGAGTACGTAAGAATCCGTTTATTTGGGTCACCCCGAAAGCCAATTCAACCCATTAAAGTGACGTGCCCCTAGACTCACCGACTCACCGCCAAGGATGAGTTTCGTAAAGTCCTGGTTGTGACGTTGCCAATCGAACGCTTGCCGGACCGATAACGAACAACTTACCCGAGAGAGTTGCGATGAGTACCCAGATCGTGACGACGACGGAAGAAGTAATTGACGCCGGACAGACCGACCACCTGATTATTAGTGGTAATCCACGATCTCAACATCAGTCGGCCCTTCTGCCGTCCAGCGAAAGCACAGATTGTGACCTCCAATTTTCCTACCGTCTCTCACTCGTCGTCAATGACGAACCCGATGCGCCGCTTCGTCGCCGGCGGCAGCGCCTTCATGTCTTTGACCTCGCGCGCCAGACGGTCGATATCCTCTACCAACACCTCGATGACCGAGGCGGTGCGATCGTGGCCGCGCTCCAGTTTTTCGACACGCGCGGCAATATCCTTGTTTGCCGCGATCAGCTCGCGCATGCGGACGAAGGTGCGGACAATGGCAATGCTCATCTGCACGGCGCGGTCGCTGCGCAGCACCGCCGAGAGCATCGCGACCCCGTCCTGCGTAAACACCAACGGGGCGTGGCGCAGCCCCATTTTCGCGGACGGATTGGATATCACAATTTGTGATTTCCAATGTTCGAACTCCTCTTTGGAGAGACGGAAGGCAAAATCCCCTGGGAATCGTTCTGTATTGCGCCTTACGGCCTGGTTCAGCGCGCCTGTCGGCACCCCGTACAGGTCTGCCAAGTCGGCATCCACCATAACCTTTTGCCCCCGGATCACATGGATCAGGGATTCAATCGGCCGTGGCGTAGCAGTCCTTTCGCGGGGATTCGATTTCTTTGCCATACTTTATTGTGTAGCCAGTCCGGCCACTCTCGTACCCTTGTGACTGAGGAAATTTAGCTCATCTTTGAATTGCCTGAGCTCGACCACCAGCGCTTCGTTGTCACCCAGCCCGTGATTTCTCCCACACGGCAGGCTCCGGTGGCAAAGCGCGCATTTCTCTCAGCTCTTTGAAAACTTCCTCGGCCGGTATGCTCGGACGCGGGTCGTCGATTGCCGCCTGAAGTGAACGAGCAAGTATTTCGCGCCGAAGGTCGATGTGGGGCTCCAAATCCCGATGCTCCCCAAGGATGACGAAGACGGCCTCGCTTGGATCATCGAATGTTCCTTTTGTATGAGTCCGAGCAGCCAGTCGGCCAACGCCGGCGGAAGATAGGAACTGAAACGTAGTCCCCCTTTTTCCGCCTGCACCCGAGCGCTTTGGCTTGCGCTATGTTCTTTGCCTTCTCTTCGGCGCTCGGCCATTCGTCCTTGGCAGCTTGGGAATCGTCATATGCCTGTTCACACTACTACGTCGCTGAAACCTCCGGCTGATCGCAAATTGCGACCAACTCGATCCTCGCGTTTTGTCTCGCAACTAGAGAATTAGTTTCGCGCCAGCGGTGACGAAACCGGGAATTGGGTAAAACATCTGGGGTCGGCAGCAACAGAGCTTTCATTGTAGTCACCTACTGAGCAGCTCGGACGTTGGACAGTTGCCGCATTGCTATATAAGGCCCTCCGCCAAACTGGCGGTCAAGCCCATTAATTAGTGGCTTCGACCAAATTTGAATGGTGCGCCCGGACGGATGGCTCGCGGCTACGCCGCTCGTCCTCCGCTTCGCTCCGGACCGCCGCCGCAGAAGCGGCGACGTCCAACCCGGCGCGGCGTCGGGTAGTCGAACCGTCTTGTTGTCCGTCAGGAGTTCGATCTGCTCGTTTCCGATCTTCTGCCCCGGGCTGCCGAAGGCCTATGATAAAAAGTGCGCCCGAAGGGATTCGAACCCCTGACCCCCTGGTTCGAAGCCAGGTGCTCTATCCACCTGAGCTACGGGAGTCGGTGGTTAGTGAGAGCCTTAGATCAAGAATCGGTCAGTCGACGAGAATATCTCGCGGTTCGGCCAAACAGGACACAACGCCTCGATGACCGTCATCAAGTCATCTAAGGCTTCAAATGGATCACGGCTCGTAACCTCTGGCACGTGAGTTATACCGCCATCGGCGGCAAAGGGTTGCCCGGCATCGAGAGGTACGCTCACTTTAGAATTTCCTCGAGCAACGCTTCACGATTGAAGAGCCGGAAATACTCCCGTACCTCGTCCATCTTCAGCGCTTGCCGATTCGCAGCGATTAGCGCCTTGATATCCTCCAGGTCCTGCGTGCGGCGCGGATTGTTGACGAAGCCCTGGAGCTTCAACCCAATCAATCCCTCGGTGCTGACCACGCGCACTTCGCCGAAAGCAGTTTGGATCGCTGTGGCATTGCTGAGCAAGCTCCGCGCCGCGGGTCGACTGGCGTAAATGAAGTCCACGCGCTCATCACCGCGCAGGTAGTTGCCGGCATCGGGACTGCGATGCAGACACTGGTAGCCGAGTGCAATTAACTCGCGGTCGATGTCCTCGGCCTTTTCAGAGTCGGTGAGCAGGTCGATGTCCTGCGTGGCGCGGATCACTTTGTGAGATGCCAGGGCGAGCCCGCCAATCAATGCAAACCGCGCGTCCACCTTGCTCAAGCTGGCGATGACTTCTTCAAGCTGTCTGCCAAGACGGGAGGCTGCTGCCACTGACAGTACCTATTGTTGGTGCAACAGAAGGGTTTCAATCCGCCGGCCGAAGCATCGAAAATACCCTATAAATCAGACTAATGGTGCGCCCGGACGGATTCGAACCGCCGACCACCTGGTTCGAAGCCAGGTGCTCTATCCAGCTGAGCTACGGGCGCGCCGGGCCGCAGTGTAGCGTTTGTCGGCGATTTAGGCGACGTCGCCCTCCCCGGCCAGTTGACGCAGCCGAAGTTCCTCGAGGTCGAGTTCCGTTTCGATGGCGTGGAGAATCGAGTCGTGGATCTCGCCCGTCCGGTGCAGACTCACCAAGGCGGTCCGGCCCGCAGCAACGGCCGCAAGCGCCGCCACGAAGTGTTCCTGTCGCCGCTCCACGAACTCGTGTCCGTGGTCTCGAACCCGGGTCGTGATGCGAACGCGGTTGCGGTATTCCTCGATGAGCTGTGGATGCCGAGGCTCGCCGCCGTCGCCGGTAATAGCCTCTAGGGCACTGAGGGCAGCGGAAGCCACATGCGCCCGGGTGGCGCTTTCGCTCAGTAGTGATGTTTGCTCGCTAACGGCGGGCTTGACGAACCATCGGATCAACAGGCCGAGGGTAGATCCCTGAACCAAGACAGTGGCGGCAATCACGCCGAAAGTCGCGAATAGCACCACGTCGCGGCCGGGAAAATCATGCGGCAACGACAGCGCTGCGGCCATGCTCACCACGCCGCGCATGCCGGCCCATCCAATGACGAGGATGCTGGAAGCCGGGGGCGCCGGATCGCGCCGGCGCAGCGCCGGCGACAGCCATCGCGGTATGTAAACGCCGGGAAACACCCACAGCAATCGCGAAATCACCACGGTGGCGATCACCGCCAGCGTCACCGGACCGGCGGCTTCGAGTCCCGGCAGCAACCCGCCGAAGTGGTCCAAAACGCCGCGCAGCGACAATCCGATCAGCACGAATACCAACGATTCGAATACGGCAACGATGAAGCGCCAGACCGCCCGCGCTTCGGTACGGCCCCGCGCCGTGACCGTGGTGTGCTGATGCCATCCCGTCACGAGACCGGAGGTCACCACCGCGAGCACTCCGGATATGCCGGCCCGGTCAGCCGCGATGTAGGTGAACCAGGCCGCCAGAAAGCTGATGAGCACCACCTCATGTGGCGTCTTGCGGCGCTCGAAAACCCAGGAGATCAGCCGTCCGACGACGAGCCCGAAAGCGATGCCGCCGCAGCCCAGCCATACGAATGAGGCGGCGGCTGAGCCCCAATGGAAG
>Ga0209006_10001905_pt1 | contig 18905 bp, 15 predicted proteins | sample JacPin_JW_Ref_O2_FD_188567 | JGI IMG/M metagenome (GOLD analysis project Ga0209006, IMG submission 188567) | Forest soil microbial communities from Algoma, Ontario, Canada - Jack Pine, Ontario site 1_JW_Ref_O2 (SPAdes) (version 2) | ecosystem: Environmental > Terrestrial > Soil > Boreal...
CCGTTGGCCGTCAGGAATTCGTCAGACCTTGCGAGATATTCCAGCAGATCAGTTTCTTACCATCAAGGAGCCTGAGCGGAAATGATCCAGGTACTCCTCGTCCTGCATTTGTTTCTTCAGGCGCAGGCTGTGGCGTCTCAAGCTGCAGTTCAGGCGAAAGCTCTGCTGCAGTCGGGCATCGACGCGGAAAACCGCCACGACATCGACCATGCATTAGTCGAATTTCGCAAGGCTGCGGAACTCGATCCGTCTTCGTCGGAAGTTCTTCTGCGCCTCGGCGATGCCTACATGAAGAAACATGATGCCGCTGAGGCGATTCCACCGCTGAAGCGTGCCGCCGAGCTGAGCCCCGCTTCGGTCCCGATTCAGCAGTTGTTGGGTTACGCACTGCTGGCACAAGGCTATGCGGCTGAGGCGATTCCTCATCTTGAGATTGCTCGTGATCCGGGCGCCTTGGGAATCGCACAACTGGAAAACGACGAGCCTGCCAAGGCCATGGTTAACTTTGAATCCGCGTTGGAAAGCGATCCCGACAATGCTGATCTCCTTTTTTATGTGAGCCGCGCCGCAACAGCACTGGGTTCGCAATCAAGCGACAAACTACTTTCCGCGTTTCCGAACTCTGCACGAGCGCACCAGACTCGAGGGCAGGGCTACTACCAGATGAAGATGATTCCTGAGGCGGTGAAACAGTACGAGCAGGCAATCGCACTCCGCTCCGACTTGCCGGGCCTGCACCTCGAACTTGGGGAAATCTATGCTGGGCGCGCCGAGTGGCCAAAGGCAGAAGAGCAATTTCGCGCCGAGACGAAGTTGCAGCCGGGCAGCGCGGAGGCTGCGTTTCGACTGGGCGACGCGCTCGTGCAGGAAGGAAAAATGAAAGAAGCGGCTGACGAACTGCGGCGGTCCGATTCGCTTCATCCCAATATGCCGGAGACACTCTATACGATGGGGCGCGCATTGGCCGCCGCTGATGCGAGCGCAGCCGAGCAGGCGCTAACCAGCGTGCTGAAGCTCGAGCAAAATTCTCCGCTCGCTGCACAGGCTGACCTGCTTCTCGCCTCAATCCATAGAAAGCAGGGTAAGTCCGAGCTGGCTAGTCGCGAAATGGAAGACTATCGTCGAATCCAAAGCTTGAGGGGCCAATAAAATTCGTCGCTCGTCAACGACTTTGTTGACTTCTTCGGTGGTGATGGTTCGGTGACTGTCCTTCACCGCTCTCCAAGGGCAGGTAGGTCTCGTCGAAGGAGAGGGGAACGCTGTCTGCCAGGCGTACGCGACGAATTCTGACGACGCGCTCGCCCCTTGTCAGCGCAAGCTGGTGCGCCACGGTCGCATTGGCAGGGACAATTTCCTTGCTGATTACGCGGGCCGTTGGCTTGCGGCCAAGTGCGTGCATGTCTTCTACAAATCCGCTCAGCTCTTTAAGGTCCTGCGTGATCTTTGGCGCGGCGACGAACGTGCCCTTGCCGCGACGAATCTCGACAAGACCGCGGTTCACAAGATTCTGAATCGCCCGACGGACGGTGATGCGACTGACCCCGAACCGCGCAATGAGGCTGCCTTCGGTCGGCAGTTGGTCGCCGACTCTCAGGTCTCCATCGGTAATCTCCCCAGCGAGGACTGTTTCGACGCGTGCGTAGAGAAGAGAGTCATGCCCCGCTGACATGACGACATTATAACGTCGTATGGGGTTCCCCCTGAACCCTCCCGCAGTTCCAACGATTCGGAGGTTTTCGTTCAGAACTGCGTGAAGTCACGCGATGATACGAACCAGGCCAGAAAAACTCCAAGGGTCCTCCCTCCAGAGCCAGTGGAACGCTTATGGCGCTGGGGAACAAATCACGTTATCGCGGCTGAAGCAGCTTTAGAATGGGGGGTTGCGGACCTGAAGGGGGAAACAGCGGCGGAGCCTTCTTGAACAAACGGGCTCCTCGCGACCGTTCTGCGAGAAAGGCTCCATGGGTTTAATCCTTCGGGTCGTTTGTTGGTGCAACCGGCGACGAAGTCGTGCAAGCGGCATCAGGGGAGTGTTTTCGTGGCCTCGTGAACCCTTGTCTACTCACTCTATTATCTAGACGCGAGATTAGTGCACGATCTCGAAGTTGATCCTGCAGTCGTTTTGGGAAAAACCGAGCAATGAAGACTTGGAAGGCAGTATCGTTGACGGCTTGCGGACTCGCGGGCTTGTTGATTCTGGGACTGGCGCTTTTGAGTGGGCGAGGATTTCGGGCTACCTCTACGCCCACCACCTTCGAGCGCGCGCTGGCCCGGAGGTTGCGAAATTTTGCAATTCCGTTGCGGGACCGGGTCGCGAAGAATCCAGTGGCAGGAAGTTCCGAGTCCTTGCGCCAGGGGCGAGAGGAGTTTCTGGCGCGGTGTTCAGTTTGCCATGGCATTGATGGCAGTGGGAAGACCGAAGTGGGGTTGAATCTCTACCCGCGAGTGCCAGATCTGCGTGCTCGCGCCAGCCAACAGTTGAGCGATGGGGAACTTCACTACATCATCGAAAATGGGGTTTTGCTTACTGGGATGCCAGCGTGGCGTAGTGCACAGCGGGAATCGTCTGGCGCGATCTGGAATCTGGTCGTCTTCATTCGCAGCCTGCGTCCACTGACGCAGGAAGAGTTGACACAACAGGCGAGCGCCGATTCCAGAGCACATTACGCGGGGTCCGCCGCCTGCGAGCAGTGCCACGCGCAGATCTATCAGCGCTGGAAACATACACCGATGGCCAATGTGGTCCGAGATCCGCGCGTCCATCCTGAGGCCATCATCCCCAAGCTTGCGACCAACACCGTGGCAAAGTTCACGGAAGAGCAAATTGCCTTCGTGTATGGGAGCGTCTGGAAGCAACGCTATTTCACGAAAGTGGGGGACGACTATTTTCCATTGCCCGCGCAGTGGGACGTGGCGACGCAGCAGTGGCTCCCCTACATGGTGCCGTCGCATGGGGCGGATTGGTGGGCAGAGTTCTATCCGCCGGACAACATGAAGCGGCCGACAGGACCCACCTGCGACGGTTGCCATTCGGTCGATTACAACATTCACAGCAAGCAGGTCGCGGAATGGAATGTTGGCTGTGAGGCTTGCCACGGTCCAGGGAGCGAGCATGTTGCGCATCCGGCGCGAGGCAACATTCTGAACCCCGGTCGAATGGATTCGATCGCTGCCAACGACACGTGCATCCGCTGCCATTCGCAAGGGAGACCGCTGGCCAGTCCAATGGAAGGACGGTACTACGACTGGCCAGTCGGCTACCGCGTCGGCTTACAGTTGCGAGAGTTCTGGAAGCTCGAAGACTGCAGCCTGGGGCAAACCACTTTCGCTTACTTTCCCGATTGCACGGCGCACAAGAATCGCATGCAGGGCAACGATTTTGTGCAGAGCGTGATGTACGGGCACGGAATCATGTGTTCGTCGTGTCATGATGTGCACGGCACGGAGAACCGCGCGCAGCTGCGAGCGCCGGGGAACCAGTTATGCCTGGAATGTCATGGTACGACATCGCCCAACGGCCCGCACGCGGCGACGGTGGAAGGGCATACACATCATCGAATGGGCAGTCCGGGAAGCGAGTGCGTGGCTTGCCATATGCCGAAGATAGAAACCGAAGGTGTTCCCGGTACGTACGTGCATGCGCATACGTTCCGCTTCATCGCACCTGCGATGACGGATCAATTCAAAATCCCCAATCCGTGTACGACCTGTCACGCGGAGAAATCCACGGCGTGGGCCGAGGAAGCAATCAGTCACTGGCCAGAGTGGTCGGCGTGGAGGATTCGATAGATGCGTCGCAAGCGAACTCATGCCGGTACGCCGAGCTCCTTTGCAACTGCGGCCGTTCGTTCATAGGATCGCAGGCGGTCGGCATGTTCGTAAGTGTCAGTCACTACGATGAGCTCATCAGCTGCTGTCTCAGACACCAGCTTTTCCAAGCCCGCCTTGACCGTTCGGTTCGATCCTACGATGGCGGCGCTCAGTTTGGTCTCGACCGCAGCCCTTTCAAAGTCGTTCCATAACCCCTCCATGGAATCGACCGGTGGTAACAATTCCACAGGCTGGTTGCGGATCAGTCTTAGGAATCTTTGCTGGGGAGTAGTAAACAAACGGCGGGCCGCGGCGTCGGTCTCCGCTGCAATCACCTGCACCGCCACCATGAGGTAGGGCCTTCGCAATACGTCGCTCGGGCGGAAGCGCTCGCGGTAGAGGCTCGCGGCCGCGTGCAGATACTCTGGGGCGAAGTGCGCCGCAAACGCGAACGGCAAGCCCAGGCTCGCAGCCAGTTGCGCGCTGAAGCCGCTAGAGCCAAGAAGGGTGATCGGCACATTGCTTCTTTGTCCCGGAATCGCTTTCACCGATTGTCCAGGCTTTGGCGGGCCGAGGTAGGTACGTAATTCTTCCAGCAAGTCAGGAAAGTCATCTCCGGTCTGATGCAAGTCCCGGCGCAGAGCCCGCATAGTTTGGATGTCGGCTCCGGGAGCTCGTCCTAGGCCCAGATCGATTCGTCCGGGAAACATCGCCTCGAGGGTTCCAAACTGCTCTGCCACCACCAAAGGTGGGTGGTTGGGCAACATGACGCCACCGCTGCCCACCCGAATCGTCTTCGTGGCGGCCGCGATGTGACCGATCAATACAGGGGTCGCCGAGCACGCCAGCCCTTCGATCGAATGATGTTCTGCGAGCCAGAAACGGGTATAGCCCAAACGCTCTACGTGCCGGGCTAGGTCCACGGATCGAGCAATGGCGCTGCCTGCGGGCTCGTCTGGGTGCATGCCGACCAGATCCAAAACCGAAACTGTCAATCCATTGATCATGTTGATATTAGATGGATCGAGCGAGGCAATCGATGCTGAGATGATCCGCAAGGAATGGCAAAACGACCTCGCGGGCGATTGAGTACATCGCTGCCATGCCCGTCTTTCCGCTGGCGACGAACTGCTCTAGCGACTTGCCTTCTGCGTTTCGCGAGCGCAGGCTTCATAGCCCGTCTGCAACTGTGCGTACAGCTCATAGCCCTCGGTCGCAAAGACCAGAGCACGATCGAAAAATTGGTCCAACAGGCGCAACAATTCCATCTCGCCGTAGAGTTCGACCGGGCTGTTCATGAAGCTCTGGCGTTGCAGGAATTCCCAGAGATGGTCCTTGGTTACGACAACTGCCCAGCAGAAGTCGGAAAGTGCGACCCCCTGGGAGGCGCGGCGTTCACCGATTTCGACATACCGCCGCTCGATGTCGCCGCTCGTCTTGGTGAGCATCCATTCGCCAAAGTGCTGCAAGATTTCCTGGATATGTCGCCGCAATTCCTCGACCGGGACTTTACGAAGCTCGAGAGTGCGGGAGGAAGTTTCGAATTTCGCGACTAACTCGGCCGCGAGTTCCTTGGAATGATGTTCAATCAGTCGTACCAACCTTAGTGCGATCATGCCACCTTCTTTGTTTTATTTGATGCAAGTGCGGGTCAGCAGTCGCAGACAAATGCCACATCTGCGGCAACAGTTTTGTAATGAAATGTAACTCACGGTTGAGCTGCTGGGAAAAATACGAGTCCTTGACCGTCACGTGACAAAGCGTGCTGCTTTGTTTCTTAAGCTCTTCAGGAAGGCAGCAAATTTTAATTCTGGAGACATAGATTATGAAGAGCCGTTTCGTACGTGTTCCACTCCTACTTTCCACTGGGCTGGTTGCTCTGCAGCTTTGGGCAGGACAACTCAACCAAAGCGGTCAGCAGGTGTTTACTGGGGAGGTCACCGACACGTTTTGTGCCAAGAACAAGTCGCACGAAGAAATGATGAATGAAAATAAAACCATGGGGCGCGAGAAACAGACGTGTGCGCAGAAGTGCGTGCAGATCGGCGCCAAGTACGTCTTACTTGACGTATCCAAAGGGACGGTTTACCAGCTCGACGACCAAGCGAAGGCCGCGGCGTTCGCAGGCCTGGAGGTGCGTGTCGTCGGTACACTGGAAAACAACCAGCTCAAGATTGCAAGCATCGACGCTGGTTCGTCTGCCGTGGCGTCCAGCCGGTAGGCCGGAGTCTTTACACTGGAGATAGTGCCTTATCAACCTGTGTCCCGTGGTTGGTTAAGGCACTATCCCGCAAAAGTAACTTACTTGCGGCTCGTAAAAGAACGGAGGAGAAATGCGCACGTTCATTCTCGGGATCATTACTACGCTGCTGGTGCTCAGTCTGGGTGGGCTGACTGTGGCAACCTTGGGCTTGATGCCGACGAAAGCTGATGCGACTCCGCCTCGACTCGAACGCAGCGTGGCCGCCGCGGCGCTGGATGCATCTATGGAGCGCCATGCACCGCGAACCAGCAGTCCGATTCCGCCCACCGATGAGAATTTAATCGACGGTATGAAGGTCTACACCATGAATTGTTCCATGTGTCACGGGACACTCGACAACCAGGCCAGTCCGCTGGAGAAGTCGTTCTATCCGCCCGTGCCACAGCTCATCCTCAAGCCGCTGAATGACCCTGAATGGCATATCTATTATGCTGTCCGCACTGGAGTCCGCTACACCGGCATGCCGGCCTGGAATAAAGCTCTGAGCGACCAGGACATTTGGAAAGTCACGGCATTTCTTGCCCGCATACAAACGCTACCCCCGGGTGTGCGGGACTACTGGAAACAATCGTTCGGGACTGGTCCCCCAGATACCCGTTCGGAGAAGGACGAGCACAAGCGGTGACCGCAGTCCGATATCGAGCCTTTGGATCGCCGGTTATCGTGGGCCATGGCCCACCGTTATCTCGGAGCCAAGGAGTTATGAGGGGCTTCGACGGGTCTGTTCCCGAGCGGAATGTCCGTCGTCTTTCTGCTGACAGCGGCGAAAAACCAGAAGATCTGGTCGAGAACAGAAGTTTTGGTGGACAGCGAAGAGGTTTTATTCGCCGCTGGGGGCGTGGGCATTGAATCGAGTCGTCGAAGTAGGTCATCCAAAAAGGATGCCATCGGATACCGAATTCGCGGACCTCGATGCCGGCTGCTGGGATCACATAGGGTCGGCGTCGGATAACGCTGGGAGCGGAGACTCCTGCTCTCTTCCTGTAGGCCTAAGCACTGCGGGCGCCGCTCAGCAAATGCAGGATAAGGTGGTGAAGTCACGCGTACTCGCCGGCGAGATCTCGAGGGAACGGATTGGGTCGATGGCGAGCCGCTATGAGGCACTTGTTCGTGCTTCGCGGGCGATTAGCTCGTACCGCGAACCGGTAGCTCTGTTCCACGCTCTTGCCGGCGAACTTAAGCATGCCGTGACCTTTGACTATCTCGGTCTATTTCTGTACGACGAATCGCTCAACAAGATCGAGATGCCTGTGCTGCATGTCGTCAATGGACCCGGCGTGGCCATTCCCGCGGATTTGCGTGCGGAAGAGACTATCACCTGGTGGGTTTATCACAATCAGCAGCCAGTGGTTATCTCGCACGCAGGCGATGAAAGTCGTTTCCCTCGAATCATGGAGATCTACAAACGATGCGGCGTTCAGTCTGCGGTCGTGCTTCCCGTAACCACCGCACATCGCCGCCTCGGGGGACTAACACTTGGGTCAGAGCAAGCTAACGCCTACTCAGAGGAAGAAACTCGATATTTGGAACTGGTGGCGGATCACGTGGCCCTGGCAGTGGATAATGCTCTTCGCGATGAAGAGCAGCAACGCGGCGAGGTAAACCTGCGCACGCAAAGGGCACACTTCGAGAAGCTGTTCGAACTGGCGCCCGAGGCGATAGTCCTGCGTGATATCGAGAATCGGGTGCTCAGAGTGAATGAAGAATTCACGAAGCTCTTTGGTTATACGGTCGATGAAGCTCTCGGCAGAAATATCAGTTCCTTAATTGTGCCCGATGATCGGCGCGAAGAATGCGAGAAATTCCGGGAAGCGCTACGCAGCGGGGAAAGAGTGAATGCCGAGACGATTCGACGACGCAAGGATGGAAAGCTGCTTACCGTGTCGCTTGTAGCCGCGCCGGTGTCGGTGGAGGGCGACGAGAGGGAAATTTACGGGATTTATCGGGACATCACCGGGCGTAAGCAGGCCGAAGAGAGACTGCGGCGGAGCGAAGCATATCTGGCCGAAGGGCAGCGCTTAAGTCATACCGGAAGCTGGGCGCGCCGTGTTTCGACCGGGGATTTGTATTGGAGCCGGGAGAGCTTTCTCATCTTTGGCTTGGACCCTGAGGGACCGTGTCCTACCTTGGACGTCCTCCTAAGTCGAATTCATCCAGAGGACCGGGATTCGGTCCGGGATACCATCGAAAACTCCAATGTCCAAAAAATCGATTTTGAGATGGACTACCGAATCGTTTCGGACGACGGATCGGTACGCCACATTCATGTGCTCGGGCACCCAGTCATCAATGCCGCGGGTCAGCTCAGTGAATTCGTCGGTACGCATATGGATGTCACGGAGCAGCTTCAATCACAGGCAGCTCTGAAGACGGCACTCGAGGAGATCAAGCAACTCAAGGACCAGCTTTACCAGGAGAATATCGCGCTGCGGGAAGAGATTGATGAAACCTCGATGTTTCAGGAAATCGTTGGCAAGAGCGACGCGTTGCGACGGGTGCTCGCACAGGTGGAAACGGTAGCGGCGACCGATTCGACCGTGCTGATCTATGGGGAGACTGGAACAGGAAAAGAGCTGATTGCACGAGCGATCCACGATGTGAGCGAACGTGCTGCACGGGCCTTCGTTAAACTCAATTGCGCGGCGATTCCAACCGGACTGCTGGAGAGCGAGTTATTTGGGCACGAAAAGGGAGCTTTTACCGGCGCCGTCGGGCAACGTGTGGGCCGCTTCGAGCTGGCGAACCATGGCACGGTGTTCCTCGACGAAATCGGCGAACTCCCGCTGGAGCTGCAACCGAAGCTGCTGCGGGTGCTGCAGGAGAGAGAATTCGAGCGTTTGGGAAGCTCGCGAACCTTGAAAACCGATGCACGTCTGATTGCGGCAACCAACAGCGACCTGGGTGAAATGGTGGAAAGCGGAAAATTCCGCTCCGATTTGTTTTACCGGCTTGACGTCTTCCCCATCCGTCTCCCCGCTCTGCGTGAGCGGAAAGAGGACATTCCTCTGCTGGTCAGACACTTTGTACAGCATTTTAGCCGACGCCTGAAAAAAAACGTCGACTCGATTCCCGCAGCGACCATGACGGCGTTGTCCGAATACCACTGGCCAGGCAATATTCGCGAACTGCAGAACGTGATTGAACGTGCCGTGATCGTGTCGACGGGGTCCGTGCTTCATGTATCTATGGTTGATCTCAAACCCCGCTTCTACGCGTCGCGGCGTCAAGAAATGACCGGCGATGCACAAATCGCCGACCCTCGAAGTGCTCGGAGAGGTCTTGACGAAAGCGAGCGTCGAGAGATTCTGGGAGTTCTCGAGGAGACCCATTGGACGGTTGCCGGACCCAAAGGCGCGGCCTCCCGACTCGGCATCAAGCGTTCTACGCTGCAATACAGGATGCGGAGGCTCGGGATTCCAAGCAGGCGAGAGGCCTTGTAACCCAGCCCCAGGTCTGGTTTCTCTTTTACTCGGGCAGGCGCGGCTGCTGACTGACTAATCCGACGGGCAACCGATCGTTCGAGCGAGTTTCTCCTCTCCGCGCGTTCCATTCGCCAAGCCACAACCCACATCTGATCGCCAGGTGCCCAACCATGCCAGAATGCCCATCCGCCACCTTGGCATTGTTTGGCAGTCGTAGAGCTTCGCTGGGCTTTGCCCGATACCTATCCCCCTTGTTCTCAAGGCGCTTGTGGCCGATTGCCATACTGCGCGAGTTTGGCATCAGGCGCGCATATGGCAAAGGCATGCAGAATATTTCTTGGCTGCGACCCGCGACCATGCCACTCAATGAACTTCGACCTCAGGGAGCAGTGAATGGAGCGCGCCTCTCATGAAACTCGAGGCTAAGAACGCAATGCTTCGGATCGCAATCCGCAGCATCGAGGATCAGGACACGTGGATCCTCGAAGGGCGCCTCGCTGGGCGGGTGGTGGACGAACTCACGGACGCCTGGAGGAAGGCACGCAGTGAACGCCGTGGCCGCAAGTCTGTGGTCGATTTAGTGGGCGTGACCTTTGTCGACGAACGCGGGGAACGAGCCCTCATGGAAATGATGGTTGGGGGCGCCAAATTCGTGGTCCGGGGTCTTTACACAAGGACGTTGGTCGAGAGCCTCAGCGTACGCTGCAAAAAGGAGGGGTGAGCAAATGTGGATCGTTCGGATTGCCCTGGATCGCCCCTATACCTTCGTTGTTCTGGCTCTGTTAATTCTGATCTTGAGTCCGGTTGTGCTCCTGCGGACGCCGGTCGACATCTTTCCGAACATCAACATCCCAGTCATTGCCGTGGCCTGGCAGTACACCGGGTTGAACCCGGAAGAACTGGAAGGGCGATTAACCAGCGTTTATGAGCGGATCCTGACGACAACGGTCGACAATATCGAGCACATCGAATCGACCACCGTGAACGGTCAAGCGGTGGTCAAGATCTTCTTGCAGCCCGGCACCAGTTTGGATACGGCCAACGCCCAAGTCACCGCGGTCTCCCAGACCATCCTTCGGCAGTTGCCCCCCGGTGCTTTGCCTCCACTGATCATCAATTACAGCGCTTCCAGCGTGCCGATTCTGCAGCTTGCACTCAGCGGCAAAGGCCTCTCCGAGCAGCAATTGAACGACATGGGGCAAAACTTCATCAGGCCGCAACTCGTCCCAGTTCCAGGAGCGGTTGTTCCTTATCCGTATGGGGGCAAGCAGCGCCAAGTGATGATCGACCTTAATACTGACTTGCTTCAGGCAAAAGGACTTTCCCCGCAGGATGTGCTGAACGCTTTGACCAACCAAAATCTCGTGCTGCCCGGAGGCACAGCCAAAATTGATGAGTTCGAATATGACGTCCGTGTGAATGCCAGCCCCAGAACGGTTGCGGAACTTAATACGTTACCCATCAAACAGGTCGGAAACTCCACTGTTTATGTGCAGGACGTGGCCAACGTTCGTGACGGTTTCGCGCCCCAGACCAACATTGTTCGGCAAGACGGACATCGAGGAGTTCTGCTGAGTATTCTGAAGGCAGGTACGGCGTCGACGATCAGCGTCGTACAAGGAACTCGCGATCTGTTACCTCGTATTGCTCAGACTCTGCCGCCTGAACTCAAGATTCAGCCACTGGCGGATCAGTCAATCTTTGTGAAAGCTGCGGTGAGCGGGGTGATCCGCGAGGCTTTGATTGCCGCCTGCCTTACCGCATGCATGATCCTGCTTTTTCTGGGCAGCTGGCGCAGCACTTTGATTATCGCCGTTTCCATTCCGCTGTCGATCCTGACATCGATAATCATTCTGAGTGCTCTTGGACAAACCATCAACATCATGACCCTCGGAGGATTTGCTCTTGCCGTTGGCATTTTGGTGGACGACGCCACGGTGGAGATTGAGAACATTGAGCGAAATCTTGCACAAGGCAAGGAGATCAAGCGGGCGATTCTCGACGGCGCGTCGCAGATCGCAGTCCCAGCGTTTGTTTCGACACTGTGCATCTGCATTGTGTTCTTGCCTATGTTTTTTCTTGCGGGCGTGTCGAAATTCCTCTTTGTGCCTCTTGCTGAAGCCGTTGTCTTCGCCATGCTGGCCTCCTATTTTTTCTCCCGAACCATCGTTCCAACCATGGCCTTGTATCTTCTGAAGTCAGGCGAGCACCATCCTGGGCGGGGGAATGCGTTCTCCCGGTTCCAGGCTGGTTTCGAGAAGGGCTTCCAGCGACTCCGCCTGTCCTACCAACTGTTGCTCACCACGGCGGTGCTTCGGCGGACCGTTTTCATTCCTGCATTCTTGCTCGTCTGCCTCTCGGCTTTTCTGCTCGTGCCCTGGCTTGGTCAGAACTTCTTCCCAGGTAGCGATAACGGGCAATTCATTCTGCATATTCGAGCCAAGAGCGGCACCCGCATTGAGGAAACGGCGCGAATCTGTGACCTGATCGAGGCCCATATCCGCCAGCAGATCCCCTCAACGGAAGTCGATAACGTCCTCGACAACATCGGACTGCCTTATAGCTCGATCAACTATATGCATAGCACTTCCGGGCTCCTTGGCGCCGCAGACGCGGACATCATGGTATCCCTGAAGGAGAAGCATCACCCTACGCCCGATTATGTTCGGGACCTCCGCAAGACACTGCCCAGAAATTTTCCAGGGATCACGTTTTACTTCTTGCCCGCCGACATGGTCACCCAGGTGTTGAATTTTGGGCTGCCGGCACCGATTGACATTCAGATCGACGGGGCGGATATCGACGGGAATCGCCAAGTGGCGGAGCGAACGCTGGCAGAGCTCCGGCGCGTTCCTGGCCTGACCGATCTACGGATACAACAACCGTTCGACTATCCAACCTACGACATTAACGTCGATCGCACGAAAGCTGCGCAGGGCGGGCTGAACGAGCGCAGCGTGGTCTCCAGCGTTCTGAATTCCCTAAGCGGAAGTTTTCAGATAACGCCGATGTTCTTTCTCAACTGGAAGAATGGCGTCAGCTACAACCTCGTCGCCCAGACGCCGCAGTACAAAGTTCAATCGCTGCAGGACCTGGCCAACACACCGATTACTGCGACGGATACATCCCGCACTGGAATTCTGGCGGATGTTGCCTCCGTCACGCGCTCGAGCGAAATGGAGGCGATCAGCCACTACAACATTCGCCGCATCGTCGAAATTTACGGCGCCGTACAGGACCGCGACTTGGGATCGGCCTCACGGGATATCGACCGCATCGTGGAAGCGAATCGCAAGTCCCTGCCGCGGGGGAGTTTTGTCACGATTCGGGGCCAGATCCAGACCATGCGGAGCTCCTACGTGGGCCTTTTGGCCGGCTTGGGATTCTCGATCGTATTGGTCTACCTGTTGATTGTGGTCAATTTCCAGTCGTGGCTCGATCCCTTCATCATTATTATGGCGCTTCCGGCTGCCTTGGCCGGCATTGTCCTGTTTCTATTCATCACCCATACCACTCTGAGCGTCCCCGCATTGATGGGCGCGATCATGTGCATGGGAGTTGCCACTGCCAACAGCATTCTTGTGGTTTCTTTCGCGAAGGATCAGCTCCTTCATCACGGAGATCCGATCGAAGCAGCGATTGAGGCGGGATACACTCGGTTTCGTCCAGTCATTATGACCGCCCTCGCCATGATCATCGGCATGATCCCCATGGCGCTGGGTCTGGGCGACGGAGGTGAGCAGAACGCCCCTCTCGGTCGCGCCGTGATCGGCGGCCTGCTGTGTGCCACGGTTGCCACATTGATATTTGTGCCTTCGGTTTTCAGCCTCCTGCACCGAAGGCGCGTGGAAAACGATCCCAGCGTATCGACAGAAGAGGAAGGACTACCAATCCATGCTCAATAAGACCGGCAACCCATCGGAGGAGACGAAGGTAATGACGGTTGGGGAGGCGAAAATCACGCAAGTAACTGTGGCCGATCCGACCGACGAGAAGGTGGCGAAGAAGAGGTTTCCGGGAGGTGTAGTTTTATTTCTCGCTGCGGCAGCGTTGGCGTTCGCCGTGGTCGTGGTTTTCGGCATCCATTCCCGCACAATGGCGGCATCACGCCTTGTGGAGGCCACCGACCAAGCGGCGATTCCGACGGTCAACCTGGTGCATCCTCAACCCGCGACTCGCGCCCAGGACCTGGTGTTGCCGGGCAACACTCAGGCCTTTATCGACTCCCCCATCTATGCGCGGACCAACGGGTATCTTGAACGCTGGTATGTCGATATCGGTGCCCGCGTCCGCAAAGGTGAATTGCTGGCGGAAATCGAGACCCCCGAGCTCGACCAGCAACTGCGGCAGGCGAAGGCTGAGCTAGCCACTGCCGAAGCCAATGTAAACCTGTCGCGAATCACCGCCGAGCGCGATGAAAATTTATTGAAGACCCATTCGGTCTCAACCCAGGAGCGCGACAATGCGGTGAATGCAAACGCAGCCAACAAGGCAATGGTCGATTCGAACCAGGCCAACGTGGCACGGCTTGAACAATTGCAATCCTTCGAAAAGATCTATGCGCCTTTCGACGGCATTATCACGGCCCGGAGTACTGATGTGGGCGCCTTGATCGATGCAGGTGCCAATGCGCCGAAAGAGCTGTTTCACATTGCAGCCATCAGCAAATTGCGCATATACGTCGCGGTTCCGGAGGTGTACTCGCGCTCTGCCATCCCCGGAGCGCTCGCCGGCCTGACACTCGACGAATATCCGGGAGAACTGTTCCATGGGATATTGGTCAGAAACTCGAATGCAATCGACGCAGCGTCTCGCACTCTGCTCGTTGAAATCGATGCGGATAACAGCAGTGGCCGCCTGATGCCAGGTGCATACGTGCAAATTCATCTCAAGCTGCCGGCGGACTCTCGCTCGGTTACGGTTCCGTCAAACGCACTGATTTTTCGCAAAGAGGGCCTGCAGGTCGCGGTGGTGCGCAACGGGAAGGCGGAACTGGTGCCGGTCGCGCCGGGACGCGATTATGGCGACAGTATGGAGATAGTTGCCGGACTGCGGCCGCAGGATGATGTCATTCTCAGCCCATCCGATTCGCTGATCACTGGCACCCCAGTTCAGGTGGGTAACGCCCGTTCGGGAGGTGCAGGAGAATGAGGCAGGGGGCATGCACGATTATCGCAACCATAGCCATAACAATAATGTTGCTTCTGACGGGCTGCACTGTGGGTCCCAAGTACGCACGACCCAGCGTACCAACAGCTCCCGTGGATGCGTTCAAAGAGACGGATGGCTGGAAAACAGCCCAGCCGAGTGACCAGTTGCAGCGCGGGGCCTGGTGGGAAGTCTTCGGGGACGCCCAGCTGAACGCACTCGAAGCTCAGCTCACCATCTCCAACCAGGACCTCAAGGTCGCGCAGGCTCGCTTTCAGGAAGCGCGGGCGGTGATTCGCTTCAACCGAGCTCAACAATTTCCGACCATTTCTACCGCGCCGGGTATTGCCTCCATACGCGACTCGGCCAACCGACCGTACTTCACGAGCACGAGCAGCACGGGAGACTTTGTCCTTCCATTCGACCTTTCCTATGAACTCGATGTCTGGGGAAGAGTGCGGCGGACAGTTGCCGCTTCCCGTGAAGAGGCGCAAGCGACGGCCGCCGATCTAGAAACGGTCGGTCTTGGCCTTCACGCCGAACTGGCATTCGACTACTTCGAACTGCGCAGCGCTGACGCCCAGAAGCAGCTTCTGGACGACACGGTGAAAGCCTACGAATATGCCCTGCAGCTCACCACGAACCGATTTGAAGGCGGCGCTGCTCCAAAATCCGATGTTGCGCAAGCCCGAACCCAGCTGCAGACCACCATGGTCCAGGACACCGATGTTTCCGTGGAACGAGCCCAGTTCGAACATGCCATTGCCATCCTTCTGGGAAAGCCTCCGGCGGCGTTCACTCTCGCACCATCGCCACTGCACGTCGAACCTCCGAGCATTTCGGCCGGACTCCCCTCGCAACTTCTTGAGCGGAGGCCGGACATCGCCGCTGCGGAGCGTCGGGTGGCAGAATCGAACGAACAAATCGGAATTGCCCACGCCGCATTTTTCCCGACGATCGTATTGAGCGCATCCGCCGGATTCGAGGGAGATTCCATCACGAACTGGTTCAATTGGCCGAGCCGCTTTTGGGCGGTAGGACCTTCGGCGCTCGAGACCATGTTTGATGCCGGGCGGCGGCGCGCGACCTCACAGGCGGCGGTTGCGAACTACGACGCAACCGTGGCCGGCTATCGCGAGACCACGCTCACGGCGCTTCAGCAGGTCGAAGACAATCTCGCGGCGCTACGTATTCTCGAGCAGGAAGCCCAGCAACAAAAAGACGCGACCGCTTCCGCGCAGGAGTCGCTACAAGTCTTTACCGATCGTTATATTGGCGGAGCCGATCCTTACCTACAGGTGCTGACCGCGCAGACGATTGCCCTACAGAACGAACGGAACGATGTCGACATTCTGAGACGCCGCATGGATGCTAGCGTTCTATTGATTAAGGCGCTCGGCGGAGGATGGAACGTATCGCAATTACCGAAGGTAGCCCAACTTCGCTGAGGAGGCGACAAGCGCAAGCACAACCGAATCCAAAGCCTCGCCGATGGACCTTCGAGGCGAACGAACGTGATCGTTTTCTGAATTGCGAGGGGCCTTCAGGGAATGTGCACGAATGACTATAGCCCATAACCAAGGCGCCCTTGTATTGAGCTGAAGCGCACTTTGCCAAGCGAGGTGGCGGCGATTTCCCCTTCGTGGATAGGCTCATGGGCAAGTACAGCCGTGTTCCGGAGGCTGAGAGCGACGTTGAAATCGCATTGCGCGAAGCCCTGGCAAACACGATCACTCACGGACATCAGGAGAATCCCGAAAGCACGTCCATGTCCCATGCCGCTGTAAGGCTGACGAAGGGTCAAGCGCTGTAAAGGACGAAGAGCGAGGACTTGACATTCATTGAGATGGCGGATCCCGGCGGGCAGGAACAACGCAATTTCGCTCCGATCGGTCCGCCAGAATGGCTCTATAATCCGCGCATGGCATCCCTACTCCATGGCCTCGAAGAACCTGGAGATGAACAGGACATTCGCCTTGTCGTCGACACCATCCCTACGTTGGCATGGTCCGCTGGTCCAGACGGCTCCGCCGACTTTTTCAATCAGCGCTGGCTGGACTATACCGGTCTATCTGCAAAGCAAGCTTTGGACTCGGGATGGCAGGTTGCGATTCATCCAGACGACCGCCCACGAATTCTGGAAACACTCCGGGAAGCTTTGAATTCGGTACAGCCGTTCGAAGTGGAGGGCCGCTTCCGCCGCTTCGACGGCGAATTTCGCTGGTTTCTCTTTCGCGGTAGTCCTCTGCGCGACCGATCGGGGAAAGTCGCGAAGTGGTACGGGACAAATACCGATCTGGAGGAGCGGAAGTGTGCCGAAGATGCCCTTCGGAAAAGCGAGGAGCGGTGGAGATCCGTCTTTGAGAATTCGGCTATCGGGGTTGCGCTGACTGACCTGAACGGCCGCTTTCTAGCTACCAACCATGTCTACCAGACAATCGTGGGTTACACGGAGGAGGAACTGCGCGCAGTTAATTTTCTCGACTTAACGCACGAGGACTACCGCCAAGCCAACTGGGCGCTCATCACCGAGTTGGTGGAGGGGAAGCGACTACAGTTTCAGATCGAGAAACAATATCGCCGCAAGGACGGCAGTTTGCTCTGGGTAAGCAACAACGTCTCTCTTGTGCCGGGCACCGAGATGGTACCGCGATTCATAATGGCGCTATCGGAGGACATCACCGAGCGCAAGCGCGCGGAGCAAGCCCTTCGGCGAAGCGAGGCATATTTGGCGGAAGCACAAAAATTGACCCACACGGGCAGTTGGATTTGGAATGTGCGTACCGACGCTCTGTTCTGGTCGCAAGAGGTCTTTCGCATTTATGACTACGATCCCGAGAAGATGGCTCACCCCACATGGGACTTTTTTGAAAGGATTCACCCCGAGGATCGATCAAAGTTCGAGCAGAGAAAGAAAAGATTGGCGTCCGCGCAGAAGGAGTGGACAGATTCTAAGATAGATTTTCGAATCGTGCTTCCGGACGGAACGATCAAGCACCTTCAATCTATCGCTCACCCGGTGATTGAGTCAGGCGACGAAGTCGTTGGCACCGTCATGGATGTGACCGAACAGTGGAAGGCCGGAGCGGAGTTGGAAAAGGCTTTCGAGGAAATTAAGCAGCGGACCGAGGCCCTGCGGCGGAGTGAGGGTTACTTAGCGGAAGCGCAGAAATTGACGCACACTGGCAGTTGGGCGGTGCGGATCCCTCAGACGGAAAACGCGCAGCGAGAGACGGGTCAAGGGCTAGCCGTGATCCCAAGGTTTGGCTGGGACTCTTCCTATTGGTCGAACGAAATGTACCGGATCTTCGGCCTCGATCCTAGTCCCACGCCACCATCTTACCTAGAGATAGCCCGGCGGCTGCACCCGGAGGACGCGCGTTATCGCACAGCTGTGGTCGAGCAAGCCATTCGAGACAGAACTGACTTTGAGCACGACTTTCGGCTTCTTCTGCCAAACGGTGCGACCAAGTACATTCATGTGGTTGGACACCCGGTAGTGAATGCTTCCGGTGAGGTCATCGAATTAGTCGGTACGGCGATGGATGTCACCGAGCAGCACGAAGCGAGAGCCGCCCTGCAGAGTGCGTTTGAGCAAATAAAGGCCGAGGAAACAGAGCTTCGTCGGATGACCGACGCCATCGCCAGTTTTATTTACGTGTTCCGCCCGGATGGGACAGCCCTTTATGCAAATCAGACGGTGCTCGACTACACCGGCCTCACTTTGGAGGATGTGCAAAGAGACGATTTTCCCGGACGAATATTCCACCCGGAGGATGTGGAAAGGCTGCTCGAGAAGCGCCAGGAGGCGCTCGCACGCGGGAAGCCTTTTGAACTTGAGCAACGAGTGCTTGGGAAAGACGGTTACTATCGCTGTTTTCTTGTCCGCTGCAATCCTCTCCGCGACGACCAGGGGCACATTATTCGCTGGTATGCGACGGGGACGGATATCGAGGATCGCAAGAAGGCCGAGGAGAGGGTGCGTGACGAAAACCTCGCGCTGAGGGAGCAAATCGATCAGGCATTCATGTTCGAGGACATTGTGGGCTCGTCGCCGGCCCTGCAAACCGTGCTCTCCAGCATTGTGAAAGTGGCCCCAACCGACTCCACGGTGCTTATCACCGGCGAAACCGGCACCGGTAAAGAATTGCTGGCTCGCGCCCTACACAAGCACTCGCAACGTTCCGGCCAGGCGTTCATCAGCGTAAACTGTGCGTCGATTCCTTCCTCCTTGATCGCGTCGGAGCTGTTTGGCCACGAGA